>Ga0213833_1001801_pt1 | contig 14677 bp, 11 predicted proteins | sample SWATP21_FD_160575 | JGI IMG/M metagenome (GOLD analysis project Ga0213833, IMG submission 160575) | Coastal seawater microbial communities from Marineland, Florida, United States - SWA TP2 #1 | ecosystem: Environmental > Aquatic > Marine > Coastal | place: USA: Florida | collected 2016-08-14
CTCGAACAGGAAGACCTTCAATCAGCGCTCAACTACCTCAAGCCACACATTGGCAAGTGGCCAAACGAATTGAAGACTTATCCAGAAAAAGATTGGATGCTCATTTCCCAATGGACACCAGACAACTTTGTCTTCCAGATTTGCGCATCACTCGAACTATGCTTTTTCGAAGATTCCGATGCCATCGAACTTTCCAAGTCAGGTTCATTGTCCGAACTCAAAATCCTCAAACTGTTCTTTAACGAGCTGACTGACGAAGGTGTGACAGCAATCGCTCAATCAGAAACTCTCAAAGGGCTAGAAACGCTCAACATCAGAGAAAATGAGTTCGGAACAGAGGGTGCCCTGGCCATTGCGAAGTCTGTCACTTTAGAAAACCTCAGCCAGTTGAATATCGGTGGAAATGTCATAGGCGATGAAGGAACCAAAGCCATTGTAAACTCCTATACTCTAAGAAACCTTACTTCCCTTGGACTTGCTGGTTGTGACCTAAAAACTGAAGGTGCCCTCGCTATCGCAGAATCCCAAACACTCACAAAACTAAAAGAGCTGAACTTACGAAACAACCGTATTGGTTTTGAAGGAGCAGAAGCTCTCGCAAAATCATCAAACCTCTCAGCTGTTGAGAGCCTTTGCTTGGTCGACTGCCTGGATGAAGGTTACATTGACGTGCTCAAAAACGCTTTCCCATCAACGGTCAACGTCGTCTGGAATGACGAGTAAGGCAGAATTGCAATGCAACAGAAAACTCAGCTCTAAAATTCTTATAACGAACAGAATGGATTGCAAAAAATGCAAGTGGCCTTGCCAAGGCCAACGTTACAAGCTGAGTGACGTCCAACCCAAACCATAAAATGATGTGAGTAGATAAAATGCTCGACTCGCTCTGTTTGCTCGAACAGCACGAGGTTTGGACGTTCGCTCAAGCGCCTTGTTGGGCCAAAATACGATTAGAAGTGACGAAAACCACTCAATGCTCGCTCATCCAGACTCTCTGCCCGTTTGAGAAAGTCAAAGCAATCTGATTTGACAACATGCCAAAAAGACGATGACATCGCGTAAAAAGCCAGATGAGGCTCTTTTTCATAGCGGCAGAGTATTCTTTCAATCGCTTCTCCGGCTTCTTGCACACGATCCAGCATATACAAGCAGTGAGCTTGTTGCTCTACGAGAACATCAGCACGCCAGGCTTTCTTTCCTGTAAACACCGAACGGTTGACACTTTGATATGAAGCAAGAGCCGCTTCCCAACGCTCTAAATCATGCAAGCAATGGGCATGATACAAATACAACCATGCCTCAAGCTCTTTACCAGGCTTAGAAGCAAGACCTTCGTCAAAAGCCTCAAGCGCAGATTCCTTTTCACCCTTGTAATAAAGTGCAATGCCCAAAGCATAGAATGCATCAGAAAACGCAGGTGCAAGCTCCAATGCTTTCCGAGCAAAAGCTTCACTCATCACGGATAGTTTTTGCTCATGTTTTGGTACAGTGCTTCCCAAATGCAAAAAATGCGCGGAGTAGCTCATCGAAACAAATAAGAATTGATCGTTGGGTGCGTACTCTAAAGCACGCGAATAGATTCGATACAGCGCTTCCCATCCAGAAAGACTCGGCAGGCGAGCAACTTCTGACTCAATTTGGATTGCGAGCAGTCTAAGACGCTCCTCAGGACTTATCTCAAACATTGAGGAACCAGAAAGAAAAGCATCCAAATCAATCTGAGCAGGGGAAAAATCTGCACAAACAAACTGCTCCAACCAGGAATCGAACGAGTCAAATTCGTCTGAGGAGTTCATGACCTCGCAAGAACGACCTCTCCTTCTCGTGGTAGCACGACTACGCTGATCTATTTTTCCAGAACGTACCAGATTCCGTTTCATGATTCCTCTCCGTTTGGTCAAAGGCTGTATTTTCATACGAAGCAATAAACAACAAGTTCATACAAGAAAAACTTTTGGCCACCGGACTTATCTAAGGTTCGGGAACCAAAAAACAGAAGTTGCGTCCCAAAAACTCGATGGCTGTGAACTACAGGTGAGCGTCAAGCCTTCCCTTTACGTAGTTCTTTTGATAACAACCAGACGGACTCAAACTCTTCCTTTGGAATGGACTCACCGGAAAAATCGTCAAGCGTCATATTTGTATCAAGCCAAAATCCATAGTTTATGGCGTCAGGTCCTGAAACAACGGGCTTTCCCGCCAAATCAAAGCCAACCTCCCTCCAGGGTTCACCATCAATAAATTCGATATACCACACCGCCACAAGATGGAGCTTGTCATAGCTCGGATTGGAATGTAGAAATGAAAAAAGCCGAGAACAAAAACGCTCAACCCAAGAAGGCTTCTCGCCAACAGTTCCAGTTCCAGTAGCAGTTTTCAAAAATATCGCTGTCACAGAGCGAACTCCCGTTCACAAAGAGGTCCCATAAAAAGGCAGAATAGCCAGACTTATCAAAAGAGTCGAAGAAAGCGCACGAAATGCACATTGAAAAGAACAAGTAGAACTCATGGTATTCATGAGTAGGGAGTTTTGCAAGTGATAGGAAGGCCCAACGTCACAAGCTGACCTACGCCGTATCAAATCCATTCAGTCAAGACACAAAGACAAGAAGCTCAAGACAGTCCCTCTGCTCGATCAGCCCAAGGAATAGGCGTTATAGCGTCTCAGATAATGTTTGTCGCCTTTCTTCAAGACAGATTAATTCTTATTTAACATGGACATAACGAGATCATTCGACACTTCCCACTGAATGGTTTCCAAATCATGCTGGTATTTGTTCGGAACCAAAGAAGCATCGTATTTTCCCGTAATTGCGTCTTCTGGATGCAAAACCACTTTTTCCCACTTTTTCATCAGGCTTTGAATTCTCTCCGGGGTTGCCTGTAAGCCCATCAAACCCTTTCTCAAGGCTTTTTTGAGTGCGGCTTTGTCTTTGAAGTACACGTTATGTGTGCAATCTTTCTTCAGTTCTTTCCACACTTTTTCGATGGGATTTACGTTTGGGGATTTTTTAGGTTGCTTCTCCAGATGGACATTGGGATGATTTTCCAAAAACCGTCGCAAGGTCGGTCCACTGTGGTAGGGAGCGCTGTCTATTACGATGAAGACCTCTCGTCCTTTGTAATGTTGCGCCACCTGCCTGACAAACTGGGTAAACACCTTGTTGTTGATAGGTTTCTCTTTGCTTAACTCTTTGATGCTATATAAAAGCTTCCCTGTGAACAGTTCGATGGTTCCGAAGATTCTGAAGCTGCCTCTGGAGGCATTTTTCTCAATCATCGGTGGTTGGCCCTTTATCGCCCAGGTGGCCATCACATTAGGTTGTAACTGGCAGGTACTCTCGTCTTGAAACAACAGTACACCGTTGCTGGCATTCACCCGTTTGTAGAGCTCTGGCAAACCTTTACGAATCCATTTGATTTGCTGTTTGAGTTCCTCACGCGAAAGAGAAAAAGTGTACTTGGGCTTAATGTAGCTGAGTCCGATATTCCGCATCAGCTGGGGGATATAACCGATGGTATAAAATACACCAAATTGCTTTTGGATGTGTTCCTGCAACATGGCGCTGGTCCAAACACCACCGGGATAACCCCACGCCTGCGGTCCTTTTTGCACTTGTCGTTTGAGAGCTTTGTGCTGCTGTTTGGAAAGTCGACTCTTACGACCTGGGGACTTTTTGGGTCTGAGTCCTGCGGCACCATGGGCCAGAAACAGCGCAATCCAACGGCTAATGGATTCACGACAAACACCGATGGCCTGAGCAATGTCGTGCTGGGTGGCATTGATTCGCAACATGAGCAAAGCTGTAGCTCTTCGAAATAAAATCATATTTCCGTAGAGTCGCGCTTCTTTTTGCAAAGCGGGTAGTTTCTCGAGTTGTTTCTTGCTAAACTGGATTCTCACGCACATTATCACCTCCCAAATCTTTTTGAGATTATTTTTATGTTTGGTGTAATGTGCCATTTCTATTAGCCTTTGACAATGTGATTTTTCTTTTCTTGGACGCTATTAGTCGTTTTTTTCTTCTTTTTTGCGCTGGATAATGTTTTCTTGTCCTATCTATTGTTGTTTTGATATCCGCGCGCATTTGGGTACCAACAAGGCGCTGGACCTAACGCCTATTCCTCGGGCTGATCGAGTAAACATTCTGTCTTGAAGGTCCTGTCTTTGTCTCTTGACCATATGGTATTGATACGGCGTAGGTCAGCTTGTGACGTTGGCACTCTAAAATCATCCCTATTTGTGAAATTTAACCCCGTTCTTTTTTGCATTATTTTCATTTTGTTTGTTTTCTTTATTTAAGTTGACTTAAGCATACGTGTTATTCTATGGCTTTGTTTTTTAGAATTATTATGCTTTTATTATTGATTTATTGAAATTGTTTTGTTAGTGTTTTGGCTTGTTGCGTGAGTTCTTCGTTTTTATTTCTTGAGATTTATCACTCATATTAACAATTTTTTAGGTTTTTTTCATGAGTAATATCATTCCAAAATCATTACTTGAACAAATCAGAATGGGACAAGTTGTATTGTTTTTGGGGGCTGGAGCGTCATTTGATGCTAAGCATCCGAAAAATAGAAAAATACCACTAGGACCTTCTTTGGGACGATTACTTGCTGACAGATTTCTTGGCGAAGGGTATCATGGTGTACCACTTTCGGAAATTGCAGCCTATTCTATTTCAGAGTCAGGATTATTCACTGTTCAGGATTATCTTGCTGAGATTTTTAGCGATTTCTCGCCTGCGCCCTTTCATCTGTTGATCCCCAAGTTTTGTTGGGCCTCGATTGTTACCACGAATTACGACCAAATTTTGGAGAAAGCTTACCGTGATTGCCAAGAAAACATCCAGGAAATAATACCATTCATACGAAATGAAGATCGAATTGCTTCAAAGCTCCGCGAACAAAATACAATCCCTTATATAAAATTGCACGGATGTATAACTGTTACTCATGATCCAAAATTGCCCCTGATATTGACTCCTGAGCAGTACATTGAGCATATGAAAGGCCGTAATCTTTTATTTGGTCGGTTAGAAGAACTTGCCTATAATTATGCCTTCATTTTTGCTGGTTACAGAATTGCAGATTCGAATATCAGGAAGATAATGATGAGAACTTCTTCTCTTGGAGATGCAAGACCTAGATCATATTTGTTAACACCGAGTATTTTACCTGCCGAAGAAAATTATTGGTCAGAACGTAAAGTTTCGTGTATCAAGATGACCTTTAAAGATTTTTTACATCGATTGGATTCTTTGATTGAGCCAAGCACTCGTATTCTCGCTCGATACTTTGAGCATGATAGTCATCCTATCTGTAAAAAGTTTTCGGTACCTTCCTCCATTCGACCTAGTGAGCGGTTGCTCACATACTTAGACGAGCATTTTGACTATTTGTATACAGGAATGCCATCCTCACACGTTGAACCAAAGGCCTTCTATAGCGGATTTTTTTCCAGTTGGGGTGCTATCGAGCAAAATTTGGATGTAAATAGGAGATTGACTGAAGTTATTTTGTCTGAGTTTATTTTACCCTCAGACGAAATTGAGTCTGGCCAAGTCGAACTATGTGTTGTGAAAGCTCATGCAGGCTCAGGAAAAACTGTTCTTTTGCATAGAATTGCATGGGACTCTGCACACGAGCTTGAAAAAGTTTGCTTATTTTTGAAAAGTACAGGCTTCATCGAATTTGAGTATATTGTTGAATTGTGTGAGCTTTATCGTGGAAGATTGCATATTTTTATAGATGATCTACCGCAGAGAGCAAAAGAAATAGATCGTTTTATCCAGCAGTGCAAAGAATATAATCTATCAGTTTCGATTGTTGGTGTTGCCCGCTCCAGTGATTGGAATCAAGTACTGGAGTTTTTAGATCAACATGTTACACACGAGTATGAGCTGAGATATTTGAATGAAAATGAAATAGAACAGCTGCTAACGTTGCTTGAGAAGCATGATAGTCTTGGATATCTGGAAAGGTTTAATCGAGATGAAAGAAAGGAAGCTTTGCGAAAACGAGCTGGCAGGCAATTGTTGGTCGCTTTGCATGAAACAACAAAAGGTCGACCCTTTGAAGAGATCGTATTTGATGAGTTTAAACGTATTGTTCCTGCGCAAGCTCAGTCGTTGTATTTGACGGTTTGTATTTTTCATCGTTTAGGAATTAATACTCGAGCAGGCTTGATTTCTCGCATCCATGGCATTTCTTTTTCGCGTTTTAAAGATGAGCTATTTCTCCCTCTTGAAAAAATTATTATAGCTAAAAGAAGTCCAGAAGTGCGAGATTATGTTTACCAGACAAGACATAGGCAAATTGCAGAGTTGGTTTTTGAGCAAGCTTTGTTAGAACCACAAGAACGATTTGATGAATATTCACGAATAATATCTGTTTTGGATATAGCATACGAAACAGATTGGAAGGCTTTACGAGATCTTCTGAATGCTAGACAACTAGAAAAGCTTTTTCCCAGTGATGACATGGTTGTGCAGCTTTTTGATATTGCAGAGAGTCAGTTTGCAGATGAATCGTTTATCCTTCAACAGAGAGCCATTTTTGAAATGCATCGTAAAGAGGGCTCCCTTGAATATGCTACCAGACTTTTGGAGCAAGCATCGAAGAAGTCTCCAAGAAATCGATCTATTAAGCATTCTAAAGCTGAGCTTGCTTTGAAGCGCTCTGAGAATGCTAAAACTTCGCTTGAGCGACAAAGATGGATAAACGAATGTAGAACTGTTTCGTCTGAGTTGATCAAATTGGATAATAAATCTCCACATCCACAACATACTTTGTTGAAAGTGTCTTTAGCTGAGTTACGCGAGATGTTGCCTTATGCCGATAACATTTCTTCTGAAAGAAAAATATCCGAAGTAGAAAAGAAGTTTAACCGTGCAATCCAATTGTTTCCAAATGATATGTATATACTAGAAGCAGAATCACGTTTTTGCGAAATTTTGAAGGATCAACCAAAAGCTATTTCTGCTTTAGAAAAAGCATTTGAAACCAATAAAAGCAGTCCTTATCTTGCTTTAAGATTAGCGAAGCTCTTAAAGCATAATAACAAACATACAGATGCTGTTGATGTATTGAGGCAGTTTCTTGACGTAAACCAATTTGATAAGGATGTCAATTATCAACTCGGATTACTCTTACTTTACTCGGATCTTGGAGATGTTTCAAATATTCTACACCATCTCCGAAGAGGTTTCACAAAAGGGGACAGGAGGTTCGACGCTCAATTCCAATATGCCCGAGTTTTATATATAAATGGTGAATTACAAGAAGCTGTTTCAATATTCAATGATCTCAAGAATGCTGAATTACCTAGGAGTGTTAAGTTTGACGTGCGTGGATATTGGACAGAAAATAAACAGCCTGTCAGATTTTTTGGTAAGTTGATCCGTCGCGAAGCTACATTTGGTTTTGTCCTACGTGACGGAGTTAGGGATAAGATATACTGCAATGCAAAAACAGTAGATAGCAAAGAGTGGCGATTGCTCAAGTTGAATTCGAGAGTGGAGTTTACAATAGGTTTTAACTATCTGGGACCAGTTGTATTTTCTGTCAGAAGAAGCAGCAAATAAGTTGGCTCGCTTTATTCAGCGAATAATCAACCTTTTCTTAGAGCTATGAGCATAAAAGTACCTCGGTCTTGGATATAAAAATTGCAGTCAGTTTACTACATTGTCCATGCATTGCGGTGCCAACCAGACGCTTGTTTGGCTTTATTACTGCTTCTGGTGCTTTTGCTGCGGGTTTTTGAAACGGTTGGTTTTTCGCATGTATCAAGAATACCAAATACTGGGACAGATCTATTTTAATGGCTCGCTTGTTGATTACTCTGTTACCTTACTTTTAGCTGTCTGGCTCTTTCTTTCCCTGTCTATCGTAGTTTTGAAGTCCATGCTTTTGTGCCAACAAGGCGCTGGACCTAACGCCTATTCCTCGGGCTGATCGAGCAAACACTCTGTCTTGAGCTTCTTGTCTTTGTCTCTTGATCGTGTGGTATTGATACGACGTAGGTCAGCTTGTGACGTTGGTGTGTGATAGGTTGCAAGTTTGCGACAATCATCCACCTCACAAGAATTTTTTTTAATTTTTTCATCCAATCTTTGGGGATTCTCCTGACCACGAATTGTATCCATTTCTTCCGCCCCTTTGTTGATTTGCATTTGGGTTTTACCTTTGTCTCAGAATCTTCACTCTTTCGAGAGCCAAGCCCAGTGCTGCATCTTGTCCTTACAAGAGCTATTAGGCTTCGAGCATCCCAGGTTGTGAGAACTTTCATCCAAAGCTCTGCAAACACCGTTGGTTTGATCCATCCGCCTTTTCCTGTGTTCTCGGAGCTTCTACCAAGCACATTGGAAACCTCATATCCACCAAAACGCTCAAACATTCGCCCTGACCTCCACTTGAATCATCCCACATTCCGGCATTTACGCATTGTACCAAATCTCTGTTTTTCTCCCAATCCAGACCCATAACCACTTTCAAAAAGGTTGCCAAAACCCCTACTCCGCGAGAAGTCCACCACATCATTTAGATATGGATTGGATGAGAAGGCCAGTACGACCGAAATGCCCGGTTTCGTATCATCCTTGTTTTGTCTCCTTTTTCCCTCGACCAAATGACCTGACATTTCATAAACGTTGATTTACATTACACTTCCAAGCGTTTGTTGTAAAACACCAAGCTCTTTCGGGCATTTTGTGCTGCTTTCTCTTACCGCTGAGAAAGCACAGCTTCGCAAACATCGCATACCGCGAGCATTCCAAGCTTGAGACTTCTCCATTCTCAAATTGCAGTCGAAACTTCCAAGGCTTCGAGAACCTCCCCCCTTTTAGACCGTACTGCGATCTCATAATCCCGTCCATTACTGACCTGCACCCCACCCATCCCAGTACTTTGAATGCATTTCTAGAGGCTTTTCTGGCATTCCAGACAAAAAACAGCTCCAAATCCTTGATGAGGGCTTCTTTTTGCCCTAAATCGTCTATTCGGGTATTTCTTGTAAAGCACTTCACCTCTTTTGCCTTTCTTTTTCGAGCTACCTTGGAGCATTATTTTTGCGGTATGATGGTGCTTTTAGCTTGATTCAAACCTTACCACACCAACAAGACGCTGCACCTAACGGGCATCCCGTGCTTTGCTCGAGTAGAGCGTCTGAATAGAGCATTTCAAGGCTTATTTTCACGATATCGCTGGAGTTTGCCCGTAGGTGAGCTAAGAACGTTGGCCCCTGATATTCTCGTGGTTTGAGTAGGTTTTAAGCTCAATGAAGCCGACAACTCATCTTCCACAGAAGGTATCAAAAGTAACTTTCCCCTTATGCAGAAAATTTTCCTAAAAATTTCCATTTGATGTTACGATGCTTTTTTGACTGAAAAGATATAGCTATACTTACGTAAAGAAGGTACGTTGTTATAAAGAAATTGGAGTTTTGTAGAAATTTCTTTAGCAAAGACATAGGTCCCCTCACTCAAATCTTTCAAAGCTATCAATTTTACTCTTCCCTGCAGACGTTTGGCTTTGTACCTCACCTTTCCATTGTAGATCCTCTTTTCCTGCATAGTAACAGCGTGGATCTTAATGTAATGGACTGTATTTTTTCCTTTCAGCATTTTTACCCTATACAACCGATATCTCCCTTTCACGAAAACAACAAGTTGGCTTCTCTCAGCTAAAAATGTAGGGAAAGTTGATTTTTTGGGTAAATGATACTGATAATACTTGTCTCTATAAACTCTTCTATAACCACTACGGTAACGTACTCTTCTCACTGTTCTTTTAGTTCTTTTCAATTTTATCTTCTGCACCTCCTCCAAACCCAATGAGGTAATCCGAAAGATTCCTCTTTTTTTCGGCATCGGATAGAGCGTAACATCAGGTAAAGGATATCTCTCCTTTTTGTGAATGTCTTTTTCTATTGAATGTCTAGAGAATCCGGTCTTAGAAAATTGGATCTTCATCTTTGATGGAATGTAATCCAAAGAATAAATGCCATTTTTATCTGTTGTTGATTTGAATTTACTTCCTTCTACCTGAACGACAACCCCACTTATCCCTTCACCTAAAGGATTCAACACTTTGCCAACAAAGACTTTTTTTTCGCAGCCAGTTATCACCAATGTGATACAAAAAAAATGTAAAATTAAAGTTTTACGCCATTCCATTGTGAGATTCTCCAAGGCAATTAAAGAAATTGATAGTCCAACTACAACACGTAAGCATATTTTTGAGTCTCCACTGATATAGAGAGATTAACAGAATTATCTACATAGATCCAACTTAAAAGATAAATTGTGAAGGAATGAACTCTGAGAGTGATAAGAAACGTGTACGAAACAAGATTCGTATCCTTGCTCTTTGGCTCACTTGATTTACATCACCTCCCAATAATTAAGGTCGTTACAGCGTTTCCTTTGAGAGTTAACCTTACCTTTTCCGAAATGCTTGAAATCTGTCACACCGTTATTTTGCATGAAGTTCTGTATCCGAAGCTGTTAAAATTTTAGGGAATGGTTCAGAGATAACTGCTCCCGAGCCTGCACCTTTGTGCTTGTGGGTTGTAGCGAACTAGTCAAATGATTTTGAGGAGGTTTTGTGGAAAGCAGCATTTGTGCTCAGCGAACATGATACAACTCATGCGACTGTTGGTAGCATTTGGGCTTTATCGGTAGGGGAAAAGGGATTGCCTGTGATTTGGTATGAGATTTGTGAGCCTATCTCTTTACAAAACAGCATTTTTATTAATCAGTGGATTTGGAAGCGAGGTTACTGCGGATTTAACGGGCATTTGGGCCAACAAGGCGCTGGACCTAACGCCTATTCCTCGGGTTGATCGAGCAAACCCTCTGTCTTGAAGGTCCTGTCTTTGTTTCTTGATTTTGCGGTTTTGTTACGGCGTAGGTCAGCTTGTGACGTTGGTGCCCTTAGCCATTTCATCCCTTGGACTTAATTAAGGCCGGATAGAACCTCTTGGCAATCAAAAATTTATCTGATATGATACTTCGCAGTTAAGTTCAGCTATTTGCCATCTTTGATTACCCCGTTGCTTGAACGAGCTTCAATCTAAACAAGGGAGATGTACACTCCTGTGGATATGAGTACCTGAATTTGATTGTTTGAAGTTTGAAAGCACATTGCATGAGCCGCTTATTTTTAACATTAAATTCTTAACGTAGGGTTGTACAGATGAGATTAGATTCGCTGGTCCGGCTGATAGGGTCTTCTGATTTTATGTCTTTTCGACAAATTGCTATTGAATACCTTCAGCTTCGGGGATTTGTTCAAGCAGAACTCCGGGATGGATGGAACGATGGTGGTACTGATTTTTCGGTCCATCAGCTTCCACCAAATCCTACTCCTATTGCTATCCAAGTCTCTGTTGAAAAGAGATGGAAGAGCAAATTAAAAGAAGATGCACTGAAAGCCAAAAATAAGCTAGGTTTAGAAAACTTGATGCTTATCAGTTCAAGACGAATCTCAGAGACAGATTTTCATATTATTTCTGATGAGATTTGGCGTTCATATAGTGTTCGGGTAAGTAGAGCTGATAATCAATCTATCGCTAGTATCTTTTATAGTAACGAAAAGACCGGACAGATTCTTGAAATCCTGGGGATTCGCCCCCAAGTCCCAAAAAACCTTGCCTCTCAAATTAGCTTTTCAAAACGTGCGGAAGCAATCTACTCTTGTCTCTTTTTCGGTTTGGACTCTCGGGATTTTAGAAATGAAATTTTCGAAAGCACGATCATTTCCGTATGTTCGCGCGCTGGAGCATTAATCTCAAGAGAATCTTTGCTTAAGGAAGTCTCTGAAATTCTGGCATTGGCCGAACAGCAGGAAGCCTACATTATCTCTACAGTCGATCGAATGATGCAAAGAGGAGAACTTATAACTTCCAATAAGCTTCTAGGGTTGAATGTACAACTAACCGAGGCTACTACCTCTATGAACATATTGCGTGATGAGCAATGGAACCGACTCTACACCAAAGTTTCTGAGTTTCTTACTGAGAAAAATGGTTCCGCTTTATCAGGCGAACAGGTCGGTTCTATTATGGATAGGCTCGGCGCTTTGATAATGGATGCAGGCGATACGACTGAGGCTAATGCCTTTCGCTCCAACGCAAAAACTTTTGTTCACTCTCAACTACGCAAACGACTTAGAGAATTACACTCTACTCTTGATGCTATTGGATTTCCTGAAGGTTCCATTCGTGACAACGCTTTAGAAGAATTGGTTTCACTGGTCTCTCGTTCCCCTCTTGGGGAGCATATTGTTGCAGGTGAGCTTTTTATGAGTATGAGACATGCAAAGCTTCCTGAGTTGATCCAAGCTCTCGGTGCAAAGAGAGAAGTCGAAGTATTACTGGATGCTTCTGTTGCTATCCCAATTCTGAGCGGTTGTTTATACGAGCCTAGCCAAAACCGATATTTTCTAGGTGCTGAACATGGCTATAATCAGTTGGTTAACCTTAATATTCATCCGTATCTACCTATCGATTATCTCGAGGAAGTCACTGCACATCTTATCGATGCTTACCGGTACTACCGCTCTGTTGTTGATACTGAACCAGATCTTACTGCATCAACAAATGCTTTTGTTGCTCATTATGTCAGTCTGCAAAATGAAGGGAATTCAATTTCATTTGAAGATTACCTAGCGGGTTTTGAATTCACGCCCAAAATTGGATCCATGCAGTTTTTTTCTGCTCGTGACATCTTAATTCCTCGCCTCCAGCGCTTATTTGGACGTTACGGTATCGAGAGCAAACCTTTGAGTAATATAAGTCAAAGAGCTAGAAAATCTGCCCAAATAGCGATCACATATGCCCTAGAAGAAAGAGAGGAAACAAGACCATCCGTTTTATTAAAGCATGATGCAAGGACTATTGCCTATCTAAATGAAAATTCAAAAACAAATGAGACCGCCAGAATATTTTGCACATGGGATAACCTACACTTTGCTGTTACACGTAGAGAAGATTCATTGTGGGATGTTTTTGATCCTAGCGTTCTTGGTGATATTTTGTCTCTTGTCAGCGAAGAAGATTCTACGCATAGAATGCTCTCACCTGTAATATTAGCAAAATCCATTACAAACCGAACAGCACAAAGGGGTGCGAGAGTTTGGGATGTCTTAGTCGGAATAGAAAAGGATAATATGCATGATGCTAAGATCTTGTCAATGGCTAGGGAGTTTAAAGAACACTTTTTATCAAATACAAACCAAGGCTTAGGCAAGAAAGACATACAAGAGAGATGGCTGAGGTGGAAAACAGATAGGGATGAAAGTTGACATATCCCGGTTGATTTTGAACTATCTTCTACAACAAATCTCTTGCAAACTTCTCCATTCAAACTAACAATGTATAAAAAGTAAGAGCGTTCATGAATTTTTTGCAAAATCGGCCTAGGATAATTCGTGCGCTTCGCACCAACAAAGCGCTGGACCTAACGCTTATTCCGCATTCTGATCGAGCAGACAGACTGAGTTGAGCATTGTGTGCTATTGACTTGATTTTGTGGTGGGGATACAGCGTAGGTCAGCTTGTGACGTTGGGTCTGTCTTCAATTGCTTTATTTGCAGTTTTTGCACCTTTGATTTCAATTCGCGAAAGTTTTGGTGTAGGATGGTGTGTGACTTGTAGTTTGTTTTATCATAATGACAAAAAGGTCCCCCTCACATGTTATTGCTATGCTGTACAAAGAAGTTGCGTGATTCTTGGAGGCTCACTCCAGATACCGAAGAACTACAATCCACCACAGTTTTAGGAACTTGGTACGCCAATATCATCCATACTCATAAGGGCGCCATGATTTTGTGTGTAAACGAGTATTCGCGTATGGCCATCGTTTGTGAATTTTCTGGAAACCCAGCTACTTTTCAACAAGAGTTCTTAGCACGAACAGCCGTTCTTCTCGAGAGTATGGAGATTCCCGACAAGAGTATTACTGAAGAATTGGCTTTGATGGAAGAGATCGCATTTGTGAAGACCCGAAGTCGGAGTGTTTTGGGCACAATAAACGACTTTGCGCACCTTATGGAAGGTTACATACACGATGAATATGTCTATGCACCTCTTTCATTAGAGCAACTTTCCGGATTATTAACCTATACACCTATCGGACCCAAAAGGTACTTTTTCCCAACGGAGCGGGTTTATGAAAGGTTTGGATGTAAAGCAAAACGCTGGGAACCCACACGAACCAAGCTTTTCGGGAAATAGAAGTCCAAGATTTTCAGAAGGTTTGTACGAGACCCCTATGTTCTCTTTTTCGCTTTGACGTCTGAAACTGTCATGGATTGTCCGTATTTTGGTGCTCGTTTTAGAGAGACAGGGTTTTTCTTTCTTCTGCTTCTTGTGGTTGGGCCTTATAGGAACTACAATGTGAACAGGTAACCTCTCCTATTGCTTGAGAGGGAAGTATTGGATTGGAGGTGAGTCATGGTTGAAAAAGTTTTCGATGCTATTTACGAAAATGGTGTTTTGCGCCCTTTATCGCCCCTTCCGTTGACTGATGGAGAAAAGGTTCGTTTTGCTTTACACGAAGAGCATACACAGAAGTCATCCGAGAAGGCTCTATTACAGCAATTGACAAAGGCTGCACAGGCTGTTGAATTTAGACCAACAGGACCTCTTGAAGCATATGAGGCTGCTGAGCAACTA
>Ga0213833_1001802_pt1 | contig 14669 bp, 29 predicted proteins | sample SWATP21_FD_160575 | JGI IMG/M metagenome (GOLD analysis project Ga0213833, IMG submission 160575) | Coastal seawater microbial communities from Marineland, Florida, United States - SWA TP2 #1 | ecosystem: Environmental > Aquatic > Marine > Coastal | place: USA: Florida | collected 2016-08-14
GTGGATGCCGAGCTGCGCTTTTGTCACACCGAGCTCCACCCATTGCTAAATGTGCTCTGTACACCACCCCACAAGTTGTGGGCCACAAGCTTGGGTCTTACGGCCTTGGAGACCAGGTTGTCCGTAACTTAACCACGGATGTTTCTTTGCAACACTCCGCAGCGCATGCAACGAGGAGTTTGTTTGCGTTTGTCCAGGCGTTGCGCTTGCCAACGCTTGTCTGTTGTGAAGCAGGCCAAGACTGGCGGTTGTTTGAACCGATTGACACTCTATTATATATCCCAGGCCCGTAGCCCCATGGCTTTGTAGCGCCAGACTGCCAGCGTAAACCTCTCCTCCCGTTCACGCCCGCAGCGGTTACCTCTCCATGGCTCGTGACGCGAAACAGCTGCCGGAAGGGCTGCCTGTGCATGTGCGTCATGGACCGTGGACAGTGCGTTCACTAGAGAACTGACCGTGATGCTGTGGCTGTGTGGGCACTATGGCGCCATTGGGCTGGTTGTGGGTTGTGTGGGTGTGATAAAGGTGGTAGCCAAGGTGTACCCAGCTGTTGTTCCATTAGGTGCGTGGTGGATCAGGTTTTCACTCTTTTCTCTCGAACGTGCAATGTCATGACGCATGTGACATCGTTCAGGAAAAGCTCGTGCCCCTGATGACCTTGTCATTGAGTCGAACAAGACGATTGCACTGACCGAAGGAGATGACACGGTGCGCACGATCGCATGCGGTGCAAGCCGATCTCGTGTTACACCCTGTTTGTTGGTTCAACCGCACAGGCCTACGATTTAGACTTTGTGTATGATGTGGATGCTACCGTTCACGACATTTACCTGGTGCGTGTCGTGCGTGTGCTGGAGCCGTCGATCTGTTTTGCTGCTTGTGCTCCTGTGACTTTTTCCCCGCCGTCTCACACCTGCTTGAGCAGCGAACGCTTGTCCCTGCCTTGAATGGCTTCCTTGATGGAGTGTCGGGGTGCATCTTGTTGTTTGGTTCCGCCGCTTCGCAACGTGTGCAACTCTTTCAAGGAGACGCCACCACCCCAGGCATGATACCCAAGGTCTGACCTTGTGCGGAGTGGAACGTGCTTGGTCGATAGATGCATACCCTCCTCCGTGACACCATTTGCGGCACTTCCTCGTTGTTTGTTTCCCGTGTGCAAAGCACAGATCATCGACGCGGTGTTTGTGGGTTTGCATCGCAAGGGCAAGGCGCTGGCAGAGCGAGCGCAGGGCACGCTTTCGTACAACGTGACGTTCACCTTCTGTGAAATCTACGATGAGGTCGTCCAAGACCTGCTCAACTCACAGAACCGTGACTTGCCATTAACAGAAGACCTCATTCAAGGCATGGTGGTTGAGCACCTGACAGAGTCGGGGTGAGTTGTGCACGCCATCCACACCCGAGCAGCATGCGAGCTGGCTCTACTGCTGTGGGTCTTATTGTTTTTTTTTGTTTTGGCAGCCCCCACACCTCTGCCGGCTCTATGATTGAGGCGTTTGCCGCTGCAGTTGGCTCTCGTTCGCAGGTTGCGTCCGAGTATGGCCCTGCAACCCACTATGCTTCCGGCATCTTCCGCGTACGGTCTTGCGCCGTGGTGTTGCCTTGTCGTCGTGCGCCGTTCGTTGTTGTGCTCCCCTCCCCTAACCATGACCGACTGTTGGCTTGTTGGGGTGCATGGCGGTGGTGGTGGGCTGTGGTGGTGGGTGGGCTGTGCTCCCGTGAATGGCGCAGCTCAACTTGTATCAAGAAGTCAGGGCGGCTCGCGGAAAGTCGACGATTCTGCGAGACTCGCTCACACTCGTTGACCTTGCTGGTATGTGGACAGGGCAAGAAAGCGGGGGGGGGGGGGGGGGGGGGAGGGAGAATCTGGTCTAATGCTGTGGCTTGGTGTGTGCCACAGGTGCTGAGAAGCTGGTTGGTGACCTCACTGCCGTGAAAGCTACCGAAGGCCCGCGTTTGAACAAAGGCGTGCTTGCGTTCAAGGCAGTGTGTGAGGCCATGTCCAGTGGCAAGGTCGGTGACTCCTTCCACATAGAACGTGGATGTGGGTGGGTGTGGGTAGGCGTTTGTCTCACACTTTTTGGGGTTTGCTGACGCAGAACGCTGACCACATCCCGCACGCTGATTCCAAGATCACCTTGGCTTTGAAAGAAGCCTTTGGTGGCAACTGCTTTACTCGTGCCGTTTTCACCCTTGGCCAGGTCCGTGGCCCCTTTGCCGTCCTTTCCTGCCGTTGCTGTGCTGACCGTTTTCGCTTCAAAATCGCTCGTGGTTCAGGCGGACCCGGCCAGTCGAGCATGTTTAGACCTGGCTGCGAAGCTGCGTGAAGGTGTGGTGTTCCCTGTTGTCATGGACGCGCTGGCTCAGGGGCTCCTTCGCCGTCTGCGACTGGAAAACAAAACCCTCCGCCAACACCTCAACGAAGCCCGCACCGGGATGGTGTCGGACGAGCGAAAAGTGGTGGATTCCGAAGTACGAGACTGGGTGAAGTTGCACGCTCAGCCGCATAGGTGTTTGGTTTTATTCAACTTGTTGGTTGGCTGTACTCTTGAGTCACCTGGTGCACGTGATGTTATTTCCACAGGCGGACCTGTTGCTCAAGATCTCCGAGCTGGAAGGCCACTCGATCAAAGCGAAACTGGAAAAGATGGCTGTGATCGAAGACCGTGACAAGTTGTACCAGCGCTTCCGCGAATTTCGAGACAAGTACGTCGCGACGCCCAGAACCGTTTACACAGGGCGTGGTTGTGATAAGTTCCGACCCTGTTGCGTCGCAGGTACAACCAACTTGTCGGAAGCAAAGCAGATCTGCAAGCCTCGTTGATAGAAGCTGAGGAGAGCAAGTTGCAGGTGTCCAAAGCCTTGTTGGATCTTCAGATCGAGAACAATCAGCTAAAAGAGATGTTCGTTGTGGGGTCTTTTCTGTGCATTTCTGCGCCTGTGACATGTGTGGAGTGGTGTTGTTCGTCTTTCCTCTTTGCCACAGTGTCGACCAAGAGAAGTTTGACCTCGGTGCCAAGCTCATGACGGCGGAAAACGATGTGGTGGAGATGGAAATGAAGTACGGCAACGCCTCCATTGTTGTGTTTGTGCTGCTTGGTTTTCTTTTCCTCGTATCGGCTGTGGCTACTATGCTGGCCAGTCACGCGTGGGTCCTGCAGATATCAAACAGAGAAAGACCGAGGCGTGGAGCTTCAAGGTCAAGTGGAGCAGCTTGTTGAAGAAAAAAAGGAGATGGCGGTTGAGCTGGTGCGTAGACAAACCCATCTCACTTCCCCTTGATCGACAGCACCACTTACCCCAGGAACTTCTGTGCGGCTTGGATTTCTTGTGTGGTTTCCTGCATGATGTGTAGGTGTCGCTACGCACCAATCTGATTGCCCGTACCGCTGCCCTGAAAAATGAGCAAAGCAAGACGGAGGACCTTGCGGAGCACCTGTTGACACTTGTACGTGTGCTCGTCCGGAAGTCGTCGCTTGGATGTGGGCTTGACAAACTGCGCTGCGAACGCTCCGTGTGATTGTTTTTTCAGGCGAACACGAAGGAGGTTCTGGAGCAACAACTTGAGGATGCGAAGGGCGAGAGGGAAGGCGCTGTGCAGGTGAGTACACGCATTGGGCCACTGAACCGCTCAACTGTGCTTACATGTCCAGTGGACTGCGCTCAGAACGACGGCGTGTTACGCACCGAGCTGGAGAAACTTCGTGAGAAAAATGCAGCTCTGGAGGCTACGTACGTTGTGACTTTGCTTCACAACATCGGCGAGGTGTGGCTACGTGTTGTTGCTTGCCTGGTGTTCTCACGACGACGGGGTGTGTGGTGCAGCTTGAAGCAAGTGACTGAGACCCACGATGAAGTACAGGCAGCCAGAATCCGGGTATGTGTGTTGTGTCACCGGCAGGATGATTGTGATAGTGGCTTCATCTCTCAACCCTGTGGTGTTGGGGCGCGTCCATGACCCGCTGCTTGCGTTGCCAGGCCGAGCTCCAAGCAGAAAAGCTCGAGGTGGAATACAACAAAAAGAAACTGGCTGTCGAGCGCAGCATGCAGGAGTACACCACCAACGTCGACACGGAGATGCAGCGCGAGAAGGAGCGTGGTCTGAACGAGATGGAGCAGTTGCGAGCGTATCGCGAGGCGACAGAGGCGAAAATCAAGGAGCTGGAGTCCTCCGTTCGACCCCTGCAACGCAAGGTACGTTCTCTCGGTGCTGTTCCACTGACGAGTCGTCGATAGGAAGGAACCCTAGCTTGACCGTCACGCGTTGGGGTGGTGGGTTGTGTTGACGATCAGATTGCCGAGTTGAAGTTGCAGCTGGCTGATCGTGATCGCACCGAGGCTGCCCAGGCAGCGGAGATTAAAGCCATGGACACGAAGCAAACGGCTGCCGTGGAAGAACACCGAACCAAGCTGTTGGAGGCCCTGGCAGGCGATGTACGTTGGAGAGTGTGTTGGGGTGGGAGGCGAGTGTCAGCGTGGACGTTTGTGTGAGTCTCTGACCACTGTCGTGTGTACGTGTGTGAGCGTGACAGGGAGCGCAAGACACGCGTGAAGCCACGCGCGAACGCATCATCAACGAGCTGGTGAACACGTACCGAGGCACCGAGACGGAGCTACAGGAGAAACTCACGGAGATGCGCGAAACAAACCACCGCCTGGTTCAACAAAACAGGATTCTTAGTGCGGCCACGAGGGAGCTGCAGCAACAAGTGACGGACATGGCGCCCACTCCTGAGGCAGCGGCAGCGCTCGACCAAAATGTGCAGTCAGCGATGCACGAGACTGGCGCGTCATCACTTGAAGTGAAGCTGCAGGGTGAGCTGGACCAGTCTCGTCGCGAAGGCGAGGAGCTTCGTCACAACCTTGCGTCCGAAAAGGAAAGGCATGTGGCGAACGCCGAGCAGTTCCGGCGCGACGTCATGAACCTCCAGCAAGAAACCGAGGACTTGAAGGTTGGTTGCCTGTGTGCCTCGTCCATTGCCTGCGATCACACTCCCTCTGTTTGTCTTCCATCGGGGCCTTTTTTGTGTTGCCGTGCCGTCTTTGTGTTGTGCCGCCCTGTGCCGCTGGTGTGCGTTTGATGTCCAGGCCAAGCTCGAGCGTGCTGAAGAGCAGGTGGAGCGTCTCAGCAAGGCCACGGCAACCGGATTCCCGCCGGAGGCACTCGATCAAATCAAGGCCCTCCAAGAGCAACTCGAGAAACACTTGGAAGCTGTCAAGAACCCCCCAGCACCAGCGCCAGCTCCTGCACCCCGTGAGGACGAAACTGCCGCGGTGAGTCCTTCCTTTGGATGAGAGAGAGCGGCAGGGAGCCTGGTTGTGAATGTGAACGAACTGACACATGCCTGCTGCTGTGTGTGTCGCATTGCGTGCGCTACCTTTTTGTATTTTATTGTACCACTTGGTCCGCCACTCTACAGACGCGACCCACGCCCCGTGAGACCGAGGCAGCAGAAGAGGACCGGAAGCGGCTCACGGAGCAGCACCAGCAAGAGCGCAAGCATGATCAGGAAGAGATCCACCACCTGCGAGATGAAACACGGGCGCTGCGCAAAGAGAACGCCAACCTGAGAGACGAGGTGTCGCGTCTCGAAAGCCAAGTGCTCCAGCTGCAGGACGAGTTGTCGGAAGCGAAATCCAAGGCCGCTCCCCCGACGCGACGTGCTTCCGTGGTGGTGACTTCCAACGTAGGTGGCAGACGGACTTGACGTATCAGTCACGCGGTTGCGATGCTGAAGCAGTTTGGCACTCACGTTTGGTTGCCTGGTTGGTTGCCTGGTTGCGTTGGTTGGTGGGTTGGTTGGTGGGCTGGTTGGTTGACAGCTTCCGAAGGCGCCTGCAGAAGCCGGGTCGCTCATGGAGCAGCTGGTGCGTTGCGTTGTGGGGCGCCATCGTGCCGCACAGCGCGTTGACACGTGTTTGTTCTTCCGACAGCAAGAGTCCGAGCAGCGAGCTGTCGCGTTGCTCAGCCGCAACACCGTGCTGGAAGAAGAATTGACGAACTACAAGGTGGGCGAGGGCTCCGGTCGCGTTGCGGGCTGGTGCAGTAAGGAGTTCACATGGTTGCCTGTGTTCTCTCCGCACAGAAGTACCTAAAGGCGCAGGTGAAGAAGTACCAAAAGGAAATCTCCAAGCTCAAGAAGGAGTTGGCCAAGGCCAAGAAGAAGGCCAAGTAGCTCGTGTTACACAGCGTTGCGTGCGCTTCGACGCCTGGGCTGCACCAAGGCCCAGTGAAAACGCAACACTGCTGAGATCATCATCGGCGAGCTGATGTCACCAAAACTTGCTGACATCATCGCCTGATCCGATACTTTTGGCCACTTCCTCGATCTGGTGCTGACATCATCTCGCTTTCCGATTGGTTTTGGACACTTCAAGTGTGTTTCACGGTTGAACTTTCACTGCTGTGCGTGCCTTCGTGCTCCCATGTGCCGTCCCCAACTGCAAGAACTCGCGCATGGCGGGTACACACGTCGCCCCACGAAGTCGCAGCATGTCACGCAAGGCTACACCAAGCAGTTGGTGACGGTTGCGCACAACATCGTCGTCGCGGGTGTGAGAGCGGCTCCAAGTGGTCGGAGGCAAGCGTGGAAGAGTTGCTGAGGGCAACGCGCGCCCCATGTCACGCCACAGCTGGACAAATTCGCGGAACCGACGCAACTGTACAAGCCGCAGACAAAGTTTGTCCGCCGCAGCAACAGACCCACAAAACACACCCGTTGAGGAAACGTGCACTCCCACTTCGTCTCTTGCGCTGGGTAGACACACACGTACCACAAACCACTCGTTGGCGCCGCATCGCACCTCCACCCTGAACAAGAAGTGCGTCCCATCCACAGCTTTCTCGTACGAAGGAAGCCACATGGTGAAGAACGAGCCAGGGAAGCGGCGGCTCCATTGCGGAGGATCAAAGTACGTCACAGCCCAAGTCGGCTCCTTCGACTCGCATGTACATTTGCTGTCACCTTCGCCCTGCATGGGCGTTCCGCTGGTTGTTGACACCCACCAACTTGGTGGCACCAAGACACTTTTTGCGCAGCTGCGCCACAACAGGCCCTAATAATGCACTCACACGCTTCTTCACACCAACCGAAACCGGGAACAAGGTGACACCGGCCGAGCACGTTGTCACGTCGGTCGAACAAGTGCATGGTGTTGCCACAGGCTCCACCGACCACAGCCCACTGTCACAAGAGCCAGCCGAAGCGCCGGTGAAAAAGTGTGCAAGTCGAACGCCCAACATGCTGACGTGGCTTGAGGTGGCGCAGCACACGGAACGTCGCAAAACCCATGATGACGTGTTTTTGTCGTAAAAGTGATTTCGGAGGAGTCAGCGTGCTTCACAGCTGCAGCAGCGGCAGAGCGTGCCCCGTGTCCCCACGCCCCGTGCCCGCTGCCCGACACTTCCCCTGACAGAATGGGGGCATGCCACACGAACGGAAGGCGCGTTAGAGTGCAAGGTGCAGTAAAACCAGTGCCGTCATGGCAAGCACCGCACGCAACCTCTGCTGCCAGCTCGTGCTCGATTGCCACTCCATGTGTCAGCCGACGCCCCAGCGCAGAGTTCGAGGTCAAGCTGAAGCCACCTCCGCAACGAGCCACACTCCCAGCCGTTAGGTCGTCTGGCGAAAGTACCTCGAGTAGCGAGACGCCGGTGCGAGCGGAAGGAAAGGCTGCGCTTCCCCCCCAACGCGCCGCGGCGACACCTCCGTCCGAACCACTTCGCGTGCAAACATCGCTGCCGTTGAGCGTGCACAACGATCCCACGTTCAATGACAGTGCCCGACAACTCTCTCCTGCTGGCTCCAAGGTAGGTCATGTGCTGCGAGTGGGTGTGAGTGGTGTCACGGTCGTGTCCGTCGTTGCCGTTGCGCGCCATGTCTGTGTGGTTCACCACTTTTCTCTCGGCAGCTGCGTTGGAAGCGGGGCGAGCTCATCGGGCATGGTTCCCACGGAACCGTCTTCCTTGGGCTAGATCTGCGCACTGGAAAGTTGATGGCGGCCAAGCAAGTCCGTTCCAGCACCATGTCAGCCCTGCGCCTTGTCGCCCTCCGGCAAGAGGTTTCGTTGCTTCGGTGCGTAACACAGCAGCCGCCAAAAAACCGTCAATCCATGCGCATTGTCACTTCCCACCCTCACTGTCACTGCCAATGTTGCCGGCTGCAGATCTCTTGACCACCCCAACATTGTTCGGTACCTCGGCACGATGACGGAAGGCGATTTGATCTACATTTTCACTGAGTGGGTGCCAGGCGGTTCACTCGCGGCTGTGCTCAAGAAGTTTGGGCGGCTTGACGCCACGCTCGTCGCGAACTACGCTGAGCAGATGCTGCAAGGTCTCAACCACTTGCATTCACACAACGTCATCCACCGAGATGTCAAGGTGCGTGAGCGAGGCTGCACACACCACTTGCGCTCGCGGCATCATTACTTGCTACTTTTACCCCTAACTCCGCGTTTGCGTGATTTGTGATCCACCAGCCGGGGAACGTGCTGATTGATGCCAACGGCATCGTGAAACTCGCTGACTTTGGCGAGTCAGAGCGGTTGGAGGTGCTTGATGACGGCAGCGTGCGCAAAATGCGCGCCACGCGCGTCCTGGGTACTCCGTACTACATGAGCCCAGAGTTGATTCGCGGTGCCCAAAACGCGAGTGGCCAAGAAGCCGACGTGTGGGCGCTAGGATGCACGGTGCTGCACCTTGTCACGGGTCAGTACCCATGGGCATCATTCAAGGCGTCGGAGCCCACCCAGCTGCTCACACACATTGCGCGGGCCGGCACACCTCCTCCCATACCTAGCACCGTCGACGGTGACCTCCGTGACTTCTTGCTGCGGTGCCTCGACCCGGACCACACGAAGCGTGCCACTATCGCCGAACTCATGGTCCATCCGTACATTTCTGCCTCACTGTTCGGGGACGATGACGATGCCTTTTCAAGCTGCTCTGATGAAGAAAGCAGCGACGACGAGGAGCTGGATGAATGCAAGAGCTACCACTCATGTGACGTGCTCTCGCCCAATGCGGACAGCCGGCGTTTCGGTGTTTCGGAAGAAGGTTTGCGCCATACTGCATCACCTGCGCCCGTCGTCATACCCACAGTGGCACCTATGTCTCCCGTAAAGCCCCGCTCGAGCGTGGTGACACCCTCGGCGGTGGCGATGAACGCTCCGGCATCTGACGCGTCGCTGCCGACACGACGCAGCGCGCGGCGCATGCGCCAATCATCAAACTCCAAGTCGACAGGCCGGCTGCCGTTACATGACATGTTTGATCGGAGCAACCGTGCCGCCGAGAAATTGTTTCGCGAAAGCGGATTGCTTCCCCCAGCCGCACCGCTGGCGTGATATGCGGTTGCGGTCGCCTTGATGTAGTTTTGTTCTGTTTTCTGGACCTGTGTTCCTGCTTCGCAGCGCACCAAGGGCCATCACTGGCACTGCTTGATATTTTTTGTACTGGATTGTTACCCTTGCGAGTGCTGTTGTTATTTGGTCGTTGTGGTTGTTATTTGGTCGTTGTCTCGTTGTTGTCGTTGTTGTCGTTGTTGCTGTTCCCCTGTCGGGTGACTCGTTGTGGTTATGTTGTCGATTGTCGACGTTGCGGCTGCTGTCGTTGGGGACGCCGTTGTCCGCGTCACATTTTTTACGCCCCCAAAGCTTCTCTCATGCTGTCAAACCTGTGGCAAACCTTCATATTGCGAGTTGTGTTTGCCAGCGTCCTTCGTTGTGGTGTGTGTTTGGCGGGGCAGTGCTTGTGACTGCAGAGTCCACTTCGTGTGTGAAATTGGTGTGACTTGGGTACAGCACTGTGGTGGATCTTCCAGGTTTGGTGTGCACACAGCGCACGCAGCGCACGAGGTGTCCAAAGAAGTCCATTGCTTCTCTCGGTGACTAGGTGCTGTGAGTACATATTGTATAAGTGCTACTGCTTGCGGACCTGGCATTGTAAACAATGTCATAGGCCACCGGCAACGAAGTTCACAGTGCGGCGTTCCACTACAACAGTCAGCGCCCCTGCCCCATGAAGCCGTGTTGACGGACGGGAGCCTGGCTGTGTGTACCACTGGTACCATGCCTTGCGCTCGGTGCGGCACATGCACTTCCTTTGTGGCCCCTTCTGCCAAGAAAGGTATGCGTTGCCGGGCGTGTGGGTGCCCCAAGTCTGCGCACACCTCTGCCACACAGTCGGACAGCGACGACGACTCCGGTGTCTCGTCTGGCCTCACCGCCACGCCACGCGTCGCTCCAGCGGCCAGTGTCGTCACGCCATCATCGTTGCGACGCATATCTTCACCGGCATCGGTGGCTGCTCTGGCACTTGAAGAAGCCACTGCCCTCGAAACGGAGAGCGCACTCTGCACTCCGCGTGGCGAAGTGTCCCACTGTAGTGAGCCGGTGACATGGCCCGTCAAGCCCACCCATTCGAGTTTTCAGGTGGTTGACCTGCAAGTGGAGTTGTTAGACATCCGATTGGCCCCTGTCCCCCGCTCCATGATGAAGGACAGGTCCACGCTGCGGCGACTGACGTCATTTGGAGGCAAGAACGTGGACATTGCCTCCCTGCGCGGCCGGTTTCAGATGCGTTTCCGGGTGTGTGGTCCTCTTGTGACATCCGACAAGCGACCAAGGTGGGTGATTTGTGTTGCTATTCGATTTGCTACCATGGGAGTGACTGTTGGCGCTGTTGGTGTGTCTCTACGACTCGTTTTCGCCCTCCTTTTGGTGTTTGTTTGTTGTGTTGGGGTTGGTTGGTGGTGTGTGGCGCGACGTGGTGGCTGGGATCAGGAAACATTTGTCACCCCCGGAAGACCTCGACACGGACCCATACGAGGGGCGAGGCGCTGGGGTGACGGAAGCAACTCCGTTGAGTGGGAGCCGCGAAGATGGGGGATCGACTCTTCCTTTTGTGTCGTGGTCGGTGGTTCCCAGTGTTCGGGTGCCGACGGTGAAGAGCTATCTCGGAGTCTCGACTGTGTCCGCAGAGCTGTGGTTTGATGCCCTTCCTAGGTACGTGTGTCGGTCACTGTTACGAGCTGTTTCATACCATCGTGTATTCGGCTGCACCCTTCGAATTCACATTCGAAGGCTGTGTGGTGCATGTTTTCGTGCCGTTCGTTCCATGTGCAAATATTCACGTGTGTGCGTCTGGGTATGGGGGCTGTGTGTGACTGTGTGGCTGGATGGATGTGTGGGTGTTTTCGTGGTTTGTTTCTTGTTGCCCAGATACGAGCCCGTCATGCTTTCCGAGGTAGTCGTGAAGGCACAACACATCGCCTCCGCCGTCGAAGCCCCCCTGCCGTTTTCGAAGCCCGGCGTGAGTTTCGGAAGCGGCGACGCCTCGTCTCGATTATCCGCACGACGCACCGCTCACGCAGCTGGTCCCAGCAGAAGCAATCGCCGCGGTGCAGTGGGCCACTTCCGTGTAGCGTCTGGCGCGCAGTATGTGCGGAAAAGTCTTCGCTTACCCGGGGGTGGCTCGGCCACTTTGTCGCTGCGTGCGACACATGCGCCGTGGCGCCGGCGATCGTACGCGTGTCCCCTCATCGAAGGCACCACCCTCCGACAAACGTACCAGTTCCCGTCTGTCAAACGCTCTCGACACCTCCTCGTGGAAGAGCAGTGCACGGAGGTCGCCTGCGCGTCGCTGGTGCCGTGCCAGTTTTTCCGACGCCGGTGCGAGGCCCTGAAGGTGCAGCGCGAAATTTTGTACAGTCGCCTCAAGGCGTTTGCTGCACGGCTGGAATCTTCACGGCGTGGGCTTATCAACCGGACCAACAGTTCCCACAGTGTCCGCAGCGCGCGTGCGGCGAGCGTGGGAAGTGCCAGTACGCACAGCGCGCGCCTGCGCGGGGTGTCCGGTGGGTCTGCCCGCAGAGTCCAGCAGTCGCGGCCTTCATCCCCTTCAGTACAACGCACGCCGCCCACTTCCGCCCCAGTTGGTTTCACCTCCACGCGGGCCGGTGTTGGTGCAAACGCGAGTGCGAGTGCGAGTGCGAGTGGTGCGGGTGCGGGTGTGGGTGTTGGTGCGGGGAGGTTGGCCGAGGATGACGACCAGCTTGTCAGCAGCGGACGACGGCAGTCGACTGGCGTTGGTGGTGGCGGGGGTGCTGCGACTGGTTCGGGTGGCAGCATCCATGCTGGAGGCGGCGGGGGACGAGGGGGTGGTGGTCGAGTTGTTGGGGATGGTGGTGGTGGTGGTGGTGGTGGTGGTGGCGGCGGTGGTGGTGGTGGTGCCAGCAGTACCGGGCACGGCGCAGGCGGTGGCCCAGGCACAACACCACAGCGCGAGAACACCTTTAGTCGCCAAGAGGCCAACCTGTTTGAGATGCTGTCCGGGGTGGGGGTGCAGGGGAGTGTTCCGGAAGAGACCCATGGGCCCGGTGGCGCACAGGCTGCGCGATTGGCGTGGCTGTACGACCACCTGGAGCGGTACGATCGCGCCATTGATCAATACAGGCAGCTTGCCAACCATTTCTCGGCGCTGTACTTGAAGACATGTCGCTTCTCCGACCGCTCGCGCCGCTTCGGACGAGACGTGCTGTCCCAAACCACGGACCTGTCGAAGGGCATCAATCGCAGCAAGGCGTTCTTCAAGCCCAGCGCCCGAAAGAAGGACCCCCTGGTCTGTGCCATCCCCATCAACCTGCACCTGCAAACCATCCATGTGCAGGAGGTGGGCCAAGAGACGCCCCTGCAGCACGAGTCTTCCGGTCGTGCCCTGGGTTCCGTCTCGGGCGCAAGCACGTCGCGCTTGTCCATGCGCACGCAGCGTGCCGGCAGCATGTCGGCGTCTGCGCGTCGTCGCCGGGGTAGCACACGGATGCACCTCATGCGCTCCGTCATTGACGGCATGGTGGACCACCTGGACGACGACTCCGATGACGATGGCGCACACCCCGTGTCGCGTCGTGGTCACGGCGGTGCCGGCACCGGTGGTGGTGCGCGGGGCGTGTCAGCCTCCAGTCTCAAACTGATGCCGGGCATGTCCGCGGGCAACATGGTGGACCCGTGGGCAAAGTTCTCTTGCTCCTTGCTCCCGCCACAGGTGCTCGCGACGCCTGCTGCTACTGCTGCTGCTGCTGCTGCTGCTGAGAGTGGCGCTGGTGCCGGCACTGGTGTTGGCGCTGGTGCTGGGACGACAACGCCGGTCGGGCCTGCTGGTGGTGATCCTGGGGCAAGCGCTGCTGAGGCGTGGCTGTCTGTCATTCAACTTGGGACGCCCAAGCTCACCCAAAGCCAGTCAGAACCCGGGGTGTCAACCACACTCGCCAGCTCCAAGCCCCGGCGCATCCACCAGCGGCCGGCGGTGGTCGATGTCACTGCCGGCGATGGTGTGGGTGCTGCCCCACCCACTGCGAGTGACATCCACGCCGTTGCTGCTTCTTCTTCCGTCGCCGTTTCCATCGCTGCGCCCGCCACAACGACTGCAACGCCCGGCACCACAACCGCCGCGACCGCCGCGACCGCCGCGACTGCCGCGCCAGCCACGTCCACTGCCACCCCGTCGGTGTCAGCGTCAGCGTCAGCGTCAGCGTCCGCGTCAGCGTCCGCGTCAGCGTCCGCGTCAGCGTCCGCGTCAGCGCCCAAGGCCAGCGCGGGGACCTTGGACACGTCCGCGTGCGCGTGGTTGGACATCATCAGCAGCACCCCAGATTCCACCACACGCTCCCACTCGGCTCCTCACAACACCCCTACCACCACCACAGCAGCAGCAGCAACAGCAGCAACAGCAACAGCAGCAACAGCGGCAACAGCAACGCCGCCAGTGCTGGCGGGTGCCGGGCCCACGGCCAGCGAGGGAAGCAGCCCGCTGACGCCACTCCCGTCTGGCAGCAGCGCATCGCCGGCGGCGGCGGCGGCACAGCGAGCGAGCACGACCCCAGCCACGTCCGTGTCGGGCGCTTCCACGCGCACCCCCACGCGTCGGGCGTCGTGGGTGTCGCTGGATGCGCTTGCTGCGGCGCCGACGTCAACGCCGCCCCACGTCAACGCCGTGCAGGAGGACATTCGAGACCTGGACCGCATGCGGCCGCCGTCGTCAGAGTATGCCACGGTGACCCTTGGTGCCCCCGCGCACCACGCGTTTGGCTTTCACAAGGGGGGCCTCCATCGCCTGCGCCAGCGTGTGCCTGGTTTGAAGCCCGGGGTGTCCGCCGCTGCGTTTGTGGAGGAGTGGGTGGCCCTGAGTGGCGATCTTGGTGTGTCCAGCGGCGCGTCGGGTGCGACGGTCGGCCATGGAGAGTGCGTCGCCCGCGCTTTGTGAAGTGTGGTGTGTCCTGTTGCTACTGCGCCGTGCATGTTGCCGTCTAACCGCTAACCGCTGACGTGTTGGGTGCTGCCAGACACGAGCTTCCCCTGCATGCTGTGGAAACAGCGTTTGGGGTGCAGTTGCGCGAAGACGCCGTCATGGCGCAAGCCCTTGCAGCTTTGGTTACGGCGTTCACACACCGTCTCGACTGCGACTTGGTGGCAAACCGCACAGAGGTGCGTGATTGGGTTGGTTGGTGGGGGTGCCTGGCTGGCTGGCTGGCTGGCTGGGTGGATGGCGGCGGTCTGGCTGGCTGGTTCTTGTTTGGTGGATCATGTGGTCTCTCTGTCCTTCTGTCTGGCAACCTGACGATAATGTTGCGTTTCTCGTGCGCGTGCGTGTGTCGTGTGTGTGTGTGGGG
>Ga0213833_1001803_pt1 | contig 14669 bp, 16 predicted proteins | sample SWATP21_FD_160575 | JGI IMG/M metagenome (GOLD analysis project Ga0213833, IMG submission 160575) | Coastal seawater microbial communities from Marineland, Florida, United States - SWA TP2 #1 | ecosystem: Environmental > Aquatic > Marine > Coastal | place: USA: Florida | collected 2016-08-14
GCGCGCGCGTGCGTGTGTGTGCCTGACTCGTTTCCGTGGGGACATCTGCAGATTGACACAGCTGTTGCGTGGCTAGCATCGCTGAAATTCACCGAAGTCAACACCGACTCGCTGCCACCCCACGCCCAAGCAGTGCTTCGCTTCAGTCAGGCGGCGCGACGGCGAACACTCCAAGCCGGCGCGCTGCAACGAGACCGGCTGGATGCCCACTCACAACGCATGCTGGGGCAGATTGTGCAACGCCTGATCGACGAAGCTGTGGAACCGTCGGTCGCGCTTGCGCTTGCCCTCCAAGCGTTGCCCATGTTTCAGCTGCCGTTGTGTTGCACCTTCCTGGCTACCGCTGCGGCGGGGTTTCCGACCAAGTCTGTCGCCTTGATGACAGAGCGTATCCTGAGATGGCCCTTGACCTCCTGTTTGGGTACGTGGTGGAAGCTTATGTTGGGTGTCGCGTTGTGTGATGATCAAGCAGTTTTCTTCTGCTGGCGTTGACTTCTGCTGGCACGGCGGCTCTCAACAGGAAAGTGGGTTTCTGGCATCGTCTCGAGTCTCTGCGTGGCCCACAAGTACGCTGGAGTTTGTTTGGGTGTCCAAAAGTCCCTTGTTCATGGTACGTTGCAAAAAATTGTATGCCCTCACCCCTCCAACACCTGTCCGGGCTAATGCCTGGTGTGGTCTGTCGGTGCTGTCCAACAGTGGTCGAGCAGTGTGCCAGACCAGAGAAGCGGCCGGCAGCTTGGCCGGTGCTGCGTGGCCTCGCAATGGGGCTTCCAAGCAGCGTCAAGGGAGCAAGGTCTGCGATGGCCTGGCCTCGTTGGGCAACACTCGTGAAGCCGCTTGTGCGTGCTTGTGTGGACAGCATGCACGCGAACATTTCACTCGAGGACAGACAAGAGGCTTTGATTACGGTGGGTGCTGTGGCGCGCACGCGTGTTTTGCGTGTTTTGGTCGCGGCTCTCATCTGACAGTGTTGATGGTGGCAAAACCCGGTGTTGCAGATGGGTGGCATGCTGCTCAGTGTGCCCCATTTGCGACGCAGCACTGAGTTGGTCAACGTTGTGGAGCTGTTCAGCGAGGTGTGTTTCCCTGCCTTGGCTTCGCCCTCGTACAAAGCAACGACTGGACACGCTGCGTCGAGCCACGCTCCACCAAGCACCGCCACTCAGGCTGAAGCGGGGAGGACTCGTCGTGAAGCTGTTGTTGGAGCCGGCGCCGGTGGAATCGGCGCCGGTCGGGGCGTGAACAGCAGGGTTCGGCCTGCCCCATCAGGGAGCGGGCGAGCTGGAAGCCACAAGCGTGCTGCTGGGTGTGGCGACGCTCGCCACGGTTTCATGTTGCCACCCTCCCTTCTGTTTGCCCTGTCACGCCGTGGGTTTTGGGGCGGCACCTCACGACCTGGGGCCACGTTCATCACGCACGAAGCCCCCACGCGTCCGCCGATTGGCCTGAACAATCTGGGCAACACCTGCTACATGAACTCCGTGGTACAAGCGCTGTACGCCACGGGCGCCTTTCGGGACCTGCTTCTCTCCTCAGAACGTTCACCCCCATCAGCCGCCGCACCCATTTTGTTCCACATGCGCCGCTTGTTTGCCTTGCAATCCCTGTGCCTGAGAATGAGTCTTGCCCCCCGCATGCTCCGACAAAACCTCCCAGAACCCTTTAAAGGGTGCGCTTGTGATGACGTGTGCTGGACATCGCGTTGTGCTCACACGCTGTGCCCTTGTGTGTGTGTGTTTGTGTGTGTGTGTGTGTGTGTGTGTGTGTGTGTGTGTGTGTGTGTGTGTGTGTGTTGTGCACAACATGCACAAATGCACAGCCATGGTCAACAAGATGCTTCAGAGTTCTGTCGTGTGATTCTGCACGAATTGAGTGTGCAGGGGATGACGGCCAGTGGAGAAGGGAAGAAGCTGGGACGCCAAATTGCGCACGTGTTTGGTGGCCAATTGACCAGTGAGCTGCGGTGCCTCCACTGTGGCCAACTGTCCCTGAAGCCTGATCCCATCACGGACCTCAGTGTCGGTGTGCCGGAGGGTGAAAGCGGTTCCGGTGCAAGTGTGTCCCCGGTAGTTCGCCTGGAGGACCTGATTCAACGCCACTTCCGTGCAGAGCGGTTGGTGGGTGAAAACCGAGTCACCTGCTCCCGGTGTGGCTGCAAGCGTGACACCACCAAGACCATGCATCTCACGGAAGCTCCGCCGTACGTGTTGAGTCTTTGTGCAATGGTGTCAAGGAGGGTTGCAGACGTTCACCGTTGTGTGTTGCTTCAGGTTCCTGGTGGTGTCCCTCAGCCGTTTCAAATTTGACACCGCCACGCTGCGGATGTCAAAGGTGTGTCACGTGGGTTGCGTTGCCCTGTCACGTGTGTCTTCTCCATTCGCCGCGTGCCTTTCTGATGCGGCTGACTGACCCTGACCTCTCAATTGCTGACGCCACAGATTCACACCCCGGTGTTGTTTGGCAAGCGCCTGACAGTGGAGGTGGCTCCTGACCTACCCGCACAGCGGATGCCGTACCACGGCCAAGTGCAAGCGGCGGCTGAAGCACGAGTGTCCGACCCCGCGGTTCCGGCGCCTTCACTTGCCCCGGTGCGGCGTGTCACTGAAGACTACGAGCTGTACGCGGTGGTTGTGCACGAAGGGAACAGTCCGCACCATGGCCACTACTACACCTACGCACGGCCGTCTGATTGCCTGGACGGTCACTGGCGCCAGGCCGTTGACGCCTCCGCACCTGGGGTAGCCAAGCCGCAACCCGGCGCAGCTCCCCGTACCGGCAGCGACGGTGACGGTGACAGCGACGGCGACGATGTGAGCATGCCGCCCTGCTCCTCTTACGCGCTGGGCTTCACCGCCAAAGCGGGGCTGTGGCACCGTCTCGACGACTCCACCGTGACGCCCGCCACCGAGTTTGACGCCATGTCGCGCCACCGCACCACGGGTGAGGTCCTGACAGGTGACCGTGCCACGCCGTACATGCTGTGGTACCGGCGTGTTCGCCAGAGCGGTGGTGCGGCGACGGAAGAAGAAGAAGAAGCCAAGACTGCGCAGGCGGCTGTTGTGCCGGACGTCGCGCCGGTGCTTGCCGAGCTTGTGGCTGCTGACAACGCCATCTACCTGCAGTCCATTGAAGATGGGGTGAAGGTGCCAGCGAGTGTGGTGCGTGGGGGTGTGGGGGTGGGCGTGTTGTGCGCCGTGCCAAGTTCGCTTTGGTCTGTCTGGTCTGTCTGGCTGTCTGGTCTGTCTGGCTGTCTGGCTGTCTGGCTGTCTGGCTGTCTGGCTGTCTGGTTGTCTGTGTGTCTGTGTGTCTATATGTTCGTTTGTGTGTCTGTCTGTGGAACTCACTCACGGGGCCCTTCTGTCGAACCCATCCACAACAGAGCGCGGCGGCAACGGGATCAGGTGACGATGACGACGACTTTGGACGGCCTCCGCGAGACTACTATGGAGCCGACACGGCTCAAAAGGGTGGAATGGGTGGGATGGGGCTTATGGGGCACGGCATGGGACACGGCATGGGCGGATTTGGAGGCTTTGGTGGTGGTGGGGGTCCCATTTGTTAGTGAGATGCATGAGCCGTGCACGTTGTGTGGCCGTACGTGGAATGCGTGCAGTGCTAGATGAACGAACAAAACGTGAAGGCGCGGAAACGGATATTGTGTTCCTCCTAGTTGACTTGCAGCTGTGCGCTTTGAGCAATGCGTGCGCACAACCCGCGCAATCAGTGTCCAGATGTACAGCCGCGCGGCGAGCGCGCGCCACACTCCGGCCAAACTACACGTTGATGAAGATCTTGTTGCGTGCCATGAAGTAGGCAACAAGGAGCCAGGTGGCGACGCCGATGGTGTTCCCCACCAACGCCGAAGAGTGAGAACGGAAGCCAAGGCCACGTTCGCCAGCCACGGGCATGTCAACCATGATGGTGAAGGGGAAGTACATTTGCAGGATCTCGGAGAAGGCGTACCTGCGTGTGTGTGTGCAAGTGTGTGTCCCACTGGTGAGCAACAAAACGACGGCAGCAACACCCGCAGCCACACTACGCGTTGCGTACACAACAATGGAGTTCATGCCGACAAACTTGAACGGGCCGCCTCCCCAGAAGTGCCACAGGTCAACTAGGACATAGCACACGGACAGGACGAGGTTGCCTGTGGAAGGTAGAACCAAGAGAGTGCGCGAACCCCGTTGTGTGTGAGAAAGGGCAAGCCACACACACACCACAGCACCAACACCTCGAGCACTACGACGCACCCGTGCCCGCCATGACCAAGATGAATGACGGAGACCACAGGTTCTTTGCAAGAGGGATGACGCCGTCGTTCTGGCTGGCGCCGCACAACGCGGTGCCGATGGCGCACTCCACCAAACCCCAGCACACCCAGCGCACAAGGCGATCTTTGTGCCCCTTGTACTCCACCAGAATGCGGCCGGCCTGAACGGGCACGATCATGCACAACACCAGAGTCACCAGCCCGCACCCAACACACACACACACGCACACACACACACACACACACACACACACACACACACACACACACACATGGCACGCGACAAAACGGCGGCAACGAGGGTACAGCGCGCAACACACCTGCAGACCCAAGAAGCACATCAAGGAAGCTGTCAAGTACCCCAGGGTTCCCTCGGGGTCGTACACATCGCAGTCGTAGCGCGTGGCGCCAGCGCAGGTGGCTGCCGAGACGGGTTCGCCGTCAGGGCCGTTGTTGTGGTACATGTGCTTCTCCCCGAAGATGAGCTTGTCGATGTACCCGTGCGCGCCGCCGGCGCAGCCACGGTGCTTGCCAAAGTTGCCGTTGCCGCCGGGGCCGATGTAGCCGCGCCCGCAGCCGGGCACGTCCAACAAGAACTGGATGCACAGGTACAGGGCAAGCAGGGAGAGGATGCAGCACCACTGCAGCAGGTACGGCAGGCAGTCGGCAAAGCGGAACTGGTTCTTGGCGACGATTTGGAACTCGGCCGACTCGGTTCCCACCACCGCACCGTAGCCGTCGTTGAACAAGCTCTCGCCGGTGCCGCCGGGGGCCTTCTTCGGGCGCTGGCCGCACGGGATCATGGGCACAAACTGGGCGATGGTGGCCACAACCAGGCTGGAGATGGCAAAGTACTGCAGCACGCCCAAGATGCGCCACTGGGACAACACGTAGCCTGTTGCAACAACACACGAACACACACAAACACACATACACATGCACGCATACACACACGAGTACACGAGCATGAGCAAACAGAAAAGGAAAAAACCGAGGACCAGAACGGGCAGCAGCACGCTTGCTCGCCCACCATTGTTGAGGAAAAGTCCGATGGCAAACAGCTTGGCAGATCGCACGACCACCTTGAGCATGACGCCTCCACGGGAGAGGCCCTTGCGCTTGGCCGAGTTGTGGGAGATGGCCATGCTTGTTCCCATGATCCACACGAACCACGGAAACACCAGGTCCGCCACGGTCAAGCCATTCCACCACGAGTGGTTGAAGAACCAGTACCCGCCGCCTCCGTAGTTCACTGCGCGGACGTGGACGCGGACACCACAACAATGCACGACGGGTGAGACACGACGCAGAAGCAAGGAAGGGCATGTCCACACGTCGCACTGCCACCAGTGCAGCACACACTACAGCGCCGCACACACACACACACACACACACACACACACACGCACACACTCACACACACTCACACACACACACTCACACTCACACACAGAGCATGGCAAGTACACGCGCCACATCACCACCATGGATCCAACGCACCAAAGATCATGATGCACAGCGCGAGGCCACGGAACGTGTCCACCGCGACCACACGCCCGCTCTTGCCGGGCTTGATGGAGGCACCGGCTTCCGACGTCGAGTACGTGGCGTGGCGGGCCAGGTCGTCCGGCACGTCCAGTCCACCCGACGGGGAGTGCGGCCCGGCGCCCGGCGCCAAGCCACTCCCGGCGTACACGCCCATCGAGTCTGCGGCTTCGATGCCGCCGGGGCTGCGGGGAGCGTTGCGGTGGTCGCTGCCGGGCGCGGCGGAGCGCGCCTTGACACGGTACACGATGTACCGCCCCAGGTTGTACAGCAACGTGAGCCCCAGAAGCGCCGCGGCCCAGACGAGAAGCGGGATGGCGACGTTGTTGCCCTCCTTGTGTGTGAGCACGTACCTGCGTTGAGGTGGGCGAGTTAGTGAGTGAGTGAGTGAGCGAGCGAGCGAGTGGGTGTGTATGTGGGTGAATGAAGAGCAGCAGCCAGCAGCACATGCACGCACAGCCGCAAGGCACAGTAGGCAAGAGAGACACACACACCCACACACACACACACACACACACACACACACACACACACACACACTATACCACCGTACGTACGCGCGTGCGGCACCGCCTGATCCGGCAGCGGGAATGACGACCGTGTACACGCCTTCCTCACGCCAGGCGTACGTCTCGCGGTGCAGCTCCGTCATCTGGTGCTCAGCATCGACGACGGACAACGACAAGACGTAGTCATGGGGGACCTGCATGACACATGGTACAGGCACGTCACACGAGCGGGGATGTACCCAAGTGAGGCCACGCACGCTACGTCCCGAGAGGAAACAAGAAAAGAAACCCTAAACGCCGCCCGCCACAACAACGAGCACAGCGCGCGCAAGGTGGGGCTCAACAAAACGCACCGAAGCCGTCATAAAGTTGGCAATCATGGGCATGGGCGACGCGGCCTCCCGGAACACCGCCAAACACTCCCAGCAGTTGGAGGACGTGGTGTTGACGGCCACCACGGCGTGGGTGAGGTCCGCGGACAGCACACGGAACAAGGCGACGTCGACATGCTGCGCCGGCCAGTCCGAGCTCTTGGGCAGCGACGGCATGATGCGCCCCGTGAGAGCGCCTTCCTGCGCGCCGTCGGGGCCGACGAACAGGGTGTACTCCTCGCCGGCGGCAAAGTCGCCGGCGGCAACGGCCACAGCGCCGACGACCGCACCCGTGGTGACGTTCACAAGCGACAGCGTCTGGGCGGCGGTGGCCACACTCGTGTAGCTCGTGAAGCTGTTGCGCTGGACCGCAGCGAAGAGGGTCGTGTCAGCGTCGGTCACGGCCGCCGCTGGGGGAGCAACGGTGGACGTGACCGTCAGGCCATGGGGGATGGGGAAGCCTTCGTTCACCAGCTGCAGCGACGCCGTCGTGGCCGCAGACGACGCACCCACGGTGCACACGAACAAGGTCAACACAGCACATGCTGCTGCAACGGTTCGCACGAGGAGAGCCATGGCACACACAGCTCTGCGCTCCAGCTGGTCGCACACAATGATTGCGGGATGACGGAAGGTTGTGGCTGAGCCCGGCTCAGCAAATTGGCATTGTTGTTTTAGTCGTAGTAACTTTTTCGTTGATGTTTTGACTTGTGTGACACCGACGCACACGCACACTGTCAGTTGTCGCACCACACACACACGCGCTTGCGCCATGTTTCTGGAGCCTCGGCGCTGGCAAGCACGTGATTCACATGGGCGACGATTGCCTGATTTGACACCCAGCACGGCCACGCCATGCTTGAAGGCGCTGGCCAGACGAGCAGCGGCTGCGGCAGCAGCACCACGGAGCAACACGACACGTCCCCGGTCACCCACGTACAACCCACTTGTGACACCCCCACTCCGGCGCCGGCGGCGAAGGCGGCCTCTGGAGGTCGGTGCCACTCCTCGCAACGCATTGCCGTCCAACTGTGTGTCGAGCGGCGCACGCCTGGGCCGCCAAGGCCGAAGGCACGCGCGCTCCGCACCGAAGAAGCCTGGCCAACCACTGTCCGTCACACCGGCGCCTGCCAGTCTCGTCAACGCCGCGGTCCTCGGCGCGATACGAGCCGGACTGCGGGGCGTTTCAGTGCACCCGCGCACGTCACGCCGCCGGGAAGCTGCAGAGCATGTTGCGCGGGCGGGAGTCGTGATCGGCAGCCGAGTGCCACACCAGCACGAAGACAGCGCCGCCGAAGACACCGGTGCCACCATGCACCATGGCCCTCTGGACGACCCTGGCACCTGGATGCCGCCGCCACACCCACTCGCAGAGAGACGCGGACCGCTGCGATCCTGGACCGCCAGTGCGTTCGACCGGCTCAAGGTTGCTCAGGCCCGACACCGCGTGCGCAACGCCAGCAACCCCTGCGGGGCGAACACGCCACCAACCACCGCCGTCGCGGTTCTGGGTGACGCACTTCGAACCGCGCGGGCTGCTGCCGCGCGTGGGACGTGGGTCGACGCCAAGCTGGCGGAACTTGGGGAGGCACCACCTGGCGAGGAGGACGGGGCGGGGGCGGGGGCGGGTGGGGGTGGGGAGGAGGAGCGCACGGGCTCCGAGGAGCCGTACCACGCGTTGTCTGGGTTTCCTCGCCGCGCCGCTGCGTTGCTCGAGGAGAGCCGGGCGGTGCGCCAACGGTTTGCGCGTGTCAGCCAGGCTTGGGGGGAGGGTGCCGCGCAGCAGTGTGGTGGTGGCGACAGTGCAGCAAGCGGTGCTCGTGATGTGGACGACCAGCGTCGTGACGGCACACACGACGGATGTGACCATGCTGTGGCTCGAGGAGATGATGAGGGTACCCGTGACGGTGGAAGCGGTGGCAGTGGGGACGCCTGTGAGCCAGTGCGGTCACTGGCGTACCTCCAGGCCCTGGACACGCCACCGGATCGCACGCAACGTGACGTTCCGTTTGACCGATGTCTGTTCCAGCCTGATGTTGTGGCGGCGCTGGTGAGTGACAGCCGAAAACTACGCGAGGCTTGGAACCAAGTGCGAGGGCGCGAATAATGTAATACAGACGACCACATGGCATGGGAGGGTTGAGAGTCACGTGTTGTCGTTTTCTCACTAACAGACCTCTGCTTGCATGTGTTTGTGTGGTGCGCATTCAAGTTTCACGCGTCACGGAGCATCAGGAAAGGGGGCTGTGTCGGCGTAGCAGCGTTCGTACACTTCGTCGATCACCTTCATCGCGTCTTTGCCCGCACACGCTGGCCTGTCCTTGATTGAGATGTACGCACGCCTCTTCACACAAGACTGCACCCCAAATGGTGATCCACGTGAGCACGCACAACACAACGAACGTGTCTTTGCTCAACAGAAACACACGAGTGCATGCATACCTGTTGTTGCCCTGCCAAACCCATGTTAGCGACGCCAAGACGCCGCATTTCATTGGCAAAGGAGCAATCAGTGCTGAGGTTGGCAGCACGGATCTGTGTGGTTGCGCGCGAAAGATATCACCCAGAACCCAGAACCCAGGCACCGCCAGTACACATACACACACACACACATACACACACACACACACACCAACAACAACTACTACACGCACACACAAGCACCCACGCACACCACACACGCACCTCAGTGCAAGCGGCGTGGTAACAGTTATTCTCATCCATGCCTGCGCGGCAGTAGTCAAATGCATGAATCAACTCGTGCACCACCGTGCGTCGTGTCAAGTTCTTGGTACATGGCTCCTTGCAAATGTACACCTGCCAATCACAAGAACACAACGTTACGCAGAGCCACATTGGGCGAGAAGTGAAGTGGCGCAACCATGACTCGCCACTGACGCCATGCCCAACATGTGGTGTACTCACACGCTCATTTCCTGGTTCGTGGTAGGCAAAAGCGCCGGCGACCTTCGTGTCCTCGCCGCACGAAATGCACTGGATGAAATCGTGGGGCAAGTTGCACCCTCGCTCCTTGATCGAATCCAGCAAGAACTTTACCATTGGGGCTGTCCGATCCGACACGCCAAACCAAACCAACGCACCACAGTGGTGTCAGTGTGGTGGCCATGGAGCAGTCAATCATGGCGGCAGCCACGGCACACCCCAACAGCACGCAACCACCACGAACAACCATGGCACGACGAACATTTTTGGCGCGCGGATCGCACGTGTGCTTCACACAGCTTCATTTTCTCATCACCACTTGCTTCCACAACACCACCACGCTTTGCTGTCTGTGACACTCGAGCCTTGATGGCCTCTGCCACCTGCCCCAGCCTCGACAGACCACCGGCGCCACCACCGGCACCAGCACCGGCACCAGCACCGGCACCAGCGCCAGCGCCGGCGCCGGCACCAGCGCCACCACCACTACCGCTGGACGAAAAGGCAGCACCACCACCTACGGCACCGGTTTGGCCCGTACCATGCTGTTGAGTGCTACTGCTGCCCGTTTCGTCCGCCATTGCTGCGACTCTGCACGTGACGCGATGGACGACAAGTCGACGGTCGCCGACACCACCAGACGAGCATGTGACGTTTATGCATAACTTGATTTTGTATTCACTCCTTTTCTTGGGAGCATCAGTAAAACTGCGTACACAATTCGCGCTTTTGCATGATTATCTTCGCGGCACGTTCCGCCACGGTGGCTGCTCACACCGAAGCAGCTTGCGTGTCACAAGAGTGCTCGGTTCTTTGTGTCTTGTTTCGTACGTGGCATGCCTTGTCTGGTGCCTGCGCTTGCCTGTGTTGTTAACAGTATGCGTGGGGACGTGTGTGGGGAATGCTCTCGCTCACACTGTTGTCATCGGTGGACGGATACTGTGTTGTTGCGCTTTCGCTCACAGCTTTTTTTTTTGTTGAGCCTTGCTCCATCGCTCATCATGGTGCGTTCTCACCCGGCTCCACCGGCTTCGCATGCATTCAGTGGTTGTACGGCCGCGTCTCGGTTGCGTGGCTGCACACACACACGCACGCACTTCAGCCGCATGCACATGCTCGTTGCTCACTACTTTGGTGGATGCCTCTCGCCCGTGCCTTGCCTTGCCTCCAACAGCCTCGTCAGCCCGCTCGCCAACGCCTTCGTTCACAGCAGCACGCTCGCAACATCGAGCGTCGCGGAAAGGTTCCCACTAGCACCAAGGAGAAGAAGGAGGGCTACACCGTTGGACCAGTGCTCCTTGCCTTCTTTTTGTTTGTCGTCGTTGGTTCCGGTACGTAGCATATGCGTAGTGTGTCTACAGGGTGTGTGGTACCTGCGCTGTGTGTGAAGCGTTGGATAGGTGTGGGTATGGGGGTAGCTGTGGCTGCGCTGATGCGGTGGTGTGTTCGCAGCTGTTCTGCAAATCATCCGTACCGCGCAAACCGGTGCTCCGTAGACAGCGATCGGGTGGTGATTTCTCTGTGGCTGGTTGTGCATGCGTTGTTGTAGCAACCAACACAAGCACATGTAAAGACAGTGTATGTAGTGTACACAACGCAGCCTGTGCTGAGCACCCATTGGCTTCGGGCGAACGTTTGGGTGGCTGCTGTCCGTGGACCGTCACTGAAGTTTTCCTTCAATGCGCGCACCCCCACGCATTGGCCCTGCACTACTGTGGAGTGGAACATGGTCATAAAGGCAGGCAGCGTTTGAGTTTTGCATAACACAGCCTGCAGTGGGGCGCGACCTCAGTATCCACACACGTGCTGATGCTGGCACGGGTGTACAGGTGTGCTTGATGCAGTGAGACCGCAATGGACGGTTGCAGAAACTCTTGACGGTCCCTGAAGTGCTGTGTCGGCGCATGCTGCATGTTGGCCCACCATCAATATCGGTTGTTTGGTGAGGGTGGGGCTTGCATGGCGCATCGTGCACTGAGTACGATGTGTTCTGAGCACGACTCTTCAGCAGTAAATCACGTGCGATGTCCAGGAGAAATCCTGCACGCTTTGGAACGGCTGCTTCAGTCAGATTCTGCAGTCGGGGACAAGTTGGACACTCCACAACGCACATCGGCGATGGTCACAGCGGAGCCTGTTCATGATGGACATGCGTCCCACACAGTGGCCCTTCGTTGGCAACGTTCTCAGTCGCGAGTTGTCGCTCCTGAATGGCGGCGCACACACCCCGATGTCCACAATCACATGCCAGCTGCAATGGTGTGCCCCCGAAGCTCGCCTCCGTGTTCAACACTTCCAACGCGTCCTCATACTCCAGCATGCGCCGTACCACACTGGCCAATCCGCTTCTACAAGCCCAATGCAGTGCTGTGTCGCCATTCGATGGGCTGTAGTTGATTGTGCACGCACGGGCATCCAGTTCGAGCATGGCGAGCGCAACATCGGCCAAACCGCTGATGCACGCCAGGATCAAGGGTGTGGTGCCACCGTCGAACTGAGCCACAACACGCAAGACGTCACGTGCCTCTGGCCGCTTTAGCAGGTGCAGCGCGAGTGTGGCTGCTCCAACGCAACATGCCCAATGAAGAGCCGTCATCCCATCCGCGTCCACGTGTGTCATCAAGCATCGAGTCGGGAACGTGTGGAGAATGGCGAGCGGCACTTTGGTCAGCCCAAGCCTGCAGGATGCAAGCAACGGAGTCTGGCCGTCACGCGGAGAAATGACTTGGACGGCCTTGCCTCTTGCAGAGATATCCCCCTGGTGGGCGTCAAGTGTCACAACGGAAAGGGCTGCTTTTTCCCATCCGTGTCGGATGTACCAATTCAGTGCGGTTTCTCCTGTGGGGTCCGTGCAACGCAGCACCCATGGCAGCAGTGCCAGGGGCATGTCGTTCCATCCGACTCGTGATGTGACACCTTGCCAGTGCACTCCTGCCAAGGCATACTTGCTCTCATCGGGCTCACAGGAGTCGCAAGTCAGCTGCGTGAGCAGGTCCAGCAAAGCCGGAAAAACCGATGCCATCCACTCATGTCGAGCGATGGAGTTCATCAAAGCCACCAGAAGCTGGTGCGGTTCAACCAGCGCTTCCTTCACAATGTGCGGGGGCAAAGCAGTTCCTGCAAGGAGAGCATGGAGTGGGAATAGGTGGAGTGGCACATTGCGGTCCGTCTCAGATCCTGTCCCTCTTGCCCAGGCACACTTTCTGGCATTGGCCACACCGGGACACCGCCTGAGCAATGCCTCGAATTCTCTCAACACCGGCGGTGCCATCCACTCATGTCGAGCGAGGGAGTTCCTCAAAGCCACCAGGAGCTGATGTGGTGTGACCAGAGCTTCCTGGGCAATGTGAGGGGACCAAGCAGTCCCAGCAAGGAGGGAAAAGAGTGGGAACAGGTGGAGTGGTACATGGCGGGCCGTCTCAGATCCCACCCGCGTGGTTGTCAACAAGTGGAAGTAGGTGTCCCGAAACACATGTGGGTTGTCCTGAACCGCTTGCCAGATGTCAACACATGGCACATCAGACTCACACAGGGCTGGTGGCGACACAGGCGCTAGTAGAGGCGTTGATAGAAAATGCAGCGTGGCGCAGTGGCCCGATGAACGGGCGTGGATGTTTTCCTTGCCACGCTGAGAGAGTCTCAGAGAGACCACAGCCGGCGGGGTGTCCTCGGTGTCATCAATGCACATGCGCCGGCGCTTCCTTCCACCACCACAACGCGACCTGCTGTGCGCTTGCATTGCAAGTTTGTGGAACGGGGCGTCCATGCCAGTGTGACAAGCACGAAACATGAAAACACACGCGTGTATTTGTCTTGCACAGTTCAAGTACGGTCACTCCATCGACCGTACCAGTTCTCGAGCTGTACGCCTCGACACAGCGGTCGTGTGGCGCACAGAAGCACAGCTAGCGACTGGATTCCTTCTCTTGGGCCACATAATGCGCCCCTCAACGCATGATCCGAATGTGGAAACGCGAGAGAGGGAGCCCCGGTGCCCAAGCTGCAGGGAGCTGGTCGTAAAGGGCGGGGCGGGAGCTGTTGAGAAGGTACACATCTGGAGTTCACCCAACAATTTCTGTCAAACTGTCAAAGCGGTTGTCACCCCCTGCCTGCCCACCATGGATGGCCCCAAGGCAAGCGCACGGCACGGCGAGCTCAGAAGATCGTCCCGCACGCGGAGCAACAGTCGTACTTCTGGGCTTGAACCACTCCGCATATCGCTGCACCGCTCGTCTGTGACACAGCCGCGGCGATCTCGGTCGAGTGCGGCGAGTCACAGTAGCAGCACACGGGAGCACAGTCCCGAAGGCACCGGACGTTCCCGCCATGGATTATCTCTGCCGAGTGGCAAACCAGGGTTGGTGCGTGACAACAGCTCGCGGTCTATCCTGTCCCTTGTCGGCAACGATGACGACGCGAGTAGCAGCGGTGACATGCTGCGTTCGTTTGCGACACCCTCTTCCGCATCACGCACAAGCGCACAGCGCCGCGGTTCCTTGCGCAGCAGTGTGAGCGGCACGTCGGGCTCCCACGCACACCGTCGTAGTATCCTTATTCACGCTGTGGACGATTCGGAGCAGCTGCTGCGCGAGGCGATTCGCTCGGACAACGGGGACGATGACGCGTCTGCTGTGTTGGTTCCGCGTGCGACAGTGCAGTCGCTGCTGGCGTACGTGTACGGGCGGATGGGAATGTGTGTGCCGGCCCATGCACCCACCCACTACACACTTAACGTGTTCTACGCGTGCACGGGTTGCGCTACGTGGAATCTCTTGCGCCATGCACGCGCTATTGTGGTGTCGAATGCGCGAACGCTCCGCGTCTCACCAGTCAATCCCCTGCTATCTTTGCTTGTTTGCATGGCATGGCACTTGGCATTGCAGATGTCTCAATGCTGTGCGAGTAGCTATTGCTCCGAGGCCCGCCCAGCCGCCCCAGTCTCCCACGGCGAGTGCTCCGCACGAACCACACTTTCACGCGGGGGTCAATGACTATCTCGAGAAGTCCTTCGCTCCAAAAGCAAGTCCCGGA
>Ga0213833_1001806_pt1 | contig 14635 bp, 23 predicted proteins | sample SWATP21_FD_160575 | JGI IMG/M metagenome (GOLD analysis project Ga0213833, IMG submission 160575) | Coastal seawater microbial communities from Marineland, Florida, United States - SWA TP2 #1 | ecosystem: Environmental > Aquatic > Marine > Coastal | place: USA: Florida | collected 2016-08-14
CCCCCCCCCTCCCCAACCTGTTTCCGCGTTGGCCAGCGCGTATCTGTTGTGTAGCGTGCGTTACTGTTGACGTGTCCGTGATTTGTTACTACTTTTGAAACCTATGTTTGTCGACCGCTGATGCCGTCCAACGCACAGTCAGCAGCTCCCGTGTGGTATCTATCACCTTGACACATCTCCCTCCCTCCGGGCTGTGTGGCGTGGGTTACGTTGCTCCAAGCCAGCCAGCCTGATCTGTGCTTATTCGTGTGTGTGCTTCGTGGAGCTGTGGTACGGACGCATTGACCGCACCTCGTATCATTCGTGGCGGACAAACTCCCAGTTGGAGCGCCGTGTTGCTTGCGTGACAGCGGCATTCTAAAGACGAAGAAACGCACGTTTCATCGCCGCAGTCACCCCTTCCCCTACGTGTGTGTTCCTGGGTACAAGGGGAAGGGGTTGACTCTGGTCTAGGCGGCTCCACAACCACTCCGTTGGCGCCGAGAAGTCCCGACACGTTACTGGCCCGCTTTGCAGCCCCACGCCTGGAAGACTCCCGAGTTGTACCCTCACTACCCAACAGCCCTGCCGTCGCAGAAGCTCTCCCAAGCTTGGACTGTGACGCGTCCACCCCCCTTGAGTCGCCCGTCACCCGCTTTGTGGCCCCGAACCCTGCTGACGAAGAGCTTCAGGCTCCGTTGGGTTGGAGAGCCACACGCCGCCGCAAGCGTCGCGAGCAACGCTGGGGTCTGGGACTCCTCGATCGCTGGGCTTCGGAGAAACCGCAAGCGCGGTACACAGCGCCAGCAGAAGCTTGGGTCGGCCCTCCTCCTCTGGACGGCACTGCACAAGAATCAGACAGCGATACCATGCGGGGTCGTCAGGTCACCCCGATGAAACACAGTGTCGACACGAGTGCAGATGGCACTCGAAGGCGCACCAGTTCGTCGTCCACTGGCAATCTACATCGCTTGTCGAGCACACGTACCACGAGTGACAGCCGCCGCAAGCGGCAAAGCGCTCCTGACTCTGCGACAGCCAAGCAGCTTGCGGCCGCGACGCGAGTCACCAGGATTTTGCTGGATGGTGCCAGCCACAAGGAACCATCCTCACCACACCCCTTTTCCGCAAGCCGTGCCTCACAGTCTGCGCTCAGCAGCAAAGATTCGTTTAAAATCGTTACCAATGCTGTGGTTCGCGAGGTTGACGAAGACTACGACTTCAGTTTTCCAGACATGGTGGTACGTGGGCGACGACAACATTGTGTCCACGCTCTGTGTTGATGACGTGGTGTGCTCACTTTGGATTGGATTTTGCACCGTTTCCACCAGGCCCGCCAATTGCAACAGAAACTCGAAGCACAGGATGACCGACGCTTTATCATTTTGCCGTCTCACCCTCACAAACGCGCGTGGGACATGGTTATCATCTTCCTTGTACTCTACAATGCCATTGTCTTGCCTCTCGATGTTGGCTTTGATGTCCAAAATGGTTTGGGATGGTACGTTTCTTGTGGGCCCTTGCATGCCTTCAGCACGTGCGTGCCCGTCAAGAAAGTCATGTGAATTCCGCATGTGTTGCTGCGTGAATGTGTGGCGCAGGGAGGTGCTGGAGTATGTGATTGATACTTGCTTTCTGGTCGATCTTATCCTCAACTTCCGGACTGCGGTGCAAACCGTTGAAGGTGTTGTGGATGTCACGCCTCGTGGCATCGCTGCAACATACCTTCGCGGGTGGTTCACAATCGACTTGTTGTCAACGTTCCCTTTCGTACGTGCGGAGCACGGTGCTGCTGACGCGCCGTCAGGGTTGCATAACTCACAAGTCGCTTTCGGGTCCGCAGGAGTTGATGTTGTCGCCGATGCTTGAAGCAGAGAATGTGGACGGGCTGAGATACCTGGGGCTAGTGAAATGCCTTCGACTTCTGCGTATGGGGCGCATCCTGCGGTACGTGCATCGTCGCCAGAGAAACGGTGCTACAGGCCACACGCGTAACCAGGCGTGAAATGAAACAGGTACTTGGAGAACTTTCAGTTTGCCAACATTTGGCGCTTGGTACGGCTAGTAGCTTTCTTCATGGTCTGCGTTCACTGGGTGGCGTGCTTCTGGAACTTCATTGGCGACCTGGGTGACGAAGACACCTCATGGGTGCGTGGCACGAGACCGTCCCTTGTCATCCATGTAGCGCTGTGCTCATCGCCTTGCTTGGCCCGTGCCACAGATCATCCGAAAGGGACTGACTGGGGCTCCATTCCAAACCTTGTACGGTGAGGCCACCTACGCGGCTCTGGCCATGTTAGTGGGCGAGAACCTGGACCCCGTGGGTGGTGTGGAAAGAACGTACGTCTGAAGGGTCTTGTGGCAGGCACTTGTGTGTGGTGTCGTCTCCTGAGCTGTTTTCGCGTGGGCTCTCTTGGTCTTGTGTTTTTCGAACACCAGGTATGCCACGTTTGTCATCTTCTACGGAGCCTGTATGAATGCTACCTTATTTGGTCAAGTGGCATTGCTGCTGCAAAACCAAAACTCCGTGTACCACCGGTTCCAACAAGAGCTGGACAGTGTCAACCAGAACATGCGGATCTTGAACTTACCAGAGGAATTGCAAATGCGCGTGCGGAACTACTATGACTACTGGTTCCACCGCCATCGCTTGCTTGACTATCGCAAGTTTGTGTCGCAACTCTCTGCAGCACTGGGCTCCGAGGTGTGCTTGTACCTGCATCGGGAGATGGTACAGAAAGTGCCGTTGTTCAAGCACTGCAGGTGCGATGTGCTTGTGTGGCTGGGTGTTTGTTTCAGCAACTCACGGGCGTGTACATACTTTGTGGCTTTGGCACTTCTTCAGCGCTGATTTCTTGGTTGCCCTGGTGAAAACCCTGTCTCATCGTGTGTACATGCCCGGTGATTTCATCGTTCGCTTTGGCGAGGTAAGAAGCAGGCAGCTGCGTATTTACTGTGGCAACTGCTGGACTCACCCATCCAATGTCATTTGCTTGCTCGGTGTGTTGTGACGTCAGTACGGTTTCGAGATGTACTTCATCAACAGCGGCGAGTGTGACATCATTGCGAAGAATGGGTACGTCGTAGCACCTGTTCCATGTTGCCTTGTTTTAATCGCCCTCCACCACCCAGCCTCACCTTCGGCGATCCCCATCCTCAGTGTGTCAGTTGTTGCTGTGCTCAAGACGGGCGACTACTTTGGCGAGCTGGCTTTGCTTTCGCGGGAGCGACGCACGGCAACTGTTCGGGCTCAGGGCTACTGTGACCTGTCCATTTTAACCCGCATGTCGCTTGACCGGCTCCTGGACCTGTACGTTGCACAGCGGCCCGCCTTGTGCTTTGTTTTGTTTCGGTTCCTTTTCGTATTGTGCAGCCCAACTCACTCGTTATGCGGCATTTTGGATTTGTTTTGTTCTGTGTCCTTTCGTAGGTACCCGGAAATGGAGCCCGCCATGAAAAAGGTGGCTGCAACGCGCGTGACGCAGTGGAAAAAGACCATGCGGGCGGCGGAACGTGCCAACCGGTTTGCCAAGTCCCTGCTCACGCGTACGCGAACCCGCATCAAGTTGAAGAAGGACACGGAGAGCCAGCGCACCCTTGGTGCCGACACCACCACTTCGAAGCCGGCGCGTGTGCCCCCCTCTGGCCGCGCTCCCAGCATCGCCGTTGTGGAACCCCACACGCACTCCGACGACAGCGACGGCGACGCTGGACCGGTGACCGCCGTCACATCTGACACCGACGTGACGTCGCCTGCCTTGGATGAGGCGGCGGGAGGCAGCTCCGTTGTGCGAAATCCCCACGCCAGCTCCAGTGCGCGCACGGTGTCACCCAAGCCGCCAGAGACCGCGCCGCCAGACACGCGTCCAGTGTCAGCAGAGGGTCGCCGGGTTCAGCTGCCGCCACTGCGACCCAAGAGCCAGCAGTCTCAACGGAGCCGGTCCCGTGGAAGCCACCGTGGAAGCGCAGATGGTGCGGGTGCGGTTGCTGGTGGTGGTGGAGGAGGGGGCGCAGAGTGGGAGGTGGTGGCGCGTACCATTGCGGACATTGACAGAGAGCAGCAGGAGTCAGAGGGGGACCAGGGGGCGTTCGGCCCTGGGGACGCGTTGTACACCCCTCCGGCTGCTTCGAATGGACTGCCACCCTCCTCAAGAGTCTCACGGCTGAACCTGTCTGCAAATACGCGCCGGCGTGTGCACACCAATGTGCGTGCTTCCTTGCTGGCCGGTGCTGTTGAATCTGGTGCTGCTGTTGGTTTGTGCTTTGCTGTGCTGTGCTTACCGCAGACTGCTGAATCACACGTGGTGTGTTGCAGACCATGACACTACGAGAGACCAACCAAGGTGTAGTTCTTCATGGAAACAACACTCCGCAGGTGGATGGAACTTCAGGCGATCCGCGTTTCACTCCCCGTACAGAGGCAGCACACATGGCTTCGGCTGTGGCGACGTTTGACATGTCAGCAGGGAGACATGTAGACGGGCTCCGCGGCACGGATTCCAAAATGGATGTCCACGAAGCCGAAGCGGAGCAAGACGTGGACAAGTTCTGGGCTCGAAGGTACAAAGGGAGGTGGGTTTGTGGTGGTTGCTGCCCTCTCACAGCATGCCCCTGCGGTGGTGGTTGGTGCGCCGACCAGTTCCCAAGACGGTTTGTCCTCCTTGATGAGAATGGTGGCCAGGATGGAAGCCACGTTTCACAAAGTATTGGCAGATGTACGAGCTGTGATAGCCCATGTGCCTTGTGCTGCGCTTACCGTGCCCAATGGGGTGTCACCTGTTGTTGCAGCAACAACGAGGAACGCAGCGTCAGATTGCAGCCCTCGTCACTGAAGTTCAAAGGTTGGAGAAAGTTGTCCGTCACACGTCGACTCCACCTGTGTAGTTCGTTGTAGCGGTGTTTTTTGTATGTCCTGCTTTGTTTGGTGTGTCCCGAAGTCAAACTACTATGTACCGTACCATACGTAAAATGTTTGTCACAAGCCACGTGCAGTTCTACTGCGAGACTCGGCGATTGCCACGACGACGGTGACGTCCGCCAAACGTCCTTGCCTTGCGGCTAAACACGCCCATGATTGAGTTTCGCTTCGAGCGGCGCTTTTTCGGGGAGCTCGAGCCAGGGCGGCTGACCCGCGCGGCGAGGTCTTGTCCCATTTCGTTCAGTTGTCGCTTGTAGTCCCTCTGGATGCGTTCTCGGTGCAGGAAACCATGCTCTGTCATTTGGAAGTTGGTCTTGGCAAACTTGTACGGCACCAGGTGAATTGCCTAGCACCACACAAGAACCCGCATGAGGTCATGTGCTGTGCCGTGTGACGCGACCAATCGATCCTACCTTCAACTGCAACTCAGGGCCGTGCCCTGCATGCATCTGCTCCGTGCGAATTGCTTGTGCTACCGCGTCTCGCATAAAGGTATTGGTGCACAGTGCCTTGTGGCTTGTGATCGTGATGCCTTTCCCAGTTGCGTATCTGCACCACACTCGAAGACAACCTGTGAGACAAGAGTGCTGTGTCGCAACCACACGACAACACTCGCCTGTAGCACTTCTCAAGGTTGGCCACCACAATCGCAACGTAGCACTCAAATGCCGAAATGTAGTGGGCATACACCTGCCAGAACCACCAAGCACCACGTCAGCTCGAAATACGGTGGCGAAGGGGCGGGGTGGAAGGCACAGACCTGTGCCACCAAGGCAGGCCGTTTGCAGCAGTTCTCAATTTCCATTGCACGTCGGAGAACCTTTTCATCCTCACGCTCGCCTGTCACCAACCCCAGTCGCTCAAGGGGGGCCACGATGGACCGTCTCAACCCGCGAAAGTCGAGGCTGGATCGGCGACTGCTGCCACGACTGCTACCGCGACTGCTTCCACGACCGCTTCCACGACCGCTGGAGTCACGACTGGCACTTTCCTCACGTGCTCTGAAAGAGTACAACGAGGGCGTTGTCAAAACCCCAACCACTTAAGCACTGTACCCCTCACGTACTGTTGGCGCTGGCCTGCGAGCCCAGACTTCTTCTTTTTCCAGAACTTTTTCCCCATTACCTGGTGCTGCAGCCTGTCTTGCAACCGTGCCAGTGGAAAGTACAAGTACGGCCAGTGCTTGCACAACTTGACAAACTCCTGCAGCGGAACACGTCCGACGGAGTCGCGCTTGAGCTTTGGAAGCGTTGCCATGATTTGTTTGCGATGAACCAGCCCCGGGGCCGCAGTTCGAACATGTGCAAAGAGCTCTAGAATCTGTGGATCAGTAATTGCCTGAAAATTGTCAACGTCTGCCCACCGGAACATGACGCGCATCTGATACATTCAACAGCGACGAGTGTCAGGTTCCAAGTGTGGGGCAGCATGTGTCCACTTCTGTAGTGTGTGACGCACCATTTGAGGGTTGCCTAGCAGACAAACCCGTGTCACAAAATGAAGCCATTCGCCAAAGTCGAGCCTGTCTGCCGCATGCTTCCCGGGCACCAAAAACTTCTTCATGAAGAGGGTGAACTTGTTTGGCTTCAATTTCTGCTCAACACAGCACGAGTGATGAGGAAGCATATGCTGATAGCCATCCAGATTGCTAACACTCACAATCGCAGACAACATGTCTTCATCAGAAACCAGCCCATCCTGGTCAGCGTCCAGGTTTTGGAACGCTTTTCGAATGGCGCCCAAACTGGACGGGGCGAGGGATATGAGGTCAACAACCCTATGGACATGATCATTGTACCATCTGACAAAAGTGGACACAAATACAGTCAAACGGCTGGCAAGATCATGTGTCGCGGAGCACAGAACAACATCAACGCACAGCTCGCCTTCGTCGGCAACTTCCTTCTTTGATGCATGGCCACGCTTGGACTTCATTTCGCGGTGTGTGGGCAGCACCCACAAGCCCAAGCCCTGTGCGAGGCCAACTCGACCAAGCTCGGGCTCCAGTTTGACGTATCTGCCAAGACAAACCCTACGTGACACTGTTGCCACAAAGCATCACGAGACGTGTCACGTACCCATCAGCCTCCAGATCGACAGCTTCTGCCGCTCGCGACGCCCATGCCCCGGGTACGATGTCTGCGAGTGGCGTGTCCCCATCCTTCCGCATCAACAGCTCGAAGTGAAGTTCAGGATGAGCGACAATTTCATATCCTTCTTCTTGCAGCTTGTGATAGTGCGCAGCTGAATCCCTGCGCTTCTTCTTCATCTTGAAGCGAATCGAAGTGATGAGCTTGTCACCTGGAGGGACACACAGACGTCGAATTAGTGTCCTACTTCCACCGGCCGTAGTCGCAGCACCTACTTCTCTCTCTTTGGGTCCACATGTACACTTTCTTGGCTCGGTTGGAGACCACGCCGCGGGGAAATCCTGGATGCAAGGTGATAACAGTCATACTCACAGCACATTCACGGGCGGCGAAAGTACGTACGCTCGCGTTCAAGATCAGCTTGGGTAATCTCTTCTGGTTGTTCGCCCAAGCGAATGGCTTCTTGTTGCTTGGCCAACAACCGTTGCTTCTTTTCGCGCTTGTGTACAACAACCAGCTGCGTGTACTCTTGTGCCCCAAACATTGCATCGGCCTGTTCGCCACACTCGTTGATAGTGTGAGGCTACGTTAACACTAACGGAACTGATACCACGTACAGGCCTCGCCATTGGCATGGAAAGGTCGTAGTCCACACGCTCGAAGTATGGCTGGTTCAATCCTCTCCGCTCCACTTGTTCCAGCTCCATCGCCTCTCGCTCCAGACTTCCAACCGTGAACGCAACATCCGTGATCCCCTCTGTGAAATACAATCATCGCCACATGTGAGGATGGTAGTGCGCAAGATGCTCGATCAAAACGATGCACAACCATACTGTCAATGACACGAAGCATGTCTTCCACGTGAGTGCTTCGCTGAGCCTCAGCCTCCTTCATTTCCAGTTCCTCCTTCACCTTCCTGGCAGGTGTTTTAGACTTTGTGGAAAGCAACTTGAGTTGCATGTGAATTGCTGCGTAACTGTTGCATCTGTGTCAGCACACAGCAAGAAACAGACCGAACAACTCAACGTACGACGCAGGATTTTGAAAGTCGCTCGCTTTTGGCGGTTTCTTTTTCTTCACCCCAATCTTCCGAAGCACACGAGTCGACAACTTGAGACCGTCCTCGAAACTAGCATCGGCCAATTCCTTCTGACGCAAGCTGGAATGGGAGGGGTCAGCGAACCCTCTTGGTTCACACAACGTTGTTGACACGCGATACACTACTCACGCTGCGCTCTTCTCATCCACACGCTTGCGCTCATCCAACAGCTCATCATGGAGTTCCTGACACACCAAAATCACAGTTACAGCCAATCCAACATGTCAGTGAGAATGCTTTTCGTACCTCATGACGTTTCTTGCTGTAGTGGTGTCGTCTCCAAGCTCGTTGGATTTTGCAAAGGCCTTGCTTCTCTTCCACAAGATATCCATCCTCTGCTCGAAGTCGCGCGATTCTGAGTTCTTCTTCTTTGTCGCGTTCCATTTTGGCTTTCATAGCGGCGCGTTTGGCTCGCATGAGCCCTTGTTGGAGTCGCATCTGTCTTCGGATTCTCCAGTTCGTCTGGATGATGTACGCTGCTTCGTTCATTTCAAATCGCATCTGCTCGACCACACGCTCCGCTTTCCAACGTCGCACGACAGCCTTTCACAAAAAATACACACGTGAGAACAGCACGTATATCCAATACCACACCACACACCTGCTCCCGCCCACCCGTTCGTACCTGCACCTTTGCGATCATTCGCATTCGCCACCAATGCCACTCGCGTTCCATCAGAACTGCTCTCCAGAACAGCTGAATAATGCGCGCTGCGCCGTTCTCCATGAACGTGCGGCGGCGTGCCTTAGCCTCGGCTATGCGCTCACGGTTCGTCTTCTTTGGTAACATGAAGCCCACAAATACAGCGCTTGACATGGAGTCGATTTGACTCACTGCTCAACAGTTTCGCCCGTGAACAGTGTGCCAAACAACACACACACACACGCACGCACCCACACACACACAAACAACAGTGGGGCAATCCAACCGTACGTTCTTCACCACGTCGCTCCAGTTCTGCATCCTGTTGTTTTCGAAGCTCCTCTTCAAGAGCTCGAGCCTGCTCTGCCATCATGCGCATGCGTTCTGCTCTTGCTTCTGCAGAGTGAACAAACAGCATTCGCCACCAGTGCTGCATTTTCAGCACAGCTTGCTCGCGTCGGTATGTCCAGTCGTACAAACGGCGGAGGAAGCGGAACCGCCTTCGGCCCTTCCACCCTCGGAACACCTTTTGCATGCCAATGGCTCCGTTGAGTTTTGCGATCCGAAGTTCCTGTGTCGACGACTGTCGTGAGCGCTGCCAACCATGGCTGATGGTAGGATCGTACCTCAATACGTCGAACTCTATCTTTCTCTGCTTGAATGACACGGTCGCGCTCCAAGCGAACCAAATCAAGCCACTGGCCCAACAGAATCCGCCGCAGCTTGATTCTCTTCCACCTGGGCGGCACAATTTGATTAGACATCTGCAACTAAGACATCGAAATGCAAAGCTCCGTGCTGTGTGGAGACGCACCCTTTCTGCATTCGCGTCGCTGCTGCACGACGCCTGTCACGGATGTCGATGTACCACTTGCGAACAGCGTAACCTCGCCAAAGACGCTGTGAGATGCTGGCGAGTGCCTTGCACACACGGCGTCGACGCGAAGCAACGTTTCGCCCTTGTGAACCCCGCCATGTCCTCTGAATGTCAACAGCGGATGCATGCCACAGGCGAATACGCTTGCGCACCACAATTCTGGCAAAGCACATTGCATGTAGTCCACCAACTTGTTAGGATGACTCAGGCTGTGGAATGCTGATACAGCGAACATGCACCCTTCGTACCCTTTGAACGTGCGGGACACCAGGAGGGCGGCGCGTTGTTGGCGTTGATACAAGCTTCGCACCAAGTACCCGCGATGGATGGCCTGGAATCGTGTGATGCCTCGGTTTCGGGCCTGGCGCGCAGGGCGTGAATGCCACAGCTGCATTCTCGGGTACAAATGCTGGAAAAAGCGTGTCACGACGAAAGCACCCTCTGCTCTTCGCCGAAGCAACGAATGATATCGCACGCGCGCAACGTGACCACGAAGGTAGCGCTTGATGGTGACGGCACATTTGTATTCAAGAAGGAGGCGCTCACGCCGTCTCACTGCCCGAAGTTGCTTCACCATCCGCATCGCCCAGAGGCGACGCCACAGAGCTTGAATCTTTCGAACGGACCACACCAAGCTTGAGGCCAACTGAGGACACAAACCAGGGATGTGTCAGCACGGGGCATCGCGAGGCATGCGCCACTGCAACTCACGTCTAGGTACTGCATGCGCAACGCAATGCCTTTGGGTGAACTAACGGGACGCAGTCCAAAGTAGGCACCACTCAGTTTAGCGAGAGGCAACACGGCTTCAAGAGATTGCAAGGCAACGCTGTGTACGAGCCTGGTTAGCTCGGTTGAGCCAGAAGTGTAACCCCCAGTGGTACAACGTACGAAGTCACTTCGTCGCACATATGAAGCTGTAGATGCTGTAGCCTCATGCAGTACTGCGACAGGTCGGCCAGCGTTGCATCTGTGATGCGAAAACAATGGCTCACATCAAGTGATAGAAGCCCTCGACAGCACATTGCCAGAGCTTTGATGGATGCATCGGTGACCTGTTTTGCATGACGTGAGCCTGACAGAGTTCACTCACATGTCAACTGTGCGTACCTTTGAACACTTCGAGAGGTTCAACTTCGTCAAGGAGCTGTTGCTTCGGGCAAGAAGGGTGACAGCTTGATCAGTGACACATGGCATGGCGGACAAATTCAGCGCACGCAAAGTGGTTCGAGCGCGGACAACAGCAAAAACGCCTTCCTCCTTCACAGATTCACACGCGGACATGTCCAAGTCACGAAGGCTGGTACTGAACTTTGCTATTGCGTTCATGGAAGCGGTGCCCACGTTGTCACAGGCGCTGAAGTTCAGCGTTTGCACCTCTGCAACGCATTTGAGTTCCGTGTGAGCACCGCACAACGTACGTGCCCCGCGAAGCGAAACAACTCACTGTTGCAGGCTTTCACAAACTTGATGACTCCCACGTTTGTGACGCGTAGCATACCCGCACAGTGGAACACGCGAATGTCCTTGCAGTGCTTTGCAAACGCAACCAGTGCTGCAAGGCACACATGTGAGAGCGAGTAGGCGAACCACACACTTTTCCACGTACTGTCGTCAGTTGCTCGAACTCCACCACCAGCGTAGCTGAACCTCTTTTTCAGAACCACAGTCTGCAGATGGGTGCAGTTCTCCGCTATCTGGGAGAAGCCGTGGTCCGATACGCGGGAGAGACCAATCATACTCAGAAACCGAAGGTTTGGTGACACTTTCGTGATGGCCATAATGGCGCGGTCGTCCACAGACCGGTTGTCGCGCATCTTGATCTGACCAAGTTGTGGCACCTCCGTGAGTGCAACAGCGGCACCACCCAATGAGCCGCTGCCGTACTTACCCACGTCAAACTGCGCCCACTGCGCCCAAATCCCACGGACAACGCCTTCAACCAGTCACCGCTCAGGCCTCTGTTGTCTCCAAGGTCGATTTTGCGAAGGCTGGAGCACCGTTCCGCCAAAGACGTCAGCCCCAACTCACTGAGCTTTTCACACTCATGCATGATTGCATTTTCCAATCGGGGTGAGCCCTCAGATATCCAAGCAAGACCGATGTCCGTCAGAGCCAGCCCTGATACGTCCAGGGTGACGAGGCTTGGTGCCCTCATCCCCATGAATCCCATGTCCGTGACCTGGTGCAAGCAAGCATGAATGAGACGGCGTGAATTTAACGTAGCGGTGTGCCTGCGACATACCTTGGGGAGGTGAGCAATCTTCAACTCGATGACTCGTCGCACTCCCTCAAGCATCGCCATCAAGCCCCCGTCGGAAATGTTGACACACTCACTCAAGTCAAGCGATGCCAACGGGAGGCTGAAGCTCTTCTTGGACAGCGCCTGCAGAGATGCCTTGTGATTGCAACGAAAGAGGGGCATGACATGAATCCCAACCTACAAGAAGGGCTCTGTCCGTCACAGCAGAGCAGCCGCGAAGGTTAAGGTGCACGATTGAGTTGGAGAATTGAGCGATGGCGCGAACCACTTGATCGGAAATGTTGACGCAGCCCTGACGAAACGAAATGCGTGCGGGTGACTCGGCCGAACGATCAACCAACACAGCGCAAAACAAACGAACCTGAAGGTTCACAGTCTTGAGAGACTTGTTCGTTCGAATCAATTGTAGCGCGGTGTTGTCAGACACAGACACCACATGCTGTAGATTAACATGCTCCAAGCATGTCGTTTGTGAAATCAAGCTCATCACCGCGGCGTCAGATATGGCTTTGCATTCTCTGTCAGCACCGTCAACACGTAAGACGCATGTGACACAGCGACCAAGCTCGCATCAAGCCACGAACTGAAGCTCGAGTCGTCGCAATCGACGGTGAGTGTCTTTGAGACCGAGCACCAGGGAGTCACTTGGATTCCACCACCCCAGGCGCAAGTCACGCGTGGTTCGGGTTTTGGCGTAGTCATCATACAGAAGCAGGTCGGGGATACGCAGTTCAATCCGAATGCGTGGCTTGCGACGCCCTGCGAACCACACGTGCATTGTGGAAACTACGTGAGCACGATCTTGTGGCGAGTGTGTGAGTCACCTGTGCAGCTTTCCTACCTAAGCTGCGAATCGCTGTTGTGCCGGTGCGGACTCCAGCTGCTGGAGTCGACTTTGGTCGACTGCCGTTACTGCGCCGGCTGCGACTGCTGCCAGCACTCAGTCTCGCCTGTGCTTTGCGTTTCTCACGGGCGAGCATGGACGGAACCGGCGACGTAGCGGGCCTTGCAGGTGCCACACTTGACACACTACCCCGTCTGTTTTCCTTGTCCATCTCGATGATCTCCACTCCCAAAATCTTGGCTTTGAAGGAAGCACTTCGCTGGGGGCGAAGACCGTTCTTTGACCGCCGAGATGCAGGAGTTTCGACGCTTTGCTGTGAGATGTGGGCAGACCCATGTGTCAGCGGAAGCAAACGGGCACCACGTACGCTACCCCACGGAAGAAAAATGAACACCACGTACCGCAGACGACGCAAACGAACGACACGACCCGATTCTTGACATCATGGACAGCCTTGACCAACTGCGTGCAGAAGAACGTTGATCATCCTCGCTTGTTCGAATGGCAGGAGGTTGCCAAGCAAATCCTTCCGGCAGGGGTGCACCGAACCCGTTGAGTCCGGCTCCGGGCGAGGGGGAGCGAGATGAGTCACGTGACGACGGGAACTTACTGTTGTGGGACGAGCCATGTCTCTGTCTCTGATTAGGCGACCGGCCTCGCTCTGGCTGCACTGGTGAAAAGTGCGGACCGGTCGGGCTCGATCTGAAAGCCAGTGCGTGAGAAATAGCCCTGGGACACAACAGCGTGCACACGAACCTTGATCGGCGCCGAGAATTGTCTGCGCTTCTTGATGTCTGCACACCTGTTTCAGGAGACTGGGTCGACGTGCTACCAGGCGATCCACGGCTTGATTCTGGCGGGGTGCGGCGATCACCAGTGGCCCATCCGCCCCTCGCATGTGCCAAAGGTGATGTTGCCCTCTGTGTGCGACGGACGCGTCGTGGTTTTCGTCTCGCCGTGGCGACATCTGCGGTGTGTGGGCGCCGGTGGCGTGTCCCTCGCGTTCGATGCCTTGACTCGCCAGACTCGACGCGAGACTTGGTCGCGTGTGGTGGTGGTTCAGACTCGGGACCGCCGGACGTTCTTGGACGCCGCGGCAGCGGCCGGTTGCGCACTTGTGTTGGCGGCAGTTGAGCCACGTGCCGTGGGGGCGAGACAGACCTGCGGGTTTGTGAATACCGACCACCACTGGACTTTCGTCTTTTTGTACGCGTTGGTCTCGTCACTCGGCTGGCATGTTGTCCTTCTCGTGCTGAGACGGACTGCTGCAAAGCGCCTGATGTCGGTCGGGAATCGCCTTCGTGTTCGTGCTCCGTACCGGCTGGTGGTAGCGTCGGTAGCGACGGCACGGGCCTCACAACGGCTGGTGGGTCCTGTGACATGTTTTTCGGCCGGCTCTATCGGCCCATGACGGACAGGTGGCAACACACACCCTCGGAACAAACGTCAGTTGGCAGCTGTAACACATGTGCAAGTCGCACGAAACGTCAAAAGAACCCCACCAAGTCCGTTATCAACATTGTTTATGATTGTTTTGTATGTTTTTGTTTCTTCGCATAGCTTGTTCTCACTTCAGCTTGAGCATGCCAACAAGGGCAATAGCAACACCAACGCAAACTGTGAGCAGCACACGGCGTGGCTTCGATTGACTGCGTACTTCAACGGCGTTCAAACCAACCCCATGAGTCACTGCCATCGCCCGGTCCTTTCTGGCTTGGGCCAGGATCTTGGCGACCACGGGCCACTCTTTGTGGCTCGTGGAGTTGTACAGTTCGATGTACTTATGGTTCACCCAACACGTGACAGCATCCCGAAAGCTTGGGCGACATTTCATGCGAGCATACCAATCGCGTACACGTGGAAGGCCAGACGCCATTCTGAGGAGACCAAGTTCTTCAAGGCGCAGGACGTACGGCATGGCA
>Ga0213833_1001809_pt1 | contig 14610 bp, 12 predicted proteins | sample SWATP21_FD_160575 | JGI IMG/M metagenome (GOLD analysis project Ga0213833, IMG submission 160575) | Coastal seawater microbial communities from Marineland, Florida, United States - SWA TP2 #1 | ecosystem: Environmental > Aquatic > Marine > Coastal | place: USA: Florida | collected 2016-08-14
CAACCCGCCCACCTTCCTCGCCACCGCCATGAGCCACTGGGTGGCCACCCGTGTGGCGGCCGGCGACCTCAACGCACCGCTGGCCCGCGAGCTCGAAGGCGCCCTCACCAAGATGGTCGAGCACCAAGAAGCCTGCGAGCGCATCCTCCACACGCCGGTCCCGTTCGCGTATGTGGTCCAGATTCGGCAGCTGCTCGCGTTCTACCTGGTCACCCTCCCCGTCGTGCTCGTGCCCGTGATGGACTGGATGGTCATTCCCGTCACCGCAATGGTGGCCTTTGCCATGTTGGGCATCGAAGAAGCCGGCATCGAGATCGAAGACCCCTTCGGCGACGACCCCAACGACCTCCCCCTCGAGCGCCTGTGCGACCTCATCCGCGACGACGCTGCTCAGGTGGGGGCCATCACGGACGCTGAGCTGGAGTCCGTGCCCGGCTGATCAAGAAGTCGGCCAGACGCCCACTGTCGTCGTGGGTGTGCGGCGGTGGGGCGGGGTCTGAGAGGCGCTGCTGGACGGTCTTGGCAAGGGCGACTCGCCATGCTTTCGCAGAGGCTCCGGGCGACAGAGGCACGGGGCGGTCGCCGCGTTCGGTGAGGACGTCGGTGATGAAGCGGGCCTCGGGGAACTTCCCGCGCGGCACCCACACCAGCTTCGTTCCGGCGCGGGCGGTCTCGGCCAGGATGCCGTAGCCGGGCTTGGTCACCACAACGTCGGCCGCAGCCACCATCGCCGGGTAGGACTGGGCCTCGATGAAGACACAGTCGGGTCGGTCGAGGCGGGCCATGGGTGGGGCAAGCACCCACGTGACGCCGGGAATGACCGGTAGGCGGGCGTTCAGGTCGTCGAGGCCAAGACCGCCGAAGCTCACCAGGACATGCCCGGGGGGCCACTGCGGGACCACCTCGGCGCGTCGTCCGACGAGCCGGAACGGGGTCGCGCTTCGGAAGCCCGGCATGCCAGGGCCGGGCCAGAGTGACACCGCGTCATGCGGAGCCTGCCAGGCGGCGAGGCGCTCGGCCCAGTCCTGCAGTCGAGGGTAGTGGCTGTAGATCCACGGCCACGTGAAGTTGCCGACAGCGATGGTGGGAATGCCCGCGCGTCGGGCCGCTTCGAGTGCGGTGGGCGGTGTGTCGGCGACGACCAGGTCGGCCTGCCATTGGGTGAGCGCTTCGGCGAGCCGGTCGACGGCGGCATCGCTGCACCGCTCCGACAGTCGCGCGCGCGTTGCAGGGATGTCCTCGGTGAGGCTGTCGGACTGCACGAGCCCCACGTCGGCCACCCACGGCACCAGGATGGGGTCGGGCAGCCACTCGTCCACTACCTGCCGGGGGGCGGCGGTGAACAAGATGGGGGTGACGCCACGTTCTCGGAGGCGTCGGGCGACTTCGAGCTGGCGGGTGAGGTGGCCAAAGCCGTGGGCGCTGCACACGATGGCGATGCGCATGGTCACTCCAAGACGGCAAAACGCCGGACCACAAAGGGCCCGGCGTCGAGGAGGCGAAGCATCAAGCGGCCAGGAGGGCCGGGGTCTCGATGTACTTGCGCACGGCCTGGAGGAACTCGGCGCCCAGCGCACCATCAACCACGCGGTGGTCGCAGGTGAGCGTGACCTTCATCCGCCAGCCGACGGACAGCTGACCATCGACCACCACAGGCTCCTGCTGCATGCCGCCCACAGCGAGGATGACCGCCTCGGGCGGGTTGATGATGGCGGTGAACTGCTCGATGCCCATCATCCCCAGGTTGGAGATGGTGAACGTGCTGCCCTGGTATTCGTCGGGGCCGAGCTTGCGGTCGCGGGCGCGGGTGGCGAGGTCGCGGGTCTCGGCCGAGATGGTGGCCAGGCCCTTCTGGTCGGCGTTGCGCACCACGGGCGTGATGAGGCCGTCGGGGAGGGCGACTGCCACGCCGATGTGCACCGAGCCGTGGCGCGTGATGGCGTCTTCGGCCCAGGATGCGTTCACCGCGGGGACGTCGCGCAGAGCCTTGGCGCAGGCCTTCACCACGAGGTCGTTGTAGGAGACCTTCACGCCGGCGGCCTTGAGCTGGCTGCGGAAGGCCACCATGTTGTCGCAGTTGAAGCGCGCGGTGAGGTAGAACACCGGAGCGTCGAGCCACACGGCCTTCAGGCGACGGGCGATGGTCTTGCGCATCTGAGAGTTGCGCACCACCTCGTCGGCCGGACCCGCCGGGACTGCAGGTGCAGCAGGCGTGGCGTGGGCCTTCTCGACGTCTTCGCGGAGCACACGACCACGGGGGCCAGTGCCGGAGACGGCGGTGAGGTCGACGCCCAGCTCGCGCGCTGCCCGACGAGCCGCCGGAGCCGCGCGCACCGACCGGGGAAGGTCGGCCACCTCGGCCTCGGGTGCCTCGTAGACGAACTCGGGCATCTCCATGATGGCTTCGTGCACGGGCGCCCCGTTCCAGGCCGCAGCGGTGAGGCCCACCTTGCCCGTGGCCTTGGGGGCCTTGGGTGCCGCCGGAGCCGGGGTGGCTTCGGGAGCAGGGGCTTCGGCCGCGGGTGCGGCTGCAGGTGCAGCAGATGCGGAGGCGGCCTGTGCGATGAGTGCGGAGATGTCTTCGTCGGCGCTGGTGCCGATGATGGCGATGGGGGCGCCGGCCGGCACCTCGTCGCCTTCGGACACGAGAATCTTGAGGAGCACACCGTCGTCGAAGACCTCGATCTCCATCGCGGCCTTGTCGGTCTCGACCTCGGCGATGACGTCCTGCGGTGCGAGCGAGTCGCCTTCCGCCTTCCGCCAGGCGAGGATGGTGCCCACTTCCATGGTGGGCGATGCCTGGGGCATCACGAAGATTTCAGCCATCAGGCCCTCCCGAGGACGCGGTCGATGGCGGCCATGATGCGGTCGGGCGACGGCATGACCAGCTTTTCGAGGTTGGTGGCGTAGGGCTGCGGGACGTCGCGGTTGGTGACGCGCAGCACCGGGGCTTCGAGGTGGTCGAAGCACGCTTCCTGGATGCGAGCGGCGATTTCGGCGCCCACGCCAGCGAAGAGGTGGCCTTCCTGGACCACGACACACCGACCGGTCTTCGCCACCGAGGTGAAGAGGGTCTTGTGGTCGAGGGGACGCAGGCTGCGGAGGTCGATGAACTCGACGTCGATGCCCTTCTTCACCAGCTCGTCGACCACCGGCATGCAGTTGAGCACCTGCTTGCCCCAGGTCACGAGGGTGACGTCGGAGCCGGTGCGGCGCACGTTGGCCTCGCCGAGCGGGATGATGAACTCTTCGTCGGGGACTTCGCCCTTCACGCCGTAGGTGAGCTCACTTTCGAGGAAGCACACCGGGTTGTCGTCGCGGAGCGCAGCCTTGAGGAGGCCGTAGGCGTCGTGGGCATCGGCGTAGGTGACCACCTTGAGGCCCGGGAAGTGGGCGAAGAGGCTGTCGACCGACGTGGAGTGCTGTGCGGCGAGGTTCTCGGCCGCGCCGTTCGGGCCGCGGAAGACCACGGGTACGGAAAACTGGCCGCCGGACATCTGGTAGAACTTCGCGGCGCTGTTGATGACCTGGTCGAAGGCCACCAGCGAGAAGTTCCAGGTCATGAACTCGATGATGGGGCGCATGCCCACCACCGCGGCGCCGATGCCGAGGCCTGCGAAGCCGGCTTCCGAGATGGGGGTGTCGACCACCCGGCTCGGACCGAACTCTTCGAGCATGCCCTGGCTGACCTTGTAGGCGCCCTTGTAGTGGGCGACTTCCTCGCCCATCAGGAAGATGCGGTCGTCGCGGCGCATCTCCTCGACCATGGCCCGTCGCAGGGCCTCGCGAATCTGGAGCTTGGCCATCAGCCACCTACCTGTGCTGCGGGGTGCTCGAAGCCGGGAACGGCGATCTCACCCTTCTGCTCGAACTTGTGGACCGGTGCGTCGTCGCCCACGCCCATCGAGGTGGTCTGTGGGGCGTAGGTGTACGCGTACAGGTTCTCGGGATTGGCGACGGGCGACTCTTCGGCGAACTTGGCGGCGTCTTGGCATTCGGCTTCGACCTCCGCCTTGGTTTCCGCGAACTGGTCGTCGGTGATGCCGAAGTCGTCGACCAGGCGCTTGCGCGTGATCTTGAGGGGGTCGGACTCCTTGACGTGGCCGAGCTCACCGCTGGGACGGTACTTCGCGGGGTCGGACATCGAGTGGCCGCGGTACCGGTAGGTGACGACCTCGAGGAGCACGGGACCCTGCCCGGACCGGGCGTAGGCCGCTGCCCGACCGACGCGCTCCCGCACGGTCTCGACGTTGAAGCCCTCGAAGCTCTCGTGCGCCATGCCCACGCCGGCTGCCCGACGGCTCATGTCGGTGATGGCCGACTGGCGGTGGAGCGCGGTGCCCATGGCGTAGAAGTTGTTTTCGCAGATGAAGACCACCGGCAGCTTGTAGAGCTGCGCCAGGCAAAGCGCTTCGAAGAAGGCACCCTGGTTGGCGGCGCCATCGCCGAAGTAGCAGACACATACGGCGTCTTCGCCTCGAGCGCGGATGGCCCAGCCCACGCCGTTGGCGAGGGGAGCGTGTCCGCCCACGATGCCGTGTCCACCAAGGAACCTGGAGTCGCGGTCGAAGAGGTGCATGGAGCCACCGAGGCCCTTCGACGACCCGGTTTCCTTGCCGTACATCTCTGCCATCACGGCGCGGGCGCTGATGCCCTTGGCCATGGCGTGGCCGTGCTCGCGATAGGCGGCGATCCAGTAGTCGTTGTCCTGGCCGGCGGCTGCAACGCCCACGGCGACGGACTCTTGACCGATGTAGAGGTGACAGAAGCCGAGAATCTTGCGCTGCGTGTAGGCCTTGGCCGCCAGCTCTTCGAGGCGGCGGATGCGCAACATCTCCCGGTACATCCCGAGCAGCATCTCGGCATCGACGGGGGGAAGCCCGCTTTCGGCCGGGAGCGGCGGTGGGGTGTGGGAAGGCGGCGGAGCGGTCATGCGGTCTCCGATGGTGTGTCGGGCCATGGACCCGAAGTGTGTGCTGCGAGGGGGGGCGCGTAACCCGACGGTTGGACCATGGATGGTGACGGCGTGTGCGACGCCCATTCGCCACGCCCCGGGGGTGGATGCGAGGGACCCGCTTGTGCTTGAATCCCGCGCATGTTGCCGCTTGCCGTCTTTCTTCCTGCCGACACCACGTTCCTAGACCGTGGCGTCTCGCTCCTGGGCATCCCGATTCTCATCGGGCTTGCGTGGCTCTTGTCGACGAACCGCAAGGCGATTTCGTGGCGGCCAGTGGCCTGGGGGGTCGCCCTTCAGCTCATCTTCGGGCTCATCGTCCTGAGCCCCACGCTTCAGCAGTTCTTCTTCAACGTGATCGACACGGGCGTGAAGGAACTCATCGGCTTCTCCGAAGCGGGCGCCACGTTCGTCTTCCAGAGCGTCGAACCGCACCAGGTGAGCTTCCCCGATGGTCACGAGGAAACGTTCATCGGCCGGGTCTCCCCCCCCGCCAAGACGTTCGCCTTCTGGATCCTCCCCACCATCGTCTTCTTCTCATCGCTGATGAGCATCCTCTACCACCTCGGCATCATGCAGAAGCTGGTGTACGTCGTGGCCTGGGTGATGCAACGGACCATGGGCACGTCGGGCGCCGAGTCACTGTCGGCCGCGGCCAACATCTTCGTCGGCCAGACCGAAGCCCCCCTCGTGGTCAAGCCCTTCATCGAGAAGATGACCCGCTCCGAGCTCCACGCCATCATGACCGGTGGGTTCGCCACGGTCGCGGGTGGTGTGATGGCCGCCTACGTGGGCTTCTTGAAAGACATCCCCGGCATCGCCGGTCACCTGGTGGCCGCGTCCATCATGTCGGCCCCCGCTGCCCTCGCGGTCTCGAAGGTGATGTGTCCCGAAGACGGCACTCCGGCCACGTCGGGCGAGCTGAAGATGGACATCCCGAAGACCGCCCGCAACGTTCTCGAAGCCGCCGCCAACGGAGCGGCTGAAGGCACCAAGCTGGCGCTCAACGTGGCGGGCATGCTCATCGCGTTCGTCGGTCTCATCGCCATGGTCGACTTCGGCCTCGCCTACGTTCCCTTCCCCGGCGACGACCCCCTGAGCCTCAGCCGCATCCTGGGCTGGGTGTTCGCCCCCATCGCTTTCGTGATGGGCGTTCCGTGGAACGAAGCTGGCGCCGTGGGTACGCTGCTCGGGCAGAAGCTCGTGCTCACCGAGTTCGTGGCCTACATCAACCTCGGTGCGATGGTCGCCTCTGAGACGCCGGTCATCTCCGAGCGGTCGTCCATCATCGCCAGCTACGCCCTGTGCGGCTTCGCCAACTTTGCCAGCATCGGCATCCAGCTCGGCGGCATCGGTGGCATCGCGCCCAACCGCATGGGCGACCTCGCCGACCTCGCCCTTCGCGCGATGATTGCCGGCTCCATCGCAGCGTTCATGACGGGCACCATCGCCGGCGTGCTCATCGGATGACCACCATGAACGCGGCCGACACGCGCCGGTCGCTGGGCATCCTCGGCCTCGCCAGCATCGCGGTGGTGGCGGTCCAGGCGTGGTTCGGCCTGTGCCTGCAAGACGACGCCTACATCTCGTTCCGGTATGCCAAGAACGCCGCAGCTGGGCATGGGCTCGTCTACAACGCGGGCGAGGCGGTCGAGGGCTACACCAACTTCCTCTGGACAGTCCTGTTCGTTCCGGTGGAGCTGGCCGGCATCGACCCTGGCCCCGTCGCCGCGCTCCTGGGCATGGTCTGCACGGTGGCCCTGCTCCACGCCACCTGGCTGCTGGGCGACAAAAAGTGGCTGGCACCCGTGCTCGTCGCGTCGTTCCCGGGGCTGGCCCTCGAGGGCGTCCAAGGGCTCGAGACCTGCTTCTACGCCTGGCTCGTGACGATGGCTCTGGTCGGCGGACGCGCCTGGCCCGTGTTTGCCGGACTGGCCGCGCTCACCCGACCCGAAGGCTACGCAGTCTTCGGTCTGCTGTGGCTCCTACGACCTCAGAAGGTCCAGACCGGCGCCATCTTCACGGCCTTCACGGTCCCCCACCTCGTGTTCCGGTGGGCCACCTACGGCGGCCTCGTCCCCAACACGTTCCACGCGAAGGTGGGGGGAGGGGAAGACACCCTCATCGGCTCGGCGGTGTTCCGGGGGCTGGAGTACCTGGGAACGGGGGCCTGGTCGGTGCTTCCGTTCGCGTTTGCGCTGGGCTTCATCGGCTGGTCCGCGGTCCGGAAGAAGGCCGTCCCAGATGGTCGGCGCGGCATCGAAATGGCCGTGCTCGTCGGCTTCTTCATGGCGTACATCATTGCCGTTGGCGGGGACTTCAAGGGGACCGGTCGCTTCCTCATCCCGTGGCTTCCAGCCATGGCCTGCCTCGTCCAGGCGTCCATCCCCGACGTCCTTCCCAAGCATCGGACCCATGTGTTCACGGGCCTCGCCATCGCGGCCGTGCTCTGGTCCATCCCCGGCATGAAGGACATGAAGCACTTCGCAGACCGCTTCGCCGAAGACCTCGTCCGCCGTCGGGCCATCGGTGAGTTCCTCGCGGAGAACCTGCCCCCCGACAAGGTTCTCGCCGTGCACGCCGCAGGCATCCTGCCCTACTACACCGGGCTCGAGACCATCGACATGTGGGGACTCAACGACGCCCACATCGCGCGGGCCCCCGTCGACGACCTCGGCAAGGGCATCGCCGGCCACGAGCGCCACGACTACGCCTACGTGCTGTCCCGGCGCCCCGACTACATCCTGCCCGAGCGGGGACTGGTCACCGAAGCCCCGGTCGAGCTCACCGACCCACCCGAGTTCGGGCCGGAATTCCGCACCTGGTACCAGCCCGCCACCACCCGGACGCCGGTGGGCCACCTCAACCTGTGGATGCGCATCCCGGGCGAGTAGCCGCCTACCAGCCAGCGCCGCGGTTGGAGTCCTCGATCATTCGGGGCAGGGCGAAGAGGTCGATGAGCTGGCCGACGCCGCAGAGACCGAAGGTGGCGAGCCAGATGAGGCCCGAGACCCACCGGCCCATGTAGAAGCGGTGCAGGCCGCACAGCAGGAAGAATCCGCCAAACCAGAGCACGTAGGACAGGGCGACGTCGCGACGAGGAGCGAGCGCGGTCGATTCAGTGGTCAGTTCCGTGGACATGCCACCTCCGGAGCCGCGCCTTACGCCGAGGTCGCCATCGCATTGCAGGAGAATTCGACGTGTCCTCCAACATCCAGTCCTACAAGGGGATGCACCCGCGCATCCATCCCGAAGCCTTTGTGCACCCCGACGCCGTCATCATCGGGGATGTCACCATCGGCGCGCGGGCGTCCATCTGGCCCGGGTGCGTGCTCCGCGGCGACCAGGGCAGCATCGAAATCGGCGAAGAGACCAGCATCCAGGACGGCACCATCATCCATGCCACTCGCGGGATGAGCGTCACGCGGGTGGGCGCGCGGGTCACGTGTGGTCACCGGGTGGTCCTCCACGGCTGCACCATCGAAGACGACATCCTCGTGGGCATGGGCAGTGTGGTCATGGACCTCGCCCATGTGGGCCGGTTCAGCATCGTGGGCGCCGCGGCGTTGGTCCCCCTCCGGATGAAGGTGCCCGAGCGGTCTCTCATCGTGGGTGTGCCCGGCAAGGTCCGACGGTCGGTCACCGACGAAGAAATCGAACATCATATCCGACACGGGCACGCCGAGTACCTGCGGCTCCAGGCGGAATACCGTGGAGTTGCGGTCGATTGAGTCGATGACATGGGGTTTCTGGGACCTTTCTGGCGAACCGGTGGCCGACGACTTGCGGTCTCCGTGATACGATCGCCGCCCCCCGACGAGCTGGAGAGCCCTCTCCGTCCGGCGCTCGTCTGTCCACCAGCGGCCTGCCTCCGAGGTCCGGCCTCCTGGTCCCGTCCTTTTCGGCCCCCCGCCGAACGGTCCCGAGCCCGCACATGCACATTCGCAAGCTGGAGCTTCACGGCTTCAAGTCGTTCCCTGATCGCACGGTCTTCCACTTTTCGTCGGGCATCTCCGGCGTCGTGGGGCCCAACGGTTGTGGCAAGTCAAACGTGGTCGACGCTGTGCGTTGGTGCCTCGGGGAACAGCGCGCCAAGCAGCTGCGTGGTCAGGCCATGCAGGACATCATCTTCGCCGGCTCGGCCGAGCGCGACCCCATGCAGTTTGCCGAGGTCACGCTCCACTTCGAAGCCACCGACGAACCGTTTCCCGGCGACTACGCCCGACTCGATGAGCTGCAGGTCACCCGCCGCCTCAACCGCGAAGGCAACAGCGAGTACCTCATCAACCACCAGAAGGTGCGTCTGCGCGACATCCAGGAGGTCTTCCTCGACTCGGGTGCCGCCAATCCGCTGTACTCGTTCATCGAACAGGGTCGCATCGGCCAGATTGTCCGGGCCAAGCCCGAAGAGCGGCGCTCGCTCATCGAAGAGGCCGCCGGCATCTCCCGCTACAAGCTCAAGCGGAAGGAAACGGAGCAGCGCCTGGGCGACACCCAGGAAAACCTCGACCGTGTCGCCGATGTGGTCGCCGGTCACGCCGACCGCCTCAAGAAGCTCGAGAAGCAGGTCGCCAAAGCTCTGAAGCACCGCCGCCTGAAGACCACCATCCGGCAGGGTGAGGTCTTTCTGGGGCTCGCGAAGTTCGCCGGACTGGCCGACGACCGGCGCGCGCTGTCCCATCAGGGTCGTGAGGCCCATGCCGACGAAGCCGCCAAGCGACGCGCGGTCGAGCGTGCGGTCCAGGGGCAAGCTGCGCTGCGCACGAAGCTCCGGAAGATCGAAGACGAGGTGGCCATCGTCCGCGAGCGTCGGTCCGAGCTGGAGGCCTCTCGTCGAGAGCGCGTCACGGCCCGCGACCACCAGGCCACCGAACGCTCCGGGCTGATGGACCGTCTGCGGGCGCTCGACGTCCGCAGCGAGAGCACCCGTGCCGACCAACAGGTGGCGAAAGAGGAACATGCTCTGGCCACCGCCCAGCTGGCCGAGGTCGAAGAGGCCCTCACCACCGAAGATGCGCTGTCCACCTCCGGTCGCGATGAACTGCGGGAGCTGGAAGGGTCGCTGCGGGAGCGGCGCCGTCGGGTCGACCAGGCCCGACAGAAGTCGATGGACCTCGCCGGACGTCGGGCCCGTGCCGAAGCCACTGCTGCAGGTTCTGCCGGGCGCGTGAAAGACATCTCCGAGCGCCGGGTGCGCCTGGAAGCACAGCTCGCCGAGACCGGCACCGACGTCACCGAGCTCCAGCAGGCGGTCGACACCCTCACCACCTCCGAGGTCGAAGCCACCGCTGCTGCCGCCGAGGCCCGCAAGACGGCGATGGAGCTCCAGAAGGCCCTCGCCGAGGTGGATGCCGAGCGCACCGAGCTCCAGAAGGCCCGACGCACAGCCGAGCGCACGGCTTCCGAGCGCGAGCGCGCCACCACCCGGGTCCAGGCCCGTCTCGAGAGCCTCCAAGCACTGCACGATGCGCGCGGAGAAGTAGGGGAGGGCGCCCGTCGTCTCCTCGGTCGTCCCGGTGTGCACGGCGTGTTGGCCGAGCTCCTCGACGTTCCGGCCGAGGTCGAGTCGTCGCTGATGATGCTGCTCGGACCCCGCCTCGATGCGCTGGTGGTCGACCACGCGTCTCTGGCGTCTGTGCTGTCTGTGTCGATCGACGAGCGGGTGCCGCTGTTGGTGGTGCCGCCTGAAGACGCCCAACTCGACGCCCTTCCCGAGGCATTGGCTGGCCTCGGCGGTGATGCGCGAGGCCTCCGTGCGCTCCAGGGTGTGCTCGGCGGAGCCTCCTTCAGCTCGGATGTTGATGCGGCGTGGCTCGCGGCGGGTGCGTCGTCGAGCACGGTCGGTCTCCGTGGTCTCGATGGCGGGCCGGCGGTGGTGCGTGCCGACCAGGTCGTCGAGATGGGCCGGTCGGGTGCGGCGGGTGCCGAGGTGCTTCGACGCAAGCGCGAGCTGGCCGAGCTCGAGACCCGTGTGCAGGAAGCGCGTGCAGAAGATGAAGCCGCCAGTCAGGCAGTGGTGGCCGCACGGGCTGCGCTCGATGCGGTCGAAGGGCGTCGGTCCGAAGCCGAGAACGCCCTGCGTGAGGCACGAAAGCGGTCGGGCGAACGCGATGTGGAGCTCGGCGCGGTCCGTCGCCGCCTGGCCGACCAGAAGCGTCTGGCAGAACGCGAAGCTGGCCGGGCCACTCGTCTCACGGGTGAGCTCGAGCGGCTGGCTCGCGAAGTGGTCGCCGAGCAAGGCAAGCACGACGCCTCGGTCGCATCGCTCACCTCGCTGGTGGCCGAGACCGAACGGGTGGAGGTCGAGCTCCAAGCCGAGCAGCAACAGCTTCGCACCCAGGCCGGACAGGTCGACAAGCGAAAGCGAGCCCTCGCGGAAGTGAACGCGCGGCTCGCCGGGCTGAGAGAGCGCAAGTCCGGGCTCCAGCGAGCAGTGTCGGCGGCCACGTCGGCCCAAGCCGGAGCTCAGCGCCTCCTCGGTGAGCTCGCACAGGACCGCGAGCGGGTCTCCAAGCGTGTGGAGGTGCTGGCCAACGACCTCGACCGCCTGGCGATGGAACTCTCCGCTATCGAGAGCCAGCGCGACACCGTCAATGCTGAGCTGTCCGGGCACCTCGAAGTCCAAGCTGCGAGTCGCAAGGAAGCCGAGACCGCCGAGCAAGCCGTCCAGGTGGCTCGGGACGCCCGCGAAGCCGCCGGAAAGCACCGCGCCGACATCGAGCAGAAGCTCGCATTGGTCAAGGAGAGCATCCGCCAGATTCGGCAGGCGCTCGAAGAGCGGCATGAGGTCTCGGTCTCCGGCCTCCTGGACCGAGCAGAACGAGACGGCTCCGTCACGCTGACCGCCGACTGGGAACCCGTCGACACCGAAGCCGCCGACACCACCCCCCCCGACGACCTCCGCGTCACCCGCGGGATGCTCGACGACGAGGCGCTGCTCGAAGAGTGGACCACCAAGGTGGAGAAGGCCAAGCGCGCCCTCGCCCGCCTGGGTGCGGTGAACCTCGTTGCGCTCAAGGAATACGAAGAGGTCGCCGAGGCCCATCGCGAGCTCGAAGCCCAGCGCTCCGACCTCGAGCGGTCGGTCCGGGCCATCCGCCGCACCCTCGCCCAGCTCAACCGTGTGAGCCGCGAGCGCTTCCGCGAGACCTACGAACGCGTCGACCAGATCTTCCGCGAGATGTACCCGCGCCTGGTGGGCGGCGGAAAGGCGCGGCTGGGCCTCACCAACGAAGACGACCTCCTCGAGACCGGCATCGAGGTGTTCGTTCAGCCCCCGGGCAAGCGCTCTCAGGTGCTCACGCTGCTGTCGGGTGGCGAGACGGCCATGGTGGCCATCGCGCTCATCTTCAGCCTGTTCAAGGTGAAGCCGTCGCCCTTCTGCTTGCTCGACGAGGTGGATGCGCCGCTCGATGAAGTCAACGGTGCCCGGTTCAACACCGTCCTGGCCGAGATGTCCGACCTCTCTCAGTTCATCGTCATCACGCACAACAAGAAGACGATGGAAGCGGTGGACACCCTGTACGGCGTCACGATGACCAGCCCCGGAGTGTCCCGGCTCGTTACCGTCTCCCTCGATTCCGACCAGCCGGGGAGCACGCCCCCGAGTCGGTGAGGGAGCCTTGCCATGGATCCGCTCGTCATCCCCATTTCCGAGGCCTTCCAGCTCGTGCTCGGGCCAGAACACCTCGGCCTGATCGCGGCCGCTTCGGGCGTCTCGGCGATCGTGGGATGGGCCATTGGCCGTCGAACCGCCCCCCCGATGTTGCTCGAAGACGACGACCACAGTGAGCTCCTTCCTGCGGATGCGCCAGGTCAGCCCAAGGCGCGCGCCGCTCGATCCACTCCCTCGAAGTCCAACCGGTCGGGCTTCATGGCTGGATTTGCACGCAGCCGGGCCGCGCTCGCTGAACAGCTCTCCAAGTGGGCGGGCGGCGGCGACACCCTCCCCGAGCTCGACGACCTCGAAGAGATCCTCATCAGCGCCGATGTCGGGGTGCGCACCTCGATGGAAATTGTGGAGCAGCTTCGCAGCAAGGCCAGCAAAGGGATGTCGGGCGATGAGTTGCGTGGCTTGCTTGCCGAGTCGGTTCGAGAGCGCATCGGGTCGGTCGAGCCGCTGTCGGAGGGCCCCCCGGACGGGCCGCTGGTCTTGCTGGTTGTCGGTGTCAACGGCAGCGGAAAGACCACCACCATCGGCAAGCTGGCCGCTCGGTACGCGAGAGAGGGCAAGTCCGTGATGCTCGCTGCCGGCGACACCTTCCGCGCGGGCGCGATTGAGCAGCTCAAGGTGTGGGGGGACCGAGCCAAGGTGCCGGTGGTCGCGCAGCAGGCCGGTGCCGACCCCGCCGCCGTGATCTTCGACGCCCTCCAGGCCGCGCAGGCCAGGAACGTCGACGTCCTCATCTGCGACACCGCGGGCCGCCTCCAGGCCCAGTCCGCCCTCATGGACGAGCTGGCCAAGGTCGTCCGGGTAATGAAGAAGGCCAACGCCACCGCGCCGCACGAAGTACTGCTGGTGCTCGACGGCACGATTGGCCAGAACGCCCTGTCACAGGCCAAGACCTTCAAGGAGGTCGTCGGCGTCACTGGCGTCGCGCTCACCAAGCTCGACGGCACAGCGAAGGGTGGCGTGGTGGTGGCTGTGCGCTCCGAGACCGGGCTGCCGGTGAAGCTCGTGGGACTGGGGGAGGGAATCGACGACCTCCGCGACTTCGACCCCGATGCGTTCGTGGAAGCGCTGTTGGGCGAGCCCGGCGCTTGATTGGTGCCGTTTCGCGGGCTACCTGCGGCCCATGCAAGTTCGCATCACCATCCGTGGCCGCCAGTACACCGTTCGTGGCGATGAATCTGCCGAGGAAGTGCAGGCCGTCGCCCGCGACCTCGATGCCCGCCTCGAAGAGGTGGCCAGCCGCACGCGGTCGTTCGACGAATACACGGTCGCACTGCTCACCGCGCTGAACCTGGCCAGTGAGCTGCACCGTCTCCGTCGTCGCACGCTCGACGAGCTCGGAGAGGTGGATCGCGACGCCGCCGCTGTTGAAGCGATGCTCCAGGCGATGCTTCCCGACTCCGCAGACGCGGCCAGTGGCGACTAGTCTGCTCCAGCGCATCGAGCCCTGGTGGGCGAGCTGGTCGACGGTCGCCCAGAACCGAATCGTGGGCCTCGCGTTGGTTGCAGCCACGTCTCCCGTTCTTGGGCTGGCCATGTGGCTGGAACCGGATCCAGCTGGAGTCGGTACCCACCGCCAACTTGGCTTGGGGGGCTGCACCGTGCTCACGCTCACGGGGTGGCCCTGCCCGATGTGCGGCATGACCACCACATTCACGCACATGGCCCACCTGGATCCGCTTTCTGCGATCATCACCCAGCCCTTCGGTGTGGTGCTGTTTCTCGTCACGGTCGCAGGCTTCCTGACCGGGCTGGGCAGCCTGATCGGTCGGAACTGGTGGCGGTCGGTCCTTGCCGCGTTGCTGGCGTACGAGGTCTCGATCGCGGCTGGCACGCTGATCGGAATGGCTGCCGGCTGGATCTACAAGTGTGTGGCCATGGGGCTCATTGGCTGATCTCTTCAAGAGGTCCTTGACGTATTGAGCGGGCCAGGACATATGCGTGGCGCCTCGCGGGGAACCGCGCGGCAGGCGCTCCCCCGGGA
>Ga0213833_1001812_pt1 | contig 14590 bp, 6 predicted proteins | sample SWATP21_FD_160575 | JGI IMG/M metagenome (GOLD analysis project Ga0213833, IMG submission 160575) | Coastal seawater microbial communities from Marineland, Florida, United States - SWA TP2 #1 | ecosystem: Environmental > Aquatic > Marine > Coastal | place: USA: Florida | collected 2016-08-14
GTACGTCGCCAAGTCTGTGGTTCCCGTTCCGCCGCCGAGGACGTAACTGCCAGGAACGACCAACCCGTCGGCGTAGGTCGAGTTGTAGATGGTGATGCGCGAGCCATCGTCCATGCCACTGAAGTCGACCGTGAACGACGAGATGGTGGTGTCGACCGGAACATTCACGAACGTCTGGAAGTACGTGTAGTCGACCTCGTTGAAGCACGACAGCGACGAGTACCGGCTGAAAGCGATGGTGTCGCCGTTGGGAGCCGGCCCCCATCCAACATCGGCGCTGCTGGGCACCACGGCCGAGCCGTACAGACAGGTGTCGCCGTGGATGCTGGTCACACAAGGCGCCGAGACCACGTGGTACGTGCCGTAGGCGCCTTGCTCGAAGCCACCTTGGTGCATCTCCCAGGGGGTGCGCGTCAGGCCAGAGCCCACAGCAGGATCGGCCGGGCAAGCGTCGCAGCCATCTGGCACGTCGTCGCCGTCGCTATCGGCCGCGTCGTCGTGGCCAGGACAAATGTCGCAACCATCGGGAACACCATCGGCGTCACCGTCTGCGGCGTCGTCGGCTCCGTCGCAGATGTCGCAACCGTCCGGCACGCCGTCGGCGTCGCCATCTGCGGCATCGTCGAACCCGGCGCACAAGTCGCAGGCGTCGGGCACACCGTCGGTGTCGGTGTCGGTGGCGTCGTTTCCGCCTGCGCAGATGTCACAGCCGTCGGGCACACCGTCGGCGTCGGCGTCCAAGCGGTCGTCAAAGCCAACGCAGAGGTCGTCGGCGTCGCAGGTTTCGTCGCCGTCGCCGTCGGGGCAACACACGCCCACGCCCACGCTGCCTCCGTTCAACGTCGTCACAGCACTCTGCAGGTTGTTGCCGGTGGCGCAGTCGTCAAGCTGGGTGACGACGACGCGGTTCACGCCGGTGGTGAGGTACGTCGCCAAGTCGGTGGTGCCAGAGCCGCCGCCCAGCACGTAGCTGCCAGGCACGACCAGGCCGTCGCCGTAGGTCGAGTTGTAGATGGTGATGCGCGAGCCATCGTCCATGCCGCTGAAGTCGACGCTGAACGACGAGATGGAGGCGCCCACCGGCACGTTCACGAACGTCTGGAAGTAGGTGTAGTCCACCTCGGCGAAGCACATCAGCGACGAACCACGCACAAATCCGATGGTGTCGGGGTTGGGGGCGTCGGTCCAGCTCGCGTCGTCGCCATCTGGCACCACGGCCGACCCGTACAAGCAGGTGTCCCCGTGCACGGTCGTCGAACAGGGCGCGGTGACGACGTGGTACGTGCCGTAGGCGCCTTGTTCGAGTCCACCTTGGTGCATCTGCCACGGGGTGCGCGTCAGGTCGGCGCCGACGTCGGCGTCGAAGGGGCAGGCATCGCAGCCGTCGGGAACACCGTCTGCATCGTCGTCGATGTCGTCGGCGTGACCTGGGCAAATGTCGCAAGCGTCGGGCACGCCATCGGCGTCGCCGTCGGTGGTGTCGTCGCCAGCGGCGCAGATGTCGCAAGCGTTGGGCACGCCGTCGACATCGTCGTCGAGGGTGTCGTCTTCACCGGGGCAAGCGTCGCAGGCATCGGGGACACCATCCGCGTCTGCATCGGCAGCGTCGTCGGCACCGGGGCACAGGTCGCAAGCGTCCGGAACACTGTCGGCATCGTCGTCGGCAGCGTCGTCGCCGGCCAAGCAGATGTCACAATCGTCGGGCACACCGTCGGCGTCGCCGTCGATGGCGTCGTCTCCGCCGTCGCAAACGTCGCAGGCGTCAGGCACACCATCGACGTCGGTGTCGATGGCATCGTCGCCGGCGGCGCAGATGTCACAGGCATCCGGCACGCCGTCGACATCGCTGTCGACACTGTCGTCGCCGCCTGCACACACATCGCAGGCGTCGGGCACACCGTCGACGTCGCCGTCGACCGCATCGTCGCCGGCCAAGCAGATGTCACAAGCGTCGGGCACGCCGTCGACGTCGCCGTCGACCGCATCGTCTCCCGCCAAGCAGATGTCGCAAGCGTCGGGCACGCCGTCGACGTCGCCGTCGGAGAAGTCGTTGCCGCCGTTGCACACATCACAGCCATCGGGCACGCCGTCGAAGTCGGCGTCGGTTCGGTCGTCGAAGCCTTCGCAGATGTCGACCTCGTTGCACACGCCATCCGCGTCGGTGTCGTCGCACGTACAGGTGCCAACGTCGACGCTGCCGCCGTTGAGCGTGGTCACGGCGCTGGCGAGGTTGTTGCCCACGGCGCAATCGTCGACCTGGGTGACCACGACGCGGTTGACGCCTTCGATGAAGTACGTCGCCAAGTCGGTGGTGCCACTGCCACCGCCCAACACGTAGCTGCCAGGCACCACCAGCCCGTCGGCGTTGTCGGCGTTGAAGATGGTGATGCGCGCGCCGTCGTCCATCCCGTTGAAGTCGACGGTGAACGACGTGATGCTGAAGTCGCGCGGCACATTCACAAACGTTTGGAAGTACGTGTAGTCGACCTCTGCGAAGCACGCCAACGTCGACGGACGGCTGAACCCGATGGTGTCGGGGTTCGGAGCTGGCGTCCACGCGACATCGCTGCCATCGGGCACCACCGCGGAGCCGTACAAGCAAGCATCGCCGTGCGTCGACGTCGTGCAGGGCGCGTCGACCACGAAGAATTCGCCACGGGTGTCGGCCTCCAATCCACCCTGGTGCATTTCCCAAGGGGTGCGGGTGAGGTCGGCGCCGACGGCGCTGTCGTTGGGGCATGCGTCACAGCCGTCGGGCACACCATCGCCATCAACGTCTGCGGCGTCGTCTTCGCCCGGGCACCGGTCGTCGTCGTCGCAGGTGCCGTCTTCGTCGGCATCCGGGCAGGTGCATGAGCCCACACCCACGTCGCCTCCATTGAGGGTGACCACGGCGCTGCCCAGGTTGTTGCCCGAGGCGCAATCGTCGACCTGGGTGATGACCACGCGGTTGATGCCGGGCACCAGGTAGCTGGCCAGGTCCGCCGTGGCCGTTCCGCCGAGGTAGACGTAGCTGCCGGGCACGACGACGCCCGACTCGTTGGCGCTGTTGTAGATGGTGATGCGGGACCCGTCGTCCATGTCGGCCAAGTCGATGGTGAACTGACTCACCAAGGTGCTGGCCGGAACACTCACGAACGTTTGAAAGTAGGTGAAGTCGACCTGAGCGAAGCACGACACCGTCGACGTGCGGTGGAAGTTGATGGTGTCGCCGTCGGGTGCACCGGTCCAGCTGGCGTCGTCGCTCGCTGGAACCACAGCCGCGTCGTACAGACACACATCACCATGGGTGCTGGTGGTGCACGGCGCCGGCGCCGTGTGGGGCACGCTGGCCCCAGCGTTGGGTTCGTAGCCGCCTTCGTGCATCTGCCACGGCGTCCGCGTCAGGCCGTTGCCGATGGCGCCGTTTCCTGGACAGGAGTCGCAGAGGTCCGGAATGCCGTCTTGATCTGCATCAGTGTCGCCACATCCGGCGTAGGGGTCAGGCTGGGCAGAGCCACCATCTGGATCGTTTTGTGCGCCTCCATCCGCTGGTGGCGTGACGCCACCGTCTCCATTCGACACGCCGCCATCGTCTCCAGGCTGTGCACCGGCGTCGTCTCCTGGTTGCGCACCCGCGTCGTCGCCGGGCTCGCCAGCGTCGTCTCCGGGTTGTGCACCAGCGTCGTCTCCGGGTTGTGCACCAGCGTCGTCGCCGGGTTGTGCACCAGCGTCGTCTCCGGGTTGCGCACCAGCGTCGTCTCCAGGTTGCGCACCAGCGTCGTCGCCGGGCTCGCCAGCGTCGGCAGCCGGCTGAGGATCTGGCTCACCGGCGTCGGCAGCCGGCTGAGGGTCTGGCTCACCGGCGTCGGCAGCCGGCTGAGGGTCTGGCTCACCGGCGTCGGCAGCCGGCTGGGGATCTGGCTCACCGGCGTCGGCAGCCGGCTGAGGGTCTGGCTCTCCACCATCCGCGTCTGGTTCGACACCCCCTCCATCGTTGACTGCCTCTGGCTCTGGATCGACTCCAGCATCCTCTGAACTCGCAGGTGGACACGCTGACAACCCCATTGCCAAGCCCACTGCTCCCACGAACGACCAAATCCTATGTCTCATTCCCGCTCCACTGGGCATTTTTGCCCTAGTCGACTTGTATCTCGATCGAGCACCTCGAAGCACACCTCTGTCGCAAGCATCTCTCAATTTGAGTCACTTGCGGCGGCGCGCTCCGAGGACGCCTTCGGGCAGTGGACATCGGCGGGTCCATCCGCTTCTAAACACGAAAAAACCCCGGCGCTTGGCCGGGGTGCTTTCGAGGCAAACGAATCGCAGACTGAATGCGCTCTGGGGCATGCCCCCGAGGCGGGGGCGACTGCTCTCTCGTTCGGCGTCAGTACCCGCGCTGCAGTTTGACCTCAAGGCGGCGGAGGTCTTGGTTGATCCGCACGTATTGGGCTTTGCCCTTCTCTTCTTTCAAAGCCTTCTGAATGGGAGCAAGCGCTTCTTTGTCGAGGCTGCGCCACACGTAAAGGATGCCGGTGAAACGGACCTCGTTGTCTTTGTCGACGACGAGCTTGCGCTGCACTTCGGCGGTGGCCTTGTCGTTCATCCACAGCAGTTCGTAGCCGGCGCGCTCGCGTTTGAAGGCGTCTTTGTCTTCGGCCATCTTCATCCAGCAGTCTTTGCCTTTGCCGTCACATGCAGCAGCAGCTTCGACGCGCTTTTTGCCTTCTTCGATGGCTTTGATGAGCTTTTTGATGCCGGCTTGTTTCTTGGCGTCTTTTTCGGCGGCCAAGCGGTCTTTCTCGAGCTTCAGCATGCCTTCGAAGTCTTTCAGCATGGAGCCGGGAGCCAAACGCGACAGCGGCAGCACGCGGGCAGGACGCACCTGACTCGACGCCGCTTCACACGTCGACTTCTTGTTGCGCTTGTCGAGCGCCATGCACTGCGCGACGAAGCCGTCAAAGGTGGTCATCGCGAGGAGTTGTGCAGCTTTGTCTTTGGCGCCGAGCTGCACGAGGCCGTTGAGGGAGTGCTCCGACTTCGATTGGTCGATGTCGTCCCACTTGGTGAGGAGGGTGGCTTTGCCGGCCTGCAGGCCGAGGCGTCCGACTTGTTGCTGGCCGAAGACGCGGGCGAGCGAGTTGGCGGTGTCGTTCGGCGGAATCTTGGCCGCGTCGAGAATCAGCTTCTCGATGCGAGGGTCGCCACCGATGTCGATGAGCACCTGAATGGCTTTGGCCTTTTGCACGCCTTTCTCGACGTGGAACTTCTCGATGGCCTCGTATTGGTTGTTGTACAGCTTGATGAGGTCGTCGACGGCGGGCTTGCCGATTTGAAAGAGCGAGTACGACGACTCGATGTAGAACGACACGCCACGCTCGAAGAACATGTTCTTGATGAGCACTTCAACGGCGGCAGGGTCGCCGATGTCGCCGAGGGCGATGATGGCGTTCTTCACCATGAAGTTGTTGTCGTGGGCGTCGGCCACGTAGATGAGGTCTTCGACCGCGCCTTTGGCCTTCATTTTGCCCAGGGCTTGCACGGCGGCCAGCTGCACTTCGAGCTGAGGCAAGCTGATGAGTCGCGACAGCGATTTGGCGACCTTCTCGTCGCCAGCAGGGGCCAAACGGCCGAGGGCTTTGGCGATGCGCTCGTTGGCCACGGCGGCGGCTTTGTCGTCCGGGGTCGCCGTCGAGCGGGCGTCCATGTCGATGCCGTCGATCAACGGTTGCACGCTGGAGGCGTCGCCCAACTTGCCGATGAGCTTGGCGCTTTTGGGGCGCACGTCTTTGTTTTTGCTCTTGAGCGCTTTGTAGAGGTTGGGCAGCGCTTGTTTGGCTTCTTCGGGCTTGAGCTCGGCGAGTTTGTTGAGGGCGCGATCGCGCTCACGGGCGTCTTCGTTTTCGAGGCGTGCGCCCCAATAGGCGCCTTCTTCGCCGGCTTTGGGGCCAGACGAACAAGCGACGGTCGACAGCAAGGCGCTGCAGGCGAGCGCGGCCAAAGCCGTGCGAACAAAGGGGGCGTGAATGCGCATGTGGATCCTCCCAGAAGAGCTGCGACAAAACCTGGCGGGGTCTTGTCTGCCATCGACCCGTCGTCAATGCCCCTTGGGACGTCCGCTGCGCTCCCCAAGTCTGCAGCGAGCGCTTGCACACGACGTCGTGGTTGTCTGTCGACGTGATCGGTGTGCACGGATCAGATGTGACCGTCACGAAACTGGCCCCGTAACGAATCGTCGACTACACCCAAGTAGGGCCCCCTCACTCCAACCCCGTCGCCGTCATGCAGCAGCTTCCATCCATTCGAGTCCTCACCGCCGCCATCGCCCTGTGCACCCTGGTCGGCAGCGTGGCGGCGCAAGCCCAATCCCTCTCGTTTGTGGAGGCGTCATCGGAGTTCGACAACGGCCAGCCCGCCACCTACGCCTTCAACGCCGTCGACGGCAAACCCGGCACCGCTTGGTGCTCGCAAGACAACCCCGCCGACGAAAAGTTGGTGTTCACCTTCAGCAAGCCCACCACCGTTGACACCGTTGGGCTCATTGTCGGCCGCATCAACGCCAGCGGCTTGCACCCCGACTACGCCCGCGCCAAGTCGGTGACGCTGTTCGACGGCACCCTCGAGCGGAGCATCAACTTCAACGATTCCCCCGAGGCCCAAGTCATCAAGCTCGACGCTCCATCGACGACGACACGGCTGGTGCTCACGGTCAAGAAGACCCACGCCGGCAAAGACGCCAGCGCGCCGCTTTGCATCTCTGAAGTCATGCTCGGCAGCAACGGACGCGAGCTCACCGGCAGCACCGTCGCCCGCAACGTGCGCGGCCTCATTCCCCCCGCCCGCAAGCTGCTGCACACCTGGGTTGACCTCCTCGACGGCACCGAACGCACATTGCGGTTCTCCGTCGACGGCACCTTCACCTTCACCTACGAGCCTCTGCTCGAAGGCAAGCCGGTCCGCTTCAAGGGACGTTGGCGCCGCACCACCAAGAGCGTCATCCTCACCGTCGGCAAGAAGAAGCACGTGTTGAAGGCCACCATCGGCCGCATCGACAACGGCTATGGCCAAACCCTGCAGTTGCACCTCACCGGCGACGCCCCTGACCCCTCGCTGGTGCATCCGTTGGTGGTGGTTCCCGTACGGCCCGTGGAGCTCGACGACGACCTCGGCCTCGACTGACGTGCCGCCCTCCGACGCGAAAGCGTCGAGGGGAGGGAGCGAGCGTCTGGCTTCGCCAGCGCTTCGCGTCGACTGGGTCTGTCTGCAACATCCGCACAGATGTGCACAACTTTGCGCCAGAGGTGTCGATGAGAACAACAACCGCTAGGTTGTTTGCATGAGCCATCTCCAGGCCTACATCGAGTCGCTCCCCGAAGGTCTCGACTCCCACCCCGACGCCACCGCCAAAGCGGGCATCCTGGACGTGTACCTCAAACACAAGCCGCTGCCGTCGACAGGGCTGCCTGATGTGTTGGTGGAGCTCATCGAGCGCCCGCCCCCCGTGAACGTGTGGCTCCCCGAAGTGCACCTCGTGGCCTTCTGCATGGCCTACGCCGACCACCACTTCTCAGACAACCACCCCGGCTTCATGGCCGACGAGCGGGTGCGTGCATCGCAGCTGTTTCAGAGCACGCTGTACCGCGCGCTGATGTGGGTGAGCACCCCGCGCATGCTCATCAACGGCGCCGCCACCCGCTTCGCCCGCTTTCACTTGGGGTCGTCGTTCGAGGTCACGGCCACCGCCGACGGGGTCGACGGCGTCATACGCTTTCCCCACGGGCTGTTTTCGGAGCTGTTCATCAAACAACTCAATGTGAACTTCGCCGTGCTCCTCGAGGGCGCAGGCGCGAAAGACGTCAAGCTCTCGCTGATGGCGTACACCCCTGAAGCCGCCCAAGTTCGCGCCGTCTGGCATTGAGGCGCACGCCGCGCATGAAAAAGGCCCCCCTTCGGCAAGAGAAGGCGGGGCCTTTGTCGTCGACGTGAGTGGCTTCATTCGCAGGCGAAGAAGCACTCCGCTTTGGGCAACGTCGATTCGGGCAGGCTTTCTTCGCAGTCGTCGCCTTGGGCGATGTTGGGCGACCAGCTCCACTCGTTGAAGTTCAGCTCGCTCATCAGCGTGCGCACACCACACAGGTCGTGCTGGTAGATTTGCGCCGTGCGCACGTAGCGCACCGTCTGGCGGTAGACGACGCCGCAGCGGCCGTTGGGGATCTGCTGGTTGATGGCGAAAGACTGCGTGAAGTCGGTCGTCGACACCCAGGTTTCGCTCCAGTCTTCGCTGCTGCCTTGGCTGTAGCCCTCGGTGATGGAGGAGCCGCCGCCGAGGTCGTAGGTGACACTCTCGCTGGTGGCGGTGGTTTCGGAGCGGCCGGTGTTGATGGCCGACTGGCTGCTCACGCCGTAGCTGCCGGTGACGGTTTGGCTTTCGCCGTCGGTGGTGACCGAGCCGAAGCTCTCGGTGGCGCTCTCAGACTCGCCCATGGAGGAGCCGGTGCTCTGGCTGGCGCCAACGCGTTGTCCGGTGGTGTTTTGCTGGCCTTGTTCGGTGCTGGTGCCGACGGAGGTGCCGACTTTGCCGCCGACGTTGGCCACGCCAGGAATCGACACGCCGCCGTTGGTCTCGGCCGACACTTCGCCCGACACCGAGCCGTACAGAGACTCGAGCTGGCTCTCGTATTCTTCTTGGGAGGTGCCTTGCGAGGTGCTCCAACCCCAGTCGGTGCCGTTGGTCGACGCCATGCCCACCGACGTCGACTCTGAAGACGAGTAGGACGTGCCGTACGACTCCGACGAATCGCGGGACTCGGACGTGGAGATGCCCATCGCTTCGGTGGTCGAGGCCGAGGTGTTGACGGCGTAGCCTTCATTCCAGTTTTGCATTTCAGACGCGCTTTGCGACTGGGTGAAGCTCTGGGAGAATCCAACGCTGACGGCGTGTTGCCGGCTCTCGCTTTGCGACTCGGCGTAGGTCAAGGTGGTGTTGATGCCGGCGACGACGGGGCCATACACCGGAACGGGCTCGTAGTACTCGGCCAGTTCGCGATTGCCGTTGTAGGAGAACTGCACCGGACGCACGACCGGCACAGGCAACGCCGTCGACACGGTGTTGTTGTCGGCGTCGACGGCGGTCACGCGAATGGCCGCGATGTCGTGGTCGACGTCGGCGGCGAGTTTGTTGAAGACGAGGATTTCGTCGCTGTGCCAAGCCGGATCGCCCACGCGGTCGACAGCGCCGTCGGCGGGGTGGGTGATGGTGATGAAGTCGCGCGAGCCGTTGATGTCGGCGATGTCGTAAATCCAGTACTCGGGCTTGATGCCCATGGCTTCGACTTCGAGGACGTAGGGCATGCCGCCAAAGACGCGGAGGGCGGGTGCGTCGCAGCCGGGGGTGCGGATGTCGTTGTTGTCGTCGGCGCCGAGCACCGGCTCCAAGACGTTGATGAGGATGGACGGCTGGATGTCGATGGCGATGTCTTTTTTGCGGCCTTCGACGGTGGCGCCGGTGTGGGGCACGTTGATGGGCGCGACGGTGCCTTTGAAGGTGCCAGCGTGTTTGCCGTTGCCGCCAAACGGAACCCCCCAGGGGCCGAAGCGATTCCAGCGCAACACGGCTTGCTCCGGGCCGATGGAGGTGTCACCGACGGTGCCGCCCTCGGGGAAGCGGCCGTCATACACCGGGCGGATGGTGAAGCTGGGGACGTCTTCGACCACTTCGTTGCCGTCTTCGTCTTCCCACACGTAGATGCCCTCAAATTCGAGAAGCACGTCACCTTCTTGGGGCGACAACACGCCGTCGGCCACCAAGTAGAGGGTCTCGCCCACGCGCAGTTCAGAGTTGCTGAGGGCCGCCACCTGGGGCAGCAGCTCGGGCGACGGCGTTTCGGTGACGCAGCCGGCAGCGGCGGTCATCACGGCCAACGCCGCGAGCAAGCTCTTGAATTTGTAGGACATTTGGTTGCGCATTCGTGCTCCACAAACTGGCAGGGCAGCCTTACGGCCGTCACATGTAGGAGGTATCGGTGTTTGTCCTACATGTGTTGCCTGGATCCCCAGACACACCTCAGCCGAGTGTAGCAGCGTTGCACGGGTTTTGGTGCAAGGGCCGCATGTCGACGCACTGTGTCACCCAACAGACACGATCTCGTCGTGAAAATAGCGTTTGCCCTGGCGTCTTTTGCAACGCACACTCCACGCGTCGCGTGCCTGTCACGCTCCCGTCCCTGTTGGTTTGCCGCCGTGACTGTATTCCGCCGCTGCAAACTGCTGATGAAGGATCCACATGAAGACCATCTGGATGCGCTCCACATTCGTTGCCGCGCTGTCGGCTCTCACCATGACGCTGGGCTGCCCTGCTGACCCCCCTGAGCCCGATGCAGGCCCCTCCCCAGAAGCAGAACCCGACCCCGAGCCCTCGGATGGCGGCGGCCAACCTGAGCCCGAGCCCACCGACGGTGGCGGACAGCCCGAGCCCGAGCCCACCGACGGCGGCGGCAACCCAGAGCCAGACCCAGAACCTTCGCAAGAACCGGCCGTGGTCACCGGCTGCGACGACGGTCTCACCGACGGTGTCGACCCAGGTGCAGACGTCTGCGAAGTCACCGCCGGCACGGGCGCTGGCACACTCATCGTCGGGGATGTCCTCACCCCCGGCGAGGTCTTCGAAGGCGGCCAGGTGCTCCTCGACGGCAACGGCGAAATCACCTGCGTGGGCTGTGGTTGTGCCGCGCAAGCCACCAACGCCACCCAGGTCATCTGCCCCGACGCCGTGGTGTCGCCAGGTCTCATCAACGCCCACGACCACTTGGGCTGGATGGGCTCGGCCCCGTACCAAGACCTCGACGCCAACGCCGACCTCAACGACGACGAACGTTGGGAGCACCGCCACGACTGGCGTCGCGGCAGCCGTGGCCACGACCGCATCAACTCGGGCCCGTCGGGTGCGTCCAACGACGCCAAGGCCCTCGGCGCCATCCGCTTCGCCCTCGGCGGCGGCACCGCCGTGTTTGGCTCGGGCTCGGTCAGCTTCATGCGCGACCTCGACGACTTCAGCCCCGGCAACATTCCTGGCGTGAACCTCCCCCACGCCAAATACGAGACCTTCCCCCTCGACGACACCGGCGGCACCCTGCGCGTGGGCAACTGCAACTACGGCGACATCGACCAGCCCGGCATCGGCGACGGCTTCTCGGCGTACGTGCCCCACGTGTCCGAAGGCATCGACGCCCAAGCCCGCAACGAGTTCCTCTGCCTCACCGGCCAGATTGAAGGGGGCCCCGACACCCTCGACGGCAACAGCTCCATCATCCACGGCGTGGGCCTGCTCCCCGCCGACGTCGCCCTCATGGCACAACGTGGCATCGGCCTGGTGTGGACGCCCCGTTCGAACATCTCCCTCTACGGCGACACCGCCCAAGTCACCATGATGCACCAACGTGGGGTGCAAATCGGTCTGGGCACCGACTGGATGCCGTCGGGCTCCATGAGCATGTTGCGCGAGCTGAAGTGCATCGACGACTTCAACGCCGAAAACCTGCAAGGCTACTTCTCAGACGAGTCGTTGTGGCGCATGGCCACCCTCGGCTCCGCCGCCACCCTCGGCATGGACAGCCGCCTCGGTGTTCTCGCCACCGGCCACGTCGGTGACGTCGCCATCTTCGCCAAGAACGGCCGCGACGCATACCGCGCCGTCATCGAAGCCAACCCTGGCGACGTCGCCCTGGTGCTCAAAGGCGGCGAGGTGCTCAACGGCAACAGCGCCGTCGTCGACGCCCTCGAAACCGGCTGTGACGAAATCGCCGACGTGTGTGGCAGCGCCAAGCGCGTGTGCGCCCAACGCGAGACGGGCTCCACGTTGTCGGCGCTCGAGTCTTCGGCCAACCTGCCCTATCCGCTGTTTGAGTGCGAGACCCCACGCAACGAGCCCACCTGCCTGCCCGCGCGCACCCTCGACGGCGACCGCGTCGATGGCTCCAACAACTACGAGGGCGTGTCGCGTGCCGACGACAGCGACGGCGACGGCATCCTCGACGCCGACGACAACTGCCCGACGGTCTTCAACCCCATTCGTCCGCTCGACAACGGCGAGCAAGGCGACGCCGACGGCGATGACCTCGGCGACGTCTGTGACCCCTGCCCCCTCGACGCCGACACCGAAGATTGCACGACGTTCAACCCCAACGACTCGGACGGCGATGGCGTCGACAACCTCGACGACAACTGCCCGATGATCGCCAACGACCAACAAGAAGACGGCGACACCGACGGCAAAGGCGACGTGTGCGACCCCTGCCCCATGTTCTCCAACCCCGGAGACGCCGGCTGCCCTGCCTCTGTTGAAGACATCAAGACCGCCGACATCATTGGCGACCGCGTGTCGATCGACGGCGACCTCGTCGTCACCGCCGTGGCCTACAACGGTTTCTGGGCCCAGCTCGACCAAGACACGCCGATGCCGTTCTCTGGCTTCTTCGTCTACGAACCCGCCTCTGAAAACCTGCCCACGCAAGGCGCCGTGATTCAAATCTCGGGTGGCACCGTGGCCGACTTCTTCGACCAACGTCAGCTGTCGTCGGTGACCTGGGTCGACCAAGGCACCACCAAAGAGCTCCCCGCTGTGGTGCTCGACGCTGCCGCCCAAGGCCAGGCCGTCACCGACGGTGGCGCCTCTGGCTACGAAGGCATGTTGGTGCAACTCGACAACGCTGAAGTCACCAACGCCATGCCCACGGCGGGGCCTGGCGACGACGGCGTCAACGAACTTGAACTCACCACCGGCGTTCGCGTCGACGACTTCTTGTTCCCTCGCGTCGACGGCATGGCCACCGTCTTCCTCGACCCCTTCCCCGAAGCTGGATTCACCTTCTCGTCGGTGAGCGGCATCTTGTCGATGCGCAACAGCTTCATGAAGGTCGGCCCTCGCGACAGCGACGACATGCTTCTTGGTCCGCCCGCCCTGCGCCACTTCACGCCCGAAGGGCCGCTGTACACCCGAGCCGGTGCGACCGGAACCCTCGACGGCACCGTGGCCAACCCGCAGCTGACCATCGTGTTGACGTCGGACGCTGAAGACGCCCCCATCACCATCGAGTTGGTCTCGGGCAACGACGCCATCCTCACCGTGCCCGCCACCGTCGAAATCGCCGCAGGCACCCGTGAAGTGGCCATTCCCGTCACTGGCGTCGCCGTCGGCACCACAAGCATCACCGCCAACATCCAAGGCGAGACCGACACCTTGTCGGTGGACGTCGAGGTCCTCGACCCTGCGGCCATCCCCGACGTCGTCAGCATCGATCCGGATGCCACCACCTTGCTCATCAACGACGTGCAGACCTACACCGTGACCCTCAGCCACCCAGCACCTGAAGGCGGGCAAGAAGTGACCGTCGCCCTCACCGGCGGCGTCGGCACCGCAGACGCGACCTTCACCGTGCAAGCCGACCTCATCACCGGCACCTTCGACGTCACCGCTGCCGCCGCGGCGGCCACCGGAACGGTGGAGGCCAGCATTGGGGGCTCCACCGCGTCTGCGTCGCTCGAGGTGGTGGATACGCCTCCGGGCACGCTCGTCATCAACGAAGTGGACTACGACCAGCCCGGCGGTGACTCTGGCGAATTCGTCGAGCTGTACAACGGCGGCCCCGAGGTCGACCTCACCGGCTACCGCTTGGTGCTCATCAACGGCAACAATGGCGACCAGTACGCCACCGAAACGTTGTCGGGCACGCTGGCCACCGGCGGGTTCCACGTCGTGACGTACCCGTCCAACGGCATCCAAAACGGCGCCCCCGATGCGGTGGCTCTGGTGAACGCTGCCAACGAACTCGTCGACGCCATCAGCTACGAAGGCGACGTGGGTTTGGTCGACTTCGGCAATGGCGACGTCAGCCTCATCTCGGGAACGGCCGCCTCGGCCGTCGACATGGGCGAAGGCTCGTTGTGCCGTCTTGCCGACGGCGTCGACACCGGCGACGATGATGCCGACTGGGGCATCTGCCCGACCATCACCGAAGGCATGGCCAACGTCGCGCCCTGAGGCTGCTGCCTAGGCATGCAAAAGGCCCCCGTTTTGGGGGCCTTTTTGTTTTGGGATCAGACGGGGGGCAGGGGTCGTCGTTCTCAAGATGGGAGGGTCCATTCTCAACATCGAGTGCCGTACACGAGATGGGAGGTGCGGTTTTCGGTGGGGAGGGTTGGCTGCTGGAAGGGAGGCGTTTTCTTTTTACACCACTGTAAGAAAAGGCTTTTTCGTTGACGAAGGGTGGGGAATGCCTAAGCTGGTGGGGCTGCAGCGGCATGTGCACGTGGTGCTCGCAGAAGACGGCCTTTCTCGCTGGGGTGGGAGGGGTTCAGTGAGAGAAGGTCGCCGCCTTTTCAGGCGGAAGGTGCTTGTCGCTCGTGTCGCTCGAAGCTGTGACCTGGCTTTGGTGAGGATGCGTGCGGCCGCAGGGCAATTCCCACATAACCAACTGTATCCAAAAGAAAAAACCCACCCCGTCACCGGGGTGGGTGCATTCAACAATGCCAACAAAGCCTACCGAAAGGCACTCCCCTGCGGCGCCACCAGCCGCACACCGTCGCCAATGGGGTTGAAACCGTCGTAGCCCCCCAA
>Ga0213833_1001813_pt1 | contig 14581 bp, 18 predicted proteins | sample SWATP21_FD_160575 | JGI IMG/M metagenome (GOLD analysis project Ga0213833, IMG submission 160575) | Coastal seawater microbial communities from Marineland, Florida, United States - SWA TP2 #1 | ecosystem: Environmental > Aquatic > Marine > Coastal | place: USA: Florida | collected 2016-08-14
CCGTCCGCATGGTTCCGGCGCCCGGGAACGGAAGCGGCAGCACCGTCCACACTTTCGCCCGCCATGGCTGTGCCTGGGTATGTGCCAGTGGGTGCGTCACTCGCGTGTCGTCGACGGTGGTCAAGTGTTGATCCTGCGTCGCTCCCCACAGCCGCGGTGCCAAGCGTGCCAAGCGTGCTGTCTTTCGAACCCAGTGCATGCTCGCCTTCGGGGTCTTGTCCAGCCGGAGCCTTCTGCACCGCCTGGCCATCTTGCTCGTCGCACCCCACAAGCCGTATCGCGTCGTGGTTTTCAGAAGCCAACGCTGTCGATGCGCCCGCGTCGTCGTCTTGTGTGTCGCCGGCGCTGGTGCTGGTGCTGGTGCTCCCTGGCTCGGCTTCCACACACAGCGTCGACCGGGGCGACGAGGCAGGTGAAAGGGACGCGCGACGCTGCAGCACTGACCGCAGACGCTTCAAACGCGACGGAGTGGCGTTCATCACGCTTGCAGACACTGCTTCCCCTGTCCCCGCGGCAGCCGCGGCTGACACCGAGGCAGGTTCAGAGTCACGCGCACACGGTGCGTCGGCAGCAGCAGCAGCAGCAGCAGCAGCAGCAGACGCGGCCCGCTCACGCCCGACAGCCTGCGACTGCTTCGCGAGCAGCTCACGGCGCTGCCGAAGGCGAACCAACCGTGAGGCGGGAGACTCTGTGCCGTCGGGCTCCGCACGGGGCACTGCTTGCTGTGACAGCGGCGATGGACAGAGGGGCGACGGCATTGGACCCTGATCCTCCCACGCCCGCCCAGCGGGGGGCCGGCCACCCTGCCCATCCGCCCCAAGCGGGAACGCAGTGGACGACGCTGCGTGTGGTACCACAACAGGAGAGTGGCGCAGAGAGGAGGCGGCGCCGTGCGGCACGCGAACGGGTGTGACGGTGACGGACAGCGGTAGCGACTCGGAGCGGGAGCAGTGAGACCCGCGCCGGTCCTGCAGCTGCCGCAGGCGCTTCAAGCGGAGGGACGCTGCAGCACTCATCGTCTGGTATGGTATGATGAATGGAGCGCACGGACAGGGTGTTCACATCCACGGCGGGGAATGGGAATGGAGGCTGGAACGCGAGATCAGGATGGATCGCTTGCTCGACTGAGCTTTCCGAACGCACAAGGGCAGTGGTTCCCCCTTGGTGCAGCGACCGAATGCCTGCACCGCACCATGCAACAAGCCACCCACACCTGTGCTGTTCAACCCTCACATGCACACGCAATGTGTGATCAACGCCCACCACACCGTCATCGGGCAGGGAAGAAAGCACGCCAAGGGCTTGCGCCCTGTTGGACGCTGGAGAACTTCAGCACGGACGAACGAAAACACATCAAGTCTTTGATCAAGAAGATCTTGCCAACACCAAGCAAATCAATCGACACGGATGCAAAAGTGGCTGACGCTGCCGACGGGCAGGTGTGTCCGCATTGCGGCACTCGCCTCGTGTCGCTGCGCTCCGGCTGGTGGCCACAGGTGGAGTCATGAGGCACCTGTGGTGTGTCTCATGCCTTTTGCTCTGTGTCACGGCGGTCACGGCGCACGCCAACGCCCCAAGCACAGCGACGGCACCGGTAACGCACGAATACTGCATTGTGGGTGCCGGCCCAGCTGGTGTGCAGGCTGCGTACTACTTGCAGCGAGATGGGCGTGATTATAGCGTGTTTGAAAAGGCTGGCGAGCCTGGCACCGTATTTCGTGTGTTCCCGCGCCACCGCACCCTGTTGTCCATCAACAAGAGGTTCACAGGCAGCCGGGATGCAGAGAACAACCTTCGGCACGACTGGAACAGCTTGCTGAGCAGTGACCCAGAACTATTCATGACTCGGTGCGTCAACCTCTCCGTGCGTGCGGCTGTGCACCTTGATATGTTGGGGTGACCAGTTAGTTGTGCACGCGCAGGTACTCCACGGAGTACTATCCCCACGCCGATGACTTCGTCCGGTACATCGCAGACTACGTTTCGCGGTGGAAACTGGCTATTCACTTCAACACCACGGTCGAATCCGTGCACCGCCATCGCTTCGCCCAACGGTGGCCAGGTGAGCTTGGGTTTGAGCTGCGGACGACCCAAGGCATCAAGCGCTGTCGGACGCTGCTACCAGGGACCGGCTTGTCCATCCCCCACTACCCCCCGTATCCGAACTACGACGCCATGGTTGGGTACGAAACCATGTCCCTGAACGCTTCCACCTACCGCAACCAGCGCGTGCTTGTGCTGGGGAACGGCAACAGCGCCTTCGAAGTCGCCCAAGCCATTGCAAACGAGGCGGCGTTCGTGCATGTTGTGGGCCGGCGCCAGGTTCGCTTTGCGTTCATGACACACTACGCCGGTGATGTGCGGGCCATCAACGCCGAGTTCATGGACCACTACATGCTAAAGAGCCTGGACGCCGCGTTTGAGGGCGGGGAGGTGCCCGAGGTGGATGCGCACGGCCACCTCCTGCCGCCGTTCTCGCTCGAGTACGACCACGTGATTCGGTGCTTCGGGTTCAAGTTCGACGCCTCGATGTTCGCCGCTTCCACCCGCCCGTACCGCATGGCCCAAAAGAACGGCAAGTACCCCGCTGTGGACCATGCCTACCAATCCCCCAACGTGCCTGGGATGTACTTCATCGGCCCTTTGGCTCATGGATACAAGGGTGACTTTGGCAAAAGCTCCGGAGCTTTCATCCACGGATTTCGATACACTGTGCGCGCATTGTGCCGCATCTTGGCCTGGCGGCACCACAACGTGGAGTGGCCGCATGTGACCGTGCCATCGGGGCAGCTCGCGGAGTACCTTCTCCGCGACCGAATTGGGCGCACATCTGCGTTGTATCAAATGTTTGGTGTGCTCAGTGATGTGGTGGTATTTCACCCCGGGTGAGTCGCCTTATTGTGTGGCTGTCAGATGTCTGGTCGCGTCGCTCACTACCGGCGCGGCGGGTGCGGCGCATGTGCTTTGGCCACACTGCAGGTTCGCCAAGGTGTACCATGAAGTGCCCGTGGACTACATGATGTCCGCGTCAGCTGGGTCACGGGGCATATTCGCCGGAGGATGCACGTTTGGAGTGTTGACGCTGGAGTATGGAAGCGGCTTCAAGGGTGGGTGCCCATTGTGCTTGCCCGGGAACTGTGTGGGTGAGCATAGTCACGCATGTGCCGTCTCCAGGCTGCAAAGTGCTGGCGTTTGAACGTGTAACCTCAGGGGCGAAAAACGCACACCGCAGCAAGTTTTTGCATCCGGTGCTCCGAATGTACGTGGTGGTTCACCGAGCGCGCGGCTATCGAACGCTCACCCCACCCTACTCTGCCCCGTTGTATTGTCTCATCGCGATCGTTGGTGTGTTGTTGTTGTGTGTGTGCTCAGCTATGGCTCCGATATGGCGCTGCTGCACGTGCACCACACGGTGGAGGACATTTCTGTGTCGTGGAGGAGCCCACACGAGCACCTCCGCCCGTTGCGCCTGTTTCTCCGACACGTAGTCCACAATTTTGTGCCCATATCGGCCACATCCTGCCCGAACCTGTCTGTGTGGAGCCAGGCGTTTGCGCAAAGCCTCGCCTCGACGCCCGTGGATGGGGCCAGAACGCGCCAGTAAATGCGCAGCGTTTGACGGGACACAGATGCTCATGTGCAACCCACGCACGGGGCTGTCCGGTGCTGGGGTATGCACCTGTGTGCGCACACAGACGTGTTGGGGTGGATGCATGTGGGAAGGATGCATGTAAAGAAGCATGTAAAGTCAGCATAAGTTAGTTAGTTAGTGAGATAATAGCTTCGGAATAATAGACTCAATCAAAGCCGAGTCGGGCGCAGAAACCTGCCGCGCGGAGAAAGCAATGAAAGCAGAACGACAAAGGAAGAAGGCAGCATCAATGACGCAGCACACACCGTGCGCTGCGCCATTCCAGTGATAAATATGGGTCCAAAGGAAACATCCACGACCGCTGTGGGGCACACGCCACCTCACACGCGCGAGGGGGTGGGCGCCACCAACATCTTGGGCGACACGTGGTGCAACGAGTCGGTGAACGTGTGGGTGTTCACGTCGGGTTCGACACACGACAGCGGGCTCGGGCTGCTCGGCCGCCCACCCACAGTGGGTGCCACCACAGTGGGTGCACTGGCCATCTTGGCAGGAGCTGGGGAAGGCGCCACGGGTGATGGAGAACGCGGGTCATCGCAGCCAGCGGGAACATCCTCCACGTCGCGACGGCGCGGACGCATGGGCATCGGGCCCAACCGTCCGCCGGTCTTGGACTCAACGGGGGCATCGACACTTGTGTCAGCAGAGTGGTGCGACGATGGACCAATCGTGGTGGGAGGTGCCGCCATGGCGTGCAAGGACTGCAGTCGGGGAAGTGACTGCGTGCGCTCTTGGAGGGTGCTGCCGCCGCCGCAGCCCAAGGACCGGTCCGTGAGTGGTTCCACACGCCGAGGGTTCCGCGTCACCGGCAACGCGGCCTGTTGCCAGCTTTGGGGACGCGGGAGGCTGGCGGCGATGGGGTCCAAATGGACGTGTGGCCTCGGTACGGCGCACGCCGGCGACAACGACAACGCCCGCTCTTCGGACGTGCCCGAGGCGGCGGAGGCATTGGAGAGGTGGCGCAGGCGCACCCGGCCTGACGAGGAGGAGGAGGAGGTGGTGGATGACGACGACGAGATGTCATGCAACAAACCGGTGGTGTGGTGGGCGCCGATGCCGATGGCGCCCGGGGCAACACCCAAGGAACTGTCGAGCGAGGCCCGCCCAGCGCCGCGAGGCTGGTCCGGGTGTGGCAGCGGTCGCAGCTTGCGGGCGCTGGGGCGCCGGCGGGAGGGTGAGCCAGCGGGGGGTGCGGCAACCAGGCTTGTACGAGCGCTTGACGACTGGTGGTACGCCACGGAGGCGCTCTTGCGGCGCGGGGGGGAAGGAAGCGGGGCGTCGTGGCTGGGCGAGGGCGCCGAGAAAAGTGGGTTGGGGGACGGCAGGAACGCATCGGCCGCGCTCGTGTCAGACGTCACTGGGGCCACCACGTCTGGCGAGGAGAAGGGGAGGCCACTAGGGTGCGGCTTGCACGATAGGGAACGCTGGCGCCGTCCCGAGCGACGGGACGGGGGCCGTGCGCTCGACTTGGCAAACGGAAGCGCAGTGACAGACACAGACGACAGCGCGGTCTGCGCCATGCTAACAGAAGCGCCTCAACAGAAAGGATGCGAGGCAAACACGCAATGAAATGGCACGTCAATACGTTAAGGCGACGAGGAGGGGGTGGAAGGTGGGGGGAGGTGGGGACACCGGGGGAACGCTCGCCAGTCAGATACCGCTTGCAACAACCGCAAACCACGTGGCTGTGTGTGCCGCTGAGTTGCCGCGTCACCAGTGAAGATTTGAAATTTGATGACATTCAAAACCGGAAATCTGGTAGTTATGTTACTATCTCAACGTCGAAAACTCATTTTCGCTGCGGTGCCACGACTTTCTATCGCCGGTGGGGAGGGGGTGCACCCCGTGCATGGTCTAGCGAGTGCACCACAGATACGACAGCGAGAGCCATACTTGTGTGGAAACAAATCGCACCTGTGTTCGTCAAAGCATCTCGCGGCGGGAGAGTCGCTGTCCTGTGGGAACAATCTCCATGTTTTGTTGTCTTTTGTGTCCTTTTGCGTTCTTTTGGGTTTTGTTGTGTCGTTGTGTCGTTGTTTTGTTGTTTGTGTTGTTTTGTTTTGTTTTGTTTTCATCGCAGCACCAGCAAACTAGCAGTAGCCCACCATGGACTCTGGACGGCGCGTGCCACCGGACGTTGTCGCCCGCCACAACACGCCAGAGAGTTGCTGGGTAGTCATTCATGGCGTGGTGTACGACGTGACAGAGTTTGCCAGCCAGCACCCTGGGGGTGTGGCTGCCTTGACCAAACGTGCGGGCGGAGACGCCTCCGACGCCTTCGACCGCATCGGCCACAGCGGGCGCGCCACCGCACTCATGGAAGGCCTCGCGGTTGGTATCCTGGACACCAAGCATGTGGCTGCACCGCTGAGGATCGATGCCGGTGGCGCAACAGCTTCGGGCGGACGCGATGACTCGTACGCCATTTCGTGGCACGCCGAGCGCCGCGCTGCCATTCTTCGTGACCATCCAGAAGTCGCGAGCCTGCGGGGGAACAACGAGTGGACGGTGTTCATTGGCTTGGCTACAGTTGTTCTCCATGCATACCTTTGCCTGGTTGTCCAGCGCAGCGCCTGGTGGAGCGTGCTGGTGCTGTCATGGACGTTGGGGGCGTTGTGCAAAATGTACCAGTTCTCAGTGTGCCACGACGTGTGCCATGGGTGTGCATCGTGGTGGTGTCGACCCGATGTGTCTCCGTTTGCTCGTGACATTATGTTGCATCTGCTCACTCTTCCGTGCTTCACGGGTACGTTGTGGCCGTGTGCTGCTCCCGTTTTGCGTGCACGCCGCTGCTGACGTGTCGTCTCGTCATCAGGGGAAACGCACCAGTATTTTGCCTACCAGCACATTGGACACCACTCCGCGCTGGGCAAGTGGCCGCTGAGCCAAAGCAGCAATAATGACCCCCCCAGTAGACTTGAGGCCGGGGAAACCGCGGCAGGTGCGAGCCGCTCCACGCCAGCCAAGACCGCGCTCGATGCGGACGGCGACGTCAGTGAGGCCCAGACCTTGCTGGTGCGACCGCCCGCCTCCGAGAACGCGGAGCAGGGAGTTGTGGAAGCCGCTCCGCCCTTGCCAACCGACTTGGATGGTGACCTTCCGGCGACATCATCCATCCTCCTGTTGTTTGGCCCGAGCGTGTACCGTTCGGTTCCAATGTACCGGCAATGGTACTGGAAAGCGGCGCTCGTTCCGCTCTACCAGATAGCTCACATGTTCATGCTCACCTTCATTCAATTCTCGGTGATGCTGGTGGCCAACCCCGTGGTGGGTCTCATCGCTGCGGGACACTGGTTGTGGACCGGCGACAGCACTCCGCTGCACCTCATCACGTCGTGTATGGAGCGGGTTGGCCTGGATCGGCAGCGGACGCTCCGTGCCCTGTTTCGAGCGAGTCCAGAATGGAGACAAGCAGCTAGGGTGTGGGCCCGTGCGGCGCTTGGAGTTGGACTGCAGGCTTGGCTGGTGCTGGTGGTCAACCTGTGGCTTGTGCTTGGCCCATTCAGTGGCGCGGACGGTGCCGGCGGCTGGTCCGTTTGGTCGGCCTTCAAGGGCACCATGTACCTGCTTCTGTCGGAGCTGTTCCTCCACGGCTTTGCGTTCCATCCGTACTTTGGCTACTTTCTTGGTGTCCACCGTAGCCAAGGGGAAGGGTTTGCCACACCAGCCTCGCGTGTGGCGCCGTGCCAGCCCACAATGAGCGTCTACAACCGTTGGACAGCACTGGTGTCACTGAACTTGAACTACCATGTTGAACACCACGACTTCCCCACGGTTCCCTGGGACCGCCTCCCGGATGTGCGCCGCCTCGCGCCTGAATACTACGACTCGTTGGAGCACTCACCAGGTTTCACAGAGAACGTCATGCGATGGGTGCAGCATGGGCACACGTGGCACTATGCGTGCTTCGATTCGGACAACGTGGTGTAGTTTGCAAGTGAGAGATGAGCGCAGCGCTGCTCTTTGTTTTTGTAGTTACGTGTCCGGCAACGTGTGTTGTGTCGTCGCCGCTGTTGTAGTAGTGTCGACCACAAAAGGTGCCCAGATTGCTGCGGTGCTGTGCGGTTTGCCCAGCCCCAGCAGCATGCAAAATACATGAAACGTTGTATCTTGTGAAAGTCGGAAGTGGCGACACGTGAGCAAACACAGCCACGGGGGCACGTCGGGAACAAATAAAGTCAAAGGGGGCCGTGTCGAGAACAGCAAGCGCGTGGTCAAACCCCAACACACGCTACTGTTTGCCCCATGAATGAATATCTATATAGTTAGTGTGGAGCCGACACGCCCTCCTTGCTCTCCTCCAATACAGAACTGTCGGAATCGCAAAGCCGACGCGCAGAAGTAGTCTTTTCCCAGCAGTACAAGTGGTGGCCCTTAATGGAAGACCAACTCGTCGCAAATTGGTCCTGGTGGGATGATACACACACACGCGCGCGCGGGCGTGCGTACGCACACACGAACAGGCGCGTAAGTAACATGTTTCCCAGTGGCCGGTGCCAAGAGCCTACCCACCCTCTCGCTCCTGTTCGCCTCCAGTTGTTTGTAGGGCGCTGGGGCACCGGACCAACACGAAATGTCCTGGTACGTGACAAACCTGGCGCCTCTGTGCAGCTCGTTTATGGTGCGATTCACCTTGGAAAGGCTGGTGGCCGTGAGCTCTGTGTGCAACACGACGATGTCCACCGCGTTCAACCCACGCACAGTCCACATGTTGCCACGGCGAAGCTCGATGACACGCCTTCTGCAACGCCCTGCAGCACGAAGCGGGCGGTCCTTTGATGGAACAGTGCAAACACGAATGAAACACCCGGCTTCCATTGCCTCCACCTCAAAACTGTCGGGTTGGACAGTGACCAGCCGCAACAGAGCTTCTTCAGCCATCTTGTACCGGCTGAACGCCAACTCGATGCCGAACACGAGCCGGAGGTTGGGGAACTGCACAAAGGTTTGCAGGCACAACTTGCCAACACCCATGCCAAGGTCATAGAGCACTTGCGCATTCGCGGCATGAAGATGTTGCGTGTCCATCAGCTTGGTCACACCTGAACACACGGGCAACGCTTCAGTTTGCAGGCGACGGAGCCCACAACCGCAATCAACCACGCATCCGCACACACCTGACGCAAGGATTTCACCGTACAACAAACTGGAACTACAACGCGCTGCTTCACGGCGGTCAGCATTCGTAACGCAGTAGTGCCCATCGGTGTAGCCCACTTGCTCCGTGGGCTTGCCGTATGCATCGAACAGGGTATCTACACACCCACTACTGACACGGCTCCCACTGCCGCCTTCAGTGTCCTGCCTGGGAGCTTCAGCATACGAGAACCTCCGCGAGCGAATTGTTGACATGGCTGGGGTGATGGTCACACTGTCTCCTGAGGTGATGCATGTGTTGGGGCGTTTCGCGGGACGCAGATGAGTATGATGATGGTGTCGCGACACGCCCACTGGCGCAGAGGCGGAGCAGCCCATAACGGCGAGCAAGACCTAGCTGAACGCAATCCCGTGCACAAATGGGCGATGCCACGGCACTCAAAAATCACCGTGAATGGCAACAGCTCCAACCTCCACGAAACGTGGACATATCCCGCGCGGTGGTGTGGAGCGCACCACAGCGAACAGCCAAGGACCCGACAAGGCGCACAGTGACGCCAACGCCGGGGTAACGTGCGTGTCAGACACTATGGCAAACGGTTGTAGTGCTGTGCGTCACTCTTTGGCACCCCAGACAACTGGTGGACAAGCCCTTGGTGTGGAGGCCACTTGCAACTGCAACGCGGTGCTCCGCGTGGCGCCACACACTCGGAGTCGCAGCAGCGCAACCACTTCAACGCCAAGCAGGCCGTCACGGTGGTGTGGTGGTGAGCAGCTACCAGGAAACGCTCAAGAAAGCAGACCGCCCCACACACGCAACCTGGCCGAACGTGCTTCCGACTTCACTCACAGTGGTGTCAGTTGCAGCGCACTGTGTGCAGTCGAAGTATCAAAAATACCATTCTTTGGTCGATCCCTCGAAGCCTCGCAGCCCTCATGATGTGAAGCACCCGCCGCGTGTGTTTTAATTAATTAAAATGAAAACGTCCTGTGTATGAGTTCACAAATCACAAACCTCTCACACGCTGCCGTCCCGAGTCTACATGCACACAAGCCGCCTCCCTGCTGCATCGGCGCGTCGGGCAAACGCCAAGTCCAAGGCGACCCCAGGTGTGGCGAAGGGCAGCAGCATCAGGGACGGACACGAAGCCGTTCGCGTGGCCGCAGGCTCACACTGTGGGACGTGGGCTTGGATTTGTGGAGCCACCAAGCGAGAGGATCCAGAAGCGTGCTTCGGTGCACACCCCATGCCAAGCACAGAGCGACAGCATGTCACGGGCTGCTGTGGGACCTGCAAACAGCCGCCACTCCCCTTTGGCGGCGAGCTTTGAACCATGTGGTGGGAGGAAAAGCTGTGTTCTCTCGCCTGGTAACCAATGAAGTCTTCCAAATCGAAGCTGTCCAGGCGGGACGCCTCCAGTCGCGCTTGTGGAGAGGGGCGCTGCGATACCACACCAGCGGCGACAGTTGCACACGACTGGGGCGCTGCGCTTGCCATTTGGTCGAAGGCGCACTGTTCGTGGAGGAGCGCGCTCTGGTCGTGAAGCAAAGAGTACCAACGATCATTTGGAAGCTCAACGAACGCGTACTGACTCGCAGCCAGTTCGGGGTCCTCCGGAATGATGCGCGTGCTTTGCTCCCGCAACGCGACGCTTCGGCGTGGGCGTGGTGTGGAGGCCGAGTGACTGTGACTTCCACAGGCAAGCCCGCCCCCTCCGCGTGCTCCACGCGACGTGCGGCTTCGTTTCAAGGGCCTCCCGTCATTGAGGCGGGTCTTGGTGCGGACTTGGCCCCGAGACGCCGAGTTGTTGAGCAAGGGCCCCATGACGGCACGGGCTCGCTGCGCGGCTGAACGTGCGTGCACGGTTGTTGGCGAGTCGCCTGCGGGAGATGGGGTCACCCCGAACGAAGGTCCCGAGGACATTGTCTCTGTCTCGAGAAACGACGCGTCCGTGGACTTCTGTGCGGATGGAGACGGTGCTACCTCGTCGCGCGAACGTTCCTTGGATTGCGCTGCGTCGTGTGCACCACCAGCGTCATTGTTCACCATTCAGTGGCAACCTTGCACCACCACGTACAACGTTGCTTCGCGCGTCTGCTGCGTTGCTTGCGCGTGCGAACTGAATGCATGGACAGAACACAGCGCTGCGGTGTTCGCCGCCTACGTCTGACTTGACCAATCCAAAACACCTGTTCGCCTGTGCGCACAGAAGGAAGAGCCACGTGTGGAAGAACCACGTGGTATCAAACCCAGTCCTAACCATCTGCACAGCGTTGACACAGGCAAACGAACCTGGAGGCGAATAGACTTTTCGGCACAGTCTGTACATGCGAATCACGAACTTGGGGGCTGATTTGCGCGCACAACCACACTCTGTGAAGCCAAGTCTCCGCTGATGCGTGTGAACACTGTGCACGTACCCACAGCATCCTTGTGCAACCAGCCGTTGTGCCAAATGGAACCTCGCTGGTGCTTGTACATGTGTTTTACTTGCAATTCCCTGCCTGTTGTGTCCGAGAAGTCTTCCAACAGCTTCCTGCAGCATGGGCACACGCACACACACACACACACACACACAAGTCACGATTGATCCAAACAACGCCCGCAAGGTGCTCACGCTTTCGACAGGCTGAAGGTGCGCCCACTGGTAATGAGCAAGAAGGTAGTAGGCGTAGGATTGCTGAACACGAAGAACGGGAGACTGTCCAGAAACAACGAGAAATGCTGCTTGTTTGCAATGACGTGCTGGAGGTGTCGGAACTGCATCCAGTGGGTATCCAAGCGCAACTCGCTGCGAAGCTCTCCCGGAACGTCCAGGAAACTGGTGCGTGGCATATGGTTCGTCTCACTAGCCAACAGCTCTTTGATGGTGTGAACCTGCACGAAATGCCACAGTGAACTTGCTGCAGCACAACGTGCGCCACACGCTCTTCGCTTCGCACACGGCCAACCCCACCTCCTTGTCCAACAACTCCTGGACGACATATTTAGACTCCTGCGTTCTTGACGGCTTCGGCATGGTAACAGGATGCAGGGAGGCTGGGGAGGAGGCCAAAGCTTGTGCAAGTCACGGTTTGGATCACCACGGTACACGCACAAGCTGGAAACTGGCTGAATTATTCGTTCTGAAATTCTTCTTGCAGTCGGTGTATTCGACTTCATTTTTCAGTCGCGCCTCCTTCTGTGTACCAACGGCGAGCACACACTGGAAGGCAGCAGAGGTCAGCTGTTCTGGGGCCCCACCAACGCGAGAGAGTCACGAAGTGGACGAAACGTTTCCTCATGTGACTGTGCGTAGAAACCACACTGTGGTTGGGCGTCATCGTCGGTCGCTTGCTTGCTTGACTCATACACCTTGACACAACATGACTCTCTGACAGTTCATGCAAGTACGCGTTGAGGTTGGTACTGCTGTTGTAGCCCGGAAATATGAATACAGTGCTGTCAAGGGCGTGGATACCGCGCGCGCAGCGAGGCAAGGCACGCGGAACTGCCCGGTGAGTGGGTGTGGGCTAACAAACCCAGTGGCGGACAGTATCAGTGCGTGTGTGATCAGTCACGGAGCAGCTTACTGCTGGTGCACTGAATCGCCCCTGCTAAGCCCCAAGGAACGTATGGTCAGCCATGCCATGTTCGTCGTGTCCTGTGTGTGCACCGGTGGCACCGCCTCCCTTTCAACATCGCATCTCATGGCCTAGGCAACTCTGTGTCACCATGCCACAACGTATGAACGCGCGTTCGTCACTATCGCTGCAAGAGTACGCCACATTGTTGTGAATGTCGTATGTGCTGTCCCAGCCACACTTGTGGTTCTGTGCTTTATGTCGTCTTGCCTGTTTGGGCGAACGTTGTGTTGCTAGCATCGCAGAACTGCGCCACGCTGGCGATACACCAGGCAGATTCACGCATGAGCGTGACTCAACGACCACTGGTGCTATTGCTCTTGCTCGTTCATGCAGGTGTTCTTTGTTTTGCTGCTGTTCTCTTTTGTTCATCGTAGGCGTTCGAAATGCAAAGATGAGGGCGTCACCGTGAGGGATAAGCAAGAACCAGAGTATTCAGCACCCATGACTACCGGCGTCTGAGCTTTCTCTTCGTTTTCAGACTTCTTTGCATTGCGTTTTCAGCGTGTTCTGGCCTTCAGTTGCCACAACGTGTGTCCAGCACACTCACCAGACTTCATTACTGCAGCTGCCGATACATAATTGACAAACCCAAAACACTGACACCTTTTCGCCTGTGCGCACGGAAGGACCACATGAGGGAAGAACCACATGAGGAAAAGCTCCATGGCATCAAACCCCGTCCTGACCTGCACAGCGTTGCCACAGGCAAACGAACCTGGAGGCGAGTACTTTCGTCGACACAGTCGATGCATGCGAATCACGAGCTTGGGGGCTGATTTGCGCGCACAACCACACTATGTGAAGCCAAGTCTCCGCTGATGTGTGTGAACATTGTGCACGCACCCACAGCATCCTTGTACAACCAGCCGTTGTGCCAAATGGAACCTCGTTGGCGCTTGTACATGCGGTCTACTTCCAATTCTCTGCCTGTCACGTCCGAAATTCTGTACACAGCTTCCTGCAGCATGGGCACACAACACACACGACAAGTCACAATTGATCCAAGCAACGCCCACAAGGAGCCTCACTTTTGCGCCAGGCTGAAGGAGTGCCTGCGGGTACTGAACAAGAAGTAGGATTGTTGAACAAGACTGTCCGAGGAATGCCGCTTGTTTGGAATGGCGTGCTCGAGGTTTCCAACTCCATCCAGTGGGTATCCAAGCTCAACTCGCTGCGAAGCTCTCCTGGAACGTCCAGGAAACTGGTGCGTGGCATATGGTTCGTCTCACTAGCCAACAGCTCTCTGATGGTGTGAACCTACGCGAAACGCCACAGTGAAGATACAGCTCTTGCTGCAGCACAACGTGCGCCACACGCTCTTCGCTTCGCACACGGCCAACCCCACGTCCTCGTCCAACAACCCTTGGACGACATGTTTAGACTCCTGCGTTCTTGACAGCTTCGGCGTGGCAACGAAGGCTCGGGGAGGACAAAGCTTGTGCAAGTCACGGTTTGGACCACCACGGAACACGCACAAGCGGGAAACTGGCTGAAACGCTTCTTTGCTATTCTACTTCATATTTCAGTCGTGCCTCCTTCTGTGTACCAACAGCGAGCACAGACAGGAAGGCAGCGGAGGTCGGCTGTTCTCGGGGGCACAAACCCAAGAGAACAAAGAGAAAGTGAATCGGGAGGCCTGTGAAGTTGGGCGTATTAGTCGGTCTTTGCTCGCTAAGGCTACTCAACTACGTGTGCCGACGCCCACGCTTTGGTTTCTTGGTCGCCTTCTTGTTCTTTTTCAGCATTCGGCTGGCTTTCAGCTGTCTGCGATTTACTTTTGGAGCCTTCACCCCACTTGACGACTGCATCTGGCGGCGTTTGTGGGCGTTTGAGATGGCATGCTGCGCTCGTTCAGCTCGTTCGCGCTCTTGCATCTTGATGTGCTCGCGTCGTTGTTCCACCGCGTACGAGTACATGAGAAAGACGTCCAAGGCATACCGAGTTGGAATGTCACCTGGGAACATTGTCTTCCCGGGCGCAAGCCAATCATCGCGGATCGCAGATTGTCGATGCTGTGGATGCAGTGCGACAAATGGTAAGTGTTTGATCGACCGTTTCGCAACACACGTGTGTCCCCGTACCTGTGGAAGCCACAAAAGCGGCTGTGTTGCTGGATTTAGCATCTTGCACAACGGTGTGGCTTGAATTGAGTCCAGTGTATCTCCGTTGAGGAGCCCATCGCCTGATTCAGAAGTTGAGAGACAG
>Ga0213833_1001816_pt1 | contig 14566 bp, 12 predicted proteins | sample SWATP21_FD_160575 | JGI IMG/M metagenome (GOLD analysis project Ga0213833, IMG submission 160575) | Coastal seawater microbial communities from Marineland, Florida, United States - SWA TP2 #1 | ecosystem: Environmental > Aquatic > Marine > Coastal | place: USA: Florida | collected 2016-08-14
TGCATCTACGAGATGCCTCTCGAATCGGACGAATGGAACCCTAAGCAAGCTCTATTTTCCCTGATCCGAGGGGCATTTCTGCGTCACGACGCCCCTCAACCCCCAGGTGAATCGGTGGATCGAGGCTTAGGGTGGAGACGACCGATCTGGAGTACTCGTGTTCCGCACCCCTCTGTCCCTGTTCCGCGTCCTCGCCCTCGCCGAAGCGGTGTCGTGGACGCTCCTCATCGCAGGACTGATCCTGCGTGCGATGCTCGACCTCCCGATCGCGGTGACGATCGGCGGCGGCATACACGGATTCGTGTTCCTCTCCTACGGCGCCACGGCCGTGCTGGTGGCGATGAACCAGCGATGGGGGATGTGGCCGACGATCGTGGCGGTCGGGAGTGCCGTCATCCCCTATGCGACCATCCCGACGGAGATCTGGCTGCACCGTGCCGGGCGTCTCGACGGCCCCTGGCGAATCGCGCCCGACCCCGAGGCGGACCGTTGGTACGACCCGCTGATGCGGTGGTTCCTGCGGCGGCCATGGGTGCTCGCGCTGTTCCTCGTGGCGTCGGTTGCCGTCGTCTTCGCCGTTCTCCTGGTCGTCGGCCCGCCCGGAGGGAAGTGAGGCGGATCTCGGCGCCTCGGAATAGTCCGCCTCCTCCTGCGTTGAAGTTGATAAGCAAGCGCTCAACTCCTAAAGTTGAGCTCGCGTGACTCATCTTTGATGCAAGGAGCGGGAATGCCCGAAGACTTCACCCCCGACGAGGGCCACAGTGCCTTCGACGAGTTCCTCGCACGCTATCTCGCGGGCGAGCGCGCCCGCGCGGAGCGATCGATCGACCTCAGTCGATTCCTCGGTGCGGCGACGCAGCAGATCCTGCAGGCCGCAGGTCGATACGCGCTCGAACGGGGCCAGCAGGAACTCGACGCGCTGCACGTTCTGCGCGTGCTCGTCGACCGCTCGCCGGCGAAAGACGCGGTCGAGCGCGTCGGCGCCGACGCGGCGGCGATCGTCCGCGCCGCGGAGGATCGGCTGCCGGCGGCCTCGCACCGAGCGCATGTCGATGGCGCGGTGATCACACCGTCAGTGCAACGAGCGCTCTTCCACGCCTACCAGGTGGCGCGCTCGTCCGGATCGACCTATGTCGACCCCGAGCACCTCTTCTTCGCCCTCGTGCTCGCGCAGGACACTCCCGCGGGGCAGATCCTCGCGCGCGCCGGCGTGACCGCGGAGTCTCTGACCCAGGAAGTTCGTGAGACCGTGTCGGGCGACGCCGAGGCGCCGGAAGACGGAATGGCATCGTCTTCGACGCCGATGCTCGACCGTTTCGGCATGGACCTCACCGCGCGGGCACGCGAAGGCGCGCTCGACCCGGTCATCGGCCGTGCCGACGAGATCGAACAGACGATCGAGGTCCTCAGTCGTCGCACCAAGAACAACCCCGTGCTGGTCGGAGAGGCCGGCGTCGGCAAGACGGCGATCGTCGAGGGACTCGCCCTGGCGGTGGCCGCCGGCAGCGTTCCGGCGCAGCTGACGGACAAGCGGGTGATCGTCCTCGATCTGCCCGCGATGCTCGCCGGCACCCGCTACCGCGGAGACTTCGAGGAGCGCCTCACGCAGACGATGGATGAGATCTCCGCGCATCGTGACGAGATCGTCGTCTTCATCGACGAAGTGCACACGGTGGTCGGCGCCGGAGGCGGCGGTGACGGCGGCATGGATGCGGGGAACATCCTGAAGCCCCGCCTCGCGCGCGGCGACCTGCACCTCATCGGGGCGACCACGCTCAAGGAGTATCGCGCGATCGAGAAGGACCCGGCGCTGGAACGCCGGTTCCAGCCCGTGCGGGTGGGAGAGCCGTCGCCCGAAGACGCGATCCGCATCCTCGAGGGACTCGCGCCCGCGTACGAGGAGCACCACGGAATCACCTACACGACCGACGCGCTCCGCGCCGCGGTCGAGCTCAGTGACCGCTATCTCGGCGATCGCGTGCTGCCCGACAAGGCCATCGACCTCATCGATCAGGCGGGTGCGCGCCTGCGCCTCCGCCTCGGCGCGAAGGTCGACGTCTCCGACCTCGTGACCGAGGCTGCCGCACTCGAGGCGAAGAAGAACACCGCCGTGACCGCCGAGCAGTACGAGGAGGCGTCGGTGCTGCGCGACCGCCTCGCCGAGGTGCAGGCTGAGATCGAGCGGGCGACGCGTGAGGGCCACGACGTGTCGACGGTGGTCGACGAACCGCAGATCGCTGCGGTCATCAGTCGTGCGACCGGCATCCCCGTGAGTCGCTTGACCGAGACGGAGCGCGAGCGCCTCGGCGCGCTGGAGAGCGAGCTGCACGAGCGCGTCATCGGACAGGATGACGCCGTCGCCGCCGTTGCCCGCGCGGTGCGACGCAATCGCACCGGCATGGGAGACGAGCGTCGACCCGTCGGGTCGTTCCTCTTCCTCGGCCCGACCGGCGTCGGCAAGACCGAGCTGGCGAAGGCGCTCGCGGAGTCGCTCTTCGATGACGACCAGGCGGTCGTGCGCTTCGACATGAGCGAGTTCGGCGAGCGTCACACCGTGTCACGTCTGGTCGGCGCCCCTCCCGGCTACGTCGGCTTCGACGAGGCCGGGCAGCTCACCGAACGCGTGCGACGCAACCCCTACTCGGTCGTGCTGTTCGACGAGATCGAGAAGGCGCACCCCGACGTGTTCAATGTGCTCCTGCAGGTTCTCGACGACGGGCGCCTGACCGACGGTCAGGGGCGCACGGTCGACTTCCGCAACACCGTCGTCGTGATGACCTCGAACCTGGGCTCGGAGTTCCTCGCGTCGCGGGGCGGCGCGATCGGGTTCCTCGCCGACGGCGGGGGAGCCACCGGGTTCGGTTCTGAGAAGGACCTGCGCGATCGGGTGATGGGCAAGCTCCGCGAGGCGATGCGACCGGAATTCCTCAACCGGATCGACGAGATCGTCCTGTTCCGCAAGCTCGAGTCCGCGCAGCTCCAGCAGATCGTGCGCGTCCTGCTGGATGCCACCGAGCGGCGGCTCGGCGCGCGGTCCGTCGCGTTCCAGATCACCGATGCCGCGGTGGCGCGGCTCGCCGAGCTCGGCTACGAGCCGGAGTACGGTGCGCGACCGCTGCGCCGGCGGATCCAGCGCGAGATCGATGACCGCATCGCCGAGCTTTTCGTCTCGGGGGACCTCGACGACGGCGGCGCGGTCTCGGTCGACCTCGTCGAAGGCGGCATCGGAGTCACGGCCCACCGGGCGCGCACGCCGCTGGCCGCCTGATCCGACACGAGCATGCCTCATCCGGCCCCGAGGGGGAGCGGATGAGGCATGCTCGTGTCATGAGCCGCGGTCCGATCGAATCCCTGCGATCCGTTGCCCGTTACCTCCTGGCGGCGCTTCTCGTCGCCGCCGGGGTGTCCCACCTCACGTGGGGGCGGCGCGGCTACCGCATCGTGGTTCCCGACTGGGCGACCAAGCTCCTGCACACCGACAAGGACATGATCGTCGTCGCCTCGGGCGCGGCGGAGATCATGCTGGGTGCGGCGCTCATCGCGTTCCCGGCAGACCGCCCCCGCGTCGGCGCAGCGATCGCGACGTTCTTCGGGGCCGTTCTGCCCGGCAATGTGCATCAGTGGCGCACCGGGCGATCGGCACCGATGCTCCGCACCGATCGGGCTCGGTTCGCAAGACTGTTCCTGCAGCCGCTCCTGGTGGCATGGGCACTCTGGTCGACCGGGCGGCGGTGAGGTCGCGGTGCTGCTGCTCGCCGATATCGTCGCGACCGCCGACGCCCTGATGGCGACCCGCTCGCGCTCGGCGAAGATCTCCCTCGTGGCCGACCTCCTGCGCCGGGCGGCCGTCGACGATCTGCGCGCCGTCGTCGGCATGCTGATCGCGGCTCCGCGACAGGGACGCCTCGGGGTCGGATGGCGGTCGATCCGCTCGCGCGCCGCGGCACACGCCGAGGTCGCGACGCTCACCGTCGGCGACGTCGATGCGGCCTTCGAACGGCTCGCGGGCCTCGCCGGAGACGGCGTCGGCGCGCGACGCGCGGCAGAACTCGACGCGCTCGCCGCCTCGGCCACCGCTGCCGAGTGGGACTTCCTCGTGCGGGTGATCCTCGGCGAGCTGCGCACCGGCGCCCTGCAGGGGGTGGTCGTCGATGCGATAGCCGCAGCTGCCGATCGGTCGCTCGCGGCGGTGCGGCGTGCCGCGATGCTCACGGGCGACCTCGGTGAAACGGCCGTGATCGCCCTCTCCGGCAACGCGTCCGACCTCGGCGCGGTCGCCCTCGAGGTGGGGCGCCCCGTGCTGCCGATGCTGGCGGGCAGCGCGCAGACGGTGCTGGAGGCGCTGGCAGCGACCGGCCCCGCGGTGGTCGAGTACAAGCTCGACGGCGCGCGCATCCAGGTGCACCGCCGCGGCGAGGATGTGCGGGTCTACACGCGCGGTCTCGCGGACATCACGCATCGCGTCCCGGAGATCGTCGAGGTGGTCCGCGCGATGCCGGTGGACGACGCGATCCTCGACGGAGAGACGCTCGCGCTCGACGAGGACGGTGGGCCGCGCCCCTTCCAGGACACGATGGCGCGGTTCGGGTCCGAGGCCGCGGCCCAGATCGCCCTTCGGCCGTGGTTCTTCGACGTGCTGCGCGTCGACGAACGCGATCTGCTCGACGAGCCGCTCACGACGCGGCGAGACACCCTCGCCCGCGTGGCCGGGCCCTGGTGCGTCCCCGGCGTGGTCACCGACGACGACGATATCGCCGCCCGGTTCTCCGAGGAGGCGCTCGCGGCGGGACACGAGGGCGTCGTCGTGAAGGCGGCCGGCAGTCTGTACTCCGCCGGGCGGCGGGGGTCGGGCTGGATCAAGGTCAAGCCCGTCATCACCCTCGACCTCGCGGTGCTCGGGATCGAATGGGGATCGGGCCGCCGCGCCGGGATGCTGTCGAACCTCCACCTGGGTGCGCGCGACGATGACGGGGAGTTCGGTGCGCCGGGCGGGTTCGTCATGGTCGGCAAGACCTTCAAGGGGCTGACCGACGAACTGCTGCGGTGGCAGACGACGCACTTCCCGGAGCTTGCGACCGGGGAGGTGCCCGGCGGCATCGCGGTTCGTCCGGAGACGGTCGTCGAGATCGCGATCGACGGCGTGCAACGCTCGCAGCGCTATCCCGGGGGAGTGGCGCTGCGCTTCGCCCGCGTGCGCGGATACCGCCCCGACAAGTCGCCCGCCGACACCGACACGATCGCCACGGTCCGCGCACTCCTGCGCGGGTGAACGCCTGACGGCGCCGGGGCGATGCCGCCGGCGCCGTCAGGGAACCGCATCCGGTGTCAGGTGCGCACGGTGCCGCCCGAGCGCAGTCTCGACAGCGCGTCCACGGTTGCGGCGAGGATGAGCACCGCGCCGGTGACGATGAGGTTCAGCCCCGCCGGCATCCGCAGCAGCCCCAGTCCGTTCGCGATCACGGCGATCACGAGCGCGCCGATCGCGGCGTGGGTGAGACGTCCCTTGCCGCCGAACAGGCTGACGCCGCCGACGACCGCGGCCGCGACGCCGCTGAGCACGATCTCTCGGCCTGCGGCGGCATCCACCGAGCCGACCTTCGAGATGCTGAACAGACCCGAGACCACGGCGAGCGTCGAGCACACGATGAACGCGCTCCACTTGATCACGACGACCTTCACGCCCGCGCGACGGGCGGCCTCGGCGTTGCCGCCGATGGCGTAGATGTAGCGACCGAACTTGGTGCGGTCGAGCAGGAAGGTGCCGATCCACAGGATCGCCAGCACGATCGGCACGACGATCGGCACGCCTTCGACCACGCCAACCGACTGGCCGCGGTTCTGGTTCAGCACCCACACCACGCCGCCGCCGACGACGGCGATGACGCCGAGCTTGATCCACACGAGCGCGATGGTGCGGTTGGGCACCCCGGCCTTCGTGCGTCGGGTGCGGTCCCAGAACGAGGTTCCGGCCGCGATCGCGAGGATCACCACGAGCATCACCCAGCCCGCCCAGACCGGCAGGTTGCCGTTCTGGATGGCGGTGATCTCGGGAATCTGCACGCGGTACAGACCACCGGATCCGATGATGAACAGGGTCACCCCCTGGTAGCCGAGGAACAGACCCAATGTCACGACGAAGGAGGGGATCCCGACTCTCGCGACGAAGAATCCGATGAAGGTTCCGGTCGCGATGCCCGCCGCGAACGCGATGAGGAGCGCGAGCACCCAATCGACGCCATGGACGTTCACGAGAACGATGAACAGCGCCATCGTCATGCCGCTGGTGACACCGGCGGACAGGTCGATCTCGCCGAGGAGCAGCACGAACACCAACGCCATCGCGAGCATCACGAGCGTCGCCGCCTGCGTGATGAGGTTGGCGAAGTTGCGCTCGGTGAGGAAGAACGGACTCAGGAAGGTGAACAGCAGCGCGAGCACCACGAGACCGCCGATGGCGGGCAGGGCGCCCATGTCGCCGGCGCGCACGCGCTGCCACCACGCCATCACCTGGTCGCGGACGGTGCCTTCCTGCCCGCTTCCGATGAGGTCGGACACCGTGCTGGTGTCGGCCGGGACGTTGCTTCCGGGAGTGGTCATTCCGCGTCTCCTGCCTCGACGACCGCGGCGTCGCCGCCGTAGGTCTTGCTGCCGGTGATGTAGCCGATCACGTCGTCGTACGTGGTGTCCGCCGTCGGCAGCTCGGCGACGAGCGTACCGAGATACAGCACGGCGATGTAGTCCGCGACCTTGAAGACGTCGGCGAGGTTGTGGCTGATGATGATGACGGCGACACCCTGCTCCGCGAGCCGGGTCACGAGGCTGAGCACCTGCGCGGTCTGCGCGACGCCGAGCGCCGCTGTCGGCTCGTCGAGGATCACCACGCGAGCGTTCTTGAGCACCGCGCGGGCGATCGCGACGGTCTGACGCTGCCCGCCGGACAGGCTCGAGACGCGCTGGCGCACCGACTTCACCGTTCGCACCGAGAGGGAGCGGAGGGTGTCCGACGCCTCCCGCTCCATGCGTCCCTCGTCGAAGGTGCCGACCGAGGTCTCCTCGCGTCCGAGGAACATGTTCTGCACGATGTCGAGGTTGTCGCACAGGGCCAGGTCCTGGTAGACGACCTCGACGCCCAACCGAGACGCTTCACGCGGGTTGTTCAGCTCCACGGTGGAGCCGTCGAAGAGGATGTCGCCGCCGTCGTAAGGCTGCACGCCGGCGAGCCCCTTGATGAGCGTCGACTTGCCGGCTCCGTTGTCGCCGACGAGGGCGGTCACTTTGCCCGGATACGCCTTCAGATTCACGCCCTTGAGGACGCTCACGGGACCGAAGCTCTTCTTCACGTCCCGCAGTTCGATGATGGGCACGTCCACGCCCACTCCTTTCGCTCGACCACGCTGTCAGGCGGCGCGGATGCGCCGCGGAGAGCGGGGGTCCCTCACCCCGCAGGCGAGGGACCCCCGGGGCGTCGATCACTCGACGCCGTACTCCTCGCACTTCTCCGCGACGTCTCCCGTGCAGATCTCTTCTGCGGACGCGTCGCCCGCGGCGACGACATCCTTGACCTGCTCGGGACCGACCAGCTGCGGGGTCACGGCGATGTAGGGAGTGCCGTCGTCGAGCTGCTGATCGGCTTCAGGGGCCTCGCCGTTGAGCAGGGCCACCGCCACCTCGACCGCCGCGTCGGCCTCGATCTTCACCGGCTTGTAGACCGTTGCGGTCTGCCATCCGAGAAGGATGTTCTGCAGGCCCGCGACGTTCGCGTCCTGGCCGGAGACCGCGACACCCTCGAGGTTGTTCTTCTGGAGGATGGTGATGACACCGGCGGCGTTGGTGTCGTTGGCCGCCCAGACGCCGTCCACTTCACCGCCGAGCGAGGTCAGCGCCTGCTCGAAGTTGGTGGCCGACTTCTCGCCGTCCCAGACCCCGGGAGGCTCGGCGGCCGCCGTGATGCCCGCGCCCTCCATCACCTCGACGGCGCCGGAGCGGAACATCGCCGCGTTGCCGTCGGCAGGGTCGCCGCCCATGTAGACCACGACCGCCTCGGCGGGGTCCGTGCCCGCCGCTTCGAGCCCGTCCAGGACGGCCTGGCCCTCGAGACGGCCGACCTCGACGTTGTCGAAGGAGACGTAGTAGTCGGCTCCTTCGATCGGGCGGTCGTAGGCGATGACCGGGATGCCCTCGGCCTGCGCCTGGGCGGTCACTGCGGCGCCCGCGCCGTTGTAGTCGACCAGGAGCATGACGCCGCAGCCCTGGGTGAGCTGCTGGTCGGCGATCGTGGCGTACTTGGCGGTGTCGCCCTGGGCGTTCTGGATGTCGACGTCGAAACCGGCGGCCGTCAGACCTTCCTGGAGGTACGTGCGGTCGAAGTTCTCCCAGCGCGGCGACGACGCCGCGTCGGGGAGGATGACGCAGGCGCGCGTGCCGGCCGCGTCTGTGCCCCCGGTGTCTTCGCCTCCGCCCGTGTCGCCGCCGGAGCTGGAACATCCGGCGAGCAGGACCGCGGCGGCACCCCCGAGTGCGACCGCGGACAGCAGAGCAGACTTCTTCATCATTCGCCTTTCTTCGTTGAACCTGCGACGCCCGAACTCTGCTTGAGTTCAAGACATAAATTGATGATGAAGAATCAGACCCTTTGGCGTCAAGACGTGAACATAACGCTTTCGCAACGCGATGCCGGCCGGCGTGCAGCCACCTTGTCAGGTCGGACGATCAGAGGCCTCGGCGGTGCGCGCGATCGCTTTCGGCGCGCAGCGGGACCACATTCTCGGCCGGCTCCGGCGGTGTCGTCGCCGGACCGCTCCGCGCCCCCGTGATCGCGGAGATGAGGGTCTCGCTGGTGATGTCGGCGACGTCGAAGACCCCGTTGTTCCGGCCGAGTCGCAGCACGAACACACGATCGGCGACGGCCATCACGTCGGCCATGTTGTGGCTGATGAGAACGACGCCGTGGCCGCGCTCCCGCAGCCGCACGATGAGGTTGAGGACCTCCGCCGTCTGCGCGACGCCGAGCGCGGCGGTGGGCTCGTCGAGGATCACCACACGCGGGTCGCCGATGAGGGAGCGGGCGATCGCGACGGTCTGACGTTGACCGCCGGAGAGCATCGCGACCGGCTCGCGCACCGAGGGGAGCCTCGCGGACAGTTCGCGCATGAGCGCCCACGTGCGCTGCTCCATCTCGACCTCGTTCAACGCGGAGCCGTCGACGATCTCGCGGCCGAGCCAGAGGTTCGCGACCACATCGAGGTTGTCGCACAGCGCGAGGTCCTGGAACACCGTCGCGATGCCGAGGTCGTGCGCGACGACGGGGCTGGTGATGTCGACGGCGGCACCGTCGAATTCGACCGAGCCGGCGTCCGGCGCGTAGACGCCGGAGAGCACCTTGACGAGCGTCGACTTGCCCGCGCCGTTGTCGCCCACCAGCGCCACGACCTCGCCCGCGTCGACCCAGAAATCGACATCGGTGAGCGCCTTGACCGCCCGGAACCGCTTGCCGATGCCGCGCATGGTGAGGATGCGCTCGTGCGAGCGGGCGCGGGGATTCGTCATCGACATCCTCGACATGCTCTCATGCGGATGCGGCGACGGTGTCCGCGCCGACATCGACGTGCTCGAGGGCGAGCGCGATCGCCCCGCGCGTCTCGGCCCAATCGCCGAACGACGCCCCGATGATGTCGGGCAGGCCCGCGGGTGAGGTGAGGGCGGAGCGCTCGAGGGCGTGGCGCATCGGCGCCATGAGGATCTCGCCCGCTGCGGCGAGTTCGCCTCCGATCACGATGCGCTCCGGATCGAACAGGTTGCACACGCTCGCGGCGGCGACGCCGAGGTGGCGCCCCGCATCGGCGATGACGCGTTGCGCCGCGGCGTCGCCGTCATCCGCCGCGAGGAGCAGATCGCTCAATCGGTGCATGCCCTCTGCCGGGGGGAAGGCCGACAGGAGCGCCGGACCCCCCACGTAGGTCTCGAGACACCCGCGGTTGCTGCAACGGCACACCGGCCCGTTCTCGTCGATCGTGATGTGACCGATCTGCCCCGCTTTGCCGCTCGCACCGTGGAAGAGATCGCCGCCCGCGACGATGCCGCCCGACACGGTGTGGCCGACGCGGATGTAGACCGCCGAGGAGACGTCGCGCGCCGATCCCTCGCGCGCCTCCGCGAGGCCGCCCAGGTTGGCTTCGCTGTCGACGAAGACGGGGCGGGCGATGCGTCCCGTGAGCGCCTGCGCGATGTCGATGTCCTCCCACCCCGGCAGGAGTCCGGGCGTTGAGACCGTGTGCGTGCGCGGATCGATCGGTGCCGGGAGAGCCAGCCCCACGGCGTGCAGGTCGCCGAGGGAGCCGCCGAGCGACTCGGTGAGATCGCCCAGCAGCAGGGCGAGCCGATCCAGCTCCGCGTCGTGCCGGTGGTCCAGGGCGAGAGGGAGCGTCGTGTGCGTGACGACGGTGCGGGTCGCGTCGGCGATCGCGATGTTCAGCTGACGTGAACTGAAGTGCACACCGGCGACGAGTCCCACCGAGTGCGCGAGCGAGACGAGCGTCGCCCGACGACCGCTGCGCGACGTGAAGGACGTGTGCAGCACGCCGGCGGCCGTCAGCTCCTTGACGATGTTGGACACGCTGGCCGGCGACAGGCCCGTCACACCGGCGAGTTCGATCTGCGTGAGACGGCCGTGCCGCTTCAGCGAATCCAGCACGCGGGCACGGTTCGCCTCTCGCAGGGACGCCTGCGAGCCTGGCGGAGCGGCGTGTCGGCGGGCCACAGCCCACACTGTACTCCCCGCCGCGACGGCGATCTCAGCCGTCGGCGGCCAGCCTGATGAGCACGATGTTGCCGGACTCATCCATCTCCGCGACCTTCGGGTGCGCTTTGACGAAGTCGGTGAAGCTCTTGTGCCCGAGCGTCTTCTCGCTGAACGAGGGGTCGAGGCGCTTGATCAGGCTCTTCACCGCCGAGGCGTGCTGCCACTCGGCGGCCTCCTTGTCGTTCTCCAGGCGGAGCGCCCGTTCCAGGAGGTCCGCACCGGGGTCCACCGTCTTCTTGCGTCCTCGGCTCTTGCGGGTCCCCGTGGTGTCGGCCGACGGCGCGGTCACCCCGGGGAGCGTGTCGTAGGCGTCGAACGTGTCGCACGCCGCCGCGAGCGACTTCGCCGTCGAACCTGAGACGCCGACGCCGACGACGTATCGCCCCAGGCGCTTGCATCGCTGCGCGAGCGGCACGTAGTCGCTGTCGCCGGCCACGATGACCACGTGCGTGAGGTCCTCCAGCCGGAACATGTCCTCCACGGTGTCGACAGCGAGCCGGATGTCGGCGCCGTTCTTGCCGTAGGCCGCTGCGGGGAACAGCTGCACCAGGTCCACCGCGCGGGCGACCAGCTGCGTCTGGTACTCCGCGTTGACCGGCGAGGACCAGTCGGCGTACGCTCGGGTCAGGACGAGCGTGCCGAACGATGTCGCGTAGTCGATGATCGCGCCGACATCGATGGTCGCCTCGGAGAGCCGCTCGGCGATCTCCGACGCCGTGGGGTCCTGAATGATCTTCTGGCGGTCGCGCGAATAGGCGTTGCGTCCGTGCACGCGGTCGTACCAGGACATGACGATGTTGTCGAAGTCGATGTAGACGGCGACGCGCTGGCTCTGCAGATCGGCCACGGCGGCTCCTCGCTCGGTGATCACTGCTCTTCGGGGTAACGCAGGCCGATCTGACGCCGGACGGCGTCGAGGGTCTCCATGATGGCCACCGTCTCGTCGATCGGCAGGCGCTCGGAGTCGGTGGCGCCGCCGGCGATGGTCTCCTCTGCCGCGAGGGCCTGGAACTGCATCCCGCGTCCCTCGACGTCGGAGACGAATTCTTCCAGCACCGTGCCGTCGGGCGCTGTGACGCGGAACGACGTCGGGGTGTACCAGACGCGGTCGATGTCGATGCGGCCCTCGGTTCCGACCACGTGGGCGGTGTTCGGGCCGGCCGCGCGCGACGAGGACAGCGTGGTCGAGACGGCGCCGGACGCGTGGGTGAAGATGGTGGCCACTTCCGTGTCCGCGCCCGTTCCGCCCAGGCGCGCGGTCGCCGTGATCGACGTCGGTGCCCCGAGCATGTCCCAGGCGAACGACACGGGATAGATGCCGAGGTCCAGCAGTGCGCCGCCGCCGAGCTCGAGGGCGTTGAGCCGGTGGCCAGGGTCATCCGAGATCCGCTGCGTGTGGTCGGCGAACACCGCGCGGATCTCGCCCAGCGTTCCGGACTCGATGATCTCGCGGATGCGGATCATGTGCGGCAGGTACCGGGTCCACATCGCTTCCATCGCCAGGAGCCCCTTCGCGCGGGCCAGGTCGCGGACCGCGATCGCCTGGTCGACGTTCAGCGTGAACGGCTTCTCGATGAGGACGTGCTTGCCGTGCTCCAGCAGAAGCAGAGCGTTCTCGGCGTGCATCGGGTGAGGAGTGGCGATGTAGATGATGTCGATCTCGTCATCGGCGGCGAGCGCCTCGTACGAGCCGTGCACGCGAGCGACGTCGAATTCCTCCGCGAAAGCGCGGGCGCCCTCGAGTCGGCGCGATCCGACGGCCCGCAGGTCCAGACCCGCGGTGCGCAGGTCGCGGGCGAAGGCGTGGGCGATGCCGCCCGTGGCGAGGATTCCCCAACGAAGTCCGGTCATGCGTCGACTGTATCGACCGCCGCCGATGGAATCGAGGTGAGTGCCCCGCGCGGGCCGCGCTCGATACGCTCGACGGGTGACAGCCTCCCTCGAGCGGTTCCGCGAGCTTCTGGCCATCCCGACCGTTTCCTTCGCCGACGAATCCCAGATGGATCGACCGGCCTTCGAGCGCTTCGCCGAGGCCCTCGAGCGCCTCTACCCGCTGGTCCACGAGCGCCTCGAGCTCGAGATCGTGGCCGGGTACTCGCGGCTGTACCGGTGGCCGGGTTCCACAGATGAGCAGCCTCTCGTGCTCATGGCGCACCAGGATGTCGTGCCCGTCGTCGACGAGGAGTGGCAGACGCCGCCGTTCGACCCGACCGTTCTCGGTGACGGCGCGGATGCGGCGATCCATGCGCGCGGAGCGATCGACGACAAGGGTGCGCTCGTGGCGATCTTGGAGGCCGTCGAAGCCCTTCTCGCGGACGGCTTCACACCGAAACGCGACGTCTACCTCGCGTTCGGGCACAACGAGGAGACGGCCGGCGACGGTGCGGGCGCCATGGTCGACAGGCTCGCCGAGCGCGGCGTCCGACCCGGCCTCGTGCTCGATGAGGGCGGCGCGGTCGTCGAGGGAGTGATCCCCGGCGTCACCGTGCCGACAGCGATGGTGGGTGTTGCCGAGCGCGGGATCATGACGCTCGTGCTGACCGCACGCGAAGACGGCGGACACGCGTCGACGCCGCCGCGCACTCCGGCCACCGCGCGCCTGGCGCGCGCGATCCTGCGCCTCCATCGTCATCCGTTCCCGGTGCGGTTGGTCCCGCCCGTGCGGGCCATGCTCGCCACCCTCGCACCGCACGTGCCTCAGCCGTTGCGCGCGGTGTTCTCCCACACCGGTCTCACCGCGCCCCTCCTCATCCGTGCCTTCGGAGCGCTCGGGCCCGAGATGCGCGCGATCGTGCGGACGACCGCCGTGGTCACGCAGCTCAGCGGTGCGCCGGGCGAGAATGTGCTCGCGACGACGGCGCGCGCCGCCGTCAACGTGCGCCTTCTCACCGGAGACACCATCGATCAGGCGACCGCGAGGGTGCGCAGGGTGATCGCCGACCCCGGGGTGGACATCGAGGTGCGCCGAGGTTCGGAGCCCTCGCCGGTCTCGCCGTGGCGAGGGGAGGCGTGGCAGCGGATCGCGCGAGCCGTGGGGGAGACCCTCGGCACGGACGTCGTCACGACCCCCTACCTGCAACTGGGTGCCAGCGACAGTCGCTGGTTCACGCGGGTCAGCGACCACGTCTACCGCTTCACGCCCTTCCACCTGACCCGAGCCGAACGCGAAGCGCTCCACGCGCACGACGAGCGCATCCGAATCGATGTCTGGCATCGAGGAATCGGCTTCTACCGGGCTCTTCTCGAAGCGTCGTGACGCCCGCAACCCTCACGACACGCCCGGGGTGTGGTGTGGTTTTGCGTGGGGGTGGGTGGGGACGTAATGTTCTTGTTGTTCGCCCCAAAGGGGAGAGCGGAGCGGCCGGAAGGCCCCGCCCCCTCAAGCAGCGAACCACCCCCTTCTGAAACGGATGCTCGTTGAGTGTCGTGGCCTTCGGGTCTAGGATGGGTTCCTCTCCTTCATCGGATGGCACTCCCTCCTGGTTCGTGTGACAGCGTGCTGGGTTTGTGTGTGTGGTGTGGGTGGGGTATGATTGTGAAGTTGCCCTTCTGGGCCTGCTTGGTTGTGGGCTGGTTGGTGCGTCCGATCTTTGAGAACTCAACAGCGTGCACTTGTCAAATGCCAAATAACCTCGGCCACTTTTTTGTGGTTTGAGATTCCTTTGGATCAATTTTGGATTGTCAGTGATGGCATCCGTTTGGTCATGATTGAACTCGTCGCATGTGTGGTCTTATTCCGACCTGCGTGTGGCTTTCGTTTTTTACGGA
>Ga0213833_1001817_pt1 | contig 14564 bp, 9 predicted proteins | sample SWATP21_FD_160575 | JGI IMG/M metagenome (GOLD analysis project Ga0213833, IMG submission 160575) | Coastal seawater microbial communities from Marineland, Florida, United States - SWA TP2 #1 | ecosystem: Environmental > Aquatic > Marine > Coastal | place: USA: Florida | collected 2016-08-14
GTTTTTCGAAGGGGTCGGGAATCGACACGTCCAACACAAACAAGAACCCTTCAAACGGCGCCGCCCGCGACATCATGTGGGTGAAGCCAGCGCCGCCCACCTGAAACACAGCGTGGTCGACGTAGGGGTTCAAGGCGACGAGCACACCACCCAAGATGTGCCCCATGCTGATGCCCAAGAAATTCACCTGGCCGCCGTCCAAGAAGCTTTCACCCGCATTGGTCACGCCCGCGTTCTGCGGATCCTCGACGACACCCACGCCGTCCGCAGGGCGCTGAAACGCCTCCAACGTTGGCATCACATTCTGAATGGCCCAGCTGAGAGCGATGCCATTGGCCACGGCTTGCACCACGCGGTCGGTGAAGGTCAGACCTTTCCAAGCTTCAGAGCCGCCCAGGTGCCCGACGACGGTGCCCATGTCTTCTGAGCTCATGCCGATCCAATCGATGGCAAACGACACCGTCTCCGTTTGCGCGAAAATGTTCTGCGTGCTCCCCGCCTGGCTCTCCACCTGCTCGCCGAAGAAGCCGTGTCCAAACTGCAAAGGCATCGACGCCGTGAACTTGTCGGCCACCGAGCGGGGCACCTGTGCGGTGAAGGCGACATCCATGGTGCCCATCGACGTCACCTGGCCATCGGCGTCACGCAACAACTCAGCGCCGGCTTGGGCGTGCTCCATGTACAGGGGCACAGCGATGGTGCCGAAAATGGTGCGAAAGATGCGGTCGTGGTCGGGGTTGTCGTTGACGACATCGATGGTGACCTCGACGCCATTGGCCTCCAGATGGGCCACCAACTGCTCACGCATGGTGAGCATGTCGTTCATGGCGTGCACGTCGGTGCCGGTGGTGAAATCCCACGCCAACTGCAAGCCGCCGACGTCGACGCCGGCAGCTTCAAGCGGCGCAAAGACATCGGCGCCATAGCGTTCGTTGAGTCCGGCGTATGAGGCGTCGTCCCCTGCGACGCCGTCACGCAGTCGACGAAACCCTTCTGGGGCATCGATGACGTCGCCGTTGGGGTTGGTGAGCCCCTGCACCGCGACGACGTAGCGCGCGTCTTCTTCAAGCTGCACCAACGGACGCACCTGCACCATGGTGCGCACCTCGTCTTCGGCGCGGGCGTCAAAGTCGACAAAATGCGGCACCAAGGTGCCGCTGTCGACGTGCAGCAACACCACACCGTGCGTCGCGGCGGTGCTCAAGTCGTAGTCGTCGTGAATGCCCACCACCTGCGACGGCTCAATGACGTCGCCCAGGATGAAGCTGATGGTCGGCGTGCGCGAAAAGCCGTCGTACAGCGCGCGGTCGGTGACCGTGGCGGAGTCGCCCGCCCCCGTGAACACCCGTCCTTCGCCGTCGAGGGCCACGCGGTGGCCAGAGGGCATGGCGTCGTCGACAGAACGAAAGAAGTCGCTGGGGTAGGGCAGCGTGCAATCCAGGTCGGTGAGCAGCGGATTGCAGCCCTCCAGCAGATCCAGCGGCGGCAACGGCTCGGGCTCCGCAGGGGCAGGCGTCGGCTCGCAGCCCGCCGCCGTCCAACACAGCAACGCAACAGCACACAGCGACGACGACCGAGATGCAACAACAGACCATCGAGACATGGCGTTCTCTCCCACAAAACAGACAACACAAAGAAGGGGCTCATCAAGCGTCGCGAATGTCGCCAGCCGCTGCAAGCAAAAGCACCCTCCAATGCCGACATCGACGCGGCCGACATCGCCACCGGCTGCCGTGCTGTGACCCACCTCCCACCGGCATGAACGCCCCCATTCAGCCGTTGCACCCAGGGCACGTCGACCCCGTCACCGCACAAAGGCTATGGTCGGCAACGCCTTCATCCGGAGCCCGCATGCACCGCCTCCTCGTCTTCGCCGCCTTCGCCGTGCTCGGCGCCAGCACCTTCGCCGCCGACGTCGCTCATGCCGGCGGAGGCCCCAAGCACGCCATGCAGAAGCTCAGCGGACGTTGGTTGTTCACCAAGTCGACCAAGGCCGGCATCGTCGACGCCATCGAGGTCAACGTGCACAAAGGCACCCTGCAAATGCAGGAGGTGTTGGGCGAACTCGACGAAGCCGACCAACTCCCCCGACAAGTGCGCATCAGCTGCGACGAGGGCAAACCCGCCTTGGTGTGCTTCGAAGTCGGCGAAGGCGACGACGTCGACCGCTGGTGGATGTTCTTCACCGACGCCCACCACGCCATCGCGTTGCAAGACGGCGCCAGTGGGTTCTTCGACGTCGTCCGCCTGCACAACGGCCCCAAGGCCACCCAGGGGCGATTCGAAGTGCAGCGCCCGTACATCGCCGAACGCGGCCGCACCCCCCAGCTGTGGATGTCCCCCGCCGACGGCGTATGGACATGGGGCGTCCGCCTCAAAGACAACTCCGGCTGGCAAGACGCCGATGAAGCCCGGCTGTATTTCGCCAAAGGGTCCGACGGCTGGGAGGTCTTCGCCAAAAGCGGCGACGAGCTGCGACACCACCGCCTGCGCTTGTTGGGCAAGCAGGGCTTCTTGCTCACCGACACCCGCACCGGCGTCGTCTTCGTCGCCCACCGCGGGCACCTGCCCCACTGGGCGCAACAAAAAGGCGATTCTGCGGCCAACGCCGCCGAACAGCAGGCCTGCCGAGAAGGCATCGGCCGCGCCCAGCGTTTCTTGGGCAAGGTCTACAAAAAGCAAAAGTCCGGCGGCAGCTGGAGCCCCAGCGGCAAAAAGGCCCCCGCCGGATTCGCCATGCGCACCAAGAAGCTGGGCGAGCACTACGAGGTGATCTTGACCGGCACGCAGCCCCCGCTCGACGGAGAACGCTGGGAATTGCGCAAAGGCGACCGTCCCCGCCGGGTGTTGGGCGTCTGCGACCCCAACTGACGGCCCCCGTCACCGAAGCCAAAACGGCTGCCGAGGCGGGTTTGCTCCACACCTCGAAAAAAGTGCTGATTTTTCTCTCTTGTTGTCTTGACGACACCAAACAGATGTAGTTCAAAGAGCGCACCCTCAAGGCCAACCAACTTCGTGTGCGATGGTGGTGGAATTGGTAGACACGCTGTCTTGAGGGGGCAGTGCCGCGAGGCGTGAGAGTTCGAGTCTCTCTCATCGCACCAAGAAGAAGAGCCCTCCGGGGCTCTTCTTTTTTTGGGGCCAAACTCGGCAGTTGCCGTCCCCGGATGCATGGTCGGTTGTCAGGCACCGTCAGCCGTGTTTGCGGAATGCCGCATGAGCTGTCCGAGAACGGCGAGGTACAACGTCTCTGCCGTCGTGGCACTGTCGACATCGACCATGGGGCGTTGCTTCGCAAAGCCCTGCGACCATTTGGGGCAAATGGTCGATGAGGTCTGCCAAACTTCGTCACCGTCATGGCCGCGGGTGCCGGAATGGTCGAAATGCGCAACGCAAGGGGCCGCAGAAGCGGCCGGCGTTGAGCCTACATGAGGCCCATGTCTTTGATGGACCGCCGCGAAATCTTCCAGGCGTTGATGCGCACATCCGCCGAGCCGAAAATGCCGCGCAGTCCCGCCAGCACCCGCAAGTAGAACAACGCCTCACGCGGCGGGTGAAAGTTCATCAGCGACGGGTTGTCGAACACGTATTTGCGCGCCGTCTCGTGGATGTCCCAAGCGCCAAAGTCGAACTGCGCGTTGTTGAGCAGCGGCTCCAGGATGATCTCAAACCAGTCGTAGATGAGCTCGGGATCGAGCCCCTGTGTGGCAAAGCCCAATCCCTCGAGAAGCTCCATCATGGCGTCGAGGTCGCCGCGCCAATGGGCCACCAACACCTTGGCCAGGCCCTCGGCAAACCCGAGGTCGTAGTCGCGCACTGCGCCGAGGTCGAGAAACACCACTTGGTCATCGCTGTCGACGAGAAAGTTGCCCGGATGCGGGTCGGCATGCAGCGCGCCATGGTGGTGCATCATGTGAATGTACGCATGCACCACCCGCTCGCCTTGTTCGGTGCGGTCTTCAGCAGACGCGCCCTGCAACCAGTCGCCCAGGCGCACGCCCTCGACGTACTCCATGGTGAGCACGTCGCTGCGGGTGAGCTCGTAGTTGGGGGTGGGCACCCGCACCCCCTCGACGTCACGCAACACAGTTTGAAAGCGTTCGAGGTTGTCGGCCTCGTTGAGGTAGTCGCTTTCGCGCTTGAGCACCTGGGTGATCTCGTCGAGGTATTGGTCGGCCTGCTCCTTGGTGAGCTTCACCCGCGCCATGTTCAGCAGCGAACCCAAGTTCTTCATGTCCGACTCGATGGTGTCGGCGATGCCCGGGTATTGCACCTTCACGGCCACGCTCTGTCCGTCGTGGGTGGTGGCCTTGTGCACCTGCCCAATGGACGCCGCGCCAATGGGCTCGACAGAGAAGTCGGTGAAGAACGACTCCAGCGGCCCTTCGAGGCTCTTTTCGACGACGTCACGCACCATGTTGTATGGCATGGGCGGCGCATCTTTTTGCAGCGTCGACAACGCGTCGGTCATCTCTTCGGGCAGCAAGTCGGGGTCGGCCGACAACATCTGCCCAATCTTCATGGCCGCTCCTTTGAGCTCCCCCATGGTGCTGGCGATGGCCTCGGCGTTGGCCGACAGCGTTTTCTTGCGGCTGCTCTCGGCCGCTTCTTTGCTCTGAAAAGCAGACGTGACCTTCTGCGTGAACGAGCGTGCCGCCACCCCTGCCGTCATCGACGACAACCGCGCAAACCGCGACAGGCGGCCGGTGGGCCGATGCCCCTCACCCGACGTTGTGCGCACCTCTTCGGCGGCGGTGTCGTCGTCGAGGTCAAGGTCGTCTGGCGCTTGGGGGTGGGGCGCTCGTGATTTGGGAGGGGTCGGCATGCAGCGCTCCAAGCAGCGGGATGACAGCGTTCAGTGCAACATGGCGTGTCCGCAGCAGCCGGACAAGTGGCCCTCAACCGTCGACGGCGACACGCCCGCAAAAACCCGTCGGAGCGGGCGCCCGGCCGACAAGCAGGACGAGATCAGGCCATGCGAGTGCTAGGGCGAGATGCTGTGTAAGTATCTGAAAAAAGAAGTGAAAAGTTGCGCGGGGGTGAACGTGCCATCCGCGGCCGGGCGCCATGGGGTCGTCGGTTTTCTCCTGCAGCCAGGATCCGCTATGGTGGCCGGGTAACTCGTGCCCTCAGCGACTTGGCAAGCCGCTTTGCGCGTCGACCGTTCATGGCCGCCGGGCAAAAAAGCAACAACCCCATCGGTCGTTCGACCGATGCTCAAAGCAGAAATGCACTGAGCACCTGCTGAGCCCCACGAGCAGCCCGGATGCCCCACCCGCGTCCGAATGGAGACGTCACTTGCGCAAACCATTCCGTCAACATGTCCTTTGGTCGACGCTGGCCCGCCTGTCGGCGGTGGCCTTCTCGGCGACCCTTGCTCTGACCGCCTGCCAGGGAGGGCCTCCTCCTGAGCCCGAGCCCACGCCCGAGCCGACCCCTGAGCCCAACCCCGGCCCTGAAGACGGCGGCAACCCCGACGGCGGCAACCCCGAGCCTGAAGACGGCGGCGAGCCTGAGCCGCAGCCAGAGCCGACGCCAGAGCCACCGCAAGATGCGGGCGAGCCTGAGCCCCAGCCCCAACCTGAGCCCGAGCCAGAGCCCATCACCGAAGTGCGCGTGCAAGGCCAAGTGAAGCGCTTTGACTACATCGACAACACCTACGTCACCGGCGCCACGGTGGAGTTGGCGTACGACCAAGTGGGCACGCCCGTCACCTCCGGCGAGTCGCTTGTCGACACCGGCAGCTACTACCTCGCCGGCATCACGCCGGGCTCCTATGTCAACGTGCGCGTCGACTACGAAACCCAAGCTGGCGTTGGCGGCTCTGTGAACCACACCCGTCAGCGCACCTACGTGCCTGGCAACTACGACACCTACGACTACAACCCCTACGTGGTGCCGTGGACGTGGATGCAAGACGTGGCCACTGCATGTGGCATCACCCTCGCCGACCCCTTGCAGCCTGACCGCCCCTCCGCCGACCTCATCGGCTACTCCACGCTCATGGGCACCTTGAAAGACGCCGACGGCAACCCCGTCCAGGGCGTGACCAAGGGCGCGTTCAACGTGCGTCTCGAAGGCGGCAACAACACCTACGAGAACACCAACCCCGACTACGTGTGCTTCCTCGACGACGACCCAGGCACCGGCAAATACATCGGCACCACCCTCACCGCGTCGAACGACACCGGCAGGTTCATCATCTTCAAGCTGAAGAACGCCGACGTCGGTGGCACCGGTCTTGGCACCGCCTACGTAACGGTCACCGAAGGCCAAACCACCTTCACCGATACGCTCTTCATGCAGAACTCGGCGGTGGTGTCGACGATGTACACCGAAGACCCGCCTCCCCCGCCGGTCATCGAGCCTGTTGACTTCGAAACGCAAATCATGCCGCTGTTCAACACCTACGGCTGCAACGCTTGCCACTACCAAGGCGGCCCTGGCGCGGTGGATCGCGGCGGCTACTACGCGGTGTTCAACGGCGAGCCGCAAGACGTCTACGACAACCTCGTGGGCCCCGGCACACAATGCGACGGCACGACCAAATACCGCGTGTGCCTGAACGACCCCTACGTCGACGACAGCTACATCATCAGCAAGCCGCTCAACGAAGTGCCGGCCAACCACCCCAACGCATCGTTCTTCAGCCCCGACGAGCCCGACCTTGTGTTGCTGCGCACCTGGATTCAACAAGGTGTGCAACGCTACGCCGTGCCGCCCATCCCGCCCGAGCCCATCTACAGCTTCGAAGGCGTGGTGCGCTACCTCGGCCCTGAAGGCGTCAACTGCACGTCTTGTCACGATGCCCAAGGCGCCTCTGGCGGCCTGACCTTGTACGGTTGCCAGAACGACTTGGTGAACAACAACACCTACTACGACAACGGCATCGACACCGACCCGGGCACCAACCCGTACTACAACCAAGACTGCGCCTACTACCATGTGGCCTTGGAGCAGGACAACAACCGCATCGACCCCTACTACTCGCCGGGTGGCTACGTGATCAACAAGCAAGAAGGCTACGCCAACCGCTCGTTGTTGGTGCGCAAGCCCTACTGTGGCGGCGTGCGTTGCGCCGACGATCCAGACAATCCTCTGGTGCACGGCAACGGCGCAGTGATCTTCCAGTACTACGACCAAGGCATCCCGGAGTACATCAACACCTGGATCGAGAACGGGTACTACAACAACACCGACGCTGAGGCCGACGCAGGCGTCACCCCCTGACGTCGTCGCGACAGCAACGGTGAAAAAGCCCTCCCTTGCGGGAGGGTTTTTTCGTGGCGGGCGGTTGTAGGTGTAGGTGGGTCGACGTGGGAGACACTTGGCGACAGCTGGAGCCATGTGACGTCGAATTCACGCAAACGGAGGCAAAAAACTGGAGGCACCCTTGCGCGACGCGTAGCGTTGAGCGCAAGCTACGCCCGCCTGAAGGAGACGCCCATGTCGACCCCCGCTGACGCCCGCTCTGAAGTTGCCCAAGCCGAAGGTCCGTCTTTCGCCAAGTCGCTGCTGTGGATGCTGCTCAGCTTGTCGGTGGCCACGTTGTCGGTGGGCGGATTGTTCTTCAAAGCGTTTGAAATGTAGTCGGTTGCGGGCGGTTCGACGTCTGCGTTCGGATGGATTTCGCCGCGCGTTTGGGGCCACCTGACGCGTCCCAAAAATGCCACCCCGCCGCCTCCACGCATTTTCCACCGTTCGGCGTCGAATGAGCATTCGGCCGAATCTCAGAAAATGAACGCTTCCAGCTCTGCAGCCGCCTTCAGCCCCCACAGCATAGGCACGCCCAATCCTGTTTCAAGAAAAAACAGATATAAAACAGTGCTTTATGGCGCCGGCGCCTCCCAGGTGAACCCCAACCCTCCCGCCCACATGCAGGTGCTCCCCTTTGGCGTACGCCACTCCAAGATGAGAATCGACCCTGCCATCTTGAGAATCAGACGCTCCGCCAGCCGCGCCCACCCTCGTCCTTCAACCCCTGACGCCCGTTGCCTCAGCCAAGGCACCGGTCTCGCCCCAAAGCGTCGGCGTTGAGAACGACGCCTGCATGTGGGCCGCAGCATCTGAAAACAGCCCCGAAAACGGGGCTGTTTGTCGTTCAGATTCAGCTGTTTACCGCATGTGCGGAGGAGGCGCACCAAAGTCGCCGTCGGGGCCACCGCGAAATCCGCCGCCCCCGCGCATCTTGCGACGTTCGCGCCGCATCATGTGCTTCATCTCCTTCATCACCTCAGGCATGGCCAGCGCCAGCTGTGCTTGTTGCTTCACGCTCAAGAACCCTTTGGTGTCTTTGACCAACGCCCGCGGGCTGGGACGCTGCTCTGCGGCCTCGGTGACGACGTCCAGCTGCTTTTTCACCTGAGCGTCAGGGGCGCCCTCGTCGAGCAACTTGCGGAGGGCTTTTGACGCATCCCGCATTTGTTGGTGATGGGCTTCGACCTGCTGGCCGTGTTTTTTCAGCGCGGCCGACAGCTGCATGGTCTTCTTGTCGTCGAGGTCGAGGCGCGACGACAGCTCCACCGTCAGATAGGTGTGCATCTTTTTGCGAAAGCGCTTTTTCATCTCTTGGCGCTCTTCGGGCGACAGCTTGCCCTTGCCGCGTTTTCCGCGTTTTCCGCCCCGACGGGCAAGACGTGGGGGCTCTGGGACATCGTCGTCGAACCCCATGTCAAACGGAACGGCGGGCGCATCTGGGGCGAACCCCTCGTCGGCGGCCGCAGGCAGCGCCACACCGACAGAGAGCCCACAGGCGGCGACGGCAGCAAAGGTCGTGGTTTTCAAACGCAAGAACATGGCGGTTCTCCTGGTGAGCGACAAAGGCCGCTCAGATGTCGAAGGCGTCGTCGAGAGCGATGAGGTCGTCGTCGTCGAGAGCGTCGAGGTTGTGCAAGGCTGCGAAGGCGTTGGCGTCGTCGCCGGCGCTCCAAGTGTCGTCGGCAAACAACTGCTCAGCGATGGAGGCCACGTCGGTGGCGAGGGTGTCGTCTCCGATGTCGTCGACGTCGGTGGGCCACACGTCGCTGTCGTCGAAGAAGGCGAAGAGCACGTCGTTGTCGTCTTCACCCACGATGTCAGCGGTGGGCGCCGAAGCCACCACGGCTGGAGCGGTCGTTGTCGGCGCGGTCGTCGTCGGTGCGTGGCCGTCGACATCGCTTTGCGGCAAGCCCACGGCGACGAGCACCGCACAGGTGGCCGCGGTGGCGAGGGCCGGGGCCCACCACTTTTGCCGGGCGCGCTTTCGCTCCAGCTTCTTTTGCACGGCCGAGACGAATTGGGCGTCAGACGACGGCAACGCAGGCGCCGCCAACAACGTCTGCAGGTGTTGCTCGTCGGCGTCGGGCGCAGAATCAGAGAGATGCTCGTCGGTCATGACGGCTCTCCTTTCGCAGCGAGGGGGGCCATGGCCTTCAGCAGTTTGCCCTTGGCCTGGTGAAACGTCACCCGAGCGTTGGCCGTTTTCATCGACAACGCCGTTCCGATTTCTTCGAACGACAGCTGCCCGGTGAGGCGCAGACGCACCACTTCGGCTTGGCGGTCGGTGAGTGTCGCCATTGCGGTCTCCAGCAGGGCGCGACGCTGTTGTTCTTCGAGGAGGGCATCGGGGGCTTTGAGGTGCGACGGCTGCGCCCCACGGGCGGCCAACGATGTCTCATCGGCGTCGTGCAGGATTTCGCCTCGACGACGTTTGTCGCGCAGGCGGTTTTTCGAGAGGTTCTGTGCGATGCGCGTCATCCAGCCGGTGACGCTGCCTTTGCCCAAGAACAAGAACGTCTTGGTGAGGGCCCGCACCAAGGCTTCTTGCGCGATGTCGTCGGCCTCGTCGGGGTCTTTCACGTAGCTCATGGCCACGCGGTACAGCCGCGGACGCATCTGCCGGCACAATGCGTCGGTGGCATGGCTGTCGCCTTTGCGGGCGTCGGCGAAGAGGGCTTTGACCTCCTCCTCTTCGGCGCGGGCGCGGTCGTCGGCAGAAGTCGACACAGGGTCTCCGGCAGCAGGAGCGGAGGAGGGCACCGTCGCCATGGGGAACAGGTGCAGGAGGTCCAGGGAGGCAGTTTGCGCGGTCATCATAGAGGAGACCCGCGCCTGCTGGCTTTCGTAAACGCCGCCTGCTCGCTTTTTGCCGCTCTTTTATCTGCTCGAAAACAAACGAGAATCAGTCGGAGCGGCGGATCCCCAGGCGGCGCACCTTCTTGTAGAGGTGGCTCCGCTCCAGGCCGAGGTCTTCGGCCGCCTTCGACATGTTGCCGTCGAAGCGGGCGATGCGGTCTTCGATGATGCGGCGTTCGAAGCCTTCGACGAGGGCGTAGAGCTTGCCTTCGGTGGGCACGGTGTCGGTGGTGAGCTTCACGGCGCCGGGCAGAGCGAGTTTGACGTCGCCTTCTTCGATGCGAGCGCCAGGGGTGAGAATGGCGAGACGGTCGACGAGGTGGCGCAGTTCGCGGATGTTGCCCGGCCAGTCGTGCGACATGAGCGCTTTGAGGGCGCCGTCGCTCCAGCCTTTGTCGCCGAGTTCGTTTTCGCCGCAGCTGACGTCGAGCAGGGCGGTGGCCAACTCGGGGATGTCTTCTTTGCGCTCGCGCAATGGAGGCACTTGAATGGGAATGACGTTGAGTCGGTAGTAGAGGTCTTCGCGGAAGGTGCCTTTGTTGACCTCCTCGAGGAGGTCGCGGTTGGTGGCGGCGATGACGCGCACGTCGACGGCGATCTCGTCGCTGCCGCCGACACGCTCCACGCGGCCCTCTTGCAGCACACGCAGCAAACTGGCCTGCACGGCGAGGGGCATCTCGCCGATCTCGTCGAGAAACAGGGTGCCGCCGTTGGCGCGCTCGAAGCGGCCGATGTGCCGTTTGTCGGCGCCGGTGAAGGCGCCTTTTTCGTGGCCGAAGAGTTCGCTCTCGACGAGGGTGGCGGGAATCGCGGCGCAGTTGAGCTTCACGTAGGGGCCGTCGGCCCGGCGGGAGGTCATGTGAATGGCACGGGCCACGAGCTCTTTGCCGACGCCGCTTTCGCCGTGAATGAGCACGCGGGCTTTGGTGGGGGCCGCGCGGCGCACCGACTCCAACACCTGGGTGAGGGCGGCCGAAGAGCCGACCATGCCGTGCCGTTTCTCGACGCTGCGCTTGAGAGCGCCGACCTCTGACTCGAGTTCGTCGAGGCGCAGGGCGTTGCGCACGGTGAGCAGCATGCGGTCCATCTCGAGGGGCTTTTCGAGAAAGTCGAGGGCGCCGAGGCGGGTGGCGGTCATGGCGGCGTCGAGGGTGCCGTGCCCACTCATCATGACGACGGTGGGGACGTGGTCGAAGCTTTGCATCTGCTCCAACACCTCAAGGCCGTTGATGTCGGGGAGCTTGAGGTCGAGCAGCACCAGCTCGGGTTTGTTGTCTTGCACCATGGCAAGGCCGGTCTTGCCGTCTTCGGCCACGTCGGCGGAGAAGCCCTCGAGGTCGAGGGCACGGCGCAAGGTGGTGCGGATGTTTTTCTCGTCGTCGATGATCAGAATCTTGGACATCAGGCTCTCCAGCTCTTCTTGCCTGTAGCACAGCGGGCGGCAGGCGAACGGCATTCCCGGCATGTAGGCAGATGTGTGCTGGCGCACGTTGTGGAGGTGGTGACGACGTCGAGGGCGGGTGCAGGCAATGCTTGTGTTCCGACGTTGAAGGCGCCAAAACGCCCGGCATGTGCACCGTGCGTCGAGTGTTGCTGCTGATGCTGCCCCTGCTGTTGTTGGGCGCGTCGTCGACGTGGGCGCGCTCGCTCGACGGCGTGGTGCGTGAAGCAGGCACCCGTCGAGTGGTGCCCGGCGCCGTGGTCACCCTGCTGGTCGACGACGACATTCGCAAAACGCTGCCCCTCGTCGAAGACGAGTACGGCATGCAGACCGACGGCACCGAACAGTGGACCGACGAAGAAGGTGGCTTTCACCTCGACCTGCCCGACGTCATGAACGGTCTGAAGGTGTTGAAGGTGCGCGTCGAGGCCGCCGGCTACATCACGGTCATCGAGGACGTCGACAACGACCTCAGTCGGTCGATTGCCCTCGACGTGTACATCGAACGGAGCAACGACGACGTCGCCACCGTGGTGCGTGAACGGCGCAGCCCGGCCAACCGGGCGCGCGGCAGCCATCGCATCGACGACAACGAAGTGAACGAGATGCCGGGGACCTACTCCGACCCCGCCAAAGCCATCGAAAACTTCCCCGGCATGGGCCGGGTGTTGCGCAGCCAAGGCAGCCTGTTGGTGCGCGGTGCCAACCCCGAAGACAGTGCGGTGTACGTCGACGACTATGAAGTGCCCGACCTCTACCACTTCACCGGGAGCACCTCGGTCATCAACATCCCCTTCATCGAGAGCGTCGAGCTGGTGCCGGGCGCGTTTTCGGCCCGCTTCGGCCGTGCCACCGGTGGCTTGTTGAACTTGAAGACCCGGCGGCTGCCCACCGACGACATTCACGGCTTTGCCAAGTTCGACATCATCGACGGCGGGGCGTACGTGGGCATCCCCATCTCCGACAAGGCGGCGGTCGGCGCCTCCGCCCGGCGCAGTTGGGTCGACGTGTTGCGCGGCGCGCAAGTGTTGATGGGCAACGCCAACGACGAGATCACCCTCATCCCCACCTACTGGGACTACCAGCTGAAGCTCGACTGGGACGTCGCCCCTGGCCACTCCCTCGTCGGCTTCGTCTTCGGCAGCGGCGACCGCGAACTCTACATCCGGCCCGGCTCCGACAACACCGCGCCCTACCGCCGCGATCGCAACACCGACTTTCACCGGGCGTCGCTGCGCTACGAAAACAGCTTCGGCGGCGGCTTTCGCAACGCCCTCACCGTCGTCGGCGGATGGGAGGTGCGCACCGACGACGAGAACAACGGCATCGCCTTCTTGGAGCGCAACACCTACGACGTGCAGGTGCGCGACGAGGTGCGCTACACCACCAACGACACCAAGATCACCTTCGGCGTCGACGCCACGGCCCGCGCCGATGCGTTGGTGTTCGGCGGCAACAACGCGGCGCTGTTCACCCGCGGCCTGCCCATCGTCGACATCGAGGGCAGCGGGCGCGCCCGACGCAGCGAAGACTTTCTCACCCGCGCCACCTTTGCCCTCTACGCCGAGGGCGACTTCATGCCCATGAAAGGCCTGTTGCTCACGCCTGGCCTGCGACTCGACGGCTATCTCCTCGACGGACAGCCCGATTTGTCGATCGAGCCCCGTTTTGCCGGCAGCTACCGCGCGCTCTCGGGCGACTACGGCTTGTTGTTGAAGGTGGGCGGTGGCGTCTTTGCCCGTCCGCCGAACCCTGAAGACGTCTCGCTGGCCCGCGCCTACGGCGAGACCATCGGATTGGCCCGTGCCTACCACCTGCAAACCGGCATCGAACAAGAGTTGGGCCCCGGCCGGGCGTTGACGGCGACGTTGTTCGGCGTGGCGCGCTCTGACCAAGTGCGGCGGTCGCCCGACTATCCGGCGTCGACGACGTTTGGGGAGTCGCCCGTCGTCGCCAACAGCGCAGGCGTGTCGATGGGCGCGGAGTTCTTGCTGCGGGCGGCCAAGGCCAAGCGCTATTTCGCGTGGGTCGCCTATGCCATCAGCAAGCATGAAAACTGGGACGGCCCCGGCCCCCACCGCCAAGAGGGGTTGTACCCGTCGGCGTTTGACACCACCCACCTCCTCACCCTCGTCGGGCAGCTGCATTTGTGGTGGGGCTTTCGCGTCGGCGCCCGCTATCGCCTGGCATCGGGCATGCCCAACACCGCCATTGTGCAGGCCACCCTCGACGCCGACAGCGGACGGTTCATTCCGCAATATGGCCAGGCCGGCGGCGAGCGCTTTCCGCCGTTCATGGCCCTCGACGTGCGCATCGACTGGACGTACGTGCTGCCCTGGGCCGAGATCGACCTCTACGCCGACCTCGTGAACGCCCTGAACCTGCAGCCGCAAGAAGGCTGGCTGTACAACTTCGACTACTCCCAGCGGCAGCCGCTGTTGGGGTTGCCGTTGATTCCGTCTGTCGGCTTCAAAGCCACCTTCTGACGCGGCTTTGGCGGTGTGACCGCCGCACGTGGGCGGGCTCCACCGCCGTGGCACCCTTCTTGGGGACATGGGAGGAGGAGGCACACCATGCACCACGCACTCTTGGCCATCACCCTGTTGGCGACGTTGGTGACGACGTCGAGCGCATCGGCGCAACCGCAATGTCAGCCGCACGAAAGCCGGGCGACGGTGGTGTTCGACGCCACCGCTGTGCGCTGGGAGCGTTGCGCCCAGCCATCGTTCGACGTCGCGCTCCACGTCGACAAGCGCATCGCCGATGGCACGCTGCTGCCCATCGACGTCGACTTCGAGCAACTGTCGATGGCGATGGGCCAGGCGGAGGTCTCCCTCGCCCCTGAAAGCACGACGACACCGACGTTGGCGCAGGCGTGGCAAGCCGACACCCGATGGCACGTCTGCGGGCGCGCGGTCGACGGGCGATGTCGTTCTGAGGCCCAACAGCAAACGCAACGGGCACCGGCCACCGCGTTGCTGCATGCCGCCGCTTACGTCGGCATGAGTCT
>Ga0213833_1001818_pt1 | contig 14563 bp, 17 predicted proteins | sample SWATP21_FD_160575 | JGI IMG/M metagenome (GOLD analysis project Ga0213833, IMG submission 160575) | Coastal seawater microbial communities from Marineland, Florida, United States - SWA TP2 #1 | ecosystem: Environmental > Aquatic > Marine > Coastal | place: USA: Florida | collected 2016-08-14
GGGGGGGGTGGTGGGGCGGGTGGTGGTGCTGGTGGTGCTGGTGGTGGTGCTGGTGCGGGTGCTGGTGCGGGTGCGGGTGCGAGCACCAACAATGCAAGAATTGCTGTGATGGGAGATGTGCCTGGACAGGCCATGGACTGGCACACATACTTGAGAACCCTTTCGTCAGATCAAGCTAGAGAGCTTGCACAGCTCAAGCGTCGCTATGGGCCGTCGTTTGTCCATCGCATGTACGTACCACGGCTGCGCTGCATCGTCACAATCAAGTTTAGTGGGATAAAATATCGCTTGTGTGCTGTGCTGAAGGCGAGACGACAAACAAAGCGATGGCACTGTTCAAGAAGTCTCGTTTGCGCTTCACCCGAGCGACCAAGAGTCGCCCTACGAACTCGGTCCGGACGGGTTGCTGATCCGTGCTGTTTTCCCACCGTCCTACCCAACACAGCCTGCGGTGCTTACGATTGATTGCTCCTTCATCGAGTTCCCCATACGGCGGTACGACGCTTGTGTGAGGTGGTGCCCAACCTCTTGGCGTGCTTGTCTAACATCCACTTGCGTCAGTGCGTTGGAGAAAATATGGAACCGGCAGTGCCAGAAATTTGCAGGTGCGTCACTGGGCTGCTGGAGCCGTGACAAGTGTCTTGTCTTCTCACTGTTTGTTGGGATGCTCCCCTCCCAAATCAGGCCGCCCCATGATTCGCAGTGCTGTCAGGTGGCTCGACCACAACTTGACCCAACTGATCGACACGGTCTTGCAACTGCGCGTGGAAGCCCAGAACAGAGCCGCCTCACAGCTCGAGCGAGTGCCACCCAACGAAGTTGAGCCCACGCGCTCTGACAATGAGGTGGATGAGGAGGATGTTGATGTCGGTCCGAGTGCACCCCCTGGGAGCGATGGTGACTTCGACCATGGCCACTCAGTTCCAGCCGCGCAACCGATTGTCCTCAACGATGGCTCAGTTCGCGTCCACACTATCAAGGAGCTTTTGGACACATCCAATCAAAGTGTTGTGGCTTCCACTACTCCAGATCGCACAACACAAGACATGGCTCAGGAGCAAACAGAGCATGTTGACTCGAGTCACTCCGCACAAGCCAGCGAGGCGCAGCCCAAGTGGACCCTCGAGCAACATCTGCAGCTTGAGGCCGCGATTCTCCGGATCACTCAAGAGGAGGCACTTGCATCACAATCAGTGGCGCCGATGTCAGTCAAACGAATCTGGGAACGAATCGCGGCGTGCGTTGCTGGCAAAAGTGCGCGGCAATGTGTTCAGCGTTTCTTGGAGCTTCAAGACACGTTGGCGGCTTTTCATGCCGCCCCGACCACCGCTGCCTCTGTCTCTGCCAAACAGGCCGCGACAGGTCAGGCTTCTGTGGGCAGCGTCCAAACTGTCCCCCCACCTGTTCCTGTCTTTGGTGCTGCAGATGGCCGGGTGGCAACAGGGTTGGGCATTCAGATGGGGGGAGGGCGTGGGCGTGGACGTGGACGTGGGCGTGGACGTGGGCGTGGGCGTGGGGGTGAGATGGTGCCAACGTTGGGCATCGCTCTTGGCTCGGGCCATGCGTCAGTTCTTTCAGCTTCCGCCCCGAAAGCTCCTTCGCCCCCACACCTGCCTGCGCCACGTGTGGGTGCCGACACGACCAGCAAGGCTGTTGCGGGCGCGTCTCAAGGTGCACAGCGAGAGTCACCGTCACCAGGGAGCAAGGGAGATGTTGACGCCTTTGTGGCCGCGAGTGCAAAGGTTCAAACAGGACAACGCGAACAAGATGGGGAACGCAAAGCACCAGAAGCTGTTGGCTTCGTCTCCGAAGCCGACGTGGTGCAGCCGGTGTCCACTCCACGCCTGGCCCGCACCCGTACCGGCAAAATCTCCCTGCATCCGAACAGACGCGGCACCCAAGTCGTCCTGGAAGACCTCAGCTTGTTTGGCGGTGGGATTGTTCAAGTGGATACCTTGACGTTGCTGTTCAAGTGTGAGAAGTGCGGAACGCCGTTCGATAAGAAGTTGGACGGTACCCCGCCCAATGTGGAGCCCGTACCTTGGAAAGCGTGGTGCAAGTGTGGCGTGCTGCGGCATGCTGCGCTTCGTGGCGATCTGGGCCATCCGCGCAACCCATCGCTCGGGTTCTTGGGTGCGTGAGGGGTTGGTGTGCCTCGACAGCGTGCTCTGACGTGGGTGTGCCTGCTGGTGGCACGTTGTCAGACCTTCGCTTTTGCACGCCTCTGGACTTGCTGCAAGCAAAGTTGAACGTTCAGTGCATGAAATGTAACGACCTTGTTCCATGTGATTTGCGTGTTGGCGTACAAACGGAGGGAACATGCCACTCCTGCTTTCAGAGGTCGAATAGCCATGCCCGTTGTTGTGATGTGCTTCTCGTCTCGAGTTCACGTGCGTCATGTATGCTTTCGATTGTCCAGGGTTCGTGTGAGTGCGAAGGGATACAGGTTCGTTGGTGTGAGTGACGGTCCCCGCCACTACAACGACAAGAAGAAGGATAAGCGGCATCGCAAAAGGCCCACACATCCGTTTGTACGTGCTCTTCGCATAATGTTCACATCGTGTTCGGGCTGTTGGTCCTGTCCACTAATGCTCTGTGGCCGTTGCAGGCTGTTCCCATCCGGGCCGGCTCGCCGTTGCCTGATAACGGCACATGCGTGCACTACAAACGAAGCTACAGGTGGCTGCGCTTCCCTTGTTGCCACCAAGCATTCCCGTGCGATGTGTGCCACGATTTGCATTCTGACCACACCTACGAGGTGGGGTGATGCGCGGTGTTGCGTTGCGTCCTGGTTGACAAGCTTACAAGTGTTTCCCATGGTTTTTTGTGTGTTGTGTGTGTGTGTTGTGAACGCACATTCAGTATGCAAAGTCAACGATATGTGGGCACTGCTCCCGGCAGCAACCCGCCAGTTCTGCCAGTTGTCGACACTGCCACCTTCCTTTCAGTGGCAAGATTACAAGCAAACATTGGAATGGCGGCAAGGGATGCCGCGACAAGCGGCTCATGGCCAAGTCGGACAACAAGAAGTATGCTGGGCAAAACAAAACCCAGTCGAACAAGCACAAGCGTGTAGGACAAGCTGGGAAGCACGCCAAGGGTCATAGCCAGGCGGGCAAAGACCATGCCAAGCACGGCCACCGCAAACGGCATGGGTCGCAATAGGCTGGCAGGGGGGCTGTCGGTGAAGTGACATCGCATGTACTTAGCTGTTTCATTGCCACAGTTGTTGAACCAGCATTTGCAAGTGCGGCGTAGCGAACAAAAATTGCGCAGCTGGTCAAAACGGAAACTTCCTCCACTCACAGATGTACATTTCTACGCGCACCACTATTTGATGCAGGAAGACGTTCTCTCACCCTTCAGCACTTTTGGAGACGCTCCCTTGGACCTGTTCGAGGGTGTACGGCGTGGTGTGGACGCCATGCTACGACGCGGGGTGGACGCCCCACTTGACCCAGCCCCCCGGCTCCTGGATGTTGCGGTCCCGGCATGCAGTGAGTGAACACTATCGAGCTGCTTAAGTTCTCGGATCTTCCTGTCCACGGATTTGTGGTCCTCCTGGATCCGCTGGTGCTGCATCTCAAGCTCGCTCTCCCTTCTTGTCAACAACACTTCACGGGAGCTCAGGTGATGTAGTTGTGCCTCCAATTGTGCCCGCGACGCTGTATGCTCGCGACTATGTTCCTCTGCCCTTGCAGTTACTTCAGCTGCCAGTGCCTCTGCTTGAGCCGCCGCAGACTCTCGGTCCACGGCAGTTTGCAACTGCAGCTCCAGTTCCTGCACATCGCACGTTGAATCACACGAACGTGGAGTCCGAGAGCACTCTACTTACTGCACACTTCGACTCCATGGCACTCTGGACAGTTTGAGTCACCTTTTGCTGCTCTCTCAAGTGATCAAGAGTCTTGGTGATATGTTGTTCTTGTTCTCGAAGCTGTGAGGGTCAATTTGTGAATGCACAGTGCTTGGCTGAGACACAACATTGTGGCGTGCAACAACCTACTCCTACACGTACCTTCGCCTCTCTGCTTTCAAATGTGGCGATGCCCGACTGAGCACGGTCAACATTAAGCTGGAATTGGTTCCGTTGCTGCGCCAACTGCTTCAAGCTTGCTTCAACCTTTTTGCGTTGGTGTTCCACGGCCGCAGCAGCTTTTTTCAACGTGGCTTCCCGGGTTTTGAGCACCTTGGCTGTGGAAGCCAGTTCCTCTTCCTGCACGGCAACCCTGCCTTCACGTTGCACAAGGCTCGCTTCCTTGATTTGAATAGCTTTCAAACGGGCCTCGACATCCTTCACTTTGGGAATGAGTTCGTCGCTCAGTTGCTCAGCAGCTAGTTGCTTGGCTAGCAAGGTTCGCTCCGCTCTCTCCATGCTGATAGCCGCCTCCGCCTGCTTGCGTCGAAACTCCTCCTGCGAAGTATGGAGTAGCTTCTCCCCTTTTGCTAGCTCCGCGGCTCTTGCGTCCATCTGAAACGCGTTTGCTGATGAGGTTTGCGTGTGGTACAGGAGCACATCGAATGTGTACCTCTTCTTCCCGGTAGTGCAAGTCCTGCTTTTCTTGGGACATCTTTTTCTGTTTGTGGACACAGTGTGAACCAAGGAATCAGATCCATCACAACCAACCAACCTACCACTGCGTCCTTAATTTGCTTCTCAACAGTGACTTTCAGATGCTTGATCTGCGGGCACAACAGAAGGTAAAGCGCCGCCGATTGCTGCGCCGTAACCGCAACGCACACGATCCGCCTCCTGCGTAAGCCTCGCTTGAATCGCGTCCAATGCAGCCTCCTGCTGCTCAACTCGTGCTTGGCGTGAATCTAGCTTCTCTTTCCTTTGTCTAAACTTGAGCTCCACCCGCGCCTCAGCCAGGTTGTTTGAGGTCGCCATGGCCTTTCTGTTTTGCAGATCTGCTGCACTTGCACGGTGGGCAGTCCGATTCGACACAAAATGATCCTGCACCGCAACAATTCATCACACTAGCTTAGGGACACAGAAAGTGAAGCGTTTGCGGCATGTGGTTGCGAGAGTGGCATACGCACGTCCCACTTCCCCGGAGCTGGACGGCGCGACCTTGTTGTCCGCACTGGCGGAATGTGGTGGTAGTGCGTGCGACTCATGGGGACGCTGCTGGCACCGCTTCTGTGAACCACGGACGCTGTCAGGCTTAAACCAAAATCATGATGTGGGACACTAGGAGCCCACAGCTAGCAATTGTTGTTGCTGGACGGGCTCGCAGGAACCTGGTTGTCAAAGGATCTTGTCTGACAAGCCGAAACGGCTGCGCAAGCAACAAAACTACCATGCTTGAGTAACACAAATACCATACCAAACATCGGCTCGATAGCAAAAGTACCATGTGTCGCCGCCTCACTCACTCCGCTGACGCCAACGAACAGCACTGCAGAACGAGCCCACTTGACGCCCGGCATCTTGGCACAGTTGTATCTGGTGGCCTCTCTGTGTCCCAGTTGTTTGTTTTCACTCTTGGGTGGTTGTTTGCACGCTGGCACTTCTTTCTCGCGGCCACGCCGGGCCTGTACGCGCACCGTCATAAATTGTTCTTGGCCATGCCCACTACCAAGCGCTCCACAGCTGCACGAGCACCACGGCAGCGGAAAGCGCGCCGCACGAAGGCATCTGATGGAATTGTTCGTCCCAAAGGCGTTGCTGCCTTGCGAGAGCGTCTTGATGCTGTCACACGAGAGCGGGATGCTCTTCGGTGCGTTTCGTGGGTTGCTTCGTCTCACTGCTCACTCGTTTTACATCGTCTAACAAGCCCCCGGCGTTCCGCAGGGTTTGCTTATTGGGGTTTATGGACATCCCATGCAAATGTGCCTCCACAAAGGCGTACCGTGAACTTGCTGCAGGCCTGCTGAACGCGGGCCACGAGGCTGCCAAGAAGCAAGAGGAGCTGGACGGTGCCGGAGCCACGAACGCTATCGCTGCCGCCGGCGTTGGTGCTGCAGCCGCAGCTCTGGTGGATCCCCCGCGATCTGTTGGTGTCACGTTGGACGAGCTTTTGTTGGACGACTTCAGCAGCAGCAGCAGTGATGAAAAGTCTGTCTTGTCGACTTCGAAGTTGCCCGTCTCCCCGGTTCCCGCCATGGAAGATCCCACGGCCATGTTGCAGCCCGATGTCAACGACCCGTTGGATGATATTGATGATGATTTTATCAACACTGTGTTGACTGGCGTACCTGGGACCGTCTACACTCCTGAAACAGACTTGCTGAGTGATGCACCGGTGCCCACTTTCGACACAGCACCCCTGGCTGACGATCCACAGCCCGCCACCCTCCTCACCTTTGGCATGCATGACAATGCGCGCGAGGCAGTCCCCAAGAGCCACGTTCCTCCCAACGTCATGGTGAATCCTCGGCCCCACAAGTTCCAGCGTACTTCTCTGTTTTTCGCTCTTGTCTTCGCGTTCGCGCTGCTGAGCGTGCCCATGTGGCAGGATGCCGCGCCGGTGGCAACCAGCACCCCCATCCAGCTGGGAGGTGTGGTTCCTCGGGGTGTCAGCTCTGATGGTGGATACTACGTTGCCACAGGCGCAGTTGTAGCGTCTCCTCAGCAAGCGTACACTCCCGCGCCCGCAACACATGGCACCGGCCGTGTGCTGTCCTCCGCGACCCCGTACGCCGCTGCGCTCGCACAGTCGGATGATACCCAAGCTGCCATGATCGCACCCCCGAAAACCTCTGATGCTTCGGTCGATGGAGAAGAGCTTATGGCTGAAGATGTTGCTCAAGGCACGCAAATGGTGCCATACACGTCCCCAGTGCCAACAGCGACGTCGCAGCGCCGGTCGAGCGGTACAGCGAAGCCGGTGCTCCGTGGCAAGCCTTCGGGCGCGTTGCCGGTTCCTCAGTCTCCTTTTAGCAATCTGCGCGTTCTCAGCGAGGACGATCGCACAGAAGAGGGTGTTGCCAACATCACCCTGGTGCCAGCTTCTGCCCCACGCATCGTGTTGGACGACAACGTACCAGGGTTCATTGAGTTGACGAAACCTCTGCAGAGGTATGCGAACTCTGTGTTTTCCTCGTTCGTGGACAGTGAGCAGCGCAATGGGCGCCGCCGGCGCGGCTCTTCCAATGCAAGTGCATCCTTTGTTATGTGCCCAGAGGCGGTTGGCTCGCTCAGCTCCCTGACAGGCGCGGCAGGTGTCAATGACACGCGGCCGTCAGCTCAAAGGCGGGATGTTGCACTACGTGGGCAACACTCGTCCCAGAGCTCTTTCGACTCACAGGGAGCGGAACCTTCAGCATTTGTGTTGCTGATGGTGCCTTCTGCGTCGTTGCATTCGTCCTCAGATCGCTCGGGCTGGGTAGAAATTGGCTGTGAGGTGCGATCGATTCGGCATGTTCAATCGGTTCACTTGCCTGCGTAGCCACACTTTGGTTTTTTGAGATTCAGAAAAAAACAAAATCTGAAAATTGTCGCAGCGGCTGCAGTGAAAGGCACAACGTTTGCGGCACAGGGTCCTCTGCGTACCGCGTCGACAACATACTGCTTGTTTCACTCTCGTCTGTTGAAAACCATCATGCTGTCTTCCCGCTTGGTTGTTTGCTTGGCGGCCGTGACGCTGTTGCTGTCAGTGTCCGCCCAGGCCAAGCTTCTTCGTCCCAACAATCCCTTGGAGACTGTAGGTGTTGTTGTTGTTGGCCACGTGGCTTCTTGCAGCGCCGCATGACGAATGTGCGCAACCTGCTGCGATTCCAGTGCACCCAATCGTGCAATGACGACAGTGATTGTTCTGACGATATCTGTCGTTTCTGTGGCGCTGACGGACGGTGCCATACGGCTCAAAGGTGCGTGTGTATGTGCGCAAGGTGTTGGCGGCAGTATTGACCATCCTCGACTGTTTGCGTGCCAGCATCTGCGGCTACCCGTGCATGAGTGACGCCAACTGTGGTGGCGAGTGCCAATCTTGCTCACCCAACCGCTGGGGTCGCAATATTTGCCAGCCAACCGGCAACAACTACACTTGCCTTGCCTCATGCGGAGGTGCGGATGGTGGTGGTTGTTTCGTTTTTGCGGCGTGTCCATTCTTACGCTGTCTGGTCTTTCTCGTCGTGCTTTCAGACAACGATCAATGCGGCGGTGACTGCCCTGTTTGCGAGTACGGTTGTGTGTGTGGTGGTGCCCTTTCCTGTGTGTGCGTGCTGACTGCTTGGGCTGACATTGGTGGCGGTCGAACAGTGGTTCCGGCGTGTGCCGTGGCGAGTCGAACATCTGTGGCGCTTCTTGCGGTGACAATTCGCAGTGCACCACTCCGTGCTCGGTATGCAGTGGAGCTGGCACCTGTGTGGGTCCCAGCAATGTCTGCAACGCAGCTTGCGGTGACTCTTCCCAGTGCACTGCGCCGTGTGCCACCTGCGACGGTACGTTCTGCATCACACACCTCACCTGCCGGTCACAAAGACATGCAGATTCCGTCCTCGCAGGGACTTGGTTTGATTTTCTTTTGTTGCGGTGCAGGATCGGGTGTCTGCCGTGGTTATTCCAACATCTGCCTCGCGTCCTGTGGTGACGACTCCCAGTGCACGGACCCGTGCCCGAAGTGCGACGGTACGTTACAACATGCACTCGCGGAGTTTTCAGTGTGATGTGTTGTTGAGTCGAAGAGTCGAGTGAACAGCGGCTCACCTTTGATGTCTCCACGGGATGCGTGCGGTGGTTGTGTCTCTGATTCAGGCTCTGGCGTGTGCCGTGGTGCGAAGAACATCTGTGGCGCTTCGTGTGGTGACGACAGTCAGTGCGGCTGGACGTGCCCCACTTGCAGGTGAGTCCACACACACGGTCGCTTGAAGTGTTTGTTGTTACGCATGTTCATCAAGGTAATCCTCACTTTTGTGCTACTCCCATGAGCGCAGTGGCTCCGGTACCTGCGTGTAAGCTGCTCTCAGAGGCTGTCGTGCCTGAACAGCTTGGCGCAGTAGGCAAGCGCTTGTTTTCTCAACACACCATCAAACATTACTGGATCTGGTGTTGCATTATGTGTATGTTCTTGCCAGTGTTCCCACGTGGTTTGTTGCCCTTCACTGCCACGGCGCTCTTGAGCTGTCCCAACTAGGCTCTTACACTTCATTGCGGGGTTGTGCATTGACCACCATAGAAGTCATCGACACGTGTCTTCGTCACGCCACAGCTGAAAACATTAGTGCAGAAGTGGCAAAACTTGATGGCATGCCACGGCACGTTCGATGCCGAGGTGCCGTGTCCGTGTGACAAATCCGTGCCGGCTAATTCATGAAATTGAGAACAGCACAGAACTTGCCGCGGCACGTGTTTGGGTCGCTCACCACCTCAAACTCCACTGTTCGCCCATCCCCTCCACCCCACTTCGTGAACGGTCACCATGGCGTCTTCCCGTTTCATTGCCACTGTTGCTGCCGTTGTGCTGTTGGCGGCTGTGGCTGCCCAGGCGAAGCTTCTTCGCCCGAACAACCCCTTCGAGACCGTTCGTGCTGTGTGTGGCGGCGTTGCAACGTGCTGCTGGATTCTGACGGCTGTGTGAGCGTTCCAGTGTACCCAGTCCTGCTCAAGTGACTCTGATTGCTCTGACGGGATCTGCCGCTTCTGTGGTGCTGATGGTTCCTGCCACACTGCGGAGAGGTGGGTTCTTTGTGGGGAGTCGCGCCGGCATCACCGCAATTGGAGCATCGGTGTGACCCTTTCGTGGTGTGTGCAGCATCTGTGGCCTTCCATGCCGCGACAGCTCCCAATGTGCTGGTGAATGCCAAGCATGCTCTCCCAACCGCTGGGGCCGCAACATCTGCCAGCCCACTGGCAACAACTACACCTGCCTGGTTAGCTGTGGCTGTACGTGCGCTCCTCGTTTCAGGGTCGTTGCATGTTGTGCGGTGCTGACCCATGTTCTCATTTTTTCACAGCCGATGATGACTGCGGCGGTGACTGCCCCGTCTGCGCGTGCGTGATGTTGCGTTGTTGCCCGCACGCATGTTTGGTGGGCACTGACGTGTTCATGGATGCTTTGGATGCAGTGGTGATGCCACCTGCCGTGGCGAGTCCAACATCTGCGGTGCCAGCTGCGGATCCAACGACGACTGCACCACGCCATGCTCTGTTTGCAACGGAGATGCGATCTGTGTGGGTGCTAGCAACGTCTGTGGCACTGGTTGTGGCAGCAATGATGATTGCACCGCCCCTTGCGCGACTTGCAACGGTTCGTGGCGTGTGGTTTTGGCTGTTTGCCTCGACCGTGCGATTCTGAAGTCTGGGTGTGGTGGCCAACAGGAGATGCTCAATGCGTCGGTGCCTCCAACGTTTGCCTTTCCGGTTGTGGCTCCAACAACGATTGCACCGACCCTTGCCCTCTCTGCTCTGGTGTGTACAACCCTCGTTCATCTTTCATGTACAAGTTGCGTCCTCACTGGGTTTGATGGGGTTGTTTCAGGTGATGCTCGTTGCCATGGCAAGGAAAACATCTGTGGTGCCAGCTGCGGCTCTGACGATGACTGTGGGTGGTCGTGCCCTACTTGCGGGTGCGTTCTGGCTTAGGGTGTGTGCCTGCGGCAAGCAGCGTAGCTGACACTTGGTCATGTGGTGTGTTGCACTTTGTGTTCCATTGTGTCTCTGCTGCCAATGCCTGTTTGGTCACGACGCAGTGGTGATGCCACGTGTGTGTAAGCACACTAGTCCGCAACTGCAACTTCAAGACTTTATTCTCTCTATGTTCTTCCTTTGCTCTAAGCACGCCACACTTCACTTGGAGTGTTGTTCAAGCACCCCACGCTTGGAGCGTTGTTCAGGGGACCTAATCAGCCTGCACACCCATGCCAGCTATCTTTCACAATTTCACCACAGAATGAACAAACTTCAAACAAACAGATGGAAACTCCGGGCTTGCTGCCCCGCCGCAAGAGCTGATGAACACCCACCCGCAAAACGTCCTACGGACTGGGTAGACTGGAACGTTCACACAGCTGTCAGAACCCGACAGCGTACAGCAACTCCACCCACACGAACGGTCTCGAAGGGGTTGTTCGGACGAAGAAGCTTCTCCTGGGCAGCCACAGTCACAAGAAGCACAGCTGCAGCAACAGTGGCGATAAAACGGGAAGGCACCATGGTGACCGCTCACGAAAGTGGGGTGGAGGGGATGGGCGACCAGTGGGGTTTGAGGTAGCGAGCGACTCAAACACGGTCGGCATACATGTAGGTTTGCACCGCCTGCCAACATTGTTCTTTGTTTCGTGGATTTCAGGCACGGAGATGTCTGTCACACACGTCCTGTGCCACCTGCCAAGGACAGGGGTGCCTGTGACTGCACGTGGGCCACGTGCAGCCGCGCTGACTGTGGTCGCCGCAGTGGGTGAGGAAGGTGTTCTTTGCAACGGCAGGCGAGAGTGTAGTTAGTTGAGAGTATCGCATCATGCCCATGCCTGCTGCGTCTCATGGCTCAGCGCCAAGTTGCTTGGCGTCCCTCTGAAGGAGCGGCGTTGTGGTCACAAGCGGGAGAACAAGCCGTTTTATGCGGCATGATGATGCAGAGGAGCAGGGGTGGGGTGCATGTGGTACGAAGTTCAGCAATACCACTGTCTCACACAACGAGTCGTTGTCAACGACTGCTGACACATACTTGTGTGGGTTGTGAGTCACAACTTGTGACACGTGTGTTTCACTCTACCGTACTCTGGTACTCTCTACTGTCAATGCCTGCTTGGTCGCGGTGCAGTGGTGGAGAGTCCGCATCAGCTTACACACCTTGCCGATGTCGCTCCAGCTACGTTTCAAACCGAACATGTCCCAGCACATTCTCACAGAACAGAACGCGTACACATCACACAACAAGCAAATGGGAGCTGGGCTGCCCCCTGCGCTGTGCGGCGCAACATGTCCCATGCGCTCCGCACACGACCCCTTCCACAGAACGCAGCTCCCGCAATCACCCCTGGTCCTCTGTGTCATCATGCCGCACAAAACGTCCAACCACCATAGGCGGCGGCGGCTTGTCCCCGGGCTTTTGACCACGGGGCCGCTTCATCAGGGGGGACGCCAAGAAAGAGGGCGCAACCATGACGGCGGGCGTGACGATATCGTCGAACGGGGGCGCAGCAGGCATGGGCATGATGCGGTCCTCTGAGTTAACGACAATCACGGCTTTCACGCCCAGCTTTTGGAGATTGCGAACCTGGCAAGGCGACACGTTGTTGGATTGGACATGAGCGCAAGAACAACACACACACACACACACACACACACACATACACACATGCAAGGTCCTTACACCACGTGTGCTGGGCGCCCGTACCTTGTCAGAGAACGCGCACACGCCACGCTCAACCAGTGCAAAGTTGCGGGAAAGCTCTGCCACATTCTTAAACGCAGAGTTTTCTTGCAGGCACCCGCTGAATGGCTGCGCACGGACTACCTGGGCCACCACGGATGCGTTGGTGTTGGGACCGAACATGGCTTGAATGAAGCCAAAGTCTGCCTCGGCGGTGCCATTCCAAATCAACAACCTGCCACCCTTCTCCCCTTCCATCTTGGTAGCGGGCTTTGGAAGGACAGGAAAGGTGCTCTCGCCGTCAAATCTGCACAACGAACGAGGAGCCAAACACAGCCACCACACGCACGGTTCACACACGGCACAGCATCGACGTGAGTGCTTCAGCGAGAGGTAGGGACCACACACAACGACGACACAAACCACAAAAAAGCAAAAACAACATTGACCCCGCGCCACGCACTCGCAGCCTTCCACATTGTCCATGAAGAGGCGCCCATGAACAGCCGCAACACCCGCAGCAGCGGCCAGCATGGAGCCGTCGTACTGGTCCACCATGGCGGCAGAGACGTTGGATCGCACCGAAGCGTCGCCAGGCATGCGAACGACCGGTGCGGAGTTGGACACGACGATCAAACCATCCGCCTGCGCGTTGGTCGCTTGCTGCGCCTGCGCAGAAGCAAAAGCACAAGCCAAGGTGAGCCAGTGACACGGCACATCAGCTGACTCACAAAGACGTGTCCGTCACGCCTCCAGCTGCACTTGGGTGTGGGTGCAAACTTCGAGGTTGACAACAGCAGTGTTTGTACCGAGCGATGCGCGCGCGACAACGAACCTTTACAGGGAAAGTGCAAGCACCACGCAACGCGACAATGTAACTGCATGTAGGAAATCAGACCACGTTCAAGGTCCACATATTGTTGCCGAGCGCGCACCACCAACAAATGCCTGGCATGTGGTAGACGTACCGGAGGGGCGACTGTCCATCATCGGATTCGTTGTGTGACAGTTCTCGCACTTCTTGCTCTTTGCAGCACATCAATGGCTGTGCCAAAGCAAACTGCACCTTTCGGGTGCAACTTGCCAATGGAGGTCCAAACAGCGCGGCTTTGACGTGCATGCGCACGCCTGCGACGGTCTCAGGCCACGTGAGCTCCAGCACTCCGTTGCCTTCTTCCTGCAAAGTGACCAAGGAAAAAGGCACAAACAAACACAACAAACACACACAGCGTGTGATTGGAAAGGACCTGACAAAGCTGTCCAGTCCAAATGCACCAAGAGGGCGCAGCATCAGCATGTGATGTGGGCACCCGCAATGCAACGCACATCCGGGTTTGCAGCCTTTTCTTTCACCTCTGGACGGCGGAGTTGCAACGTCTTTGGCCACTCTGCAGCCACGATGGCTTGGATGGCGCCGCGAAAGTCCAGGTCTTCTATCACCTTTTGGTTCACCTTCACAACTCTGTCCCCTGGTTGGACCCCAGCCTTGTCGGACGCGCCGCTTCGCACAACGGCGGACACCACTAACCCCTCTGCCGTCGCGTCAAACTCCAATCCCATGGAGCCGCCGGTGTACAACGCTTCATACCTGCAAGCACCGACACCACACGTTCATTACCGCAACACCACGACCACGCAAACATGCCAATGGCAGCGGCTCACAAAACCAAACCAAACACCCCACTGCCCAGCTGAGACGCACTCGTTATCGGGAATCGCACTCGCGGCTTCCAGGGCAGCTGCAGCTGCCGCATCACGCTCTGCCTTCGCCTTGGCAGCCTGGGCAGCCTTCGCTTGCGCAGCCTTCGCCGCTTCCTGGAGCTTGCGATCACGTGCGTTGCTGGGTGGCGGAGCAGCCGGTCTGCGCGAGGGAGGGGGCGTGCCAGGCTTTGTGGTGGTGGACGGTGGTACGGGGTGACGCGCACGAGCTTTCGCGGTGGCCGCGGCTTGTGCAGCACGCAGGGCTTCCGCGGTTGCGCGCTTTTCGGCAGCACGTTTGGCAGCGCGAAGAGCGATGCGCTCCTGTTTCACGCAGTCCAACAGGCGTGGTGTGTGTGAGTGTGGTGGGAAATACAGCCTCGACTCGGGGGTGGAAGCGGAGCAGGCGTGGTACATACCTTGGCCTTCTTTACGTTCAGGTGAGTGGTGCTCATCTTCATCTCCAACGACTTGGGAAACTTTGCACTGCCAAGTAGCTTCACGGCATCGTCCACGCTTGCTCCTTTCATCTACGACGCGACACGAACCAAAGAAGGGGGAAACAAACAAAAGCAATCAACGAAACAGCACGAAATGTCACCCCCCCC
>Ga0213833_1001820_pt1 | contig 14525 bp, 18 predicted proteins | sample SWATP21_FD_160575 | JGI IMG/M metagenome (GOLD analysis project Ga0213833, IMG submission 160575) | Coastal seawater microbial communities from Marineland, Florida, United States - SWA TP2 #1 | ecosystem: Environmental > Aquatic > Marine > Coastal | place: USA: Florida | collected 2016-08-14
ACCCTCACGGTAGACCAACCATAGAAACCACACACCCACACTCACACCCACACCTACACAAAAGGGACAATTTTTCCCCCCCAGTGTGACGTGACAGACGCACCAGAATGTGCCGGTGGGACCTGCGCCGGTTTGCACTTCATCCACGTGGAAAAACACGTCGTTGCGAGCCGCAAGGTCGCGGAGCTTGCGGAAGAACCCCGGCGAGGCGTGGCGATCCCCGCCCTCCGACTGGATCGGCTCGATGATCATGGAGACCACGGGCGACGTGTCACGGCGGGCGTCAATGACGGCCTGCACGTCGTCCAGGCACCGTGCCTCTTCGGCTGCGTTGGCTTCCGCGTGGTCCGCCAACGGGTACTGGAGCTGCGGAAAGTCGGCCGCCGGCCAGTCGAACGCCGGGATGTCGACCTTGTGAATGGGCTTGGAGCGCGTGCACGACAGGACACCCAGCAGGCGCCCGTGGAACGCGCCGCGGAAGGACAAGATGCTGTAGTTCGGGCTGCCCGGCTCCGCGTTGTCCATGGAGGACGCGGCGTCCTCGGGCGTGAAGGGACCCCCGCGGCGCTGCTCGGCGTGCTTCATGAAGGCCACCTTGAAGGCGTTTTCGTTGGCGCACGACCCGCACATCAGCGTCGTGACCGCGTCCATGCCGGGGGGAGCGACCTGGCAAAGGCAAAGACGCGGATGAATGCAACGCAAAGAAGCAAACACACACACACACACACGCACACACACACACACACACACGGAAGACAAAAACAATGCGGAGCATGTACCACCTCACACGCAAGGCACACACATACCGACATGAGTGTGTCTTGCACACGTTCGCCCCAGTTCACAGGTGGCATGTTGCCCAAAGCGGGACGGTGCGCGAGCAGCGATGCATTGTCGGGGTTGGTGAACACTTCCAGCATATGCGGGTGGTTGTAGCCTGCACAGGATGACCAAAACCCAAGCCACCGTGGCGTTGAACACGCCTCGCAAGGCAAAAAAACTTGTTGCTCACACGCCACAGCGACATGGACGGGACAGGCGACGCACCCAGTGGAAGAGACGCGATGTGCGCGAACGCATCGAGGAGCACGTTGCCGTCAGCATCGACAGCGTAGTTTCCCAGGCTCTTCGCAAAATCCATGAAGAACATCACAGACCCCGACTCCTGTGCACCCGCAAGGAAAGAACAACAACAAGCAACACAAAGCATTGCCCGCACAGCCACAGCCACAGCCACAGCCACAGCCTTAGCCAGCAAAAGCGCATGCCACCCGACCATCCATCCGTCCATCCACCCATCCATCCATCCACCCATCCATCCATCCATCCACCCATCCATCCACCCATCCATCCATCCACCCATCCATCCACCCATCCATCCACCCGGTTCCCCCCCGTCCACCACCCACGCCCACCCGCCACCACACAAGCAGACACACCGTGATATCATCCAACTTGTTGTGCATTTCCTTCGACTTGGGGCCAGGAATGGAGGGTGTGGACACGCGACACGCTGCCGGCTCGCCCGCAAACGTGGGCGCGGGAGTGGAGGGCACCGCGATGTCGTGGAAGCGGTGGGAGGCGAGCGGTGTGAGCGTGAGCCGCGGCTGGCGACAGCGCACCGCCGGCACGAATCGCCGCAAGGCAGCACAAGAGTTCAACATGCTCGCAAGTGCTTGCTTGGGTGACGGGAGTATGTGCACGGGATGCAAGATCATGTTTGTTTTCATTGTTTTCATTGTTTTCATTGTTTGTTTAGAACGAAATCCGCCGGGGGTCGGTGGTGCGTTTGGGAGTGAAGAAAGTCATGCGCCACTGGTCGTTGCGCGTGAGGCGAAACACCTCGACCAGGTCCCGAAGGAGCATGATCGCGGTGGTGCGACTTTTGCGGCGCTGTGGTTCCACGAAGGGGTACCGGCTCAGCAGGGACTGGCGCACCCTTTCGTCGCGCGCCGCACGGATCCACGCGACGGGCTCGATGACGTACCCGACGAACGCTGCTGCAGTGCTAGCTCCCGAGAACCGGTCGTAGGCCGCCAGCTTGTACCACAGCTTCCGCATCTGGAGGCGCAGGGTGTACATGAACAGCACCTGGAGAGACACGCGGAAGGTCGTGTGAGGCATGCGCGGACGGGAGCTGGTGGTGGGTTGTCCACACGCACAAAAAAGAAAATGGCCACCGCGTAGGCCATTGCACCAAGATAGATTCTAAAGCCAGTATAAAACGGGCTGTCTTCGATGCTGTTTCCGAAGTTTCGCGCAGAAATGGGAACATACACGCACGACACGATGGCTGGAATGCTCTGCGGGAACACAATCACACCCAACAACAATGTGCGCGTGACATCTCCCGCAACAGGGGATGGCAGGCTGGCTGGACAACCACACCGCGTACGAGTGCCACCACAAGCCGGGAGCAGGTTTCACGTTCCCGGCAGCACCTAGACGATGCTGGTTTCGTCATTGCAATGCTGCAGCGGTGAGAGAGCCGTGGTGAGTGCGACAGCGTGGATCACATGGTGGGGAAGGCGCCCAGAAAACGAAACGCATGACGTACATGCCAACCATGAGAAGCAAACCCATGGCGAGGCCAGCAGCGGCATCAGAGTCGCCGAAGTCCTGCAGCAGCCCAATGATGGGGAGTGCTGGGCAGGCAGCGTAGAGAAAACTCTGCCCAAGATGTTCATTAGCAAAGAAGGAGCGTCAGGGCGGGAAAGAGGGGCAGGATCAAGAGAGAGGATGGAGGGAGAGACAAGTTCGCGCAGTGAGTCAAGTCTGTACAGCAGGGCGGCATCACCTACCCGCGAGCACGCACCTGCACAACACTTAGCACCACTTTCCTTCTCCGAGAGCTGTACAGTCTCTTGAGAAAAACGGTGGTCATGCCGGTGCTACATGAAAAGCACAGCATGGTGGCCATCCATGGAACCTCTACGGATGCTGGGCGAATCAAACACCAGGCGCAGGTCAACAACGCAGGTCAACAACGCAGGTGGCACGGGCTCCAGCACAACATAGGAGACACCACACGAACACGCCGCGAGTGTCACCTACCCCCCCCCCCCCCCCCCCCCCCCCCGCACCATCTATTCGCAAACTCAGGAGAACCAACCCGAACACCAAGCCCCAGAATGCGGTCACAAAATCCTCCCGACCAGGGAAGGCGTAGAACAGGGTGAGGCGGGGCTTTATCTGGAGGGGGGAAGGGAGGGGAGAGGAAGGGAGGGGAGGGGAGGGGAGGAGGCAGACAGGCCAGCCACAGCATGGAGATCATCTAGTCACTCATCCACGCAACCACTCGCACTCCTCGTGCAGTGCACACACACGACACGACAATCGCCACGCGGTGGGGCGTACGTACCACATGGTGGCAGCCTATCTGGTGGAACGTGTACAGCGACGCAGAAATGGGCGTGGGGCGAGGGTTGAACGCCAGGTCGGCCACGTTTTTCCAGGTGTTGCGGATAATGAATGTCACAATCACGAAATGGACCAACTGCAAGAGTGGCGGCAGGAGGGCTGCCATCGCCATGGGCCATATAGGGAGGGGGCGAGGCCATCTCAGTGGATCAAGCGTCGTGCTCAACAACAAGAGCGTGTACACCGGCAAGAATGCCATCACCAAGAATGGAATGAGCAACTTGCACATGGCTAAAGCCACACCCCAGGCCCTGCTCCTGATAGTCAAGCGAGAAACTGAGCTAAGAACCAGCTCGTGCAGTCGCTTCTTGATCTTGCCATACTGCGGATACAACAGGCAGAAAGAAAACAGAACAAAAATAAAGATGGTCACCACGACGGACGAGTCACTCAGTCACGGCCGTCCACAACGCGAAAGGGCGCGGGGCCAAGCAATACACACCCTAATAACCCTCTTGTGCCCTGCAAACCTAACTGCGCACTGGTGGAACGCATCCCTGTCTACTGCACGTCGCAACGTCGGAACGCAGCAACACCGGGTTGTGACACCAACCAAGTGAGGGGGAGGTGCGATTTGGTCGGCCGGAACGCTGCCACCCAAGGCCAGCAAACGAGCCCACACATGGGTGTCACTGCAGTGATTGCTGCATTGTCTCCTCGCTTCGCGTCGGGAGGCGGCTGCTAGCGTGTCGGAAGACCAGTCCAAGGCCAGCAAGCGATACCACAGCGCAGGGTCACTGCAGTCAGTCTTCACTTGTTTGCACGTACCCCGAAGCGCCAATGCAGCCTCAGTGCCACAGCAAACAGCGATGCTGTGAATGACGTCTGGCGATGCACAGAAACGGTCAGTGTGTGCGAGTTGGGTGCGGTCGAGAACACTAACGCGACGTACCCACAGGCAGATCTGTAAACTGCACTCGGGGCTGCTTCCCTGTGGCTATAGGCACACCATCGCCAGTGTACACATGAGGATGCCCCACGTGCACACAGACTTCGTCTGTGGCTGCATGTTGGGACATGGGCGTGCTACATCCGTGCTGCCAAAACGAGAGTGGTGGTGTTGGGAAGATCAGCCAGCACTGCAGAAATCATGTCGCCTCATGTTTGAAACTAGTCAATCACAAGATTCGTGAGTTGGCGCGAACTACAGTCACCACTCGCTTGGCAGGTCCCCTTCGTTGCTGCCTAGCTGGGCGTGTGCGCCTGTCACGATGGTGCGGTGCTCCAAGTGCAAGCAGCTTGGCTTCACACACAACCACGGCCACAATGCACGTGGCCACGACAAATGGTTTCACAGCATGGGGGGTGAGCTTGTGCGTGTGCGAAACTCGCCCGCCAGGGCAGACGCCATCGCCGCGCTTCCAGCGCGGCTGCTGATCCCCCCCACGCGAGACGCCGGGGGCGCTCGTCAGGTGCAGGCACTAGCAGAAACACCATCGCGTGTACTGGCGCACCCCCCTGTCCCTGGCCCGCTTGTTCCACCATCCGGGAGCGCGCAGCCGCCGCTTGTTCCACCAGCAACAGCCGTTGCGCGTCCACCGCGCACTCCAGTACGCCCTGGAGGCGCCCAGGCACAACCCGCACATCAGGGTGTCACCCGCGGTGGGCGTGGGCGAGGTGTTGAGCAAGGTGTCAGACGAGGCGTTGGCCGAGGCGTTGGCCGAGGCGCTGGCCGAGGCGCTGGCCGAGGCGCTGGCCGAGGCATTCGACGCGGCGGGCGTGGCGGGCGTGGCGGCGGTCGACGCGGCAGGCGCAAGCCGTTGGGTGATGCACTGCGCGCCCGAAACGCAACACCGCCTTCCAGCTCGCCGTGGGACAGGGTGGACACCCGACCGACGCTCCTGTTCAGCCAGCACCAGTTCGTTGACATGGTCTTGGGCGCTCGCTTCGCGAAGCAATCCAAACTGTCAATCGACCAAGCGCGCCAGGTGTCCGGCTACAGTCTCACCAGTCGCATTGAGTGCATCTTTGCGATGTTCTCGGCGAGGGTGGTCAGCTGCATCACGTTCCCGTTGAACAAGCGCCTGAGGCGCATGCGCATTGCACACCCTCGTCGCGCTGACACGTTTGCCGACGTCGTGCAGTCAGAGTTCATGGTATGGCTGGGGCTCTTCATGTGGCGGATGGCGGGGCTTGACAGGGAGTCGGCGACGTTCTTGTGCTCTTTGGCACCGCTTGCATCCATGACAAAGGCCCGCTTCGGCGCCATCAAGAAGTGCCTTCATGTCATGCCGCGCGACGGAGACCGCCTCCACGTCCAAGTGCGTGTGTATGTGTGTGTGTGTGTGTGTGTGTGTTTTCTGAATGTTCGTTGAATGTGTGTGTGTGTGTGTGTGTGTGTGACACGTGCGATTGCACGCGGACATTGACGGGGAACATCTCACTTGTGGGTGGAGACGCAGGAAGCCATCCGCAGCGTGCATCAGCTGGAGGTGGACATTTTCTCGCGCGCTCGAGAACTCGTGTTCGTGTCGGGCATGGTGGCGAGCTTCGACGACTGGAAGTGGAAGTACAACGGCATGGACGCTCCAATCCGCCGCAAGCTCAGCAGTGGCGGCAATGGCTGGACCGCAGACGTGATCGTGTCCACGCCCGAGCATTACGTACTGGACGTCCGCAAGCGTGGTATCGTGGGCGTCGGTGCTCGAGACACGCTGGAGGATGTCGCCGCTGGTCCCAACGCCCTCCTGTCTCGTTTGTCTATCGAGTGCAAGCGCCTGTTGCTCGTCATGGACCGCGGCTACATGACGCTGGAGCGCGCCCTCGACTGTGCGTTGTGCCCCGCCCTCCCGTGCCGCCTTACCCGGCCCAGTACTGCCGCAGTGCTGCCTCTCGCCGCAGTCCTGCCTCGCTGTTTGCCACAGTTGCCACCCGTGGCCTCGAGATCGTCGGCATCGTGGACCACGCTCGTGTCCACCCCATCGTGCCGTACACCTTCGACCGCGTGCGGCACGAGGATGGGGTGCAAGCAGGCGTCGATGCGAGCAAACGGCCCGTGTACTTGATGCCGGTTGCGGACGCGTGGGGCAAGGAAGTCATGGTGTATTCCATGGACGTACGTCCAACTGTACGGGCACGACGCAGAACGTCGCTCATCGCCACCGCCGTTCGGCAGCCGTACTCCGGCACCGCGCGCTCCGGCAAGAAGCGGACCGATATCCCGGACGTCAAGTCACAACTGGTACGGTTTCTCGTCTGCCTGCACGACGAAGAGCTGGCCGCGCTGGCGCAGACGATGGTGTACATGCCCAAGCCCATCAACAAGGCGGCCGCAAAGCGAACCTTGGCGTGGCCTGCCGACTCCACGCACAGGGGATGCCACGCCCCAGCGTCGATCGGAGCCGCAGTCGTCAACCGGCGGCGCCGTCACGCCCGCGCGCAGGACGCGGCGCGCCGTCACGCCCGCGCGCAGGACGCGGCGCGTGCCAACGAGCGCCTCCACGACGGCGACACCGACATCGACGATGACTCCACGCACAGCGACAACATCGACGGTTCTGCTCGCCGTGGGCAGGGCACGGCCGCGCAAGCCGGAGCCGGAGCTGGAGCTGGAGCTGGAGCTGGAGCTGGAGCTGGAGCTGGAGCTGGAGCTGGAGCCGGAGCCGGAGCCGGGGCTGGAGCCGACCCCACCGGCCGCGTTCCTGACGGACCGGTGTTCGCCACACCGCGCCGCAGCTCCCGCATTGCCCGCCGTGCATCACCGGCACTGCCCGGTCCGGGGGGCGACATCGGCACGCCGTCCTCTGCACCTGCGCCACACACACCGGGTTTTCATCGTGTCGGCACGCCGGCGGATCGTGCACAAGCGGCTGGTGGTGGCAGGGCCGCGCACGCGACTGGCACGGGCGAGGAGGACGACCTCCTGTCGTCAATGTCGGTCGAGCGGCGTGCGGCGCTCGACCAAGTGTGTGAAGACATGGCGGACACGTGCCGACGGTTGCTAGTGAGCATGGGTGGCGTCCAAGTGTCGTCGTATGAGCCCGTGGCGCCAGTGGAAGCCGGCGTGCCAGGCGTGATGGCGACAGCTGGCGGTGCTGCCATTGCTCCAGGGGCTTCAGTGGTCGCCCTGGCGGCCGACGCTGATGCGGCTGTCGATGGTGCAGGCGTGGCCGGTGCAGGTGTGGCCGACGGTGCGGGTGTGGCAGACGGTGCAGGTGTGGCAGACGGTGCAGGTGTGGCCGACGGTGCAGGTGTGGCCGACGGTGCAGGTGTGGCCGACGGTGCAGGTGTGGCCGACGGTGCGTCTGTCGATGGCGATTCCGCAGCCGACGACGTGGCCGACGGTGCGGGTGCCGACTCCCGTGTCGACATGGCCGATTTTGGCAATGAGGTGGAGGACAACGGTGACAGCACCACGGACACCGAGGAAGAAGAAGGTGCCGGACGCAAGGACGCCGAGGTGGGCGACGACGACGTCGGTGTGCGTCGCACGGTTGGGTCACGGCGCGTGACGGAGGTGCTGGGCCGGCGTGTTCACTTTCTCACAGCTGGGCAGCGATGCAAAGACTGGTTCATGATGCGGGTCGGTCACATCACAGGCACGGCGGCCTGCATGGTTGGTGGCTTCGCGAGGCGGTTCCTGCAGGCGCAGGACCTGGCGGTGCGGTCTGCGATGGTGGTGAAGCTGGTGCAGCGCATGTGCACCAGCTGGTTCGGACGCCACTCCGGTACATGGTACACACGGGCCGGCTCCGAGAACGAGGACAACATCGCCGCCTGGTTGCTTGGCGACCGCTACATCCGCTCTTTCTGGGACGTTGGCCTTGCGGAGAACAAGGCGCACGCGCTGGTGGCAGCCTCCGCGGACGGCATCATCCAGTTGCGCAACCCGCAGAGGTGGGCGCCTCAAGCCGGGCTCACGGAAGACGCCCTCTTGCCTGTCGAGTTCAAGACGATCATGGGCGCTGAAGCGCTGCGGAAGTACCATGACGCGCAGGCCGCCATCCAGCGGCGCCAGCCAGGCGTCAACTGGGTGTGCTGCACCTGGGGTGACAACGACTTCCAGCACCTAGTGCCGCAGCGTTCGCACAGAATCCAGCTCCTCCACCAGCTGGCGACGTTCGAAGCGCCGGCATGCGTGTACGTGCCGGCGCTGTTGGCGGACGGTGCTGAGGACCGTACCCTGTACAAGGTGTTGGTGCTGGCGAACGCGCTGGCAGTTCAGCGCCATGTCGCCATCATGGAGGCTGTTGCGGCGCCGCTGCTCGGGTGGATGTACGCCGGGTCATCGGCACGGGCGCCGGAGTGCCTGCGCATCGAAGAGGCGCTGATGCTCGAGTCCCACCACACGTTGTGGTGGGCCGTGAGACGCCACGTCCTGGACGAAGCGCCGCTTCCTCCAGTGCAGCAGGTGTGGCACGCATGGACCGTGATGTACAACATGATCATGGGGGCCGTTGATGCCAAGGACCGCGGCCAGACGTACACGAAGCCTTCGCGGTGTGGCACGTGGAAGAACTGGGGAGGCGCCGTCGTGGCGTCATACCTGCAGCATGCTATCTACAACGCGAGTCGGCTGTTCCGTGCCGCCCGCTGCTACGACATTGTCGGCACCGTTCCGGTGCATGTGTTCAAGCACCGCATGCGCCGCGTCGAGTCCATGCGTGTCTTCTTGATCAAGGCAGGCGCTGAGCTCCTCAAGGCGGGCGGCGTGCGCCCGTTAGCGACGAACGAGCCGGCGCCAGCGGCGACGAACGAGCCGGCGCCAGCGGCGCCGGCGGATGCGCCGGCAAGCTCGCCTGCAGGCGAGCACCTCGTCCAGGAGCAAGCCAAGTTTGCACGCATGGCGGCGAGGTTGGCTGACCTCGGTCATACAAAGCAACGGCAAGTGAAGGCCATACTGGAGACAGCCGACGGCAAGGAGTTCCGTGCCTGCCCGCGGGTCGACCACACCCTTGTGTGCGCACCCGACGGGAAACAGCGCTGGTGCTCAGCGTGTGCCTCCAACGCCATCATTCCAGGCACGACCAGGCGCCGGCGAGTTGGTGGCCGCTCCACACGCATCTGCATCTCTTGCCAGGTTCCGTTGTGCCAGAAGCGGGGCAAGGACTGTTGGCAGGTGTGGCACCTGCGCCAGCACGGTGACAACGCAGGTGATTGACCACACAGCACAGCACAGCAACACACACGAAAATTTGCCAGTTTTTTGTCGGCCGCGTGCGCACGCATTAGCGCATGTGTAGACCTACCAAGTACATCAGGAGGTCACGGGTGGCCCTGGGAGCATGCTGCATGGTGTCCGGCCCGCCCGCTGGCGTACGGACGCGCGCAATCGATGCGCGCGTGTGCCGCATAAGAGTTCTAAAACCAGTACTACGTTTGCATAGAGCGCACCAACAAGATCCACCTTGCAACGCACGAGTACTAATTTTAGCACTCAGCCGTTGGACGATGGGTATCGAATCGGCCCCGTCCCTTCAGGCGACGCACGCGGTCGGGGGGAAACCAGAGACAGTGTTGTCCTGGCAGCGACGATTTTGTGCTTCACCCTTACTGTTTGCGGTGGCGTCGCGAAATGGAAACACACGGTGGTTGGTTCGGTTTCTTCAGCTACTACAAATGTGCTTCCCTACACCACGTCACCAGGGTGCAGCACACGGAACACGTGCGCCTGCCACGGTTTCAGCGCCACCCACAGACCCTTGGTTGACATTTCAGGCACGCGTCGTTCGAAGAAGGCTTCTGATAACAAGTCCAGAAGGACAACCGTGCGCTCAGGAACTGAAGAACCTGAAGTGGTCTCAATCGCGCCAGCACTGGCATCCACACTGGCACCCGCACTGGCGCCAGCACCAGCACCGGCACCAGCACCGGCACCAGCACCACACCGGATGCCTGCACCAGCATCTTCATCCTTAGACAAATCATTTTGTGGCTTCATTGGGTTGGTCCGTTGTGACGCGGGATGTACCGCACCACAAAGCAAAGCAGAGGGGACAACGACATGGCCATTGGCACCAGACGGACTGTAGTTCACAACAACCAGCAACGTGTTGCCGTCACTCGTACGTGGCGGGACACAGGCATGGGCAATTAATGACTGCCACGTCGCATTTCCGTCATCGGAAGGGCGGCGTTCAAGACGCGTAACAGCGCCGGACCGGACCGAAGGGTGGCGCAGCAGCGCCAGAACCGACTGGTGGACAACCATGGATGCTGCGTCCGGACGCTCTTTTGCACGACGCTGCATGTGACCGTTGGTTCACCACAGGTCAACGCGCGTACACTTGTCACAGTGGGAGGTTGGAGTAGCCACAACGCACCACAACGTGCATCGATTGCTTGTGTAACCGACCTTGCCCTTGCCCCCAGTGAACAAAATGCAGACCAGGCACCGTGAAAGACACCACACTTGCCGCGAAGCGTTGCTGCACGCCAGTAGAGGGGGCATCATGAATTGCGTCCACAGCCACCACCACCACATTGCTTCTGGCGACGCGACAAACCGCACCTTGATGTTTGGAAACGTTTTCGCAGCCCGTGGCTCGTCGTGGTTTTCCAGAAATCGCACCTGTCACCACGGCACAACCCACGTCACGTGTGCACGTACTGAGTCACACAGCCCCTGGCACACGTGAAAACAGTGGGCGTGTGTCAAATAACAGGTCGTACCGACTTTGACTGGTAATCTGGAGCCGCTCGGAGGTGTGCCTCAACGGACTTGCCGGCACCATTGACAAGTCTATCGTACAGCTCTTTATCGTAGGTGTAATCGAAACCCTGCTTGTGGCAGCCGTCAGGGCACCACGAAAACGAAGATGACAGAGCACGATGGTGTTGAGAGCTCCACACGACACAAAACACGCACGAGTAGGTGAAGGTCGTGCTCCATGTGCCAATACACCTCCGCAACAAACAAGAAATCGGGACGGGCTTCGTGCACAGCATTCACGGCAGCTGCAAGCACGCGCTCAGAAACAAACAGCACAGCACGCACCAGCACCACGTGTCACATGATGTATGCGCGCTGCCGCACCCGTTCAACGCAACGCGACAATCCGAAGGAAACGGACTTTCCCAAAACTCTGTTGTGAACTCGTCGTCGGTTGGATTGGCGAGAACCTGAGACTTGGGCCATGTGGACCTGAAGACCTTGCGGGTGACAAGCATTGCCATGTCACAGCGCACACCGTCACACTGCCCAGCGAATCCCCACCGCGGCCAACATATGTCAAACATCATCGGTTCAAGGAGAGAGGGCAAGGGAAAAACAGAGGGGGGCTATGTGGACGTCGGGTGTCTTGTGTACACAGCCATTAGCAGCTTGAAAGCCGTGGTGCACGCACCATGGTGGCCATCTTGAGAAGCGTGTCCTGGAGGAAACTGCGCAGGGCCGGAGAGTAGTAGTTCAGTTGCGCGGTGTCTGTCCACCCGCCAAAGTTGGGGTCGCGTCCGTGCGCAATGTTAGACCCTGCAACTTTTGTGTAGTTGCTTGGGGACGCGGCAGCTGCATCTGGCGTGCCCTGGAGTGAACAGAACAGGACAAACGTGTCTGAGTGAGTGGTGGTGTTTCGTTTCGAAGACTGGCTGCACGACACGTTTGCGCCACCACGACGAAGCACACGCACCCGAATCAACATGCCCGGGGAAACTTGAACCCAAGGGTGGTCGACTGCGACATGGTTTGGAACCTGAAGGAAAGAACGACGAGGCGTGAACAGAACGAAACAGACATGACCCGCTGTTCCGCACGTACGAAGTCAAGCATCTGCCCATTCACCCAGAGCAGCACACAACCCAAAACCAGCAAAGAAGAACAGGCATGAGTGAAGAGTAAGTATAAGTGTGTGTATGCATGCGTTGATTTTCAGCGGAAAAACGCAGCAGTGTGGAAGGGTGTGACACAATGCGGTTTGCTGGAGTTCAATGTACACACCAGCCGTATGCCACGGATCGCAAGTTGCTTGCGGAAAGCCTGAAGCGCAGTGTCCCCACCAAAGTCTGTGTGTACAGTGTATGCAGTGATAGCAAACGGGCTGCTACATATGCCGCGGTCTGGAACATGTGTGAGCTCCGCTTTGCTGCGGCTCATGTCCCAGCCAGCACGCCCGGTTTGCCAAACGCCTGTACATGGAATGGCGCAACACCGCGCCTGAGAACACCACCCTGGCCCAATCAGAGCGTACCATGCCACAGAACAAGCGTACCAAGAAGGTAGACAATGTCATAGCCGTCACGCGTGATGCTGTCAAAGAAGGCTGCCGGCACACTGTCAAGCCGGCAGCAGGAACCATCACGCTCGGCGCACTCCGACAACAAGCATCTGCGGCCCCCGAGTGGGGTTCACTGTGAGATCCCGACACACTGACGCACAAATCAGTATGAAAATCACACGACCCACCGACAGTGAATTTGCAGAAGGGAGGGGTGGTCAGGTAAGGGGCGCATGACATCCAAAGTGGTGACAAATGCTGTGCACAGTGCGCGTGCCAGCCAAGTACAACTTCACCACGGACGACACAGACAGCAGCCTGCTGTCAGGTTTTGATCCGATGTCGCATCACACAGCCAACGATGCACATCGCCAGTGCGGCGCGCAGCCACCTGCCATTGGTAGGAGCGGTGGTGGTCCTGCTGTGTGTATCGCTGTTGTACTCCCACGTGTATCCTGTGGGGAAGCGGGCACACGAGGCGTCCACGCTGGCCTTCCGCCCTGTTGATGGAAGCGAGCCGGCAGGCACGTCGATGCTGTTGGCACGGCAAGGGTGCGGGCTCCCGCACCCGTCAACGTTGGAAGACGTCCCACCAGTGCTGCAGGATACGCCGGTGACAAGCGTGTGCGCCAACCGCATCCCCACCTCGTGCGCCTCCAACAGCTCGTTCGGCGAGCACGTGAAGGCACTACGACGAGAGGCGCGCGTCGCAATCGTTGCGGTGATGCACAACAGCTTACCGGCGCTGCCCCTCTGGACGGATCAAGTCACCCGGCTGTTGCTCACGCTAAGCGCCCCGCCGTATCGGAACGTGTTCGTGTCGATTGTGGGTGTGAACTCACGTGACGGCACCCGCGCGGCGCTGGAGTCGTTTGCTGCCCACCTGCGCTGGATGGGCGTTCCGCACGCCATCACCGTGAACTACTTGGAGCGCTGGAACCAAAGCGAGGAGGAGTATCGTGCGGCTGCATGGGACGCTGCTGTGTCAGGGTTCACGGCGTGGGCCCCCGCGCAGCAGTTCACCCACGTGCTCATGCTTGACGCCGGCTGGTTCTGCGCCCGAGACGCGCTGCAGCTGCTGACTGCTGTGGGTGGTGCGGGGGCGGGGCGGGTAGTAGCGGGCAGTGGTGCGCCACACAGCGCAGGTGTCGAAGCCACAAGCCAGCACGAGCACGGGCGTGGGCTTGCTGACATGGCCTGTGCCGTGGATGTTGATGTGGGTGTCGTGGACGGGCGCAGGGGGGCGCCCATGCCCGTCAGTCTGGCCAGTGTGCGCACGGCACAGGGCCGGCTGATACCAAGGCTGAGCAGCGACAACGTCACGCAGGTGCGTCATGCTTTGCACGTTGTGTAGTTTGTGTGTTGTGTTGTTGTGTGTGTGTGGCGGGGTTTGGGCCAATGCTGCTCCTCTGCGTGTGTGCGGTGGGATCACGGGCTGGATGAACCCTTGCGTGCGCGTGTGCAGGTGGCCATGTGTTGGAGTGGCGCCGTCGCGGTGCGCATGGATGTCATTCGGGGACGCGACCGCGTGTTTCGCCCGCCCACACTTCCTGGAGAGTGCCCCCCGACGACCTCCACCGCCTTCAACGTTGACGCGGCCAAGGCTGGGTTCCACCGTTTTGTTCTGGTGCCCACCGCAACCATGTCGCGCAGCATGCCCGCCTTTGAGGCGGTTCGAGGGTCCAAGCAGTGGCCCGCACCCCCGGCGCACAGCACACCCCCGTTGGACTTTAGCAGCCCGCCCGCATCCATCGTGTGCTGCCCAGGTGCGGGTCATGATGGGGAGGGGGCAGCGTGTCACCAGGACCAGCCGTGGCTGGGTAGATAGCCGGTAGACGTGGCGGGTGCACCGGGAACATACATGTATGCATGTCAGCGCGGCGTTGTGTGTGTGTGCTATGCAACGCAACAGGTCGAGAACGTGCACACAAGGTGTCATGCATTGTGATTGGG
>Ga0213833_1001821_pt1 | contig 14521 bp, 19 predicted proteins | sample SWATP21_FD_160575 | JGI IMG/M metagenome (GOLD analysis project Ga0213833, IMG submission 160575) | Coastal seawater microbial communities from Marineland, Florida, United States - SWA TP2 #1 | ecosystem: Environmental > Aquatic > Marine > Coastal | place: USA: Florida | collected 2016-08-14
CCGACAAGCACGCACATAACCATGGAACGTAGTGGGGTCGGTGAGTGTCGGTCGGCAGTGCGATAACCGGTGCTCCACAGTCCACACAGACCCACACATGGTGCGGCGCAAATAGCGAAGCTCAACCAAACGTACGCAGCATGCACAAACGATGCATCAGACTGCCCATGACCAAAGGGAGCCACAGTGCCATCTGCAACGCCCCCTGCCTGTTCCACACCAAAGGACGTTCAACCACAAGACCATCGCCGCGCCAAACAAGCCATGTTGCGTTGCCGTGCAGGCGATTGGAGTTGTCACTCACCTGGAGTTCGTCATCAAGTGCACTGGTGAGCATTTGATAAAACTCCATGGCATCGTGCTGCTGGTAGCCTCGAAACTGTGGCATGAATCGCCACACTGCCAGGATCAATGACGTGGGTGTAACAACTGCCCAACGACCAGACCATAGCACTCGCAGCACTCGGTGCATCTGTGTGGTGTGGTGTGGTGTGGTGTGCAGCGCAATCATGGGTGAGAGCAAGTTTGCCTTCGTCGCGAGTGGCTACAAAGGCGCACCTCAACACAGATGGACCACGCTTCAGTCTGACGCTGCGACTTCGTTCGCTTCTTCTTCACCTCCTCGTACACCGTCACCGTGGTTTGCCTGGCGAGCACTGGGGGAGGGGAGCACAGGGCGGAGTCAGGTGGCGACTCACTCTTTGTGGTCTCCGAGTGACTCGATGAGACACCGGTGCCACTCGCCGTGGTTGCACTCTTGGACCGACGTGACGCAGGTGTACCGTAGGTGCTGGTTGCAGTGCGAGATCGGCGGGAGGTGCGCGGTGCGTGTTGGCGCAACGCTTGGGCACCCGCCTCGTGCCACGGGCTCTTGCTGAGCGACAAGTGGCCGGTGCTGACCAAGCGGAAGGTGGGCACAAAGGTGTAGAGGAAAAAGTCACGGAACAGCGGGATGGCGGACAGCGCTTGGATGACGGAGTTGACGTAGCAAGTGTTGCCCAGGTTGCGCAGCCCAACGCGGCCCGGCATGAGGCCTGTGACTTGGCGACGCTTGCGGCTTGAGGCACGACGAAGAGAAGCAGAAGAGGAGGAGGAGGCGGATGTGAGAGGTGTGGGGCCCGCAGTAGACACCGTTCCTGCTGTCTGCCGGCGCTCCGCCCGTGGTTGCGTGGAATCGACCGTGGCTGTGACCACCGCGCAGGCCTCGGCGCTGTCGGGGCGGAGAGGCAGGTCGGGCGCGGGTTGCGGCGGCGCTCCACGTGACGGTAACGCGGGCGGGCGTGCTGTTGCGTGGGGACTCGCACGTGAGTACGGCACAGGGAGTGGCGACATGGGCACCACAGGAAGTGTGGCAGCAGTTAGGCTACCCGCTGGCAGTGTGGTGGAAGTGGAAGGGGATGGGGCAGCTGGGGGAGACGGGGGAGGGAGGGCGTCGCGGTGGTGCGGATGGGTTTGAGGGCTTGGGGGAGCGGCGGTGGCAGGTGAGGCAGGACTCGTGGCACGCATGAGCATGGTCGCTGACCCAGTCGCGAGGGATGACAACGAAACAGAGCGGTGCAGGGATGATGCACCCAGGTGCGGTGCTCCAGGCGTGTCCTTGCTGGCAGTGGCGGGAACATATGGTGACGCGGGTGAGGATGCCATGCGTAGTGCGAGGGACAGCCCAACCGACGCTCGTTGCTCGTCCTGAAGCTCGTTGCCTGTGCTTCCAGCGTGGAGTGTGGCTGTAGAGCGAGATGCCATGGGTGTTGGGGTTGTGCACAGTGCAAGGTCGCTGTCAGGCAGTGGGGATGCTCGGGTTTGGGTTGCCAGTGGCTCCATGGCGAAACACCCCTTTGCACGCATCCAGCCGAGCTGCGTGGAGGTGGGCGCGTTGTTCAATACAAGCATCCCAGTTCCACAGGTTCATGGACACAGAAACAAGACAAGGCAAGGGGGACCCGCAAGCGTCAAGCGCACAAGCGCACAGCAACTGCTGGCCACAGAACGCGCACCTTCAGGGCACCAAACGGAAGGCGCAGTAGCAAGCGTTCGTAGTGACGAACAGCAGTGTCCCATCTATCCTGAGCGTTAAGTCGTCGCATGGACGCATGGGACACGCCAGGCAGGCGGTTGTGGTATGTGATGAGGCGGGGGTGGAGGCTCCAGTGCGATTGCGACTTGATGAACACACGGCCGTCTCGAGTGGTGGAGGCGCTGTTGTCGGCGATGATGAGCCCAGACCCAGACACGCACAGACAAGCGCACTCGCGCACGGTCACCCTCCACACGTACCGAAACGTTTGCGTTTGTTTATCATGAAGCACGTTGCGGATGTGGTCAATGTCGCTGGTGCGGTTGTCCTGCACGCAACGCGGGACAGCCAGCCAGGTCAACAACAGGGGGCGATGGTAGTTGCGACGACGACATGAAAACACACACCTTGAGGACATATTCATCACACTGGTAGCAATAGCATGACTTGTTGGTGAACTGGAGACTGAGTTGGTGCAGGTGGCTCTCCCAGTGCTTCTTGGCGTGCTTGCCTGGCTGCAGGCGGCCACAGCCCACATGGCCACATGACATGCAGAGCCACAGGTCTTCTCGGGTGCCACACTCGCGGCACTTCCACTTGACGGGGTTGGCGATGACTTTCAGTGCTCGCTCACGTTGAATCGAGTTGGTGTGTGTGCACACCACAAAGTCCTGCCCACCGAGCGGCGTGCTCGGTGCGGTTTTGGCGCGCCTCTTGCGCCGGGAGCCAGTAACAGGAGAACTCGCCCTTGCTCGGGCCATGGCCTTGACGCGGCTTGATCTTCTCCCTGATAGCGTTGCAAAGAGGGTAGCGGAACAACAACAGTCAGCCCCGGAGCAGGCGGCATGTGGCAGCGGGGCAATGGGATTTGAAAGCACATCACACGTACGCGTCATCATGTTGTCGGATCACACGGCAAAAAAAAACACACGCTGCACGGCACCCGCATCAGAGATCTTGATTCGCTGTGAGCTGAAAGCCCATCGGACGGTTGGTACGACCTGCAGCATTCATGCTCGAGGAACCTTGGATCGGCACTGGCAGCGACAGCAGCACCGCTGCCAGCCCGCAGCGCCGAATATATTGCTAGTTTTGACAAACTGGTTGAGGCACATCGTCACGCCAAGTTGTGATTAGTTACACGTGACGCGGCGCGTCATCGCTCGCTCGGGTTGCTTGTTTCCCACCACGTTGCTGAGACTGTTCGGACTGGGCGTGTTGGTAGAGACACCCCGCTTCGGTTCGCTTCCTTGTAGTCTTAGCGACACTGTGACACATGGCTGAGGCACGCAGCGCCATTCGCGTTGGGGGACACGCAACCGGCGTGCAGTTGGGCATTGCGGAGGGGCATTTCGATGTACATCTTCGGCTGAAGATTCCGTACCGCCCGAGTGCCATCGCTGTACGAGTGCGCCGCCAGCTGGAACGGCTCCGCAACCTTGTTGTGAACGGCAGCTACCCATTGGGGCCGCTGGTGTTGGGTATTCTCATGCTCGCCATCCCAAGCTTGTACGTGACAAAAGCCGCGCGGATCTTGGATTGTGCCGCATCCTGTTTTTGTTGCGACAAATGTCTTCTTGTCTTGTAGTGAGTATGCTTTTTTTCCAATCACATGGTGCGCTAACATGACTGATCGTTGCTGCAGTGTGTTGCTTGTGAGTCGCGATCATTGGATTCGGCAAGGATGGCTTGGGACGCTGGTGTGGAACATCGGCCACATGTTCCCTTTTGTCGATGCGTTGCCCTTGGCAGCGCGTGTTGGGTGGCTCACAATGTGGGCGACAGTGATCGGTTTCTTTCTGCTCACTACTCTCCAGCGAGTTCTTCTGCGCCTTTTGTTCAGCTACCAGGTGCGTGATTCGCTCGCTGTTGGTGTTCCGCCTGTTTTGTGGTTGCTGACGATTGCCACGATTGTGCCGGTCTACCTGTTCGTCCGCCGTACATTATCCAACCCCCTGTGGCGCCAGGCCTTTTTGTATGCGGGCCGTGGCAAGGTGCCTCTGTCTGTGAAACTGTGGGGACTTGCTGTGAAGCTCTTGAGTGGTCGTAAGCCGATGACGTACGGATTTGACTCGACCATGCCCCATCGCCCTGTCCCGAATCTGAAAGCGACTTGCCGTCGTTGGCTGGAGTCTGTGAAGCCACTGCGCACGGAGGAAGAGTACAAGCAATCAGAAGCCCTGGTGGAGTCATTCTTGGCCAACGAAGGTCCCCGTCTGCAGCGTTACTTGCACTTGAAGAAGCTGGTCTCGCGCAACTATGTGAATGACTGTGCGTGGTTGATGCATCTGTGCGCGAGCCCGCTGCACACCACTCTGTACCACGATGTGTCACGTCACCTGCCATGCGAGCGCACTCTGCTTTGTATACTTGTTTTGCAGGGTGGGAGAAGTACTGCTACCACAAAGGTCGCAGCAGCATCATGATCAACAGCAACTACTACGTTGTGGACGGTCTGTTCAAGTGCCCCACGACCGTTCGGAATGCTCGAGCTGCTCAAATGACGCATAACATCCTGAAGTACAACCGCCTTGTCGAGCGCGAACTCATCCCACCCATGCTTGTTCGGGTGCGTGATGCTGATCATCTGATCATCTTGTCTTTGCAGTTTAGGGCTCTGCGTGATCTTCTGACCATGGCCGTGGCATGTTGTGCAGGGCATGGTACCTCTGTGCATGACGCAACACGTTCGAATGTTTGCCACCACTCGTATCCCCGGTCGTGATTGTGACTCCATCAAACATTATGAGTACCAAGACGTGAACCACATCGCAGTGCTGTACCGTGGCCATTGGTTCAAGGTGGATGTCATCCGCAAGGTACGGGCGTCGTGTTGCCCAGGATGCGACATGTCATGCAACGACATGTCAAACAGCGTTGCTCATGCTGGCCGTGATACACACAGGACGGTCGCATTCTGGCTGCCCGTGAACTTGAGGAGCTGTTTGATTTCATCGTTGAAGAGGTGGAACGTCTGGGTCCGAATGCTGGCGAGGAGGTAAGTGCGACCACGCACCCACACGCCCCTGACCACGCCTATGTCCCACCCATTATCATGTGGATTTGGCGTTGCTCACGTGGCCGTGTGTGCTACTGCTGGCTTGCGGGTGGGGCCAGGGCGCTGTCGCGGCACTGACGAGTGACAATCGTACGAAGTGGGCTGAGGCGCGAGAGACTTACTTCAACGACGTGCGTGTTGTGTTGTTGCCGTGTGTTGTTGCCGTTGGCATCCCTCTGAGGCGTGGACGTGACATGACGTGCTTGTTTTTCCTGGTGTTGAACATCATGTTGTGTTTTCGTGCTCGCACTATGCTGGCATGCATGCATTCATCTACCTTTCTTTGCACAACAGGGCCTGAACCGCGCATCGCTGCACGCCATCGAGTCCGCAGTGTTCTGTGTCATTTTGGAGGACGAAACTCCCGAGACTTTCACGGAGTGCGGCCGACTGTTGATTGCCGGCACAGGTGCCAACAGGTGGTTCGACAAAAGCATTTGCTTGGTGGCGTTTGCCAACGGGCGCATGGGCTTGAACTGTGAACACTCCTGGGCTGACGCGCCTGTCATCGCCCATATGGTACGTCGTGTCTGCCGCTGTTGCTACCGTTTGTGCACCCCACTCTACGACGGATGGGAGTAGAGGAGTTGGATGGTGCATTTCGTTCACCGGTGGCACCGCGTGTCCGCAGTATGAGTGGGTCATGATGACTGGTGATCTTGTCGACGGTGTGTATCAAGACGACGGGCACACGCGTGATGGCCGTTCCGGCTCCACGAAGCCACTGATTCCAGCGCGGTGCGTGAGCAACAGAGGAAGCGTTGGTGCTCGGTCTTGTTTGCCGTTGCCGTTGCGTGCTCTGATGTGGCTGTGTTTGCCGCTGTGGGTTGCTTTGGTTGGGCACATCCTGCAGCATCCTGTTTGATGTGCCGTCTGGTCTCCGTGAACGCATCAAGGCTGCGCAAGAGCAAGCGACCGCTTCGGTGAACGACTTTGACCTTTGCGTTCGCCTGTATGATGGATACGGAAAGGGTTTCATGAAGCGGTTCGTGGTGGGGAGCGTGAATAGTTGTGTTCGCTGGGATTTTTGCTGAACGGGCCATGTCGTGCGTTTTGCAACAGTCTTGGCGTAAGCCCGGATGCATTCATTCAGATGGCGCTGCAAATCACCTACTTCCGCAACATTGGTAAATTCCACCTGACCTACGAAAGTGCCATGGCGAGGTTGTTCCGTGATGTGCGTGCACCTTGTGGGGGGTATGGGTGGGGTGCTGATATGCGTGGGATGTTGGTCTGCGTGGGGAAGTGCGCGCTCCGGTGTTTGTCTGTCTGCCCGTGTGTTTTGTGATGGTTGTTGTTTCGTTCTATCTTCTTTTGCCCTCAGGGTCGCACCGAGACGATCCGCAGTGTCAGCCGAGAGTCGGTAGCTTTTGTCCGGGCATTCTTGGACGACACCACCCCCGTGAAGGAGCAGCTGCAACTCCTGCGAGCTTCGTCGAAGCGACATGTTCGCTACACGGCTGATGCGATGACAGGCAAAGGTGTCGACCGCCACCTGTTCGCTCTCTACATTGTGTCCAAGGGCAAGGAGGTGGACTCGCCGTTCTTGAACTCTGCGCTGAGTGAGCCGTGGCGTCTGAGTACGTCGCAACAACCCCAGCAGCAGACCAACCGGTGGAACCTGAAGAACCCTGAGCATGCGAAGCGCATGGGTGCTGGCGGCGGGTTCGGCCCGGTGTGTGACGATGGCTGTACGTATCATGCTGCCCCCACAACGCGCGCGTTTGTTTGTGTGCATGCCATGTTCACCCACCATTGCGTTGCATTTTGCACCTCCAGACGGCGTGTCATACATGGTGGCTGGGGAGGACCACATCATCTTCCATGTGTCCAGCAAGCAATCGTGCGCAGCGACATCGTCCACTGCTTTCATGGACACGCTGTACGCGACGCTTGGAGAGATGCAGAAGGTGTTTTTGCCTGTCGCGAAGCCACTCGCGTCAAAGCCTGCCCAGGCAAAGAAGTCGGACTGATGATCATGCCAAGCCAGTGTCATGTACGCAGACTTTCTGAGACGCGAGTTGCTCTTGTGGCTTGGTCATGGGAGGCTGCAGCACTGGTATCTAGGGATAGACAAGTGTTACTTGTTGTGGTCAGTGATGTGTGTTTGTACTTCGTGTAGTGGCGGAGCAGCGGTGATCAATCGTCGATCACCCGCCGTGCGCACCCGAAAAAGCGAACAAAGCTGCTGTGCATCACTGTTGCATGTGCCGAAGCTCAGGTACATACACGCACGTTACGTTGCCGTGGCTTGTCGAGTCACTTCCTGGGCACCAAACACGTCCTGAAAGCCAGCAGCATGGTGATGGTGATGCTCAAGAACGCATCAGACGGGTTGCCTACACAGCATGTTCGTACTTTGAAGAACTGTTTGAACTCTTCGAAACTTAGCACCGCGTTGTGATCAACATCAGCACTCGCAAAAGTCTGTCGAATGTCCTCCACAGTGAATACGCCCGTCGCAGCCATGGACCCAAACATCTCCTCCATGTCTATGGCTGTTGCACACAAGAGAGGGGTTGGAGAAAGACGCGAAACACGAGGTCGATGTGCATACAGACACCGCTGAGCCCAACACGATCCATCCCGCACAAGCAAGCGGGGTCAAGACGTACTCCCAGATCGATTCAAATCGTACATGTCGAACAACGCCTTCAACTCGGCAATCTGGGGCTCCGTGAGGCGGAAACTCGGAACCGATGTCGCGAGTTTCTTTTTCTCCACCCAATGTAGCATTTGCTCCATTTCTGTGGCTGTGGCGTAGGGATACAACTCTGCCAGAAGTTCTGGGAAGGTGATAGACCCACTCTGGTCCTTGTCAAGGACGTTGAACATGCCGCGCATATGCATCAGCATGCGCTCGTTCAACGACCGAGCAAACTCTGTTGGCAAAGGGGAAACGGGAACAGATAAAGTGGTTGCTTGCGCGACAAGGGTCTGACCACAGCCACGGACAGGATACGAACCATTGAAATCAACCGCTCCAGATCCATCAGCGTCCATGCGGTCGAACATACGCTTGAGTGTGAGAATCTGAAAGTAAGTTGGAGAGCGTTGGAACAGACAAAGCCCGTGTGTGCAACGCCAGCCTGCCACACCGGCACGTACCTCTGACTTGGCATACTTCACACCAGGACCACCTGACTTGGTGTGAGGTACATGCCTTCTAGGGCCGGTGCGTGGATTGCCTTTTCGGCGAAAATGACCGCTGGCATGCGAACGAACACAGCATGGAACAGGTGAGTCAAGGCACACCAGCAACTTGTGCCTGGGTCTCACAGCGTACCGCAGCGTTCGATGGACAGCCGCGTCCTTGCGCTCTCTGTTGATTAGCACACCCCAACATCCGTGTCACCATCGAACCGACTTGGCGCACTGAACCTAGACCAGTGCGCACGCACGCCACCCGATACCAACCCAGAAACGCACTCATGCGCTGACGCCGCTGTCTTGGACCCTTCTCCGCAAACCCCACCCGTCGGTGCACTACCTTTCGAGGGATGCTCGCTGCGCTGACCGGGCTTGCCATGGCGATTGTGTGCGCTGGTGTCATCCTTCTTGCGTTTGCGCATTGGGAGACCGTGAGCTGCACGCAAGTGGCCGGTGCGCTTGAATGCAGAGAGGAGTGCTTTGCACGGAACCGACGACCGCACCCATTGAGAAAACTCGACGTATCTGGAGTCGTGGCACCAAGAAAGACTAGGCATGAGTCCGGGAACGTGCCACACATACGCACAATGCGGTACCACCGCGCGATATTTTGAAACACAGCTACTCTCCCGAGGTATGGATAAATGGCACGCACGTAATCTTGTTGTCCTTCACAGTGTCCGCTTCAGTGAACACGTGCTTCGCTATCGCCTCAGAAGCAGCCATCGAAGGCGCGGTACCTGCAACCCACCAAACAAATCAGTGAGCTGAAGCATACGAAAGGGAAGCATACCACTCCACTGCTACAGTCGATACCATTCGTGAGCTTTGCAACTCCGACAAGCACGCTGCGGATCATGATCACCAGCTCGTCAGCGCTCAATGTTTTGCTACCATCGAAGTCGTAGAACTGGAACGTAAACTTCTTCCTTTCATTCGGCGAAGCCTAGGTTTCAAAAGGAGTCGTGGGATCGGTCCACACACAGACACAAAGACGGGGCAGATGAGCACGCAGGCTTGACATCCCCATGCCATCCAACGAACATCCGACGCAAGAGAAATCGCGGCAAACACTTCCAGCACGTCAATTTTGCCGCGCCCAAGCACATCAAATACTTCAAAGGCAGCCTGGACACGGTGGTAGGTCAGTAGTGTGGAAACGTAAACTACGAGGACAAGTGCGTACTGTTGGATCCACGGCCGTGGAGAAAATGTCAGCAAACATGTGCACATCAATGCCAGGGAGCCGACTCAACTGCGTGTCACATGCCACACGCAAACCAAACAGTACACACAAGGTTACTGCGTGATAAACACCCACCAGGACACATGTGAGTGTCGCGAAGCGGGGACAGACGAACCCCATCAAAGCGCACAAAGGCTTGCTGGATGCTGAGTAGAGGCAGCCCCAACAGTCCCGAGGCGGCTTCCATAGGTTCACCACCAATGCGAAACGACCTGCACATGTGCATTGTTATTGCTCGTGCTCCAAATTGGTCCATGCAGTCATCATACCTGTGCACATTGCCCATCTTTGTGGCTTGGATTGATAGACTACTTGACAGCAACTGAGCCAGATGATGGCAGCAGCAGCAGATAAAAGCAGAGGAGTTGCTTCGAATGCGTTACTGCATGATACGTGTGGCACCGATCCAGGGATCCCAGAGCAAAACAGAGAACCCGAGTGCGCCCGTGCAGCCCGCCACTCCCGCAGTTCGCCACGACGAAGAGCAGCAATGCAATCGCCCGTTGGCAGCAGCAGCAGCAGCAGGCTGCGAATTCTTTAAAACCAGAAATTGTAAGACGTGCCCACTGTGCATGAATCATACCGCACGATGTACGGGCAGCCGCGGCGACAGCGAGGTTAATAACAACCTGCCCGTTGCCAGCCAAGCGGACCTTGCTATCCACTTCTCAGTTCATCCGGTCCCGTTTCCTACATGGCATGACCCGCCGCTCACCCTCGTAACATGTGAACATGGAACCGTAGTGTCACACTACTAGTGTGCTTGCAGTGGAAGCCTTGCACGTGCCAGAACACAAGGTTGGGTCTGCTAACACGCGCAGCAAGTGAATAAAGGAGCTGATAATCTGAATGGACAAGAAAACAAAGACACAACCGAAATCGAAGCGCGGCAGCTACGGGTGCATGTCCCCATGAGGCAAACCGAGGTGGAGCCTGAAACAGTTGCCCAACTCCGACGGGCTATCGGCGCTCCCGTACAAGCATTTCTCAGGTTTGGAACCATCACACACACCGCCGTTCTCTGCGCGGCACTTGCGAAATAGCACTGTGCCCAGGCATGGCCGCTGCGATGGCTGGGGCCTCATCATGTGCTTCTCCAGACGACGCACGCTGCTCGGTATCGGAGACATGTTCAGGTACACCAGCTGCAAGCAGCGCGCACATGCCACGGTGTAAAACAAAGGCACAAGTGCAACAGTAGTGGCGCGGTGGCAACGTACAAGCCCGAGCATCAAGCCCACGTTCCACACTTCCGCCGCTGGGCTCCAATCATACACTCCATTCTCGACCAGAGGATCCATGAAACCGGTGGTGCCAGCTGCCTTGCGCTTCCTCGTCACCTTGCCACGGGCACACTTGCTGATTGGCTTTGCGATGTTAGCGTCGATGATGACAACATCTCCCTCGGCACTCACGCGCACGTTGTCAGGTTTGATGTCGCGGTGCAGGTAGCCGCGTTGGTGCCACTCAAAGACGCCCTGTTTGTGTGCCAGCACTCATGGCAAGTTAGCATTGCCACTCGACGGTGAACATGATCACAAGTTGTTGATTCACAACGATGGAGCGTCAGCGTCACATACCTCAATGAGTTGGAAGGCTCGCTTCATGAGGTCTTCCGGTACGGCAGGTTGTAGCCCCAAGCGCTGGTTCCATGCGTACGGCGCGTACTCCAGCACCAATGCGGATGCCTCCCCACTTGGGATGTGGTCATACTTCCAACATATTTTGACCGTGTGGCACATCGGGTCCGCCATTAGCTTCAGGACATGCTCTTCATATGCAGAGCGTTCATGGGGTTGCACTTTGACGATGACAGTGCGGTCCTTCCAAGATGCCGTGTACACACGGTGTGATGGCTGCAAGGTGCAGGAACATGATGCGCAGTCACGAATTGCGCTGCAACACATCACCACGCACGCAAGCAGCCCGTACCCTGATCACACTGATGTTCGACAAGCCAGTCAAGCGAGCCTGCGCCATGTCACCTGGTGCATGCGGAGACGGCCTGCTGGATCGGGGAGCCAGGGAATTGGTACCAGTTGGGGTATGGGTACTGGGTAGAAAGTGGGTTGGGAGATCAGGCAGTTCAAGCAGGTCGGTCTCGCCATGGGGGTACCTCGTACTGAGGTTGGTACGCACACGCTGCACATACTCGGCAATGTTGCACATCACGCGATTCAACATCAGCACGTGGTTGCATTTGGTCAGCCCCAAGTCGATGACCTTCCTCATGACGCAATCTGTGAAACGTGCACAATGTCACATCAGTGCTGGCTTGCACACATAAGCATCAGCAGTGGCGCGTTGGCAACCTACTGCTTGCTCCGAATGTGCGGTCGCTTCTATCGGGGACCATACGGGTGTAGTACACGACCACACGCTCCCCGTTCACTTGGACGGCAGGTAGTGCGCTCCCCAAGTAGGGGTCGTCAGTCCAGTGGAAGTCCCACTCGTCACCTGCTTCCTGAGCCATTTCCTGCTCCCGTTCCCACACAGACTGCATGGTGGCCCAGTACAAGCGAAACATGCCAGCACACATTGCACCCAACTTGGCTCTGTTTCACGGACATTGTCGGAGGAGAACAGTGGCCAAGGGTGAGAGTCTCACCCTTGGCCACTCTCACGGAGAGTCTCACCGTGAGACTTTCCGTGAGAGTAGCATTGCACAACAGGCGGAAGTACGCACTGGTCCTGCCGTGAGCTTGCCTTAACGAAACTTGGCTTGACTTCAAGGTAAAGGAATGCCAGCATCCCTGCTGCTACACAGCCGTCGGGCTTCAACTTGGTTAGCCCCACGACTCTCTGCGCGTTGATGGTTGGGACAAACCCCTTGAACACGCCCCTGTGGCCACGGAGGAAGCAACCCATGAAACATGCAAGCCCATGAAGGACTGGTTGCATACGGATATGCAAGATTGGGCGTACGCACCCAAACCATCCAAGCCTGGGCGACAGGGACAGCAAGCGGGAAAACGGTGATTGGATAAGGTACGGGACAAGCAGCTGCTGGAACGCCAACTCTCCAAGAAACCTGGCGGAGCCCCGCAGGAAAAAGGTAGACACATCTGTCAGCGAGACAACATCGATGGTGGGCAGACCAGCAGCAGTAACTTTGGCCGCTAAAAGATCGTCTGCGACTGCGGTCGCGGTGCGTGCGTCATGCGCGGCCACACGTGCAGCTTTTGTGGCGGCTGCATCTTCCGCCGCAGCAAAAATGGGAGCCACGTCCCCGATTGCAGTCTTCAAAGCAGAGCCAACGGCACGCTTCTGCCACGTGGAGATGCATGTCAGCGTGATGGTGTAACTTTGTCGGGATGTGCACGGACCAAGAACGGCATTCGATTGTTGCTACGCGTCTGGAGAAACGCTTGCATGATGGCACGCTCAGACATCGCAACTCGAGGCACATGCTCAATGGCAGTCTCAACCGCCAACCGCTGCACCCTGGTGGCCGTAAACCACAGCGTCCGATACTCTGAACAAGACGTATGAGATACCGGATATCGAAATGCAACATACCAGCAGCACGCACCGGCATTCGACGTTGCACTTGGACTGTGTGAGCCCATCATTATTGTACCCAATTCTGCACAATAGGACGCAGTGAAACGTGAGTCACACGATGTCACACGCTTGCCAGTGGCAGCTTGCCACAGCTGTATCGACCGCACGTACGGAAATCATTTGCAATAGGCGGCATGCAAACAAGTTCAATGGATACCGTGGAAATTTGTGGGTCGTGAGGAAGCTTACACAGGTCGGCATGCACGGACTCTTTGTTCAGCCTATCACAAAGCCAATGGGTCATGTGCAAAACGGAAAACAGATCAACAGCAAAGCACAGACGCACTCCGGAAGGTGTTTGGAAAACGGTCTCAGGAGTTGCTGTATCTTGTTGTCCAAACGCTGGATTGGTTGAAAATTTGACTCAACCTGATACCCTGCCGCGGCGTGAGTGCATGCACACGGTCAGAACGGGCAGGTGGGTACCGTGCAGCATATGGCCCAGCGAGCACAACAAACCTTCAGGAGTGGCGCCGGCACCAGCAGCGGCACCGGCACCAGCAGCGGCACCGGCACCAGCAGCGGCACCGGCACCAGTCGCGGCACCAGCACCAACATCGGCAGTGCCCGCGCCATCACCACCGTCGACGCCGTGCACAGCATCCAATGCATTCTGGGCACGTGTCACGGAACGTGTCACGTAATGATGAGAAGCAGGAGCAGGAGCAGGAGCAGGAGCAGGAGCAGGAGCAGGAGCAGGAGCAGGAGCAGGAGCAGGAGCAGGAGCAGGAGCAGGAGCATGATCAGGGGGAGGAGCAGCAGCACCAGTACCACCGCTGCCACTGCCACGTGTGCGCTGTGAGCACAGTGCGCGGCACGGAGTGAACGTGAGCCACGCTACAAATAAACACGACCATGGTGGGGCACGTACGTGTGACATCGTGTTGTGGTTGGCAACTTGTTGCAATGCCAAGATTCGATTCCCTCTGCTTCGCGCCACACCGTGGTCCACAACCATGAATTTCACACACACAGAAAAGTACGCCATGAGAGTCCGATAGTACGATAAAACGTACTAGGAATCACACGCGATGACTCCCGAGAGGAGCGCCACGGCCTGCATGCAGCTTGCCTGTACCTCGCTACATTGTAGTGGCGAGTAGCTACACTGGAAGTTCATCACTGGGTGGTGGCACCACCGTGCTGCGATGGTGGCTTTTACGTTAAGGTTAACTTGCGTCGCACGAGTCGTGCAGCGACGTGCTCAGTGTGTTACAGGTTGCATGACGAACTCAGCTTCTACCAAGCGCTCGTTGTAGTGGAGCTCATGTACATGCGGTGCAATCAGGGTTAGGGTTAGGGTTAGCGGTCGACGCGAAGCGTCGTTGGTGACGGAGCGGGTTAGGGTTAGGGATCTACTCGTCATTCGAGTTTGCGTTGGGGTGGGCAAGGCGCCAGGCGCTACAGCCTCTGCGTCGGCCCCACATCAAAAAAAGAAAAAAAAGACAAAAAAGAAAAACAATCTCGTAGCCTGGGGACGCCGTCGCCG
>Ga0213833_1001823_pt1 | contig 14515 bp, 17 predicted proteins | sample SWATP21_FD_160575 | JGI IMG/M metagenome (GOLD analysis project Ga0213833, IMG submission 160575) | Coastal seawater microbial communities from Marineland, Florida, United States - SWA TP2 #1 | ecosystem: Environmental > Aquatic > Marine > Coastal | place: USA: Florida | collected 2016-08-14
GTGTGCCGGCAGCCGACACTCAGTGTTCAACGCGCGCTGTGACTACCACGACAACCAAGCCACAACACTGTGGCTCCGCGCTGACGCAACTGCAACACAGAGGCTACGCGGGCTGGGTGGGAGACCCTGGCAGTGTCTACATGTCACGCCAATTTATGTCACACGAAACGACATATCCGTGGTCAAGTCACTACTGGTCCAGGTCACCTTCGTCGGTTCCCCACGAAGTGCTACGATACTCGCAGCGTGAAGTACTAGAAAGTACCACACGAGTCACACACACCCGTCGCATGTGACGTGCGGAGACGCCCGAGCATCACGGTTGACCGCGTGCATGTCGGGGTTCATGTTTGACACCCACTGAAACGGAAAAACAAGCTGTTGTTGTGTGTCGTGATCCGGTTGATTGGTTTGGGTTGTCGTGTGTTCCACGCGTGCAGTTTGACCAGCTTCGTTACAATGACCATGGCAAAGCTGTGGCTGGGCACGAAAAAGGCGTGTACGTGTGGGATCCAGCTGGCTGGCTTGGGACAGCTTTCGCACGCAGCAAGTAACTCACTTCGTCCCGCCTTTGGCTCAGTCATGGAGTACAAGACTGCACGTGTGGCCGTGTTCTACTCTCGCACCCTCGGCATATTTAGGTTGCTTGCGCTCATTTTCGTGTTTCTGTTCATCGTCGTCCGAGTGTTGCTGGACAACGTGGGTCACTGCGGGGTGTTTGTCCGACTGGCGTTGTGTCGCTAGCGCTTGATTGGACTTTCACCCACGAATTGCTCCCCGATTTTTGTGCAGAGCTACATGGCAACAGAAGTCCCAAAGGTGACCTCAAAGCTAAGTTTGAAAGGTGCTAATGTTGTTGGACCGCGTGTAGCTGCTCTTCCATCCCTTGACAATCAGCGTGTTCGTCGACCCAGAGGACTACTTCTTCTTCCCTCAAATCGCTGATCGCTTTCCACTGGTGCACGAAAGTGCTGCGTGCGGCAACTATTCGAGTGGCGCCAGGTTTATACTCCCAGGATCCACACGGCAAGTGTCCCATTGTCGTCAACCCATTGTCGCCACGTATTGGCATCTGTGGTAACGTGGTTGACATCGTGGCTTGGCCAACCAGGCACATTGCGGCTGGTGCCATGTTGACGGCGACCAATCCCTCCTGTCTGCCGGAGTACGAATCAGTGAACCTGCTCGCCCAGAATGCAGAAGAGGGAATTGTAACGTCTCGAGTTTCATACTACTCTGACGCAGCGGACAACGTGCTTCCAGCTGTCGACTTTGCCCATCTTGACTTGGATCGCACCGTCGCGTCGTTGGAGTTCACTGTGGCTTCCAACATCGTGAAGGACAAGCGAGACACTCGGTACCACGCTACAGAGAGTACAGCACGTGCGTGGTTCTTGCAGCGCATGTTTAGACCTCGATCACGCAACGTGACTGACCTCTCTTGGTTTGCAGTCGTTCGTTTGCTGGGACAAGATGGAAAAGTGCTGAACTTTTGCTTCGACCGCCTGTTTCTTCGTTCCTCTGACGCTTCCCGTCGCAATACGGTCCGTAGGAACGGGTTACAACACTGCATCTTTCGAGTGAACGCTGGATCCATGTTGACGCGCTCATGTGTTGAGGCAGACTCCAACCAAAGAGTGCATTTTCCAAGCCCACGAGCCCGTGCGTCTCACACCCACCGCACAGCGCAGTGGCAAAACGTGCCCACCACATGCAACCCACAGGTGTACCTCAGCTTGTCAAGTTTGCTCAGAGCAGCCTCGGTCCGCAGTCTTGATGCAACGAACGCAAACTACCAACAAACTTCAACGGAGCTGGAGCAGCACAAGGTTCAGGTTCCTGTCGGCAGTCGCGTGGCGCCCACCTCCGAGTTTCCTTTTCGTTTGTCAGGTGCGTTGTGTTGGGTGCAACAGGCGAAGAGCCTTGGCTTCCCTCTTCTGCCCTCCCTTCCCCTGGGTTACCTTCATGCAACTTGGTCCAGGCATGGAACTCAACATGGCCATCAAAGTGGCGAATTTCGACACCGCTACGTTGTGGGCGTTGTCACCGCATTCAATCACCACCGACGTCACTGTGACGCTGGCACCACGAGTACGAATGTGGGGGTGTGGTTTTGAAATGGTGTACCGAGAGTTCTCATGAGAACTCGTGGTGACAGAGCACCAACCTTGTTAATAGCAAGTTGCAAGTGTTCGAGAATGCCACGAAGGATGTGTACCGGGAGTACTACGGTATCTCTGTCCGTGTGTTCCCAGATGGGGTTCTGCACAAGTTCAACGCCGCAAGCTTGCTGGTCACACTCGCCTCAGCTGTTGCGTTCCTTGTCGCAGTGAGGTCAGGCACCACTTGTGTGGTTGTGTTGCTGGCAGCATGCCACTACTGACGGGAGGTGCTGTGTGCAGGCTGGCGACCGATTTCTACGCACTGACGTGCCATGCTCAACGTGGTCAGATGAGGCGCTTGAAGGAGGAACGATTGGGTACGGCTATTGGCCGCCACGATCACATTGCATGAGCGTGTTTGCAGCGTCATTGCCGGTTGCGCACTGTGCCTCATGCCCCCGCGCCGTGGATATCCTTTCAGATGGCAAGAGCACGAACGCAATGCACATTGAAGCCGTTCTCCTGCTTGCCGTGCAGAAACTGACAGGTGTGTTACGTTGTTGTCGTGGTGTGTGCGCGTCGAAAGAAGCGTGGCGCACGTAGTCAATTCCCGTGTCACGTTTCAGGTCAAAGGATGATCGGTTCCACCATCGGTGATAACTTCGACCTTGCCCACTTGGCGGAGGCTCTGTACCCTGAACAAGACAGTGACGGCGAGATTGACTTTGACGGCCGAGCAGTGTCCACGCGCCAGACTCGACACCGGGGAGGTGCTCGCACAGAGTTGGAGGACTTTTTGTACAAAAAGGAGGAGCACGTGGAGGTGGAAGCGAAGCCGGGTGCTTCTACCAGCCGTGCACTGTCAGCCAAGGGTGCGTTGGTGGAGCATTGGCTTGCCAGTGCTGGTTGTGATGTTGAGTGTGTTCATTGTGTTTGCCCCCGCAGTTGTTCCAACCAACACCGTGCCTGAAGAGGAACGAGCATGGGTAAAGACCGTTGTGAACGCGGACAAGAAGTAGCAAGTGAAGCTGTTGCGTTCCTTTTTCATTGATGCATGTTACTTATTTGCCACGAGCTTGCGAACTCAGCAATAAGCACCGCTTTGATCGCAAGCGCCAAATGCTCCCCCTCCAACAGCATGTGAACACTTGGCACAGCAATCGTTGAGAATGCGGAAACAACTGGCGACTATCCCGAGCACACCACAGAGTAGCCAGAAGACAGACACCACAAAAGTGACGCAATACAGTCCACCACAATGCACATGCAAGTTGCAGCGTCCGTCTGATTTCAACCGCGTCGAGGGCGCAACCTCAGTTCCTGCCTGCACTTGTCACTACAATCGTTGTGAATGCTCCAACAACTCGTGACCATCTCGAGCACGCCAGATGGCGCGTAGCCAGAAGAGCACCGACACAGAAAACGTGACGAAATAAAGCCCAGCCGCAATGAAGATCTGTGTTGCTGCCTCGTCTGCGGGGACGGCTAGCTCGACATAGGGGGTGTCTTGCGACACAAACACGCCAATCCAGATCTAGGAAAGGACAGGACAGGGACAGCACCACACTAAGAACAAGCAAGCTTCTGGATCCTCCGACGCACAACAGTGCAGCCATCCAACGCCACAAGAAGCCACGATGAACGAACGTACCAGAAACACAACTCCCACGAGCGAGAAGATGGAGCAACACACGGCACCTGGTGATGTGATGTGATGTGATGTGATGCGACGTGATGGAGCACAAACCACATGTAAAGTAAGCGAGCGACCCACACAACACATCTGATCTGACGCGAGGGGTGCGAACGTACAGCAGTGTGGCTTCGCCGCTGGGCGGCGGAAGCGAGTGGAGGCAACGAACGTGGAGGCGCGCGCTGCCTCCCAGTGAGTGTCGTCCATCGCAAGCACAGCACACAAAGTTGTCAGTGCCGGGACCCCTCAGCCGCAAAAACAGCTCTGAAGCTTTATGTGTGTGAACTCATAAACACACCACAGCGCGAGCACGGAGGGTGCCTGCTGCGCAAAGGGATCCACAACGGCCGCACTGGCACTGCTGTGCTCGGTGGAACAAAACAACGCAAAACAACAAAACAAACATGAAAAGATCGAGCTGTTCTCGGGCTGCAGAAATCTTCGTGCGCAGCGCGACGTTCTTCGTTCTTAGCGCATTGGCGCCCCCACTCGGCCGATCAATCACACGTTGGGCGGTTGTGTGGTCACACATCCGCATTGTGGTAGGGCCCGTGTCTGTCATTGACGCTGGTGCCTAAATGGCCGCGGAACATGGCCATGTGGGCTCGGAACGAGATGATGACGAGCTGACCGCGGTGATCGCGCGCCTCACGCAGGGTAATTGTTCTTTCAGTGTTTGCGTGTGGACTCCCTTGCCGTTGCCTGACGCAGCGTTTCGGATGTGCTGTGGCGGTTGTGTGACACATCGTGTGTGTGTGAGTGGCTGTACAGAGTCGAAGCGTGGCTACGTCTCCAGCAGCTTGGTGGCTTTGGCCGACCGAGCGGCTTCCCAGAATGTTGCAACAGCCCAAGACACAGTCTCTGCCTTGGCGTTGGTTCGGCTTGGTCGTGCGTTGGTTGGATGCACGTTTGAAGCGAAGACAGACGTGCGTCCAGTGACGAAGATACTCGTGTCTGCGGCCGCTGCGGTCGCCTCTCTGCTTGGTCGGGGTGAGGGTGGCGTGGAGCTGGCGGGTGCTGCATCCAGCCTGCTCGACCGTTCCAGCGCCTTCTACAAGTCCCATGGCGACACTCCATTGAGCGTCCTCCGTGATGACGATGCTGTTGCTGCTGACGTCGCGTGGCGCCTGGGCTTGGACCGGGGTGCCTCTTTGGATGCCCGCCACCCCACTGGCCGAGTGTTTCGGCCCGCGACGATCCACTCCTGCACCGACAAGGACATTTCTGTCACTTTCCGAGGAAGCGCCACCCTGTACAAGTACCAACGCAATTCGCCTTGCATTGCTCCCAGGGATTCGCGGTCTGAGGAAGTGGTAGACCTGAAGGCACCCCAACACGCGTGGCGACTGGCCTTGGCGGTGGGCTCGGAGTGTGACGCCATGGATGAGGTGAAGAAGTGGTACCGGGGCACAATTAAGGCAACGCGCAAGAAGAAATCTATGACTGAGCTACACATGCACTTCCAAGGGTGGGGAGTGCAGTACGACCGCTGGATTCGGTTGAACAGCGACCGCCTGGCAAAGCTGGACACTGAAGCCACACCTGCCGGTGACTTCGGCTTGGGCGCGTCCATCGCTAAGCACGACGTGGACCGCGTCGTTGATGTGGACGACCCCGAAGATGTGTTTGCTGTGTACCGTGGCGCCGAAATGGGGTGCACCCAGGTGAGCCGTGTGATCAACACTTTTGCTGAGCACGGCGGCTTCGCTGCTGTTGTGAAGCGTCTGGGCAAGTCGGAGAGCAGTGGGGATGGGGAAGCGAAGCACACGGCGGACGCGGGCTGCAACCCAGACATTGCTGAAATCGTGTTGCTTGCGAAAGCCTTTGAGCACTCGGCTCTGTTTTTCACCCGGCAGTTTGCCCACAGCATTGTGCCGACGTTCGTGACGAGCGTGCAGCGAGTGGTGCTCGAACTGTCGGATTCTCAGGTCCGGCACATGAGCAAGAACCATCTGGCTGACGTCGCTCATGCCGTCAAAGTGTGCATGCGCCGCACTTCACCGATTGCCACAGTACGTGCGCTCAGGTTCAAGAGACCGGCTTATGCCTGCTTCGTGCCCCAGCTTACCTGCTGTGTCTGCCGCTCTCACAGGTCATGAACACTGTCGAGGCCTTTTCTCTCGATGTCACCACCAAGCTCGTGAATGCGCCGTTCTTGGCCCTCCGCCTTGTCGCAGTTGGCATCATGCACAGCGCTGTCAAGGTTGTGACCACGACAGCAAAAGTCACCGCGGCAAAGAAGCACCGCCTTGCCACCTGGCTTGAAGCGAGGCGGGTGGTGCACGACATTTTCAACTCCCAGACGTCTCACCCTGAGTTGATGAAACGCTTCACTCCCGTGCTCAACTTCCTGCAAACCATGAACGTGTTGACGGTGGATCATATTGCGGTTGTGTGGAAGCCCACTCTTGCCAACCCAGAAAACACAGCGGTTGTCTCCAAGGTGCTGGAAGACATGGCGAGGACCATGCCCAGCGATCAGCTGGAGTTCTTGCTAGACCGCCTTGCGGCTGTACCAGCAGACAAGATATGCACTGAGTTGGTTCGTTCCGTGTGGGTTGCGTGACATTGCGAGAGTTTCTCTCATGCATGCTTTGTTTGCGCGACGCACAGGTGATGCTGACCAAGAAGATTTCTTTCATCGCGGCTGTGGGTGTCCAAGACACCCTCGTTCTCCCCAAGGCTATCGAGGTGCTGTGGAACCTTGTGCAAACGGATAACGTTTCTGTCCCTGCCAGTGTGATCAAGGTGGCGCAGGAACGCCTCCACCAAATTGTTGGTGCTCATGGGCAGCGTGGTGAACGGATTCCGTTTTTGCTGCGCTGTGTGGAGAACATCCGCATGGGAAAGTCCGTGGCGGTGTCGCTTGAGTTGATGTGGCACATCATCAACTCCTACTTCACATCAACCAGTGGCGACGTCACACACACCAAGTCCACCATTGTCGTTCACTTGAACGACACCACGGATCTCCTGGACTTGTTGCTGAAGGACATCCAACGATTCAAGGAGTCTGCCGCTGCGGCGCTTGCTACTTTGAAAGGGGAGTCATCATACGTTGGAGACGATGCCATCTCCAGCATGCTGGTGGATGGGCGAACCCCGTACTACGACCAAGTCGCGGCGTACCTTCAGTTCCTTTCCAAGGCCATCGGAGTGACATCGTTGAAACTGACCAAGGACCAAATTGGCGTGCTGTGGGATGCGTTCTACGAGCACGCCCTGATGCAGCGTGAAAGCAACAAGCTGTTGGCGTGGCTCACTTCTGCGGTATCTGGCGAGCAGAAAGGTTCCTATTTCGACATGGAGACGTGTATTGACTTGTTCAGTCACCGTATCGCCAGCCGCGATAGTGACTTCACGAGCACCTCACCTGCAATGTTTCGTTGCTTCCGTGCATTCTTTAAGCACGTGGGCGAGCACTTTGACTGGTTGGAGCTGATCGGCACCCACGACTTTGCCCTTCGGCGCTGCCCTTCGGAGGTTGTTGAGTTGGAGGTGGTGTGGTCAATTGCGATGCAAGCTGTTGATCCCAACGTGGTGCAGTCCGCTCTCGAGTTCCTGATTGATGTTCATCGCAAGATCAGCTTCATTCTGAACGACAAGCGACTGGCTGTGGCCCGTGACTTCGTTGCGCGCTGCATGCAGCGCCTGAAAGAAGCGATCGACCACCACGACAATCAAGCCAGTCTACGCTGTCTTCAGTTGCTTGGCAACTTGCTCTCCAGCTCTGACCAGACGGAGGCAGTAGGCCTGAAGTCACACTCGCAGCGGCTTCGCGGCAGTTTGCTCACTCTCAGTGTGATCAACAACCTTCCTGTGAAGCACGGCGCACCGCGCCGGTTTGACATCAAGCTGTACGTATTCGTGGGTTGTCGTGACTCTCTTGTGTTTGTTGTTGACACCGTGCCTGCTGCATGGTGTTGCACCAGCTTCCAAAACGCTACTGTATGGGACATTCGAAAGCAAATTGCAAAAGTCAGCAAGCACCCTGTTCTCCGCCTCCGTGTGTGGCGAAAGGGTGTGGAGGTCCACTCCGTGCACAACCCGAAAACCCTGCAAGAGATGGGTTTGGTTACGGAGGAGGTGCTCACCGTGAATTTGCTCCCTGCTACGGTGCGTCGTTGCGCAGTCGACGCCTGGGAGTGGTGTGGTTGTGGTGTGGGATGTCCCTCATGTTCTCCGGTGGGGCTATGGCAGATAACAAAGCGTGTGAAGATCCTTATGGACACCAAGTGTGACGTGAAGGATGCTCGGCTAACCCCACGTGCCAAGTCTGCCTTCTCAGACATCTACAGGCGCTACGCGAACACAAATGGTTTCTTGAGCAAGGATGATTGCGCTACGTACTTCCTCTCATGCGGTGCCGCGATCACCAACATTCGCCCAGAGCGCATGAATGACATCTTTGCACGGTTCGAGACCAACGAAGACGGGCACATGACCTGCGGTGGTTTCCTGCAGTTCTATGCGGAAGCTGCACATGCTCGTGTCTCCTCTTGCTGGAAAGACCTGACCACCCACGGCTTCAATTCCGCACTTGAGGTTGTTGAAAGCAACAACCCTGGCGATGACGAAGAAAGCCTCGCGGTTAAGGCTCACCCACGAACGTTGTTGACTTCCCGGCAAGAGTGCGTGTTGCGCGTCCGAAATGATTCACCTCAACTGCTTGTGTTGTAACGTCTGTGTTGTTTCCGCAGCTACTTCGACACGCTTTTTGAGGCGTTGGGGTGTTCCCGAGAGGTGGCTGAACAAGCATGGTCATTGCTGATGCGATTGCCGACTTCTCCGGACGTCCTTGCGAAGCTCCGCTCCCTCAACACGGTCTCGCCTGGATCTGCGGTCTGGAATGACTTGCTGGACTCACGCTCTGCCTTTCGATTGTTGTACTCCATGCAAGTCATTGAGATGATCCTTGAGCCGCCCCTTGAACCCTTGGTCGTCCCTGCACCGGAACCAGCACCGGCACCAGCACCAGCCCCCACCACTGACCCAGACACAACCACGGCTGCGGCCGCGACCCCTCCTGGTGGCGCCTCCGACGTGGCGGCCGCAGCACCAGTTGCTGGTGATACACCCGACGCTGCTGCTGCGCCCGACGCTGCTGCTGCCACTGCCGCTGCCGCTGCCAGTGCGTCAAGCAACAACGACCCACCGGGCGATTCACCTGCCGGAGACGCCCCAGCTGACGAGGAAACCAAGACTGAAACGGGAACGGAAGCCCCTCGACCCTCTGACTCCGGGACTGCACTGGCCGAGTGGATCGATCGCTTTGTGTCGGCCGGGGGCTTTCAGCACCTGTACAACACGGTCATGTCATCGGATGCCATCTTCAGCAATGGTGGCGATGAAACTGTCTCACCCGGTGATGCTTCGTCCCCCTTGCACGACCTGCGCAGCAGTGCCGCGGCGCTCTTGATCAAATTGGTCCGACTGTTCCTCCTCGCTGCGTTGGCGGCACGCTCTGAAGCCGTGAACGAACTCGCACGCCAGACGTCTGAGAAGAGTGGTGCCATAGCGATCGCTGCCGCTTCCTCAAGTGATGATAGCACAGCCGCCGGTGCCAGTGATGATGGCACAGCCCCCGTTGCTGGTGAAGAGGAGAGCAAGGGTGCTGATGAGTCTCCCGCCACCCAACAAGCCGACACATCGAGCGAACCAGTCGCTGGAGAACCTCGCGAAGACCCTGGCACTGCGACGCAGAGTGGGGCGGGGGATGACGCCAACAGCGAAACCGGTGAGGCAGAGCAGCGGAGCACATCAACGGAGCTGGCTGTCATCATTCAGCACATGGGCTCGAGCACAGCAGCGTCAGTCCAGGCGCAGATTCAGCTGTCGCCTCTGCAGAAGAGGCTGGTGTGGTACCTGTGGCAAGCGAGCCAACACGTGGGGGAGCAAGCTGGTGCTTGTGTGGAGCACGCTGCTGGATTGTGGGTGGCTCTGTGTGTACATGAGCCCTCGCTGTTCCGTGAGGTTAGCGACGCAGTGGTATTTAAGGTGCGTGCGTGCAAACGGATCTGCGTCAGGTTTCACGTTGCCCCATGCACAGTTTCACCTTGTATGTGTATGTTTGCTGCTTTGCCACCCTGCAGACAAAAGGTGGCGCTTCCAAGCGACTACACGACGTGACACGCGCACTTCTGTTCTGTCCTTCATCAGTGTGTGTGCGCCGCGAGTTTGCTGGGGCGGTAACCCAGCTGTGCACTCATGCCGTGGCCTCTTCGCCACCCCCATTGGACACATTCCTCCGCATGTTGTTGTCCTTGCTCCCGACCAAAGACCGTGGCGCAGAGGAGACCGGCTTTGCCGCTGATCGTTGCGAGAAGTACTTTGAACTCCTCAACGCGCTGCTGCTGAAGCTGCATGCACGGGACGGGCACAGCGAGGTCGACTTGGCCGCCTTGGTCCCGACGCTTCTGTCCATGGTTCGCAGCCACCGCATCGTGGAGCAGCGCGGTCAAACACGCACCGACCGCACCTTAATTGGCTTGCTGAACACGTTGACCACGCTCATGGCGTCCGATCCGAGCTTCCGCGAGGTTGCGGCCAGCAGTGGCACGGTGAAGGTGCTCTTCGACTGCTTGTTTGCCCTCCCGCAAACGTCAAGTGCAGTGGCGGGTGCTGCGGCTTCGGCACCGCCGATGTGCAAGGTGGCGCCAACCCGGGCAGCCGCGTACAGACTGTTGAGTACACTTTGTGAAGGCCACAAAGGCAACCTTTCTGCCTTGGTGGTGCTGTTGGAGCCGTTGCAGCGCAACACCACGAAGGTAGGCAAGTGGCGGTACCAAATCAGTCGCGTGTCGAAGTCGTTCACTGGCTACGTGGGCATCAAGAACCTGGGATGCATCTGCTACATGAACTCCATGCTTCAGCAGTTCTACATGCTGCCACAGCTGCGACACGCTTTGCTGTCTGTTGAGGATGCAGCCGACGACAAGGCCGACAGCATCTTGTACCAGCTCCAAACCATGTTTGGCTACCTGACGTTAAGCGAGCGCCAAGATTACGATCCGACACCGTGGTGCCAGGCATTCAAAGACGCCGCCGGCAACCCGGTGAACATCAAGATCCAGCAAGATGCTGAGGAGTTCCTGGGCACCTTTATCGAGAAGGTTGAGGCGGCGTTGCAGCCTACTCCGCACAAGTCGTTGATGAATGACCTATTCATGTACAGCGTCACGGGGCAACTGGCTTGCCAATCGTGCCACGCTGTGCGCGAGCGTGAAGAAACCAACACCCATATCGCGGTGGAGGTGAAGAACTTTTCGAACTTGCGCGACTCCCTCGGCAACTTTGTGTCCTGGGAGACCATCCCCGATTACCAGTGCAGCTCTTGCAACCAAAAGGTAGGATGCTCGTCCATGTGTGCGTGTTAGTTTTGCTTTGTCTGTGCTTTGACCTCGTGTTGTGGCTTGTTCAGGTTGTGATAAAGAAGCGACAGGTGCTCCACAAGCTTCCGCGTGTCCTCATCATCCAGTGCGTGCTGTGAGCGGGTTGTCGCCTGTTGCTCCAGTGCTTGCCCTCATCCACACGTGTGCGTGTTCGTGTTTCAATAGACTGAAGCGTATGGTGTTCAACTTTGACACCATGGTGGAAGAGAAGCTCCACTCCACCTTCCGTTTTGACAAGACGCTCAACATCGCCGACTTTGCCAACTCCGAGATTCCACGCTCCCAGAGTGCTTCGGACAACCCAGAGCCAGGCCAGTCGGACGCAACCGCTTCCGCGTCCCCACCAGGTGATGAAGGCGCCAACAGTGGCGATGGGAAGGAGCAGGAGTCTGTTGGCCAAGATTCTGCTGCTTCCATGATGAACACCCCACGGAGCGTGGAGTATCAACGTGAAGGAGAAGAAGGGGGCGCGGCGCCCCCTTCTTCTGGTCCCAGCAGTGACTTTTATGAGTACAACTTGTCGGGCATTGTGTGTCACACCGGCATGACGGCACGTGCTGGTCACTACTTCTCCTTTATCCGTGACCGCACCACTGGTGCGTGGAACGAGTTCAATGACTCGGTCGTCAAGCCATTCGACTACGACCGCGAGGTCGAGCCGAGGTGTTTCGGTGGCAAGGTTGACCCGACGGACCCGAGGCACTCAACTGTTCGTTGCACCGCTGCAATGGTCGTGCTTGTATGTGGTTGTGTGTTGTGTGTGGCAGCCACGCATGCTGATTCCAAGTGTTGGCTCCGCAGGGTCAAACAAATGACAAGGGGCAACGCATTGGAAGTGCCTACATCCTAGTGTATGAACGCAAGCTGTGGGATGCTCCGTCAATCCCACCTGCTGGGAGCCCCCCGGTGTCATCAATGCCCAGTGAGGGGAAGGATGGTGCAGAAGTGAGCACCAAGTCCGTCACTGATACTGCTGGCGCGGATAACAGCATTGATGCTGATGTTGGCGCTGGTGCTGGTGCTGGAGCTGGTGCTGGTGCTGGAGCTGGAGCTGGCGCTGGAGCTGGCGCTGCAGCTGGTGCCGGAGCTGGAGCTGGCGCTGGAGCTGGAGCTGGAGCTGGAGCTGGAGTTGGCGCTGGCGCTGGCGCTGGCGCTGGTGCTGGCGCTGATGCAGACTCACAGGCAGCCTCCAGCGCTGACGTTGAAGTTTCCGTTTCGTCAGCTGTTGAGGGGGACAACCCAGCCGCAATGATGGTGGCGCAGCTGCAGGATCTTGTGAAGCGTGGCGAAGGCCGCCAACACAATGATACTGGTCGAGCCGTCCCTCCGCTCATCAGCAATGCAGTGTACGCGACCCTCGGTTGCCAATAGGTGGCATGCCAGTGACTCATGGGTGATGGTGGTGTGCGTGTGTGATTGTGGGCGATGTCGCTGCAGGTTCGAGGACAACCTTCGCTTTTTCCGCGACCAACAAATTTACACCACGGAGCACTTCGCCTTCTTCGCTGATTTCATGCAGGCAGCCGTCCCGTTGGTTAAACCTGCGCTGGAGTACACGGTAGCCGTGCGGACTCGTTCCTCCAGTATTGTGGACACTGATGAGGCTTCACAGGATACATCCTTGCAGTTGGACGCCCGCATCATCGACCTTGGCACCAAGTTTTGGCTGGATACCCTGTCCCATGCCGCGGTACGTGTTACGTGGATGCTTGACTTGCTGCATGTCATGGCGTCACGCTGCTGTTGTCGATCAGGACAATGAAGCGTCGTTCAAGCAGATTGGCGCCAGCCTGTTGACCATGTACAAGAAGCACATCCCGTCTTGCAAGCTGTTGCTGGATCGTTTGACACGCCATCCATCGTATCTGGACGACCTGTTGCTTGTATGCAACAGCGACACCATCCGAGTTTCCGTGACCAAGGTGATTGTCGCGGCAATCGAGGCTCTTGTACCTTTTGAGGGTGATGTGTTGGAGCGAGACGCCCCCTCGACGTGCATCGGCCGCGTCTTTGATGTGTACGTGGGCTCGGGCAGTGCGGTTGCGACTGCCGTCGAGCGAGACCCTTACACGTGTGCGTGTGTCCAGACTCCTAAATCTGCTGCCTGAGGCCCGCAAGAACTGGCCACGGTTCAACGAGTACTTCTCCGTGTTTGACACCGTCGCCACCATGTCGTTTCAGATCAAGGCGTTTGTGCGTAATGCCCACCATCATGACACCCATCAATACACGCAGCAGGCTACGACTCACACTGTGTGATTGCATGGCCGTTGGCGTCTGGTTGTTTTGTGTCTCTCGCCCCTACCTCTCAGATGGTTCGGAGTGGTGTTGTCAGTAAGTTCCTGGACTTCTTCTTGGGCGATGCGTCTCCTCTGCGCGCGGCAGATGCGCCTCAGAACGGGGAACTTGGAAACAGGGTCATGCAGCCAAAGTACAAGCACCTCATCAACACCGTTCAACAGCTGGTTGCATGCCTTCGCATGCCTGGAGTCGAAACGGAGGGCGGCGCTGATGCAGACCTTTGCGCACCTTTCGAAACGGATGCCCAGATCATCCGATCGCAAGCGCTGTATAACGCGACCATGAAGTCCGGCACCTTTGTGGAGCCACTGTGCAAGGTGATGGTGTACGCCATCCGCCAAGACCGCGAGTTTTCACAATCTGCCTGCAAGGTACCCTGTTGTCGCCACTCCTCCGCAAGAGTATGAGTACCACAGTGCTAACCCTCGCCGTGTGTGTGTGTGTGTATGTTACTGTCCGTGGCTGTGTGACGTGTGTCTGACCGGACAGTGGCTTGTTGATGCGTTTAAGACCGCCTCGTACGATAGTGCCCGAACAATTTGGGTATTCGTGCGCGAGATTTTGAGCATTGAAGACGACGACACGCTGCATCGCGTGGCAATGATCCTGGGTGACCCTTTGATTGGCACCGTCGCTGCCGGGGTGGGATTGGGCTTGCCCCCACTCGCACCTCTGGCTGGAACAGACGCTGTCTCCGCCGAGCAGGAGGCAGAACGTCGCGCGGCCTTGGCAGGCATTGGGACCGGCGTGCTTGGTATTTTGCACCGCCGACGTGCCACCCATGAGCGTTTTGTGTACAACAGCCTGAAGTCTTTGGTGGGGATCGCGCAGGCGAGCCCAATTGTGACGGCCTACCTCGCGCGACTTCCGCCGGTTGATCCCGCCAATGAGGACCGGTTCACGGATTGGATGTTCCGATTCCTGCGCTCCTACACTGCCAGCCATGCTTCGGTGCGTGTCAACAATACCATGCTGAACACCGTCATTGGCAACGAACCCCTGTGACGCGTTTTTTTTTTTTTGGCTTT
>Ga0213833_1001824_pt1 | contig 14501 bp, 12 predicted proteins | sample SWATP21_FD_160575 | JGI IMG/M metagenome (GOLD analysis project Ga0213833, IMG submission 160575) | Coastal seawater microbial communities from Marineland, Florida, United States - SWA TP2 #1 | ecosystem: Environmental > Aquatic > Marine > Coastal | place: USA: Florida | collected 2016-08-14
CCCCCAAACATGACCTGTTGCTGCTTTGTTGCTTACACTGAACCTGGATGCGACCAGGTTGTCGCGTCTGCAATGCCAGCCGCGTTCCAGGTGCTGCTCAACCTACGTGCTCTCTGGACGGGTGTCATGTTCTATTTGATGATGGGCCGCCAGCTTACTGGGCGCCAGTGGATAGCGCTAGGGGTGTTGTGTACCGGCGCAATTTTGTCGCAGGCCAAGGTATGTGCTTGGGCTTGATTGGATGGGTGGATGGGCGCGCATATGGATGGACGCACATATGGATGGATGGACGGGGCGCTCTCACATCTGCGACTGTGTGTGCATGTGCAGTTGCTGTTCGGCGATGCCGCGAGCGAAGCTGGGACCGCGGACGGTTCCGAAGCTTCAGATGTGCCGCAATTCACGTTGCAATCGTTGATGTTGACGCTGCTGTACACATGGATTTCCGTTGCGGCGGGTGTGTACAATGAGTCTCTGCTCAAGTCTTCCACCCGCAGCATCCACCTCGCAAATGTGCCGTTGTACATGTGGGGCGTTGCATTCAATGCCGTGATTATGCTCCTGGGTGACTCTCAAAGCACCGCCGATGTGGGTGGTGCTGATATTGACGCTGGAGGTTTTTGGCGTGGCTGGGATCGACCCGCCACGTGGTTTCTCATGGTGCTGCAGGCCCTCATCGGCTTGGGCATCTCTGTGCTCATGCGCCAGTTTGACAACGTTGTCAAAATTTTGTGTGTCTCCACGAGCAACGTCCTGGTGTACATCGTTGGGGTGGTTGTTCTTGGCTACCCTCTGGAGCCCACATTCGTGGCTGGTGGAACCTTGGTCCTCGGCGCCGCCTACGTGTACAATGTGTCTGGTGCCAGCAAAGACAGCGGCACCGAAGTGAAGAAGAGCTCGTTGGCGGCAGGCCAGCGTTCAGAGTCATCTCAGCGCTTGTCAGACTTTGAGGGTGGCATGGCCACGGTGGCAGACTCACCGCAACAGCGGCCACAGCAGCAGCAACAGCAGCAGCAGCAGCACCCACCAGGCCTGCGCCCGCGTAGTCCCAAAGGCTTGGCCAGGTCATGATGCGGAGGAAGTGTTGCTGGTGGCGATTCCGGCTTATGTCAAGGTGTGCTGATTACTCGTCATGCACACCCACAAGTAGCGCTGCTGGTGTGCTTCATGGAGCAAGTTCCGTCGTGTGCTCTCGGTAATATTCTCTTGGATTGCATTGCTTATGTTGAAAGGCGACTGAATCCTCTACTACTACACAACGAACGACTGGACACGCCTCGTGATGTCCCCACCTCTCCAAGCATGGCTCCACGCCAAGCAAGCAAGCAAGCAAGCAAGCGACAGGGTCGCACAGGCGGGGGCCAGCACCGCACAACACCACGTGTCATGTATGCTGGGGACGACAACAATGAAACAAACACAAATGCAAAACGACGAGGCCACAGATGCACAGCTCGTAGCTTGGCATCATTATGTGGATATCGCTGACCACAGCTGCTGACGCACTTGCTGACTTGACACTGCACACATGAGGGCCGCGCCGTTGGCTAGATGACAAGCAGGCGGCCAGGCGCAAGGTTCTCATCGGACAGCAACCCCCCCGTCGCCATGCTCAGGGTGGAGCCCGCAACGTCAACAGCGGCTTGGGGCCGGGACGGCACATCCACAGGCGAGGTGACCGGCACGGGCATCCCTTCAGCGACTTTCTGTCCCACGCTGGAGACGTGGGCACTTGCACGCTGATTGACTCGAGTTACAGCCATGAGAGTGAAGCGGCGACGTGGGCGACGACGCACGCGGCGGCGCGGGGATGGTGGCGTTTGGGCCTCCATTGCGACAACCGCGGCGCGATTTTGATCTTGAAGATGGTTGCCGGCTGTGGTTGCTGCCTGCGAAGCACCAGCAGCGTCGGTGCCCACGCCGGCAACGGCGGCAGTGGCGTCTTGCAAACGTGTGCCGTACACAGGCTGCTGGGCCGAGATGAGGTTCATCTGCATGTTGGAGTTGGACAGAGCGTTAAAGCCCGTTGCATTGTTGGCCGGGTCCCCAGCCTCTTCCCACAGCTTGGCAAGCTCCTGCTGTCGCAAGCGACGCTCCACGCGGGCCTTCTCAGCATCTTCTTGCGCCTTGAGCAACCTCTTCGCTTTTTCTTGTTCTTGTTCTTGTTCTTGTTCCTGGTCCAGGTGGCCCTCCTCTCCCACATGGTATGCCTGCAGTTGCCTCTGGGGGGAAGCAGCCTGGTGCTGAGCCACGTGCTCTGGGCCGAAGCCACCACCATCACCCGCCGCTGCACCACCACCACCATGAACGCTGGCGAGTGTGGTGGCCAGCAGCCCACGTTCCGCTGCTGCCAGCACATTGTACGCTGTGGGGCTATCGGACAAGCGGTGGGCACGCTCCAGGGCACGCTCCACGACGCCAGAAACAGGCAGCACGATGGACGGGGCCTTGCCGCCTTTGTGGCTGGAGGTGCGGACGTGGGGGTGGGCGTGGGCACCGGAGGATGGGTTGGCAAGGTGTCCACCACGTGCCTCCGCGGGCAGCGCTGCTTTGCGTCGGCGGCGCAGCGGCCGACGGCGTCGACGCAACAGTACCGGCATCCGGCGTGTGGTTGTCATCCGACCGCCGCTGCTCGCTGCACGGCGCCATTCTGAGCTGGCAGAGCTTGGACTGGCGTCCGGAGCGTCCACAATCCCACTGGGCGCGGCGGCCAAAGCGTGGGTGTCTGCGTCTGGGCACTGCAGTGGGGAGACGGGACGAGCGAGACGGGTCGCCTGCCTCTGCTTGCTGCTGTTGCTGTTGTTGTTCTTGTTGGTGACGCTGGCACCAATCGGGGCACCGCTTCCGGTCGCGGCCGCTCCCTGCTGCGGCTTCCACTTGCCGCCACTGTTTGACCGGTGGATGATGCGTGGCAGCGTCCCTTCACCCTCACGCGTTGTCGCCGCCGCGACGGTTGCGGCAACCGTTGTTGTCGAGCCGGTAGTGTGCTGCTTCGACGCCTTGCTGCTTCGCTTGGGCGCCGAAGAACCCGCACTCACAGCACTGCTGTGGCGACTGGCGTCATGCTGTTGCTGTTGCCACGAGTAGTGGGAGTGGCGACGACGCGCGCGGAGGTCCGCTGTCGTGTGGAAGGACTGGACGCGGCGGACAGAGGAAGACGCCCGCCGGCCACGCATGCCGGCCCCAAGTTGCGACGACGTGGTAGCTCGCGCACTCGAGTACCGTCGCAAGGCTCGCGCCCCACGCCCCATGCGCATGCGCGGATGGACGTGCACATCAGAGGCGTGGTCGTCGTGGCTGTCGTGAAGGTTGTGGTGAGAGGTGGAGGGCCGGCGGGAGGGTCGGGAGCGAGGAAGGCGCTTGCCACTCTTGCCGGACCCCTCCACACCACGCTCGTCACCATGTACATCATCCACACCGCCCGTGGTGGTGGTGGTGGCGGTGTGCAAGTTGTCGTGGGTGTTGCTGTGGGACGCACCCGCACCCTGTTCTTGCACCTGCTGTGAGGACGGGGCCGACGTGGTGCGCAGCGCTTCAAAAGCCAGCGAACCGCGCTTCATGGATCGAGGTGAGGCGACGTGTGCCGTACCGTTGTCAGAAAGCCGTGCAGGCACGGCGCCCGTGCCGCTGCCGTTTGTGGCTGGCAGTGACCCCCGCATCTGCCGCTGATTATGGCCTCGCTGCTTCTGTGTGTGTTTGCGGCGATGTTGGCGCCTGGAGCCGATGCGCGTGCTGGCGTTGCGCGTGGGTGGAAACCCCGTCGCCTGGCCAGCCTCGGGTAGCGACGGCGGCAGCGGCGAGCCAGGCTGTGCCGAGGCAGGCGGAGCGGTGGGCACGGCAGGTGTGGTGCTTGTGGTGGTAGCGCTAGGGATAGCGAGAGGGTTGGGGTTGGGGTCGCCACGCAGCCAGCGCCCCAAGTTTCCTGCCACCGGCGACGACGGAGGGCGAGAAGACACGCTCGTGGCGGGACTACACACGGCTCCCGACGGCGTGTTGTTGGCGTTGTTGGTGACGGAAGAGGAGGCATCCGCCTTGAGTGCGCTCACGCGCCCCGTCCACAGCGTCCGTGCGAGGGTGGATGCCGGCACGGCGGGCGCACACTGTTTTGCCGCCGCAGCCACCGCATCCACCGCCGCACGCATGCGAGCCTGCGAGGCCTTGGCGGCAGCGGCACGGCGGGCACGGCGTGTGCGCCACACCGCCAACCAACGTCGAATCACAGCCAAGCCACGCATGACGCCGGAGATGGCGCGGTGTGCCCAGCGTTTGCGGCGCACCTTGAGGGCGAGGTTCCAGTCCTCGCCCGTGGTGGCTGCCTCTTGCATCGTTTTCTTCATCAAGGCCTGGCCCATTTGATACAGCTGACTCACCACCGTGGCGTTCTTGGAGGTAAACTGCAGGCCCGTTCGCACACTCACACCACGTGCAGATCGTGGCGGGAGTGCCACAGCCGAAGCCGCCGAAGCGGAGGATGGGGCTCGAGAGGTGCGCGCCGCAACGGCAGCCAACACACGTCGACGCCGGGAGGCAGGCGATTCGCGCGCAGAGCCAGGCGGAAGCAGGTCGGCACACATGTCACTGGTGTGGCACTTGCCGCCACACACGCCGCAGGACACCCATGCCACTTGCACGGGAAGCATGAAGTCGTATGCCACCGCGTGTACATCCGCGCTGCCCTCACGACGCACGTCGTACCACACGCCACGGTCAGCCTTAAACATACGCACGCGCCGCTGCGTGTCGCGCTTGTATTGAGGCAACGGGGCGGCGGCGACGGCCTCGTCATCCTGGGGCGTTGTCGTGGCCACAGGCGGCGGGCCAGACGCGTTGGACACCAGCTGGAGCCAAACACGCATGGGGAGCTCGATGACATGGCACGACTGCAACGCAGTGGCCGTCGTGGTGAAGCGACAGCGGCGACTGCGTGGCATGACGCGGTCAGCGTCAGCGTCAGCGTCAGCATCAGCATCAGCGTCATGGTCACTGTCTTCACCTCGTTGGTCACTGTCGTCATCCGAGCCAGCGTGCTCGACGTCCCACGCCAGCGGCTCCGCTGCGGCCCCCTTGCGTCGTGTGTGCCGACGGCCGTTCCCATGCGCTCGGCGGCGAAGAGCGTCTTCAAAACCAAACATGTTGGGGGCAAAGACGTGCTCCACTGGCAGCTGCCGCGGCACAGACGCGGCGGCGCAGGGACCGGGTTGGGGATGGGGCACGGAGACGCGCACAACGCCAGACGCCAGAAACAGCGCCGTGCGCAAGCGCTCACCAGCCTGGTAGATGTGCTCACCAGCCGGCACAACGCGGTCGCGCATCCAGCGGGCGAGATACTGAAGCTCCGTCGTCGGCCACCCTCGAAACACGACGAGTTTGGACAGCGCGTTGATGCGCTCCGCCTCTGCCACCAGCAGTTCGGCACCAACTGGTGTGGAAGAGTACGCGGACGATGGCACACGCAGCAACACCGTGGCCGTGCGCGACTTGTGAGGCCGTCCGTTCCGGTGCATCGGCTGGCGGGACACGGCAGTGGCCAGTCGGTGCTGCAGCACAGTGTCGCTTGGGGCCGTGGTACTCGTGCGCCAGGTCACCGCAGCGCCGCCTCCATCTGACCCTGCCAACAACAAGTGTGGTACTCGGGGCAGGTCCCCGCGCGGGGCAGAGTGCGAGTGCTGCGCCTCGGTGTGGGTTGTGGGCGTGGCCGCCAGGTCGGGGACTGTGAACTCGCGTAGCCTGGACGAAAACACAGAGTGGGGGTGTCCAAACAACTGCCCTGGTTTCATCACCATTCCACTTGACACGCCACTCGTGGCCCCACGCGCGCTGGATGCAGCAGCGTCACCGTCGGAGGCCCGGCGACTCTCCCCGTGTGCCGCTTTGGCGCGCGGCACACCTTCGTCAGCGGCAGCGGCAGAGCCAGGCGCGACACCGACACCGACACCGCCAGCCTTGGCGACCAGCGGTCCCATGCGCCCCGTCGCCGTGCCATCGCCCCACAGCGAGGAACCCAAGGACGAGGTGCGACGCAGAGAGCGGGGCGGGTTGGCATCCGACCGCCCCTGTCCCGCACGGGCGGTGCTCAGAGGGGGGTGGCTCTGCCGCTGTCGTGTGGGACCACGCGGCGGGCGAGAAGTGCCGGCTTCCGCAGGCGTCAGGTCGCCGTGCGCCGCGGTTTCTCGGAGCAGCTCCACGGCACCACCGACCACGGCGTACACGTATCGGGCGACGTCGCCTTGGCTGAATATCAATGTGTCGAAAGGGACGCTGACAAGTTGAATCTGTTCGCAAAAGCGGCGCGTGTCCGCGTTGGACCGTTGTGACGAAGGAAAGAACTGGTGCAACACCTGCTTCCGCTGTGGTGGTGGAGAAGAAGCAAGCAGCCACGACACAACGCACGAGGCACAGGCGAGCACACAGCACGTGAAGGAAGGAACACAATCGCACAAGCACGTATGGTATGCGTACACGACGGAGCCATTTCCAGATTAAAGCAATGTCCTCGTCCCCCCTTTGCTGAGGGTCTTTGTGCAGTGCTTGACTGCACGCGGGCGTGGGTGTGCGCAAACGTCACAAAACAGGGCCAGCAGTCAAGCACAGAGCCACGGCATACTGTGACTGCTCTCACACGACCAAACCAAGCCAACAGCACATTGCAGCACATGAAACAGAGTACGCACGTGGCAAGACGGTCATTCTCTCGCTTGCGAGCCACCTCCTCGATACGGCTCGCTGCTTCCATCGTCGCCCGATGCTGGGCCTCTGCTCTCCGCGCTTGGCGCAGGCGCTCCTCCTGCACAGCACTCGGGCGCACACCTGGCGCATTGGCTAAGCGTTGCGCCTTAGCGATGGGGTCTGATGGTGAGGCACGGGACATGGCGTGCGCTGCACGGTTGGTGAAAGTGGTGTTGGCGGCCGGAATGGAATCCAACGCGTGCGTTCCACTGGGCGATGACGATGGGTGTTGGGTCGGCACGTAACAACAATCACAGCACAGGCTCCAGAAGCAGGCCGCAAGCACTTCCTGCAGCGCAACACGACGGGCGGCGTGTGCGTGTGTGCTCTCCTCTCCGCGCACACCGTTGGCCGTGCGGTTCATAATCACGATCAACGGGGGAAAAACACCATAATAGTGACATACTAAAACCAAAACAAATTGTGGCGTGCTTGTTCAGCTCACGCCTGTGGTTCGCGTGTTGGTTCGTTCTCCCACCACAGCTGGCGGCACGAAACAACACATCCCTCTGCTCCCCGCCCTTGTTCCCTTTCCCGTTCCCGGTTCTTCATTACATTGTGTGTCTTGCGACTGAGGACGGGCTTTTGTTCCACTCCGCTCTCCCGTAGCCATGGACGCCGGCTCTGACGCTGGCGCTGGTGCCGGTGCTGGTGCCAAGGCCGCTGCCGGTGCGGACACCCACCCGCTACAGAACACATGGGTTCTGTGGGAGCTCCGCGAGCGCCAGAACTCAGAGCCGTACATGTCACGCCACTACCCCTTGTTTGAGTTTTCATCAGTGGAGGAGTTCTGGTCTAACTGGGTCCACATCCCCAAGCCAAGGTTGCCGCTGGGTGGGCTGCTGTTTACTTGCGCTCGTGTACACTGACGCCCCCGCCCCTGCTTGCCTCCATCCACAGTGACGTCTTTTGTGAAATGAATTCTGACGATCGAGTCAGCATCAAGCGTACGGACCCCAAGACAAAGGAAGAGCGTGTGTCTTACGTTGAAGCGTGCGTGGTGGGCGGTGGCATGGCCGTGCCGGTTTGTGTGCTGGGTGCCCTCACGGCCGTACCTTGTTGCCACATCACGCGGCAGTTACGTGCTGTTCAAGAAGGGCATGGAACCAGAGACGGAGTTCACGAAGCCCGATGGAACATTTGCAACCATGTTTGAGCTGCGCTGGCGTGCAAACCGCCGTGAGTTGTGCCAGGTGGTGTTGTCGCCGTTTCTCTGTTGTCACCGCCCCTACTCTGTGTGTTTGCCCTGTGTTGTGTGTTTGATGTTGTGTTGGCAAACAGGTGGACGCTTTGCAGAGTTTGACAAAGCTTGGGAAGTCACTGTGCTTGGCATCATCGGTCAGTGCTTTGGGTCGCAAGACACCATCAATGGCGCGCGCTTTGTGGACAAGGTAAGGTGCTGCTGCAGGTGGAGTGTGCCTGCTACGGATGTGAGCGCGGCGTCGCGTGGATTCGTTCTTTCTGCCCCGTCTGACACATTCCCTGTCCACTCAAACACCGTGCCGTGTCACGTCATGGGCAGTGCGCTCGTGGTAACCCCGTGTCACGATTGGAGGTATGGATGTCTTCGGAAGAGCATGCTGAGGTGGTGCAAGACCGCATCAAGCAAGCTATCGAGTTCGAGACACGCGGCAATGGCCGTGGCCATATGGTGAGCCCCGCATGGACTCGTAAGCGCCACAACGGCTCCATGAGTGCTCGTCGCTTCTAGTGGTAGTGTGTTCCCTCGTCGAAGAAAATGCAAACAACAAAAAACAAGAAAATCTATGTTGGAACAGGAAAAGCGTGTAGCTGTCGACCTTCATCGCATCACTGTTCGTCGATGGCGAGCGAGGAACAGCCCGCTGTCGAGCGGGAGCGATCAACGTCATACTCATCTCAGGATGGCGGCGGACATGCCGCTGCGACGGGCGTGGGAAGTGCATCGTCACCCCCCGTTGGTGACGGTGGAAGTGCGCCATCACGGGCAGGAGTTGAAGCTGATTCCATGCCGACCAGTGGTGCCAGCCAGCGTCTTCCCAGCGACAGCACACCTGGGAATGTGGCCCAGTGGCTCGTTCGGCGTGGGTATCTGCTCACTGCTCTGGAGTTGCATCAGGAAATGCTGCTGGAGGGCAATGGGCAGCACGGTGTGGCGGTGCTGTCGTCTTTGTTTACGGACGTGGAGGACGAGAGTGGATCCACCCATATTTCCCCCGATCTCCGTGCCGCCATTGCTGCTTGTCGTGGAGCAGGTATGTACAAGCCATGTTGTGTTGCGCATGCCAGCCGTTCAATGCATTCAGGACTGACTAGGACTCCGCGCGCCTCCCGTAGAAGCTGTGAGTGACGACGCTCCGGACAGCTATTTCGCGCCGCCCACTTCACCATTCATCCCGGGCAACACATACTCGCTGCTTGCTGCACGCGATTCACGAATCGCATTGCTTTCGCATCGCCTGCGTTGTGCTGAGGAGGATATGCAAGCACTTCGTGATGCTGCATCACAGGCACCCACTGTCAGGTAGGTTGGTGTGCGTGGAGCGACCGTATCATACGTTGTTGCTAGTGGTGGTGGTGGGCGAGCGAGTTGTAACAAGGGCATCGTTCCGCAGTGCTGAAGTTGCACAAGCTTTGGTTAGCGACTCGGGAGGGGAGGAGCCCACAGCATCGGTGAGTGGGTGTGTCGCAGCATGGGTCAGGTGCGCCTTCACTAACATCGACCCTCTGTGTTTTGTCTCGTTCAATGACACCCCAGCCGGCTGAGGTGTGCATGCTTAACGTCCTTGTGAACTCATACTTGATGCGACAAGGGTTGACGCTCACCGCCATCACCCTGGCTGAAGAGGTGCCTACACAGGTACCAGGCCGCTCGTGTATGCCCTGGGTCGTTGCCCTAACAACGTTTTTGAGTGCAGGATCTGACGAATTTTGCAGCTGCGGGGTTGGGCCTCGCGAAGGACTCGGCAGATTTGGTGGCGTTGTTGCGCAACAGAATTCAGCCGGCACGTGGCTCGCAATTGGCGAGGGTTTGCTTGATCGCAGTGTGCCGTGTGTGCTCATGCTCGCCGTCCTGTGCAGCTCCGTACTGCCGCTGAGATGCAGGCAGAGGTCCAAGCAGCAAATGACCGGGCCAGTTCGTTGGCAGCTGCATTGGCTGCCCGCGAGGCGGAACTGGCCGACATCAAGGTTTGGTGCAGCATACAACGCAGGCTCGTGTGTTCGGAATGGTCTCACTGCGCTGCTGTGCATGTGTGCTGTGGCCCCAGCGGGACCTGAGCGCCTTACAAGTCGCTGTGGGCGGCTCATCCGTCCTTGTGTCACTCGCTTCTCGTGGGAACACTGACGCGCGTGGTGATGGCACAGTGTCAACCGCGAGGTCAGTCAGCTCCCTGCTGGACCTCGGCGTTGTTCCACGCAGCGACGACCACTCCGAACACGCAGCTGCAGACATTGTTGCGGAGGGCGCCGCGTTTCCTGATACGTCTCCAGATCGCTCTGATGCTGTCCCTGTCCGTGCCCCATCCGTTGTGACGAACCCCACTGACGCGGTTCTGACTGCGGACGGGGTTGAGCCCGTCAGTGCGCCTAGCGTCAGAGACACAGCACCCGCGACCCCGGCGCCAGCTCCTGCGCTGTCGTTCAGTGTGGCCGGTAATGAGGCCGTCCTCAAGGTAGTTTGTTGTGCATGCGCTCGTCATGCGCGTCGTTTCATCGTGACGCTTTCTGTTGCAGACACTGGGCACAGAGCTTCCACAGCTGTCCAAGCACTTTGTAACCAAGCAGCGCATGCGTCTTCTCCCGGTCTACGTCGCGTGCATCTCGCACCACCCAGATCCCGTCACGCGTGCGACGTTGTCGTCATCCATGCTGCGCCTTGTTAAGCACCCTTCAGAAGAGCAGTGTGTCTCACTCTCACAGGTCCGTCCGCCGGCTCAGTTGGTTGCACAGCGTGGCACTGACTTGCTGTGGCACGATCAACAGGCTGTGGCCTGCATTGCGGAAACACTTGGTGTTTCCTCGACGGAAAACGAGCTCCTCGCCCAGGTTTGTCGGTGTATGTCAGCCCCTGTTTGAGGTGTTTCTGATGCCCGTGTTCCACTAGGCAATCTCGCTGTCGTCATCTCGAGCGCGGGAGCGGCGTGCTCTTGCAGCTGTGTTGTGTGGTGCGCTTGCTCCTTTTGTAAGCCAACGCCGCGCCGACTCGCTGCTGGCCACGCTGACCCTGGTGCGTAAGCTGCGTGCCCATGCTGCAGCGTTTACCCAACTGATCCACGTGCCTGCAGCTTGTGGAAGACAAGGCTCCTCGTGTGCGGGCCGCAGTTGCTACTGGAACATGTGCACTTGCCTCCGCTTTTCAAACCAGCGAGCCAGCCAATTCGAGTGACAGTGCACGGCGTTACCACGAAGTTGAAGTCCGTAGTCACTTCGTCATCACGACACATTCCGTTAGCTGAGCACGTTGCATGTTGCAGGAGCTACTATGGAAGACGCTGCTAGATGACAGCGCGGCTGTGGGAAAAGCAGCTGCCACCAAGCTGTTCCCACAAGTGGTTCGTTTTGCCGCAACGCGTGATTTTGTGCAACCGTGCTCAAACTCGATCAGGTGTCATGGGCAGCAACAATGGGAATCTTGTGGACACACTTGATTCCGCTTGTGTCAAGCACGCTCCAAGACGCTATTGTGTCGCACGCTGACGCTGACGATGACCAACGTTCCCGCAGCAACAGTGTTGGGGGTGACACAGGTAGCTGTAACCGGTTGGTCGAGCCCAGGCTCCCGTCAACGATTCTGACATGTTGTGCACAGGTGTTTCGAACTGGTTCACCCGCGCAGTGAAGTCCCATTCTGGTACGCAAAGCGTCAGAAGCGCGAAGGGAAACGGAACTGTCCACAGTCTCGAAAGTACTAAGGGGTCCGTTCGCCCGCCTATTGAGTGCCTCCTGTCTTGTTGTTATTCACATCTAACGACTTCCCCTTTTGTTGACAGAGACTCGGTTGTAACGCAGCTGTGCTCCATGGCACACGCTCTCGCTTCTGCAGCGCCACTCTTGGCCGGCGGGTTGAACGTATTGCCCAATGTTCATGTGCAATCTGGAGTGGCTGTGGACGATGCCCACATTGAGGACCCCTCTGGTTCGAGTTCCGTTCCAGCGGTGCTTGCATCAGTTTTCTGCGGAACAGCTCGAGTGGCTCCCAACACAGAAGCTGTCCCATATTCTGCTTTCTCTGTGGAACATATCCCACTGCGGTGTTTTATTCGTTCCCTGTGCTGCACTCTGATGTTGGTATGTGTGCACGTTGAACGCTTTGGTACACGCGTACGCCTAACGCCTCGTGTTCTTTCTGTGTGTAGGCATCAGCCAGTTTGAAGCGCTCTTCGTCGTCGGACCGGCGAATGCAAGTCGCTGTGACACGGGCACTCAGGCACATCGGCCAAGCCGTTGGCGCAGACTTTGCCTTGCGGATTGTAGGTCACTGTGACGCTGTTGGCTGGGCGCGGACAGACAACCCTGACCCTCCTCATTCATATTGCAGCTTGTCCCGCTCGTTGTTCCTTTTCTGCATTTTGACCCTCAACCGCTGCCTGTTGTGCATGACGATTACCCCCCCTCATGGGCACTGGCCCAAGTGCTATCGAGCTTGATTGAGCTTGGCGACGTCGGGGATGTCGATTTCGCCAGTGCATTTGATGTCGCCGAAACTGGAGCGTGGTGGTCCAGTCTGCCTGAATTTGCTGCAGTTCGCCAGCTCAAATCATCGGCATCGTTGCTGGTTGTTAACCCCGAGTCGCTGTTGTATCTGCTGGTGTTCGGCGTCCTTGAAAGTTGTGACCAAGGCGACGCCTCTGCGCTCTGGCGCCAGGTTGTAGTCCATGCAGCAATGCGCGAGCGTGGCTGGACACCTGAGGCACCTGGAACTTTCTTGTCCATCATGGTTTGTTCTTGTTGTGCTTCTGAACATGGTATGCGGTGCAAGACTTCTCACACGATGTCCCTCAGGAAGAGATTGGCAATGTGCCATCACCATTGCTGAACTGTTTGATTGCTGAGTTGCTGTCACTGGTGCAGCACCCTCAAGAACAAGTGCGCTGTTTCGCTATTCTGCTGGTGGAGGTGCGTGGAATGACAGAGGCACGTTGTGTCAGGCTTGTTCCTGACACTTGACACTGTATTTTATTTTCCTGCAGCGGGTTTTTGCATGTATCGATCCATCCGGCGTCGCCGATGTCGCCACTGCTCTCTGGGTGGCAACGGAGAGTGTCGAGCGTGCCGAATCTGCCACTGTTGCTGCTGCAGCGCTTGTGTCCTTGTACGTCCGTCCTCGCGGAAGTGCTGTGAACATGCTCGTTCTGACGCAACAAGTCCAGATTCGCATCTGCCGCCACCCGCAACATGACAGATCGTTCTAGTGTAAGCGAGGCGGCTGTTAAAGTGGTCACGGATCGGCTTTGTGCGATGTTGGAGACACCAAGATCGCGTCTGGTTAGTTTGTGTGACTGTTGACGGATTGACTGCATTCGTGCGCTGACAGTTGGTCTCCTTGCACAGGATGTAGCACCTGTGGCACGTAAAGTATCAGAAGCAATCACATCTCACTCCGTGTTCATGGTGTCTTCGAAAGAGTCATCCCGTGTCCTGGCTGCGTTGAGCGAAACCTCTCGAGCACTTGTTGCAGCTTCCTCGGCTGGGTCAACCGCCTACTCGGACATGACTGTAGCTATGGGAATCGCAGATGCAGAAGATGCGACCTCGCAGGATGTGATTGTTGTGGAGGCAGCAAAGCGCGCTGCATCTCAAGCGCGCCAAGCGGCGGTTCAAGCTGTAGAGCCATGGCCAGGTAAGGGCACGGCTACTTGCCGTTCGGACGTGTCTGTTGATTTGTTTGTGCAACACTGCGAATCTGGACACAGGGGCTCGTTGGGAAGACCTGCGTCCGACCTCCACAGCCGTCGTCGAAGCTTTGCGAGCCTTTCTGAGCACAAACTTGCCGACACCAGACCTTTCCACGGCCCGAGAATGTCTGTCGGCGTTTGCAAGCGATTCCAGCGCTCTGGACCCATTGTACAGGTACACTTTCATTGTTTTTATTTTTTTCCTTTTCATGCCAGCCATTCACTCTTACGGGCCTGATTTCGCAGGGACATGTTGTCTGCTGCCCTGGGTAGTGGGGGTGGAGATTCGAAAGCAGGCGAAGAAGTCCTCGATGGAAAGTATGATGACACACCAAACGAGTCAGATGATGATGAGGAGGAGTCTCAAGCGCGGCCCGCAGTGCCGAAGCGTAGATCCAAGGCCTTTGGTGCGATGCTTGGCAAAATGGCTGGGGGTGTGCGCGAGATGGGAGGGGGCATGAAAGCAGGAATGGGCAGGGTGACTGGCATTATGCGCAAGCAAAAAGGAAAACAGTAGACATGTCTGCAGCGTCTTGTCCCTATCTGCGCTGGTGCTTCCGGGGCCGTTTCTTTGATCTATCAATACGCTTGTGCTGGTTTGCTAGTGGATCCGACGTTACCGCACCTGGGTGTCGATATTGGTCCTGGCAGACACAAAAAAACATCATAACCAATGAGAATGGAAGGGCACCACACGCCCACGTGAGGACATACATCCATGTGTTTGACAAAGCGCAGTGATGACTTCATCCAGGACCCATCATTCGTATCATCGTCGGAGTCGTCCAAAACTTGGCCAGAATACGCTGGCTTCGGTGCCACCTCCTCGTCTTTCGCATTGCTCTCTCGGAACTTGTTTTTGAATGCCGCAAGCTTTGCCAGTGTCTAGATAGAACACAC
>Ga0213833_1001825_pt1 | contig 14491 bp, 7 predicted proteins | sample SWATP21_FD_160575 | JGI IMG/M metagenome (GOLD analysis project Ga0213833, IMG submission 160575) | Coastal seawater microbial communities from Marineland, Florida, United States - SWA TP2 #1 | ecosystem: Environmental > Aquatic > Marine > Coastal | place: USA: Florida | collected 2016-08-14
CCAGCACCAGCACCAGCACCAGCACCAGCACCAGCACCAGCGCCAGCACCCGAGCCTACAAGCGCCCCATCACTAATACCTTCACTTGCTTTGTCCACACACATGGAACCACTAGCCCCAGAGGCTGCGCTAGGACAACCCTGCGGTGGGTGTTGCCCACCACCACCTGGTTGAACACCTGTGGCACATTCGACGTGGGTGCTGTCCACGCCGATACACTGCTGGCCTGGTGCCTTATCCATGCCCACCCCACTGCTCGGAAGCCCCCTTGCTAGTTTTGCCGGGCGTGGTGGAACAGCAACACCCTTCCTCTCCCCCAGCGCCCGCCGTTTCATCCCAAACCCCAAGCAAGCGAATGTGACGACGCCTCCGACTTGCGGCTTGGCTGCAGAGTGATTTGTTTTTGGTTTTTTGTTTGTTTTGTAATAGTTTCTTGTGTTTTAGAAATCGTAATTTGTGTCCGTGGCATCACACAGCCTTCTTGGGCTTGTGGGCTTTGATGATGCGGCGTGTGGCAGGTTTCGCGAAGCGGTCTCTTCCACATCGATATGGCTTGACTCGGGCCCCTTGGAGCGGGGAGCAGGTGGCAGCAATGCATGACTGGGTCATGCGTGGAACAGTAAAAGTGAGTCAGCCATGCGTGCACGGTGAAACACGCCACGAATGCTTTGTGTTCCATCTCACTTGTTGTTGTGGCAGCCGTACCACAGGCATATTGTCGTTATGGACAAGAACAGCCACACTCATGATTGGCCAGCGAAGCTCGAGGTGGGTGAATAAAGCCATGCGTGTGTCCCTCTCTTCTTGGTCACTTTCGCAACTTACCGTGGCCCCATGCCCATTGCAGCTGTCTGATCACGTCGTCTCCACCTACAAATCGCTCTCTGCGGCCAAGCACAAGGTTCGGTGCAGATAACGTGCTCATCTTGCCTCCATTGCCCATTGCAGGACTCACCCAACCGTCTTTGTCTCCACAGGCAAAGCCAAGCAGCACACGCGTGATGGTGACTGCAGTGTCGGTGCCCGATTCGGTGGTGGCGCGTGACCTGCAGGTGGACACGATCCCCTGTTCCGATGGGGGACACACCGTGATGATTTTTCCTGACCAGGTCATGTGCCCCGATGTCCAGCCTGATTCCAGTGCGTCACAAGCGGTGCATCCCCCGCGTCGGGCCGTGCTGCCTGCTCACGTGTGAAGAGTGGTGCGCTGTGTTGCTGCTCTCTCCGCCAGTCGAAGCGCTGTTGGATCACATGGACGAGCCGGGGAAGCTCGACCCAGACACTGTCACGGAGAAGTGAGTATCCCATGCGATTGCATATCCCCAACCCGGTGCTGATTCGCTGTCGTGCTGCAGGAGTGGCGTCACAACGTGTGCCCTACCGGGCGTCCACATTTTTGTATGCAGTCACGGAAAACGGTCCGTCGTTTGTGTAGCCGTCCCTTGCCGAGTGGCTTGGAGACTTTGCCAAGCTGCGCTGTCCAATCCAAAGCGTTGGTTGTTCCTTTCCTTTCGCTGAGGGGCTTGTCTCACTTGTGCACATGGTGGTGGATGCTGTGCGTGCGTCGGCTGTGTTGCCTCTGAACGTCTGAACGGCGGCGTTGTGCTGTTTCCCACCAGGGACGTCCGGTGTGGCATGTGTGGTCCGGATGCCGTTCGCGACTTCGAGGTGCGATTTGCCACTGGGCAGAAGCTATGCCACGCCGCGCTGCACGTGCGTACCAGGCTTACATTGACTTCGTTGCTCGCGTTTGTTTGTCCATCAGAGCGCTCTTTCGCCTGCCATGCGCGCGGCGGACGGCGGAACACACATTTGGGCAAGCAGTCACATTGGTGGACACCGCTACGCCGGCAACGCCATCGTGTACCCGCCAGGGGATTGGTTTGGCCGCATCAATTCGGCCACAGAATGCGAGCGCATCGTCGCGGCGTACGGTGAGGGAACTGCTGCGGCGGTGGTGGCACATCCTCCCAAGGAGCTCGCCGACTTGTGGCGAGGCCGCGCGCAAATGTCACATGAAGAGCAAATGGAGGCGTTTGAACAGCAAGAAGAGGGATGAGAGTAACACCAACTTTGTGTCTGGGAGTGTGTGTTGATTTCATTTCCGAGCAACTACGACAAGTCTCGTGCAGCGAACTTGTCCTCTGGCATGAACGCCGCTGCAACAGTGTGGGGGCCAAACTTGCGATTGTTGAGTGCTCCGAAGCCCTGCTGGGCGCCTGCGAGCTCCTTGAACTCAACAAACACCTGCATGGAGAGAGAAGGCATGGCGTCGTTGCAAGCAGCAAGAGGAACCAGAACGTCAGGCACCCTCCCACACAACAAACAACAAAACAAACAAAAACGGGCAAGCCAAAGTTGCGCACCTTGCCACAGCCGGGCTCTCCTGGCTTGGGCATAACCACTGTGCTCACTTCGCCAAACTTGCGGCATTCTTCCTCCACATCTTCCAGAATTTCCTGCGGACCATCACCACGCGCAAGGCGACACTCCATCAGTCAATCCAGAACAAAGGGCGGTAACGCCACAAACGACGCACCTTGTACTCTGTCTCGTCCTTCAGGTCGTCCTCGGTAACCATGTTTGCAAGCACCACAACACGCGTCGGCGGTGGGCCTGCAACCGAAGCAGCAAGACAACCCACAAGAGAGGCGTATGTAAGCCCACACGCGACTCGAGTGACCACACACATGTGCAACGTAAGGAACGTACCAGCCGGTGCACCCATGCCTGGGCCCATGCCCATCGGCATGCCCATCGGCATCCCCGGCATGCCCATCGGCATCCCGGGTGCCATACCAGGCATACCCATCTGCATGCCCATCATCATACCACCAGCCTGTGCCTGTGGTGCGCGGCGGGGCGGGGGGGGGGGGGGGGGGGGGGGGGGGGGGGGGGGGGGGGGCACACACATAGAACGCACATGAGCCCGGCGGGCCAAGCAAACAACGAACAAATGAAAACAACCAAGCGTTGCACACCAGCACCACTGCGAAACCACTGCGAAACACATGGCGCCATCGTACCCGTGCCCGGAGGGTTGGCACGGCGGACCGTAAGCTCGCGATCGCCAATGCGGATGCCGTTCAAGGACTCGATCGCCTTGTCCGTCACTGCCGGGTCCTTGTACTCCGCAAAGCCAAAGCCCTTGGGCTGGCCGTTCTCGGAGATCAACTGCAGGTCCTTCAGCTCGCCAAACGCAGCAAGCAACTCCCTGATTTGGGGCTCCGTCATGGAGTACGGAATGCCGCCCACGAAAATGCGGTCCTTCGAGTTGTGGGCAGCGTTGCCGCCGCCAGCCGCGCCACGTGGGACGGCAGCCATGTCCAACTGCAGCGGTGGTCCCATGGGAGGGGGCACCAAGTCGGGGCGGTAGTCGTTGGGACGACGCACACGCAGCGCGTTGCCCTTGAACATGATGCCGTCCAGGTTCATGCAGGCGTTGGCAAGCTCGATGCTGGCAAACTCGACAAAGGCGAAGCGCCGCTCGCGGTTGACGTACACAGACAGCACCGGCGCGCCCTCAAGCTGCACCTTCACCGCACGGTTCACCGTCTCCGTCCAGAACTTCATGAGCTCATCCTCCGTGGTGTCGCCACAACCACCAACATACAACCGCCGGGCGTGGCGCGTTTGCTGGTTGCTCACCATGGGCGGGCGCATGGGGGGCATCATGCCGCCCGCCATCATCATCGGGTTGCCACCAAACCCGCCCTGCATCGGCGGCCGCTGGCCCATGGCGCCACCCATCCACGGCGCGCCCATGCCAGGCGCACCAGCCCCCATGCCAGGCGCACCTGGAGCACCGGGTGCGCCAGCCGGCATACCCGCGCCGGCAGCAGGTCCCGCGGCGCCAACACCAGCCGCGCCGGGCCCGACGTCGAAGTTGGACTTCTTATCGCGACGGCGGCGGCGGCGGCGGCGGTGGTGCGACCGCGACCGAGACCGAGACCGAGACCGGTCCTCGGAGTAGGAGCGCGAGCGGCGGCGCCGGCGGCTGCGACGGTGGCGACGACGGCTGCCACTGCGACTGCGGCTGCGGCTGCGACTGCCGCGGCGGCTGCGGCGGTGGCGGTGGCGACTGTGAGAGCGAGACCCCGAGCGCCGTCGGCGGCGACGAGATCGCGAGCGTGAACGTGACCCACGGCGCGAGTCACGGCGACTGCCGCAAGTGGCGAAGGCAAAAGGGGGGGTGAACATGGGGGGAGGGTGGCATGTGGAGGGCAAGGCAGCAAGGGCCGAGGCACGCCCGGAAACAGTCAGAAGGCAGGGGACGCGGAAAGGAAGAAAACAAGAAAAACAAACAACCCGACACAAGCGGTACAGTAGAAACACACAATGGAACACGCCAACAAACACACACAGCGCACGCGATCAAGCGCCACACGCAAAGCAAAGACGCACCGGTCGCCGTGTTCTTCGTCGCGGCGGGGCTCAGCCTCGGCTGCAGGCGCCGCGTCTGCAGGAGGCGCAGGGGGGACACTTGCATCTGTTGACAAGCCACCACAACCACCCACACAATCACATGGAAGCACGCTGCGCCTGGGACACGGGGGAGACGACAAGCGACAACAAAGCCACGCGCCATCACAACGACGCACCAGCCATGGTGTCGCTCCGGCGATTCACGACGCGTGGTTCGGGGCCACGGGTAGTTCTCTCGAGCAGGGGCGCGAAGGAAAACAATCCTTTCGGGCCGGGGCAAGGAGCGAGCAGGCTTGGTGCAGCGAGCCCTCTGCGTGTGCGAGTTGGCCGATCGGCGGCGTGGGGTCACTGCTGTCCTTGTGGATATCGATCTTTTTCCCCTCTCAGCAGCTGCATGATTGACAGACATGCTTGCGCGATAACAAATATGCCACACGCGAAGCGCCTGGCGACGTGGGTTGTGTCACGCATCGCACTTCGGGACGATTGCACCCAAACCATGACCCCGGCGGTTGGGCTGCGCTTCTGCGTGGCCCCAATGTTGCTTTTGATTGTGGCAAGTGCCATCCCATGCGGTTGCTCGTCCGTTGCCGGTCCACCGACGGCTGTGATGGCGTGGAGCTACGACAGCGTCGGCGGGTCGCCAGTGGCGCAAGCCCAGATGACGGTGTCTTTCGTTCCTCCAGCCTCGACCGTGCAGCTGCGATTCGTTGTGGAGGCGGTATGCAACACCACATTCGCTGGAGAAGCGGTCAAGGCGACGGGCCAGGCACTATGGACGGACTACAGACAGCAGCAAGCGCAACTCGCTGCGCAAGCACAAACTGCCACCCCGTGGCCCACACCGTCTGGCACAATCCATACCATGACAACATGTTCATCAAGCCCAGCCTACCTCCCTCCTGTACCAACGGGTGCACAATGCGTGCTTTGGGTGACGCCTGAGCGCGTTTCTGATGCCAGACGCGGCGAATCCTCTTCTCCCATCAGGCACGATGTTGGCGCGCCGGGTCAGCCGCAGCCACTCGACAAGGATGCCCGCGTTGCCATGGCAGACAACTCCTCGATATCAGTGTGGTGGCGGGCCAGCCAAGCGGTACACCGTGGTACCTCTGTTGCGCCCACCGCCACCAACTTCACCGTTGTGCTGTTGACGGGGTCGTACCTCGGGGACACAATGCGGCTGGATGAAGCCACGGCCACAGTTGCAGCGTATCGACGTGCGCGGGCTGACAACGTCACCTCCGTGCTCCACTTCTCACATCTTTCTCATAGCACACCGTACTGGGCTGCAGTGTTTGCCACCAACCCCAACGGCCCCTCGCAGCCCCTTCTGTCTTTGCAGCCTGCTATCTTGGGAAGCAACGGCATTGTGTTCATCGTGAAGGACACGACGTGGACAAGCAGTGACACCGACAACGTGTTCGACCGGATCACGATTCTGCAATCGTCAACGTTGACCGTACAGGGCACGGTGCTGCATGTCGGCTCTCTTGTCATACAGAGTGGTGCCTCACTCCAGCTCCCCGCCAGCGCCGTTGTCATTGCGCAGCGCGTTCGGCTGCACCAGTCGGGCAAGATTTTGGGCAACTTCGTCACTCTCATCGTCTCTGACGACTTGGTCGTGAATGGCACACTGGCGGCTATTGCGTCCTCGTCACTGTCTTCGTCGAAGGGCTCGTCTAACGACTGCGGTGGGTCGTACGGGGGTGTTGGGCGATGTTACTACTCCCGTGATTCACCCGGCCAGCCGTACGGGTGTGTGCAACAGCCGGCGTCTCCTGGTTCATTTGGCTCTAGTCGTTCAGGTGCCGGTGGTGGTGTGTTGCGTGTGGATGTGGGTGGCACACTGTTTGTGAATGCCACAGGCTCCATCACAGCCAATGGTGAGCGGCGATACTACGGTGGCTCTGGTGGATCGGTATGGATCACGGCAGCACGCCTGGTGGGAAGTGGCGCCGTGCGAGCAGCCGGTGGTACGTCGTCTTACTCTTCCACCCAAGTGGGTGGCGGCGGTCGTGTAGCGGTGCATGTGTCGGACGATGACATGTCAAGTTGGAGAGGGTACATCGGGGCGCCAGCAGGGAGCCCGGACTATGGTGGGACCGGCACCGTGTTTGTGGGTGTGCCGGCGCAACGCTTTGTGGCGGTGGCTGGGTCAACATACGAGGGGCTGGTCCTGGACGCACACATTGTGTACTCGTTGGTGGCACTGGAAGCTGGGTCCACGGTGACTGGCGCGACGAGCGAGGCACTGGTGGTGAACGCGACACGATTGGAGTTGAATGGAACAGTGTCAGGGGCTTGGGCATCCGCTACACTTGTGGGTGAGGTGATGGCGTTTGGGTCGACCGCGAAATGGGACACGTCGGTGCACATGAAGGCACATGTGGACAGATGCAGCGTGGGTGGCGGCGCGTCACTGTTGTGGGGGGAGGTGGAGTGGTTTGTGTCTGGTGAGTGGTGGATGGGCAGGGCATCGCAAGTGGCGGTGTCAGGTGATGGGACATGGTCCGTGGTTGGCGACATGGTGTTGGGCGAGGCATCGACATTGGCAGTGGCACGTGATGGGACATGGGGCGTGGTTGGTGACATGGTGTTGGGTGCTGACTCATCACTGACGGTGTCACGTGATGGGTCGTGGTCCGTGGTTGGTGACATGGCGTTGGGTGTTGGTTCATCACTGACGGTGTCACGTGATGGGTCGTGGTCGGTGATGGGTGACATGGTGTTGGGTGCTGACTCATCACTGACGGTGTCACAAGACAGCGTATGGTTCGTGGTTGGTGACATGGTGTTGGGCGAGGCATCGGGGTTGGAAACAGCCAAAGACGCCCGACTGAATGTGACAGGGTCGCTGTCAGTGGAGTTAAGGGCAGTGTGGAGCGCGGGGGTGCAGGGCGTGTGGTATGTGCGTGGAAACCTGCACACACGCGTCGACGCGGATGTGCGTGCTCCGAACATGACATTGCATGTGGGCGGGAATGTGAGCATGAGTGGCACACTGGCGGCTATTGCGTCCTCGTCGCTGTCTTCGTCGAAGGGCACCGTCTATCGGAGTTACTGCGGCGGGTCATACGGGGGTGCTGGGGGGTGTTCCAGCTCCAGCTATTCACCCGGCCAGCCGTACGGGTGTGTGCAACAGCCGGCGTCTCCTGGATCATTTGGCATGAAGGGCACCAGTCGTTCAGGTGCCGGTGGTGGTGTGGTGCGTGTGGATGTGGGTGGCACACTGTTTGTGAATGCCACAGGCTCCATCACAGCCAATGGTGAGCGGCAAAACTCCGGTGGCTCTGGTGGATCGGTATGGATCACAGCAGCACGCCTGGTGGGAAGTGGCGCCGTGCGAGCAGCCGGTGGTACGTCGTCGTCTTACTCTCCCACCCGAGTGGGTGGCGGCGGTCGTGTGGCGGTGCATGTGTCGGACGATGACATGTCAAGTTGGAGAGGGTACATCGGGGCGCCAGCAGGGAGCCCGGACTATGGTGGGACCGGCACCGTGTTTGTGGGTGTGCGTAGCACGCGAACGTTTGAAGCTGCGGCGGGCTCCACATATGAGGGTTTGGTGTTGGCAGAGGACGAAGTGCATGCACTGGTGACGTTGCAATTCGGGTCAACAGTGAAGGGTGCTACAGAAACAAGATTCTACGTACAGAGTAGCAAGCTCGAGATGAAGGGGGAGGTGTGCGCAGCGTGGACGTCAGTGACACTAATGGTCGAAGCCTTTGTTCTTCATGATGGGGCAGTCTGGTTCCGCGGCTCGCCAAGCATCAACATCTCCGCTTATGACCTGCAGGTGATGGGAACGATGCACGTTGTGTCCGCCTCCTTTGCAGCCCAAGGAAATCTGCTGCTTTCTGGTTCTATCGCCGCAGTATCGACGGCCAGCACTGTGTCGACGGCAGGATCGCCTCAGACTGGGTGTGGCGCGAGTCACGGCGGCATGGGCAAATGCTCCTCTGGCGACGCCGTAACCCCCCCGTATGGCTCGTTGAAGCGCCCCACGATGTTTGGGTCAAGGAGCGCAAACGGAGGCTTGGGCGGTGGCGTGGTGCGTGTTGTCGTCGATGGAGCACTCACCGTCACTCCCACGGGCTCCATCACTGCTGACGCAGTGAGTGGCTCGTGGGCTGGCTCTGGCGGCTCCGTATGGGTGACGGCAGGGAAGCTGTCTGGTTCAGGCGCCTTCAGTGCACGTGGCGGCAGTGGGTACTCAGCGGGAGGCCGAATCGCAATTCACACGTCTGATGGCATGAAGGGCTGGACAGGCTCCATTGTCGCCGCTGGCGGTGGTAGTTCACCATTGGATGAGACAGCTGGAACGGTGTACATTGATGCAGGAATCGGCTTTGAGGCGCAACCTGGATCACTCTACACTGGCCTTGTGCTACCGACAGACAGACAGTTGCACACTGTTGTGTTCCGTGCCGAATCCACCATCCGCGGTGCTGCTGCTGTGTCCACGGGCTTCCGCGCCAACGTGCTGACCCTCAATAGCACTGTGGCTGGCATCTGGCGTGAGTTGTGGCTAGAAGGTGGACAACTCATTTTCGGGTCGAAGGTAGTGTGGCCCGTGACTTTCGACATGAACGTGTCAACAAGCAGCTGCTTCGTCGCGCCTGGTGCGCGTCTGATGGTTGATACCATCCAGTGGAATGTTACCGGCGGTGTGGACGTTGCTGGCGCGTTGCAGGTGAACACGGCGCAGTGGTCTGTTGGTGACTTCCACGTGCGCCGCGGTGGCGAGGTGACAGTTACCTATCTCGGGGAATGGCATGTACGTGACTTGATCGATCTTGCCGAGGGCAGCATTGTGCATGTCACTAGTGGCACGTGGATAATTGAAGGCAGCGCATTCATTGGCGGCACCATATCGGCCATGGCGACAGATGCAACTGTGTCCGACCAAGGCACATCGACAACTTGTGGCGGCAGTTTTGGGAGTCAAGGCTACTGCTACACCGGCGTTGCTGCTCCGGTGTATGGCAACCTGGTACAACCTGTCAGCTACGGCTCTCGTGGCTACGGCTCAAGCGGCGGATTGGGGGGTGGCGTGATCCGGCTGGTCGTTGCGAAGAAGCTGGTTGTCAACGCCACGGGTCGCATCACCGCCAACGGTCAGACTCGAGAAGCTGCTGCCGGCTCTGGCGGCTCCGTTTGGATTACAGCCTCACAACTTGTGGGGCACGGAGTCATCCAAGCTGGCGGCGGCGATGTCACAGGCACTGCTGTCACCAGCGGCGGTGGTGGCCGAGTCGCCGTGTACACGACAATGGGAGCCACAGCTTGGCACGGTATCATCTCTGCTGCAGGTGGGCGCTCGTTCCAACAGCCTGTCCCCCCTGCTGCCAGCGGCACTGTGTTTCTACAGCTCGGCAGTCCAAAGACGGAGCTCGTGTTTGAGCTTGCGTCGTGCTCTGCACCCAGCACCCTCTCCTCGCGCCCGTTTGTAGACACACTCACGCTGCGTAATCGGTCGTGCCTGGTGTTGAATCAAGCGTACTCAGTCGGTGCCGTTGCCGTGCAGACAGTGGAGTCCACTTCGCTTGTCGTGAATACAGCGGCTGGATTGGTGCTGTGGGGGGATGTCTGCAACGGCAGCACTCTACAGTCGAACATTACAGGCTTGGAGCCTCAGCCACTGGTCATGCAACTTGACCCGAACCAACCTCGTGCGATGAATCTTGCCTCGAATCCGCATGTCACTTTCCGCATGAGCTTTGTGCCTGCTGATGCGGTGCTGGTTTGCCGCTATGAACAGCCGTCTGGCGCGCCATTGGACTCAAGTGTCGTCCTGATGGCTGTTGAAGCCACTGATGACTGCCGTGCACACAATGTCGCAACATGTGTCGTGCCACGACCGGACGTGGATGTCACTGGAAGCTCCATCATGCAAGTGCGACTGCACGATACCGCTCGTGACGCCACGTTGCCTCACCCACATGTATCAATTGCGCTTGTCACGGACGTCCAGTGCAACCTCCTCACCAACTCTACCGAACTGCCACAGGGCTGCACGCGCGACATGCTCGCCGATGACGTGTGTGATGCGGCTTGCAACACCCGCAACTGCGCGTATGACGCCCGATCGTGCGTGGTTGGGTTATTGGCGTCTGTGTTTGTAGCACCCAACGGCAGTGACGTAAATCCCGGCACGGAAGAGCTTCCTGTTGCCACGCTGCGCCGCGCTGCACACATTGCCTGCACTGGGTACACACACTGCTGGCCCATCATCATGCAGCCTGGCAACTACAGCTGCCCTGCCTCAACCCTTCACGTGACAGGCCACAACATCTCCATCGGCGCCGCTGCAACCGCTGCCAATACAACCGTGCAGCTCGCGCGGTGTGACGACGGTCTCTCTTCCGCACCCCTCTCCTTCACGTCCGCTACCGTCACCTTGTCCGACCTCTACCTTGCCGGCGACCTGCTGCTCAACGCTTCGGATGCCTACGTGTCCAACAGCACCCTCGCTAATGCGATGCTTGTTGCCGACTCGCATTTGTCACTAACCGCTGTCACCATGGCACCATCCACCGTGTCTGTGGCCACAACGCCGGGTCTAGAGCCATGGTTGGCCGAGCGGCGCGCTGTGAACGCATGGTGCCCAGCATGTGCCTGGTTTCGCACTGGGCAGCCCGCAAGTGCCATTGCCATCAACGGCCTTCGCCCTGACGGTGGTGGAACCAGCACGATGTCTCGTGTCGTGCAGGGCGAGACCGAGAGTGTTGACGCAACCCTGATACAACTGTCACTGGCTGCACTGACGCGGCCAGTGCTGGTGCTGCGGCGATATGATCCCGGCCTGGCAACCACTCCTAACTTCGACATCGAGCTGCACCACTTTGCTGTGCACCGTGTGCGCCTGTCATCGTCAAGTGTGTCACTTGCAGCGACGTGCGCGTTGCGGCCAGTGTCGGCTGGTGCATGTGTGTCCTTTGCCGTTGGTCATGGCACAGCTCCTGCACTGGCACTTGCGGGCGTAGACTTCGACGCGTCTCTTATTCATGTTTCGTCGCCATGGGTGTTGAGGTTGTCAGGAAAGCTCGAGCCAGACGATGCAGTACAGCAAACAGCAGCTGACAATGTGACTCCCCTGACACAGCCCACGCTGGCCATTGACAACGCCAACGCCACGTTGGTGACCTTGGAGGGGCTGCATGTGGCAGTGGCGCATGTCGACTCTACGGCGTTGGTGCTGTCATCCACACGATCAAACGCCATCGAGGTGGCGCTGGTCGATTGTCGCATCACAGGACCAGGTGCTGGAATCCTTGCGTTGGCGCAGACACATATCACCATGCAGCGGTGCGTCATGGAAGAGTGCTCTACATCTGGCAGTGGCGCAGCCATGAAGGTCACCGGCGGTGCAAGTGCCATTCTTCATGATGTCGTCATGCGCGCCAACACAGCCACATTCCACGGTGGCGCAGTGTATGTGTCAGACGACTTCAGCTCCGTCCGAGCAGAAGATTGCCACTTCATAGACAATCAAGCTCTGGGCGGTGGCGGTGGGGGTGCTGTGGTCACAGCCAGGGCAGAGCTGAGGGTCAGTCGAACGGTGTGGCAGAGCAATCAGGGCGCTGCCGGGGGTGGTGCCATTTCTGTTACGGCAGCAAGCTTGGCAACCGTCACGGACTCGCACTTTGAGAGCAACGCAGATGCCACAGGTGGTGCGCTGTTTGTGTCCGGCGTTGACTCTGTCATCACAGCACGGCAGTGCACGGCGGTGTCGCAGCTGGCGTACACGGGAGGCATGGTACATGCCACGGAGGGTGGCGTGGCGCTGCTGACTGCGATGCAAATCGAGAAGTCACATGCACAGCTTGGCGGGACGCTGTCCGTGGATGACGGCGGTCGTATCCATGCGACGGCTTGCACGATCAAAGGCTCTTCCGCCGTCAGCACAGGCGCCGCTGTGCTGTGCGAAGCAGGTCGCGTCGAGCTTGTGGGCACACGCATCACCAGCTGCTCTGGTGGAAGGGATGGCGCCATAGTGTTTGCCGGGACAGGTGCACAGGTCACATTGGAAGACACTGTTGTGGCGAACAACACCGTAGCCGGCGCAGCGTTGCTCGTGACCTCCACTGGCCAGCTGTCTCTGGCGCAGGGCACTCGCGTTGAAAGCAACCGGCCATCGACAGAAGTCGGTGCCTCCACTTCAACAGCGTGGTGGCTTACACCTGCGGTTCGCTGCTCGCAGGGTGGCTCCCTGATCGCCCCTGTCAATGAGTCTGTCGTGGTGGCGGGAAACGTGCCGTTCAATCTGGCGTGTGATGCCTGTGCACTGGCGCCCGGCTCGATATTCAGTGCCTCAGCTTGCCGCACTGACGGCGGCAACGCAAAGCTGGTGGCTGCAGGAAACCAAGACCTGCCGCTGTTGGCGACCAACGGAACCACCGTGGTGACAGCAGCGGTCACAGCATCAGGCGTGGCACCATCAGCGGAGGGGTGGCCGAGCGTTCTTGCCTATGTTGGCCCGGAACTCGTGGCGGCGTCATTGCAAGGCAGCGATGCGACGGAGCTGGTTGCGGTGGTGCAGACACCCGAGGGTGCCGGCACCGACATCCCACTCACCCTGTTTCTAGACGGCGCCGCGATGCCAACCCCACCACCCAACCCGACAACCGTGTCCTACCTACCGCCAACCTTGCGGAGCGCGGTGCCACGTGTCGTTGCGCCACGATCGAGTCGCATCAACATCACGGGGTGGAACTTTGGTCCAGATGAGCCGGGGTGGCGCAGTGGCGACCGCGTGGACATCAGTGGTACACCATGTTCCTCTCCTTGGCGTGCCAGCAGCACCATGATCTCCTGCCTGCCAGAGGTCGGGCCGGGCAGTGGGCAACCTGTCACAGTCAACATTGGCGGTCAAAGCCAGGCTGGGCCCGTGCTCACCATTGACGTAGCCAACAAACCAGCGTCGCCAGCCATCGTCTCTGCCGACGCGGTGGTGACGTCGGGTAGCACGTCCAAGGCGCCCAACGGGCTAAGGGTGGCATGGGTCGATGCGGATGGGTCCGGCATCGCGATTGAGACCTTCACGGCACACATGTGGCTGCTGTCAGCCAACTGGACGGCATGGACACAGGCCGCGGTGGAGGCGTGGATGGACTCCCACCCCAGCGCCGCAACGGTGCAAACGGATGGCACGACACAAGAGGCCACATTCTCTGGCCTTGCCACTGGGTACATGGCTGCCGTCGCGGTGGATGCCGCCAATGCGGTGGGCAGAAGCCCGCTTTCTGCGCCGCAAACTGTGCTGCTGGTGTTGCCTCCCGCGCCACCAACGGGCACGGTGGCAACACATGTCAACAGCACTACGCTGCAGCTCTCGTTCACGCCGGGCCAGTCACGAGGCGGGACCACCGCTGCCTTCATTGTTGACATCTCGAGCGACCAGTTGTTTGTAGCGCAGCTGCTCCCCCACGTTGTGTGGGTGCCGGGTTCACGCAATGGCACCGACGACTTGTGCCCGGCGCTACGGCAGGTCTTGGCTGTGGCGAGTGTGAAGATGGAAGGCGGGTGGGACGGTGGTGCCACAGATCGCTTCTGGGCGTTGGTGCCGGATTTGGAGCCTCACAAGGTGTATTGGATGCGTGTGCGTGGTGTGAACTGCGGTGGCCAAGGCCAGAATAGCAACACGTACACGGCGTCGGAGCTTATCACGCCGCCAAGTGCTGCCACGCATGTCACCACGAAACTCGTGGCATCGGCACAGGCGGGCCTGCAACCGTCGCTGCACGTCACATTCCAAGCACCAGCCACAGATGGCGGCGCACCCTTGTCTAGCTTCCAGCTGCAGGGAACATCCTCTGCCGTTTCGGGGGGTGTGCATGCCCCGCCCCAACCGGTGCAGTTCGCAACAGTCCCTGCAACGTCGGCAGCCCGTGTTGGGGGCGCCATCACGGTGGAAGTCGTACCGGTGCTGGTGGGCCACGCCTACACGGTGCAAGTGGCGGCGGCGAACGTCTTTCGGCCCGGTGTGTATGGGACGTGGAGCAACGCATCAACGCCGCTCCTTGTTGCAGCCCCTCCGGCCCCGCCTTCTGCCCAATTTGTTCGT
>Ga0213833_1001826_pt1 | contig 14489 bp, 1 predicted proteins | sample SWATP21_FD_160575 | JGI IMG/M metagenome (GOLD analysis project Ga0213833, IMG submission 160575) | Coastal seawater microbial communities from Marineland, Florida, United States - SWA TP2 #1 | ecosystem: Environmental > Aquatic > Marine > Coastal | place: USA: Florida | collected 2016-08-14
TGGTATCAACACAAAGGATCGCATTCATGTGCTTGAGGGCGCCGTGATCACGTGGACGAAGCAGATCAAGAACGTGTTGAAGCAAGACCCAGAGATGTTGCTCAAGCAAGGCATGAACCCTACCCCTGATATTGAGGTCGAGTTTTGGAAGAGCAAGGCTACCAACCTGAACTCCATCTTTGAACAGCTCCAATCGCGCCGCATCCGCCGCGTGCTGAAGTTCTTGGACGTGTCAAAGAGCACGTACTGCAATCCGTTTGCAAAGTTGTGCAAGGAGGTGTACACCGCGCGCCTAGAGGCCAACGACAACGTGCGCTACCTTCGTGCGTTGGAGCCCTGGTTTGACAAGCTCGAGGCGGTCCGCGACTTCCCAGAGCTGGTGGGCCTGTTCCGACCGATCATGCATGTCCTGCTTCTCATCTGGAAGAACAGCAAGTACTTCAACACGCCTGCGCGCCTCGTGGTGCTCATGCGTGAGATGTGCAACAGCATCATCAACAAGGCCTGCAACTACGTCAGCGGACAGATGATCTTTGACCTCATCGCGGACGAAAGCGCCGGCGAAGCTGTGTCGAAGCTCAAAACCACCCTCAAGGTGTGTGGATTGTTCAAGAGCACTTATTTCGACTACAAGACCAAGGCCAACAACGAGTGCCCTAACAACCCGTGGCGCATCCAAAACAACGCGTTGTTCATGCGGCTGGACTCCTTCCTGGAGCGCTGCCATGACATCTTGGACCTGACACAAACCATTGTGCAGTTCTCCATGCTGGCGAAGATCGAGATCGGTGGCACGAAAGGCAAGACCCTCACCAACAGCGTGTCGCAAATCTACCTGGACTTTGACACGGCAGTGGAGACGTTCAAGAATGTGCCGTACGACATCATGGATGTTGGTGTGAAACAGTTCGACGATGACTTTTACGAGTTCCGGTGCCGCATCAAGGAACTGGAGCGCCGGCTTGGGTCCGTCCTCACCCAAGGTTTTGACGACTGCGCCACCATCTACGGCCGCTTCAAGCTGCTCGACTCGTTCGAGGGTTTGCTGGAGCGCCCCATCATCCAGGATGAGCTGGAGAAGAAGCACGTCGCGTTGGTGCAGGCGTACGGCGCCGACTTGAAGCGTGTGCAGGAGCAGTTCCTCCTTGCCCGCGACGCGCCACCCATTTCATGGAACCTGCCCCCCATTGCAGGCTCCTTGACCTGGTGCCGGGGTTTGAAGGAGCGCATCCAAGAGCCCATGGCCAAGCTGCGCATGCTGAACGACAGCATCATGGATCGCGATGAGGCCCGTGAGGTCGTCAAGGTGTACTCCACGATCATGGTCTCTCTGGACGACTACGAGCACCAGAAGATCCAGGAGTGGGGCAGCAACGTTGAACAGAGCAGCCAAGCCAAGCTGCGCCTGCCGCTGCTTGCGCGCCAGTCGCCCACCACACCCAACGGCACCGGCCTCTTGCGCGTGAACTTTGACCCTGCGCTCGTGCGCCTGTTGCGTGAAGTCAAGTACTTTCTGCTGCTGAAGCTGGACGTGCCGTCGTCGGCGCTCGACATCTACCGCAAGGCAGAAACGTACCGCACACAAACGGGAAACTTGGACCTGATTGTCAACATGTACAACCGCATGATGACGGAGCTGTTGCCGGTAGAGGCGCCACTCATGGAGTCACACCTGAAAAAGATCGATCAAGGACTGCGTGTTGGAATCCAGACCATGTCCTGGAAGTCTAGCAGCATCAACGACTTCATCTCCAAGGTGCAAGGCACGGTGAAGACGGCCCATGATGTGCTGTTCAACCTGAAGAGCAACCTGAGGAACATCCAGCAGACTCTCGACAAGTGGAGCGTGGAGCCATTGATGGACCGAAAGATGAAGCCTGTGGCCCCCGATGAATTTGCACAGGCGCACAAGGCTCTCTTGACGGGCCGCTACGCGGAAATTAAGGAGGGTGGACAGCGCATTGAGAAAACTCTGAAGGCGTCGCACGCTATTCTGAAGGTGTCCAAGGGTCACCCAGACTGGCGCAGCTATGTGGACTTCGTGTCATGTGTTGTGGTGCACGGACTGAGCAAGGTTGTCGTGCGGTCACTTTCATACCTCTCTGACCAGCTGAACCCGGTGATCATCGCCAAGCTGGACAAGAACCCTGTGCTGGTGATCGACCTCAACCTGTTCGACAGCCGCGTGATGTTCAACCCAGACATTTACGAGACCTCCAACCGCACCGGCGTCCGCGACATTGTGGCCAACTGGATCAACTCCTTTTACCATGCCGCAACATTGTTCCGCCGTTTAGACACGCCGGAGGGGCGGTACGCCAAGGACATGGTCGACGATGAGCACGTGCGCATGTTGTTGGCACGCATCCATGTGGACCTCGCCAACACAGAGGAGCAGCTGTTGGAGTTCCGCGAGCAGTATACCGCGTACGCGTACCTGTGGGAAACTGACCTCAACGTCATGTTTGCCGAGTTCGTGGCCGCGTCGTACAACAAGTTGAGCGACAACGAGAATGCCATGTCTGTGCCGGATCTCACCAAGTTCGACGCGGAGATTGCGAAGTACCGCCAGGTGCAGCAAGAGGTTAACGAGCTGCGCACGCCCACGGACATTGGGTGGCTGCGTGTGAACAGCGAACCCATCAAGCAGGCCCTGGCGACGTGCGTCACCAAGTGGACCTTCATGTTCACGGAGCACCTCAACGACTACGTGGTGAACACGCTCAAGGAGCTGCAGGAGTTCATCTCCCGGGTGGACGAGGGCCTCGAAGAGGAGGTCGTAGCTGGGCCGGACAAGGCGCCGTTGAAGCGGTGCATGGCACACATCCGCGACGTGCGTAAGAGCATGGAGACGCGACAGGAGATGTTCCACCCCTTGCGTGACACAGTGGCGCTGCTCAAGACCCATGGCATCAGCATGGAGGGCCAGCGCGTGGGTGACATGGGTGTGCTTGAGTACCTGGATGCGGCGCCCCTGAAGTGGGAAGCCACCATCAACAAGACGTTCAAGAAGAAGGAAGAGATCTACTCGTTGCAAACCGCGGAAATGGACAACATCAAGGAGCAGGTGGAGCGCTTCTTCCTGTCCATGCGCGCCTTCCGGGCCAAGTTCAAGGAGCAGGCGCCGTTCTCCTTTGCCGGCCCCATCGACGCCGCATACGCGCAGTTGGACGACTTCGAGTCCCAACTGGCTGCCATGGAGGCGTCGGCGCAAGAACTCAACGCGCTGGAGGACTTGTTCGAGTTGCCGGTCAGCAAGTACCAGGAGACGACGGACACGCGCCGCGAGCTGTGCCTGTTGAAGACAGTGTGGGACATGAAGGCGTGTGTGGAGCACACGTTCGAGGAGTGGCAACTGGTGCTGTGGTCGGACATCGACACGGACGACCTCGAGTCCCGCAACAAGAAGTTGATGATGCAGATCAAGCGACTGGGCGATCAAAACCAGGTGGTGAAGGTGTGGCGCGTGTACAAGGACCTCGATGCAATGGTCCGCAGCATGCAGACCACGCTTCCTCTGGTGCACGAGTTGCACAGTCCGGCCATGCGCGATCGTCACTGGAAGAGTCTGGCACACGTGTGCCACGCGAAGCCAATCGACCCCCGCGACGCCAAGTTCTGCCTGCAGGACTTGCTGAATCTGAAGCTGCACCTGCACGTAGAGCACGTCGAAGACGTGGTGGAGACCGCCACCAAGGAGCTCAAGATCGAGAAGAAGCTGCAAGGCATCGAGGAGACGTGGGCTGGGCTGGCGTTGGAGTACGTGCCGCACAAGGACAGCGATGTGCGCGTCATCAAGGCGTCGGACGAGGTTGTGGAGAGCCTGGAGGCGCACCAAATGGAGCTGCAAACCATGATCGGCATGGGCAAGTTCGTGGACTACTTCCGCGACCGCGTCACGTCCTGGCAGCGCGACCTTGGCAACGTGGAAAGCGTGTTGAAGGAGTGGTTGTCCGTGACCAAGGTGTGGGCGTCGTTGGAGTCCATCTTCCTGGGCTCCGCCGACATCCGTGCGCAGCTGCCGGACGACACCAAGCGCTTCGAGGGCATTGACCAGGAGTTCAAGGACCTGATGAAGGTGGCTGTCGACGTTCCCAACGTCGTGAACGCCTGCATCGCTGATGGTCGCCAGGAGCTGCTGCGCAGCATGACGAAGAACCTGGAGCTGTGCCAGAAGAGCCTGAACGAGTACCTGGACATGAAGAAGAAGATCTTCCCGCGCTTCTACTTCGTCTCCAACGTCGCTCTGCTGGACATTTTGTCCAACGGCAACAACCCGCCGAAGATCATGCCATACGTGGGTGACTGCTACGACTCGATCAAGCGCCTCACGTTCCAGCCCGCCACAGAGGAAGGCGCGGTGCCAAACGTGGCGACGCAAATGATTGCCAAGGACGGTGAGGTGGTGGACTTCTACAAGCCGTTCGAGATCACCGGCGCCGTGGAGAACTGGCTGAACGAGCTGACGCAGTGGCAACAGCAGACGCTGGCACACATCCTGGAGCAGGCCGTGGACACGGCGGTGAACTGGGACGTCGAGAAGCCGCGCCACGTGTGGCTCAACGACTACCCCGCCCAGGTGGTGCTGGTGGGCACACAAATTTTCTGGTCCGACGAGTGCCGCATGGCGCTGGAGGATCTGGAGTCTGGCGCCGAGGATGCCGTGAAGCGCTACCTCTCCCTGTGCAACGACCGGCTGCAGGCGTTGATCCAGCTGGTGTTGGGCCAGTTGCCGCGCGCGTTGCGCACGAAGATCATCTCGCTCATCACCATGGATGTGCACGGGCGTGACACGGTCCAGAAGCTCATTACCCAGCGCGCCGACGGCCCCATGTCCTTTGTGTGGCAGCAGCAGCTGCGATTCGAGTGGGTGCCCGAGTCCCGGGATGTCCTCATCAGCATCACGGACTTCAAGTCCACCTACTCGTACGAGTGGGTGGGCAACTCCGGTCGCCTTGTGATCACCCCGCTGACGGATCGGTGCTACATCACCCTCACCATGGCGCTGCGCCTGATGCTGGGCGGCGCCCCGGCCGGCCCAGCTGGCACCGGCAAGACGGAGACGACCAAGGACCTTGCTCGCGCGCTGGCGCTGCCGTGCTACGTGTTCAACTGCTCTGACCAGATGAACTACCAAACCATGGCGGACATCTTCAAGGGCCTCTCCCAAACCGGCTCCTGGGGGTGCTTTGACGAGTTCAACCGCATCCCCATCGAGGTGCTGTCTGTGGTGGCCACGCAGGTCAAGTCGGTGCTGGACGCCATCGTCAAGTACAGCGTGCCTGCCAACCGTGAGCCGGAGTTCCAGGGCCTGCCCGCGGGCACCCCACCGTCCGTGGTGGGCTCCTTCGACCTCATGGGCGACACCATCACCCTGATTCCCACCGTGGGCTTCTTCATCACCATGAACCCGGGCTACGCCGGCCGAACGGAGCTCCCCGAGAACCTGAAGGCGCTGTTCCGCTCCTGCGCCATGATCCGCCCCGACCTGGCCCTCATCTGCGAGAACATGCTGCTGTCCGAGGGGTTCATGCGCGCGCGCCCGCTGTCCATCAAGTTCGTGACGCTGTACCAGCTGTCGTCGGAGCTGCTGTCGCCGCAGGCGCACTACGATTGGGGCCTGCGCTCCGTCAAGTCTGTGCTGCGCGTGGCGGGTAGTTTGAAGCGCGCGGAGCCCCACATTGACGAGGAGGCCATCCTCATGCGGGCGCTGCGTGACTTCAACACGCCCAAGATGCCCACCGTGGACCTTCCCATCTTCCTGCGCCTGGTGCAGGACCTGTTCCCCTCCCACTACCAGCTGCCCACCAAGTTCTCCACCGCCATTCGCGACGGCGCGGTGCAGGCCTGCAAGAACGCGAAGCTGCAGTACGACCCTGGGTTCATTGCCAAGGTCGTGCAGCTGCAGGAGTTGCTGGATGTGCGCCACTCCGTGATGCTCATCGGCCCCGCGGGCTGTGGCAAGACCACCATTTGGAAGATGCTGCAGGGGTGCCACAACCTGGGCAAGGCCAAGCCGACGTCCATTTCGGTGATCGTGAACCCCAAGGCCGTCACGAGTGACGAGCTGTACGGCTACATGACGCTCAGCAAGGACTGGAAGGACGGCGTGTTGAGCATCATCATGCGCGGCATGAGTAAGAACTACAAGGAGCTCGGGTACCATGAGTACCAATCGAACAAGTGGGTGGTGCTGGACGGCGACATTGACGCGGTGTGGATTGAGTCCATGAACACGGTGATGGACGACAACAAGGTGCTGACGCTGGTGTCCAACGAGCGCATTCCGCTGTCGCCGGCGATGCGCATGATGTTCGAGATCTCGTCACTGGACAACGCGACGCCGGCCACCGTGTCGCGCGCCGGCATGTTGTACGTCAACGAAACCGACGTCGGGTGGCGCCCGTTCACCGAGTCGTGGCTGGCGTGCCGCGAGGACGAAACGGAGAAGGCGCACCTGCCCGGCCTGTTTGACAAGTACGTGGAGCCGCTGTACGACATGGTGCGTCGCGAGTTCAAAACCGTGGTGCCGCTGCGCCTGATCAACATGGTGAAGACCACCTGCTTCCTGCTGGAGGGCCTGCTGGCCGACCTGGTGAACACCTCGCACAACCCGGAGCTCATCGAGTCGCTCTTCCTCATCGCGCTCATGTGGGCCTTTGGCGGCTGCCTCTCGCACAAGAGCAAGGACGGCCCGCGCCGGTTCCACGACCGGCTGGAGTCGCTGTCCACCACCATCAAGTTCCCCAAGGGCGCCGTGTGCTTTGACTACTTCTTTGACGTCGCCGCGGGCGAGTTTGTGCCGTGGGAGACGAAGGTGCCGGACTACGTGCCCGTGCCCATTGGCTCCGGCCCGGGCGAGACCACGTTTGGCAACCTGGTGGTTGCCACCGTGGACACGGTGCGCCTGACGGCGCTGCTGGACCAGCTGGCCCGCGGACGCCACCCCGTCATGTTCGCCGGCACCGCCGGCACGGGCAAGACGACGTTGACGCAGGACTACCTGCGCAACCTGGACGAGGAGACGCTGTCGTGCACGATCAACATGAACTACTTCATGGACTCGGCGGCGCTGCAGCTGCAGCTGGAGGGCGCCATCGACAAGCGGTCGGGGCGGACGTACGGTCCACCGACGGGCAAGACGCTGGTGTACTACGTCGACGATGTGAACCTGCCGTACGTGGAGACGTACGGCACCCAAAACGCGCTGTCGCTGCTGCGCCAGCTCATGGACCACGGCCAGATGTACGACCGCGCGGACCTGGACCTGTGCAAGCTGGTGGTGGACGTGCAGTTTGTGGCCACCATGAACCCCACTGCCGGCTCGTTCACCATCAACTCACGGCTGCAGGGCCACTTTGCGACGTTCTCGTGCACCATGCCGTCCGCGACCGACCTCCGCAACATTTACCAGGCCATTTTTGCGGGCCACACCGCCACCTTCGACGGGCGGGTGCAGAAGATGGTGGAGAAGATCGTCAACACCACGGTGGCGTTGCACGAAAGCGTGGCGAGCAAGTTCCTGCCATCCGCCACCAAGTTCGTGTACAACTGGAACATGCGGGAGCTCCGCAACGTGTTCCAGGGCCTGTGCCTGGCGCAGCCCGAGTACTACGTGTCCACCCTGAAGGTGGCACGGCTGTGGGTGCACGAGTGCTACCGCGTGTTTGGCGACCGCCTGACCAACGAAGGCGACATCACGCAGTTCGACACCATGCTGCGGGACCACAGCAAGTTGTCCTTCAACGACGAGTCCTTTGAGCAGGAGGAGTTGCACGCGCGGCCGCTGGTGTACACGTCGTTTGTCAGCCAGCCCGGCAGCGAGCCCGTGTACCTGCCCGTGCCAACGGGTGAGGAGGGCGACGCCAAGCTGTCCAAGGTGTTGATGGAGAAGCTCGAGGAGTACAACAGCTCCAACAACATCATGAACCTGGTGCTGTTCAAGCAGGCCATGCAGCACGTGTGCCGCATCTGCCGCATCATTTTCAACCCCAGCGGCAACGCCATGCTGGTGGGCGTGGGTGGCAGTGGCAAGCAGTCGCTGTCGCGCCTGGCGGCCTTCATCTGCGGGTACGACGTGGTGCAGCTCAGCGTCACGTCCAAGTTCACCGTGGCGGACCTCAAGGAGAGTCTGAAGGACATGTACAAGAGCGCCGGCGTGAAGGGCAACGGCATCGTGTTCCTCATGACGGACTCACAGATCGTGGACGAAAAGTTCCTGGTGTACGTGAACGACATGCTGTCGTCGGGCTGGATCTCCGACCTGTACGCCCGCGACGAGTTGGACAGCGTGTTCGGCTCCCTGCGCAGCGAAGCCAAGGCGGCCGGCATCCCCGACACGCCGGAGACCATGCTGGAGTTCTTCATCTCCCGTGTCCGCCGCAACCTCCACCTGGTGCTGTGCTTCTCCCCGGTGGGCCAGGCCTTCCGCGTGCGCGCCCGGCGCTTCCCCGGCCTGATCAACTGCACAGCAATCGACTGGTTCCACCCCTGGCCTGGACCCGCCCTGGTGTCCGTGGCGGCCAAGTTCCTGGCGGACGTGGAGTTGGGCACGCCGGAGACGAAGGAGAACGTGGCATACCACATGGCGGAGGTGCACCTGACGGTGACGAACATGTCGGAGGTGTTCCTGCGCCAGGAGCGGCGGTACAACTACGTCACCCCCAAGTCCTTCCTGGAGCTCATCGCCTTTTACAAGCACCTCCTCGCGGAGAAGCGCACGATCGTGGGCGGGCTGATTGAGCGCCTGGCCACGGGTCTGGCCACGCTGCGCAAGACGGAGGCCGACGTGACGGAGCTGCAGGCGGACCTGCGGGACACCATGGTGCGTGTGGAGGAGAAGAAGAACGCGACCGACAACCTGCTGCACCAGATGGGCAAGCAGCGCCAGGAGGCGGAGGTGCAGCAGGAGAAGGCGGAGGAGGAGGCGAAGAAGGCGGCCGCCGCCAGCGCGGAGGCAGAAAAGATCCAGTCCCAGGCGGAGGCGGAGTTGGCGGAGGCGAAGCCCGCCATGGACGCTGCCGCGGAGGCCGTGAAGTGCCTGAACAAGGCGTCGTTGACGGAGCTGAAGAACTTTAGCAAGCCGCCGTCGGGCGTGGACAAGGTGACGGCGTGCTGCCTGATGATGCTGGAGGGCGAGTACAAGAACCACAAGTGGGACCGCGCCAAGAAGATGATGGCCAAGGTGGACCACTTCCTGCAGAAGCTCCTGGCCTTTGACGCGCGCACGGACATGACGGACGACCTGGTGAAGAAGCTGACGCCGTTCGTGCAGCAGGACGGCTTCACGTACCAGGCCATGCTGTCCAAGTCCATGGCCGCCGCCAACCTGTGCGCCTGGGTGACCAACACGTACGCCTACAACCGCATCTACGTCCGCGTGAAGCCCCTCATGGACCGTCTCGAGGCCGCCAAGGGCCGCAAGCAGGCCGCGGACGAGGCGCTGGCGACGGTGATGGCGGAGGTCGCCGAGGTGGAGGCGCGGCTGAAGCAGCTGCAGCAGACGCTGCTGGAGGCCACCAACGAAAAGATTGCGGTGGAGCGCGAGGCGCAGGCGTGCACGGACCGCCTGGGCCTGGCGGAGCGGCTGGTGAACGGCCTGGCCAGCGAGAAGGAGCGGTGGGGGAAGGAGATTGAGCGGTTGAAGGAGAACGAGGTGACGCTGGTGGGCGACGTGCTGCTGGCGTCCGCGTTTGTGTCGTACATCGGCGCGTTTGACCACCGCTTCCGGGCGGACCTGTGGGAGAACGTGTGGACGAACGACCTGCAGCTGAAGGAGATTCCGTTGTCGGAGGGGGTGGACCCGTTGGCCATGCTCACCGACAACTCGCGCACCGCGCAGATGATGAGTGAGGGCCTGCCCGCGGACCGCATCTCCATCGAGAACGGCGCGTTGATCAACTCGTCCAAGCGCTGGCCGTTGATCATCGATCCGCAGCTGCAGGGCATCAAGTGGCTGCGCAAGAAGGAGGCGGAGAACGACCTGCAGATCATCCAGTTGACGCAGAAGAACTGGCTGCACGCCATCGTCACCGGGATTTCGCAGGGCGGCACCATCATCATCGAGAACCTCGGTGAGGACGTCGATGCGACGCTGGACCCGGTGCTGTCACGCGCCGTGTACCGCAAGGGTCGCTCCATGTTCATCAAGGTTGGCGACGATGAGGTGGAGTACGACCCCAACTTCCAGCTGTACCTGCAAACCAAGCTCAGCAACCCGCACTACAAGCCCGAGATTCAGGCGCAGTGCACCATGGTGAACTTTATTGCCACGGAGAAGGGTCTGCAGGACCAACTCCTGGCCAAGGCCGTGAACGTGGAGAAGCGGGAGCTGGAGGAGGAGAAGCAAAAGCTGCAGGACGCCTTCAACCGGTTCGTTCGTCGCTGGTCGATTTGGTGGCGGCCAGTGTGTGGGGTGTGGGGTGTGGTGTGGTGTGGTGTGGTGTGGCGTGTGGTTGTGGTGTGTGGTGTGTGGTGTGTGGTGTGTGGTGTGTGGTGTGTGTGATGCGCCTGGTTGTGTCGGCTGGTGGCACCACCACTCCTCACCGCACTCCCGGGCTGTCGTGTTCACCACAGGTTCCAAATTCAGCTTGTGGAGTTGGAGAACCAGCTGCTGGAGCGCCTCGCGAACGCGCCGGAGGATATTCTGTCGGATGTGCCGCTCATTGAGGGGCTTGAGGCGACCAAGAAGGCCGCCACGGAGATCAATGCTGCTGTGAAGAAGGGCAAGGAGACGGAGATTGCCATCAACAAGGCGCGCGAGGTGTATGTGCCAGTGGCACAGGAAGGCGCCATGTTGTACTTCATGATCACACAGCTCAACGCCATTGATCACATGTACCAGTACAGCCTGGACTCGTTCGTGTTGTACTTTTACAAGGCCATCGACGAAGCCCCCAAGTCAGAGGATGTGACCACGCGCGTGCAGCACCTGCAAGACACGCTTCGTTTGACGATCTACACCTGGGTGTCCCGTGGGCTCTTCGAGGACCACAAGTTGATCCTGTTGTCGCAGCTCACGTTCCAGCTGATGCGCCGCAACATCCTGAGCGAAGAAGAGTTCAACGTGGAGTACTTCAACTTCCTCATGCGCGGGCCCAAGAAGCTGGGTGACGAGAACCCGCTGGACTGGCTGCCCACCCCTTACTGGAACTCGTGTCTGGCGCTGGGCGACCTGGATGCCTACTTTGCAGAGCTCCCGGCCAACTTGGAGGACGCGTCGCCGCGCTTCAAGGAGTGGTTCAACCACGTGACCCCCGAAACGGAGAAGCTGCCGCTCAAGTGGTCGGCGCTGGACAAGGAGCCGTTCAAGAAGCTGCTCGTGCTGCGGTGCTTGCGCCCGGACCGTTTGACGGTGGCGCTGTCCAACTTTGTGGGCGCGACACTGCCCGGCGGCGCGCGATTCGTGGATTGCGACGCGACGTTGAACTCCCTGGAGGTGTTGGACAACACACTCAAGGACAGCACCCCCGCCACGCCCATTTACTTCATCCTGTCGCCTGGCGCGGATGTGGTCGCGGACGTGGACAAGCTGGCGACGACGTACGGCTTTGTGAAGGGTCAGTCGTACCACAACGTGTCCATGGGCCAGGGCCAAGACCGCGTGGCGATGGAGAAGCTCGAGATGGGCCACAAGCAGGGCCACTGGGTGATCTTGAACAACGTTCACCTGATGCCCACGTGGCTGACGGAGTTGGAGAAGAAGCTGGATTTGTTCCTGCAAGAAGGCTCCCACGAGCGCTTCCGCGTCTTCCTCACCTCTGACCCGTCCAAGGCCATCCCCATCGGCGTGCTGAACCGCTCCATCAAGCTCACGAATGAACCCCCCACGGGGCTGAAGGCCAACCTCAAGCGTGCCTTCTGCTCGTTCACAAAGGAGTTCATCGACGAGAGCGAGAGCAAGACGCGTGCGATTCTGTTTGGTCTGTGCCACTTCCATGCCATCATGATTGAGCGCAAGAAGTTTGGCCCCAAGGGCTTCAACATGATGTACCCGTTCTCTCTGGGTGACCTGCGCGACTCGTCCGTGTGCCTGAACAACTACATGGAGAACGCGGGCAGCAAGATCCCCTGGGAAGATTTGCGGTACATCTTCGGTCAAATCATGTACGGCGGCCACATCGTCAACGACTTTGACCGTCTGCTGTGCGTGACGTACCTGGACCACTTCCTGCGTGACGAACTGCTGGACGAGATGGAGTTGTTCCCGTTCAACGAGGGCGAGAAGGTGTCGTTCAAGAGCCCGTCCCCCACCACGTACGTGCGGTACCTGGAGCACATCGAGGAAAACCTCAAGGGCGACACGCCCATCGCCTTCGGACTGCATCCCAACGCCGAGATCGGGTTCCGTACCGACCAGTCGGAGGTGCTGTTCCGCACACTGCAGGAGCTGCAGCCCCGAGAAGCAGCGGGTGATGATGATTCACAGTCGCCGCAGCGTGTGGCAGAGAATCAGCTGATGGACATCCAGGATCGATTCGGTGAAACGCGGTTTGACATGGAGGAGATTGCTTCGGCTATGGAGGATGGCCGGGGGCCCTTCCAAAACGTGTTCATGCTGGAGTGTGAGCAAGTGGACAAGCTCATGGCAGAGATCATCCGGTCGCTGTCTGAGCTCAACCTGGGTTTTGCTGGCGAACTCACCATGTCCGACGCCATGGAGGCGCTGATGAACTCCCTGTTCCTCGACCGTGTGCCAGAATCCTGGGCAAAGTTGGCGTGGCCCTCCCTGCGACCCTTGGCAGGCTGGCTCCATAATCTTCAGGAGCGCCTGAACCAGTTGCAGGAGTGGATTGCCAACCCGTTGGAGATCCCACGGGTCACGTGGCTGTCCGGGTTGGTGAACCCCCAGTCCTTCCTGACAGCCATTCGCCAGCAAACCGCACAGCGCACGTCACAGGAGCTGGACAAGCTCATCATCCAAACGGACGTCACCAAGAAGCAGATTGATGATGTTGACACGCATTCTCGTGACGGAGCATTTGTGCATGGCCTGTCGTTGCAGGGCGCGCGCTGGGACATGTCAGGTGGAGTCGTCCAGAAATCGAACCCGCGCGAGATGTATTTCCAGATGCCGGTGATCAACTGCCGTGCGGTGGGCTCGGACAAGGCAGACGAGAAGGGAGTGTACCAGTGCCCTGTGTACAAGACAGAGCAGCGTGGTCCGACATTTGTCTTCCGTGCCCAACTCCGCACCAAGTCCCCGGCATCTCGGTGGATTATGGCCGGCGTGGCTCTGTTGATGGACTGCCCTACAGGATAAACCGACGAACTGGGTTGTGTGCTGTGCTGTGCTGTGCTGTGATGGTTCCTGAGCGCGGGGTCATTGAGCACACGGGGGATCGGTCGCTGTTGTGGTGTGATCTCCCCCCCACAATTTCGTTAGTAAAGAGGAGTGTGTGTGCAGGCGTAGAATCCTGCGGTGCGCATTCGGTTTCGTGATGTTTCCCATCTAACATAGAGAAGCATGAAAGTGAACACCGCACATGCTGTGAATCAACGATGGAGCAACAAGCATGACAGACAACAACAAGCGAAAGGAGCCCAACAGCAAAACGTATCGGGAAATGCCAACAGTAAAACGATGTCAACAACAAGAGAAAGAAAACAAAACAAAATAGAATGTGACTGCCTGACCTGTGGATCGAGCACAGCATGGGGGGTCACCCCACAGGATTTTGAATCCCGCCCCGTCACCAGCTGGGTCGCCAGGCATGTAATCATTCGACAGTGACAGGATTCGAACCTGCAAGGGTGGTTAGCCCACCGCGTTAGCAGCGCGGCACCTCTACCAACTGAGGACAACACTGTCTTGTCTGTTCACCTTGATCCACAAACAACATGTGAGCAGCAAGTGGGGACTGGAACTCGCGCGACGCAGTGCGCGATGTGGTAATTTCGTTATTGGTGCGTTCTGCACCACTTCCGGTCTGTCTCAAACAAGCCGCTGAAGTGGGATCGACTCTCACCTCCAAACAGCACGACAGCGTTGTCCTCAGTTGGTAGAGGTGCAATACTTGAAATATTGTGGGCTAACCACCCCCGCGAGTTCGATTATCGTCGCTGTCTACGAGTGAGCCTGACGACCTAGCTGGTGACGGGGCGGGACTTAAAATCCTGCGGGGTGACCCCCCATGCTGTGTTCGATCCACAGGTCAGGCACTCAAACTTCATTCATTTTCTTTTGCTCCTTTGCTATCGCTGGGATAGCTGCACCGTTTGTCCTCCCTTGCTCGACTTCAGTTCCGGTGCAGCATTTGGCGTTGCGGCGACGACAAGAGACGACGCACTATTACGGCGGCACCACAAAACCCAGAACGAAACACACCTCGCAAAAAGACAAAAGGAACAGGCAAAGCAAAACAGAAAGCAAGCAGCTATGCCTGACCTGTGGATCGAACACAGCATGGGGTTGCCCCCACGGGTCCCTGAAACCCGCCCCGTCACCAGCTGGGTCGTCAGGCTCACTTGTAGACAGCGACGAGAATCGA
>Ga0213833_1001828_pt1 | contig 14488 bp, 19 predicted proteins | sample SWATP21_FD_160575 | JGI IMG/M metagenome (GOLD analysis project Ga0213833, IMG submission 160575) | Coastal seawater microbial communities from Marineland, Florida, United States - SWA TP2 #1 | ecosystem: Environmental > Aquatic > Marine > Coastal | place: USA: Florida | collected 2016-08-14
AGCAAAGAAGACGACTTGTACCTTCTTCCAGAAAGTACACGACGCTCTCCGTCAGGGCGTCGTCAAGGTGAAGCAGCGTCAAGTGCGGAATCTGGGCAGGAAGGCAACCACAACAAGACGACCCACGCACACAGCAGGCAGCAAGCATGGCCCAGAAACAGGCGCGGAAAGCAGGTAAGCGACGCCAGTGGCACTCTGGAACGCGTCACACACGTAGCACGTACTGTTTGCATGCGCTCCAGTCGTTCTTCTGGCTGGCCTGGGTTTCCGACACCCATTTTCTTGAAGGCCTTAACCACGGCGCTGGTGTTGCGGGTGGTGAACCGTCTTCTCTCGGCAGGTGGTTGCGCGATGACACGCGCATACTGCTCCATCGACGCCAACTCGTCCAGCCACTGTAGCCGCTGCTTCTTGCTCATGTCGGCGCGGTACTTGTTGCGCACTTTGACTTTGGACGTCATGAACTGCTTGGAGGGAAGCGATGATGCCTGAGAGCTCTCGTCTGCTCATACCGGGAAACCACGTGATGGAAATGACGGAGTGAGAGCTGTGGCTTGGGCGGAGCAGCTGGTCGAGTGGTGGCACCAGCCCAGCAAGACACCCACTCAATGCACACGTTCGAACGTGGGACGTACCAACATCCAGGCGCTTCTTGAGGCGATGGATCTCGGACGATACCGCGTCTGCCAGTTCCACATTCGCGTCCACGCGAGGTCGAGGCCACGTGGCGACCTTGCGGAACATGTCCATTTGGCGCATGGTCTGCAGCGTTCCGGCGTAGCGTGTGTCGGCAGCCGTCACAGTCGCGATGAAGTACCTGTTGGTGCCACCGTTTCATGCATTCATTTATTCAGCCACATAACAGCACACATGGCCAAACAAAACAAAAAAAAACAACAAAAAAACGTGGTGTCCACACCGCTGAACTTCAAGCTGCCGCACACAGCATCCGCACGCACAGGCGATCGCCGGTGTCCTTGTCCAAATGGGGGCGTAGCAAGTTGGTGAGGACAGACTCGCTGTATGGAACGTGCACATGCTTCGCTTTGGCCATCTTTCCGGTGGCTTTGATGATCTTGCGCTTCGCAGAGTTCTTCGCCAGGGCTGTTGTGACACGGGAGAACGCATCCATCGTCTGCGGGCGTGCGCAAAGAGGAGGGAGCAGAGACCCATAGAAATGGAGCCACACACACACACGGCAACGCACGCAGGTGAACAAACAACCACACTGTGAGCGAAGGAAAGCAAAGAGAACAGAAGACACTGGAGTGGGGGAGAGAGGAGAGATAGGCAAGAGAAGGAAGGGGGGTCGCACCTTGAAAACAGCAGAATTCTCCTGCATGCGGTCGCCGAACGCCTCTGTCGCTAGATCGCTGCCGGGCATGTCGACAAACGTAAAGTGTGACACCTGTGCAGTCCACACAGCAGCCCGCAACACACATCAACACGCAACACACATCAACACGCAACACACATCAACACAGGTCAGAGCAAGGCACAGTGAGCATGGACCGCCCAACAACACCACACGGCGGCCACACACACAGTGTGACACAGACACAACACGCACCTTTTCACCCGACTTGGTTTTGCGCTTGACCGTCACACGTCCAATCAACGAAGAACGGTTGGAGTCTGCTTCGGTGCCGGTCACCAACAACGCCCGCGCGATGCGCGCAAGGTCGAGCAGCCGCAGCAGCTCCGCTGTGTTCGCAAACATGTTGGGCTCCAGGCCCTGGACCCACACCCCCAAGCTCGCATGCTCGCGCACGGTGAGCCCCTTCACATCGAACGACACGGGGCAGATGAGGTCCCGGATCTTTTCCATGTACACGTCCGCCAAGGACAGCTCCATGGAGAAGCCCGAGGCGCCCTCCTGCACACGAGACGCCACGTGCTCCGCAATCGCGCACGCCACTTGCACAAAGAAGCCAGGGCGCGCCCGAGTGCCCAAACCCTGGTAGCTCTTCCCGGTGCCGCTTTCACCGTACGTCAAGGCGAGGCAGCTGACGCCACGGCACACGGCGTGCCGAATCTCAGTGCCCCACGCCTTGAACAGGGTGCTTCGCACCGGCCGCACGGGCCGTTTGGCGCGAGACGGCGACACACCACCGGCAACGCTGCTGCTGCTGCCGCCAAGCAGGGAGTTGGTGCTGCCTGAGACGTCCACACTGACCTCACCACCAGCAGGGCCCGCGCCCAGGCCATCGTCATCACCACTACCATCGCCACCGCCACCGCCACCACCACCACCACCACCACCACCAGCGTCACCATCCTCCCCGTCATCGACAGTGGGCAAGTCAGAGAACGTCACTGTGCGAGTCGGGGCTGTCGTTGTGCCAGACGGTTCGTCTCCCACACCCTGCTGCTGTCCACGCGTTTCGGCGTCGCCGTGGTCGGGAACGGGTTCCACGCCTTCTTTCGCAGTGGGTTTGTTGTGGTGGTCATTGGTGGAGCCGTCCGGGCCAGCGGAGCCCTCACCAACCCCGTCGGCACTGACACCGGCAGTGGCGGTGGCACTGGCAGCACCTTCACCAGCACTGGCACTAGCCTCGGCACTGGCAGCACCTTCACCATGACCAGCACTATCATCAGCACCACCACCACCACTATCAGCACCAGCACCACCACTCGTACCCGCACCCGCACCCGCACCCGCACCCGCACCCGCACCCGCACCCGCAGAAGGGGACGCCATACGGAAGGAGCCCGTAAAAGGTGCCACCTCCTCGACTTCTTCCGCCTTTAGAGGCACGGTGTTGGCCACTTCATCACCGTCGTTGTCGTACTGGAGGTACAAGTTCACCGCGAAGCGCGTCCGCCGCTCACTGGTGGGATGAATCAGGACTGCGTGCTTCGGGGCCTCGAACTCAACACACGCCTGAGCTTCCGCAGCCGCTTCCAGCGTGTTGATTGGCCGCACCACAACAGCCACACGAGCGGGGCGTCGGGTGCCGTCACTGGACGACATGGTTCCCGGTCAAAGCGACGGCACAGCAGGATGATTTGATTGTGCACGCGTCCCTCACGCAGCGCCAACAGCAGGTGCCATGAGCTGTATGTCTCACTCACTTTAACTCACAGTGCTGCAAATTGACAGCAGGCCTCCCCACAATCACCCTCCCTGCACCTCAGCACAACTATTCAAGTGACTCGTGCAACGCTTTGTGGCGCCCTACTCGAAGCTGCTTCGCCAGCACTGGGTGATGGAGTGGACTGCGGACGCCATGTCAGTCCGTTGCGCACGAAAATAAAGTTGAAATTACCCAAAACACAACGACACTTGCCCCCCTACAGCGCAACGTGACTACACGGCCAAGGCAGGAACATTTGGAGGGCCACTCGAACCACGCAAGGGGGACTGTGGCGGTGCAACCGCAACAGACACGGGTGGGCGCGCAGTGACGTTGCTGTCATGAGGGTCGGCAGCTTCACCAGTCGCTGCAGCAGCACCGGTGGCTGCCACCGTTGCTGCAACAGCCGCCTCCGCAGCTGCCGCCGCCGCTGTTGCTTCTGCCGCTGCTTCAGCGCCACCGGTGGCGGCGTGGTCACCGCCAGGGTGTGGCGACCCAGCAGTGGTGTCTCGCTCCCCAACCAGGGGTGGTGACTCCGCGGACCCAGCCCCTTCTTGCTCAGGCGTTGGTGCTCCACTGCCACTCTGCCCACCAGCCATGCTGTCAGCGCCGGACACGGAGCCTGATCCAGCTTGGATGGCAGCAGCCCCAACCGACGGCGTCGACGCGGACGGCGCGCGCGCACTGGTGTTGCGCAACGACGCAAACTCGTCCGCCAGGCTCACCAATGAGGCGGCTTCCTCCATTTCCTGTGCCTTCAGCGCCACAGCCGCTTTCGTCATCAGGTCATACTGCTGCTGCGTTGACATCACCGACCGCATCCACTCCTGCTTCTCCTCCTCAGACGCCGCCTGGATGACGTACTTGCGGCCGCCGGTTGTGAAGATCTTGAACGACGGCTTTCCCTTTTGGTCCATCACACGCGTGATCTCGGACAACCGGATGACGCCGAGCGGCTGAGTGGACGTCTCGCTTTCGTAGTACAACAGCTCCGTGTTGGTGAGGGCAAACGACCGCCGCTTCCAGTTTCGCACAATGTGACCCCGCTTCACGAGGAAGCCCCTCTTGATGACTTGTCGTCGGCGCGTGTTGTACCGACGCAGCTGCTTCAGCACGCCCGACAGAAGGTTGGAGGCGTTGGCTTCCTGAGCAATCCACGGGTGGCGAAGAACATCCGCAGCCGTCAAGCGCTCCGACGTGTCGACAACCAGCAGCTTCCGTATCAGGTCCTTGGCGCTGGCGGACACAGCGTCCCAGTAGGGTGAAGCAAACCGAAACTGGCCACGGCAAATGGCACGGAACAGCTTGGCCTGGGTTGAGCCAGCGAACGGTGCATAGCCACACAGAAGGATGAACGTAATGACGCCGAGGCTCCACATGTCCACGGTCTTGCCGTATCGCTCGCCACACAGAATCTCTGGTGCCACGTAGCTGTGGCGCAGACGCAAACAAGTGAGATTGACAAAGGGCAGCACGGCAAGGAAGCTAAGGAAGCCAAGGAAGCCAAGGAAGCCAAGGAAGCCAAGGAAGCCAAGGAAGCCAACGTGGGTGGGGAGGGAGGGCATTGCTCGCTGGGGCACACCACACATGCACACACGCCCAGCTCACCTCGGCGTGCCACAAGACGTCTCCATGCCACCGGGGCGAACAGGTCTTGCAAAGCCCATGTCAGCAATCTTGATGACTTGAGACGCCTCATCTGGGGTGCTCAGTAGAATGTTTTCCGGCTGGAACAGGTGCGCCGCCGAGTGTCAGCGTAAGAATCGAATCCATGGCCACGGAACCCCAACGGTTCTTCCAACTTGCACGCAGGCATTCCTCACCTTCAAATCGCGATGCACAATGCCTTTGCTGTGGCAGTACGCGATCGCTTCCACCATGGTGCGAACAATTGCTTGTGCTTCCTGCTCGGAATAGTGGGTCTTCAGAAGGGACGCGACACAGTGGGAACAGAGGGTGAGGGGGGACAGCCAACACAAGAACAGCCTGGTAGATCACAAGGCGTCCTAGCTTCTTGCACAACCCATGCTGTTGCCTACCTTTTGGACGATTTGATCGAACAACTCGCCACCGGTCATAAGCTCGGTGACAATGTAGAACACGCCAGGTTCGTCGTAGAATGCAATGAGGCGCACTATGTTGGGATGTCGGAGCTGGTGACCAAGCATGCCCACACGCAACAGGGTGAGAAACACGACATGACACCCACGACTGCCACCAACGACACACCTTGCGCATGACTTTGACTTCTTCAATCAGCCCTCTCTTCTCGTGCGCAGAAAGTCGCTTCTTTTCCACACACTTCACCGCCACGAGCTCGCGCGATGCCTTGTGAGCTCCTTCATACACCACAGAGTACCCCCCTTCGCCGATCCGTGCACCAAGCACGTAATCGTCAGCAAACTTGGAGGACTGCGGCCTTCCCAGCGACGCCACATGCTCAGGGTTCGACGCATCAAAGCTTTCACGGCTGAAACGGACCAACAGCACCGTAGCGGGGTAAACAAACACAAACAACAACCAACAACGCGAAACCACAAACTTGCCCACCACTGCACTCCGCCCACCGTGCGTTGCACCACAGTCCCACCACGCCTCACGCAACGCGCCACAACGTTAAGAACTCAACACGACACCACACCTGTCGTGTAAAAAGGGTTTCGTCGCTTCGCCAACCTTCCGTCCGTGGCCCTCATCCTGCGCCTCACTTCCTGACGGTGACGCAGGTGAGCCACCTGCGGTGTCGACGACAGGAGAGAACACGGGTGTCATCGAACCCGTAGAAGTCTCTCCCGTAACGGCAGGGGCTGGCGCACACGGCACACATACAACCACCACAGCAATCAAGCAAGGGGCGTGAGAGAGAGAGAGTTGGCGGCTTGGCATCGCTCAGAGACACACACCACCGGGCATACGTACTTGGTGACGATGCAACAGTGCGCTGAGTAATCACCGCCATGGCCTGGGAGCACAACGCAAGTGCACACACACGCACACACGCACACACGTATACACGCATACACCAACCACGCGTCAGGGGCTGGTCCGACCTCAATACCACCACCACGTGAGCGTGGCAACACGCACATGCGCAAACTTGGCCTGGACGTTGGCATCCCAGCGCTTGTCTCGGTGAGCGTGGTGCTTCGCAGCGATCGCGCGCACACGCGCAGACAGCGATGGAGGAACAGACGCGGACTTGGCGGTTTGCGCCAGGCGCTCAAGCACGTTGATCAGCCCGAGTGAGGTTGTCATAGATTCGAACTGCTCGAGCACGTTCTCCAGAGCAGAAGGCGCTGTGCGTGGGGTGCAACGGTCGGCGGAGCCAAGCAAGCAAATCAAACAAACACAACCGTGACAGAGGTGCGTGAGAGAAGGTACGCACGAGAACGTGCCCACGCGCGCGAAACATGCATACACATCTGCACATCAGCGTGTGTGCTGTGTCACATGCTTGCGAACACGCACCCTTGCTCCCGTACGCCACATTAGTCAGTTGGCGTAGTCGGCTTTCTGCGGAAGCAATGCGGTCTGGATCGCCGCACACAAGAGCGTCTTTGATTTCTTCCTTCAGCTCCGTGGAAATCCGGCCGGTCTTCTCCAAAGCTGCTGCTTCGCGAAGCAACTGGGCTAGGCGCGACGGGCGAAACTGTGCACACCAGATGCAGCAGCGCAGCCGTACCACACACCACACACCGTCAGCCAAACCCACGCCTTTGGGAACGTGGCAAGGCATGGATGTGTGGCATACACGAACAAAAGGAATGCGGCGGTTCCTACCTGTGCTTTGTGAATCGCCTTCATCCATTCTCGCTTCAACGTATCCGACGGAGCGACCAAGATGTGCTCGCGAGAGGGTGTGACGATCTTGAAAGCCCCATCTGCCTTTTGGCGCAGCTTGGTGATATCCTTCAGCCTGATAGAACCCTTGGGTGTTCCTTTTTCGCCGCTGCTCCCATACCATCGCAGCTCTTTTGACGTCAACACGAAAGCGTGACGGTTCCATGTCTTGATGAAGTTACCACGCTTGACCAACATGCCTCGCTTCAACACCACATCCGGGCGCGACATCTTCTTCTTCCGTGCCGCCCCGCCCGAAAACAGAAAGGAACAAAACGCAACATCCTCCAGCTCCTCCTCATCGCTGTCGATACCGCAGCGCATGCTGACTGTCACACCTGGGACACCACACCCGCAGCGGAATCAGCGCCTCCCGCACCCATTTTATGTCATTTTTATGGAGTTGACTATTTTTGTAATTTTCTCCACGGCAGCAATTGCGGCACGCGCAAGCGTTGCCGGGTTGACAACGCCGCCAGCCATTTGTCTGGTCACCGGCCATTCAGCTGTTCACTGCTTTCGTCGCTGTCAGCATGCCCCCCACCGCGCTGTTCGTTCTTCTTGGCACGCTGATGTGCTCTATCGCTGCCACCTCTGCCTTGGGCCCGGTTGGAGCTGTGTGCGACCTCACGAGTCGCAACTCTGTGCTTGGGATGAGCGGCAAGGAGGTGTTTGTGCAAGTGCAGCACCACGAAGCTGCCGTCGACACCACCACCCTGCAAACCATCACGACCGCAACGACTCAGTTTGACTTTTTGGCACCTGTGTCCGCAAAGCTTGGCTGGGCCATCAAAACCTTCAATGACACCGCGCGGACTCAAGGCGTGCTGCGGGTGAGCGGGGGGGCAACGTGTTTTGTGTTTTTGTTTTGCGGATGGCGCCGACCCAATCTCACTCACGCTGCCTCAGGTCGACATGGAGACCTTGGCGGCCACACCTACATCCACGTGCGTCCTTTGGTGTCCTTTTGCTGCGCTTTGACGCTGGGTCTACGTTTTCACTGTTTGTCCTTGTGCAGTGTGCACGCTGGCAACACTTCACGCGTCCAGTCCCTGACGATCGGCCCTGATGGTGCCCTGCTGGTGACGCTGTCATTAACAAGTGACAACACTATTGCCAATGACTTTGGTCAGGTATGTTGGTGCACCAGCCTCGTGCGCGCGGCATTGTCGACAGCCAAGAGGTGACACCTTTCGTTCTGGGTGGGCGGCAGCTGGACCCGTTCACTGGTGTGGTGGATCCGTATGTTCACTTCGGAGGCGTCGAAGGCATCGCTAAGCCGTTCATTGACACCTATCGCAACGAAGCGTATTTCTGGTGCGCTGCAGGTTTGGCTCTGTGCTGCGCAGCAGCGTGTCACAGGCGTTGAACATCCGTTGTGGGCTGCTGTGACGCGTGTGAACAGGACCGGCAAGAACCAGTTCTCCTGCGTGAACTTGAGCAACTTTTCGGTGCAGACCCTGACCGTTCCTGGTTACACCCCAGGCTCACTGAACTACGCACCACCAGCGGTGGTCTCAACAAAGCAGGGGCGCCGTGTGTTCTTCGTGCGGACCATTGTGGAGAACACATCCAAGTTCATCCTCAAGTACCGGTTGATGTGCGCGGACTTGGACCAACCTGGCACCCTGCTGTTGAACATTTCGGTGCCTGTTCCGGCGTGGGCAACCCATGACGAAAACGTTCTTCTGGCGCCGGCTGTGTCGTTCAGTGGAGAGGACTTCAGCCAGTCGTCGGTGTTCTTCGGCCTGTTTGGTCTCTCCTTCATGTACGCGAGTTGCACAGTGCACAGTTGGTCGAGCGCGTGCTTGACCATTTTCATGTGTTTCTGGGTTGGTTGCTCAGGATCCCGTATTCTGTGGATGCACACACCCTGGAACTGACACAGGTGGGTACAGCTGCTGTGGGACGTCGTGGTGCGTGGCTGTGTGCACTCTCACCGGTGTGTGCGCGGTGCAACAGGGTGCTCCTGTTGCCGCTGGTCTGATGTCCCTTCATACTCCCATGCTGGCTGGTCCCAACTCTCTGTACGCAACCATGGGTCCCCATGGCTTGCCTCCGCCCATCCACAACGCCACCACCGGTTTCTGCGCGCATAGCACGGGTGCCGGTAAAGTCATGCTTGTCCGCTTTGCGTAGCCAGCGCACCTTCCCGTTGCGGATTGTGTTGCCCTCTTTCCTTTGTTGGCACAGCCGAGGCGCGTGGCGCAGTCAAAGCATATTATGTTGCATGGCATATGTACACGCTGTGCTACATAGCAACGACAAGACAACGTGACACACCACCCACGCCTCCACACTACAGATCGCCTACAAACTCCATAACACACTCGAGAGCCATGCACAAGCTGTTTCTCGCCCGTCTGGTCGAGCCACGCATTCCTGTTTCGGCAAGAGACGTCGAAACGGTTCGCTCGCGGCACGTAGTTGATGCCCCTGCAACAGCAACCGCACACAATGCATTCCCCGACGCCAAAGGATGCAATTACTTGAGGACCACAAGCCAGGCTATGTCACACGGCGGAACACAAACGCCATGGACCACAAGTCACCATCGGCCAACCAAAAGCACCAGTGACCACAAACACCATTGACCACAAACACGAGCAGTGCAGCAGTGCACTGGACAAAACAGATGTCAGTGTCACGTGTGTTCTCATGGGCCCCCCATCGACGTGTTCACATGGGAACACACAAGTTCCCGACTACAAAGACGGATTGAGGGCATCTGTTCTTGTCTTACGATTCTAGCCTTACGATAGCCAGCGAAAAGGGGCTGTGATGACTGCTATGCACGGCGCACACCTGGCGACTTGCGGCGAGACCTACTTCTACTGCTGCCAAATGGGTGATGTCCTTCCAGGCTTCTACGCCTGTTTGGGGCAGAGGTGTTGACGCGTCGCAACGGCTTCGCATCACGGTTATGCCCCACATGCATGGAGGTGTTGCGCTTGTGGAGCCGCATCGAGCGCGGTGACGTTCGCAGGTCACGGCGCGAGTGTGTTCGACGCTTGTCTGCACACACCTCACAACACACACACACACACACACACACACACACACACACACAAACGCCAAACAGTGCCGGGAGCCGTTGAGTGGCGCCAGCACAAGTGTCCTTTGCCACACTTGGCCACGCACACAACATGCTGTTGCAATTACAACACAACATCAACATAGCGACCGCGCAACGTACGAGATGATCCGCTTGGGACACGCCTGTGCCGCAGTTCATCCGCCAGAGCTTCGCGCAGCATCATGCGCCGGCGCGATTTTGCTTGACGGGGGGACTTGGAACGAGCCGTGAGGTGGCGTGAGGAAGGGCGTCGGCGGTGTCGAAAGAGGGTTGAGGACGTGGAAGCGCGTTGGGTGTGATCAGTGGGAGGATCCACTTGGGGCTCTTCCTGCTTCTGTGCCTGTGGTGTTCGTCGACCGGTCAGTGGTGGTACACAGGGTGACACAAGGGAGGTGCATGGCATGGGCAACGACGATGGGGTGGGTGGTTGTGGGGCGAGAGGCATCAAGACGAAAAAGAAGCGTGGTCATGCCTCGTTCGTAACATGAACTTCATACCTGTGCGCCAGGCTTGTGCTTCTTTACCAGCTCCGCCAACTTTCCCTTCACCTTGTCCTCGATGGTTTTCATGACGTCGTCGGGCACCCGTTCGGAACTGCAACGCAACACAAAAAGTGAACCATCGGGTGAAACAACCTCGACAGAGGTGTGTCGCTGAACGTTCACGACCACTCACCCAGTCTTTTGCTTGTACAGGTCCGTGTACCTTGTCGTGAGCGTTTCTTTCACAAACAACAAATCTGCCGCCACACCCTGCAGACACGAAAAAACAGCAGCAAGAAACTTGACTGAGCTTGCCAACCCAGACCGCTCAAACACGGTGCTTTGTAGTCAGTGCATTGGCACGCACCTTCACAGCGGATCGATCCACTTCTTCGTCGGAGTCATCCTGGCGAATCCATCCATAGCACGGTGAGGTCACTCACTTCACGCGGTGGAGAAACAAATTTCCACATTCGTACCTCAGCGGCGGCGTACATTTCCTCTTTTCCTGCCGCTGCCTCGTCTGCTGCTTGCTTCTTCAAGACATCAGCCTCGGTTTTAACCATGATGTTCAAATCCGACGGCAACAGACTCATCACGTTCACGTGCTCATAGTCTCGAGAGACGACACTGTCAAGCAGGCGGGCAAGTTTCCATTCGCATTGCCCCACCGCTTGCCAGATGGTGTCATGCGTCACCACACCAACGTCCTCGGTGTCCAGCATGTCACCTGTCACGCACAACGCATGCAACTGTGAGCGGAAAGCGAGCACTAGCCAGACACGAGCCATAGTGTGGTGGTGGTCACTGCTCGCACCATTTGCCGTGGTCACTGGGTGGGACGGTAGTGGGATACGGCGCAGTTTCCGCATGAGGTTCCACGCAGCTTGTCGCATCCTGGTCGATATGTCCAGCATGGCTTTCACACTGCGCTCCTCTGAGTCCACCTCATGCTGCAGTCCAAAGAAAATCACAGTCAAGGCGCCAAGCGGTGAGGTGTGGCCGCAAACGCAAAACGTCGCGTGACACGACATGTAGCCGCTCCCACCTGGATAGTCTTCAGCCGCTTGTCGTAGTCATCCAGCAACTTGCGCTCCTTCGTCACATGTCCGATGCCAGAGTAGCGGATGTCTGACAGCTGCATCTCCAAGTTGCTGCTTTCAACAAGAAGATGCTGATACTCACGCTGGACAATTTTGTGCATCTGCGCCAGGTCTGCTGTTGTTTGTTTCTGTGCGACACGACACAAGAGAGTCACCAACCATTGGTTGCAGCGTCGCTCGCTCGAGGTGTGGACCCACTCACCTGGGAGGTGATGCGTTCCACAACCTCGTCGATGTTGGCACCGCCGATGGCCTTCTTGATTAACTCGTACTGAGATTGAAACTTCCCAGCCTTGTTCTCTTCTTGCGCGATGCGTTGCTTCAAGCGTAGCGCCTTGAAGGCGTTGGTGACCATCTGAAACAACCACGTCACAGTCAGCGTTGTTGTCATGTCAGGGACACAACCACAAGAGATACCCTGTGCCGCGGGCGTACCTTTGATCGATTCGTGACCACTGGTGCCCCGTTGTTCTTTTCTTCGTCTCGAATCGTGCGTCGCTTGTGCTCCATTTCTTCTCTCAGCTGTGTGCAGTACACACGCCAACATAACCTGTTTAGCGGGGTGCTGCACCACATCCTCTCCATGCCATTGCCGGCACGAGTTCTGAACACCCGAACACGCAGCGCGCAGTAGTCACCTCTAAGATTTGAGAGTGCTGTTCAGCACCGATGCGTCGACGTTCTAGTTTGGCTTCGTAGTCTCGGATGGTGACGTCCATGTGTTTCTGCCTCATCAAGGGGCGTTGCATGCAGGCGTTGTGTACATAAACAATGTGTACCACACCTACCCACGACCACACACCAGCCACCACGTACGCGAAACGCCTGCAGCCTGGACTGAGTGACTTGGAGTTCGTTCTTCTCAGCCCTTGCCAACAGCTGGTGGGCGTTGGCTTCTTCCTTTGCCGCTTCCTGCACATGCCATGGATGTGGTCACCGAACAGGACGGTACGGCACACAGCGCTGAACAACGCACCAACGCCTTCTTGGCATTCTCCACCTCGGCTTCCAAGACGCCATGGTCAAAACGTGTGCGGCGGCGCAGGAATTCAAGTTGGCGCCGACGATGGACGGCAGTCTCAACATCTTCCACAGCCTGCCGGTGCGTTATCTGGAGCTCCAAGATGGCAGCCTGTGGACGTGCAGCGCAGTGTAGCGCAGTACAGTGGACCCGCAACCCGGCATCAGTCGTGAGTGGATGTGTGTGTTGGAGTGGTTTGAGCCACCACCGTGACCTGGCCCACGTGATGACGCACACTGGTGAGGCTGCGTTCGCATTCTTCGTTTTGATCCTGCTCCGCAATGAGCTCCGCCAGTTGTTCTTTCAGCACCTCCAGCTTGGCCACGCGGGTGTGCACACGGTGCTTGAGCGTGTCATATCTCCGTCGCAGGTTCGTCACGTTGTTCAAGTGAAAGTTCATTTCCTTCTCACGCGCGTCCCGTGTAAGCCGCTTTTGCCCGGCCGTCACCGTGCGCTCCATGTCATCCTGCATGCGCTGTTCCACGCCTGGCACCTGGGCGCCATGTCCCTGCCCAGGGAAGGGCAGTGACGTCCCGGCACCGGCGGCATTGGGGAGCGCCGGCATCGGGGTCGGAAACGTGGTGCGAATCGGCGTGGAGAGGGGTGTGGAGCGGGCGGACTGGCTTCCATTCGACGGGGCTGACGCAGAAGCCTCGGAGCGAAGCAGGCCCCATCGCCCGCCGATGGTGAGGCTTTTGGAGAACTTTGGTCGTGGACGCGGCCTGCAGCAGCGGCACAACCGACAGTCGTCGCACAGCGTTCAGCGAAGTCACACAAACGTTCGGCCATCGCACACACATACACACACACAACGTCAGCCAGCACACAGAACGAAATCTTCGAACCGGCGGCTCGAAGTGGGTGCATGTCAAGCAGCATGGCCCTGGGTTCGGTTCCACCGCCACCACCCCTACACGGACACAGCAACGACGTACACGGGCTGCAAACTCGGCGGGTGATGTTCCAACGTGCGAGTGCCATCACCACCGCTGCTTCCAACGGCTGTGCCCCCGTGCTCTTCAGCACGACGCTCGCTCATTCTGTGGCGTTCCCAGGTCACACACAACGGACTTTGTGGCAGGTGCGTGGGCTCCAACAACACCGCCGTTGCCGCACTTCGCACGCACACCGCGACAGGTGCTGCTTGCGTGCGAGATCGCCGGTGCACAACACACACGACTCGAGCGCTGTGGGCGCACTTTGATTGATTGGTTGCTTTCCACGACACGGCCTGGCAAGATAAGAACATTGGATATTGTACACGCTGCAGCGGCGTCCGTTCTACAACAGGGTGCTGTTTGCCGCACTTGGTGGCGATGGTCCCGCTCTCGGACCAAGCCAGTTCAATAAATTCAAGACCACCTGGCACAGAAACCGCCGTGGCCCAAAAAGCTTGTTGGAATAGTGCAGCTTGCCCCCAGCTGCTTCTGCACAGGTAATGCGGTCGCGCTTCTCCACATGAACAGTTTCGTTCTACAAGACGGAACAGACAGCAAGCACCACGTTGTGACAATGGTTTCTTCTGCACAAAAGGTGCGCCAGGCCATACATCCCACACAAACGAAACAGAGCCGATGCATGGTAAACACACACGCACCTTCACCATCCACCAATACTGGTCCAAAATGGGCAGTCCAATGCGCCTGGCCGCTGCACGTGAAGCTCGCACCAACTTGTCGGTGGCAGGCTTTCCACCCGGCCTCACCTTCGGACCAGGCAGTGGGGCAATGAGCAAGATCACATGAGCTGTGGGCGGTACCAACGACACGAGGTCGTCCAAGTACCCCTTTTGAAGTTTCTTCACCACTCGACGGATGTGGCTGTTCAAGTTCTTTGACTTGCGCAGGTCCCACATGTCATGAATCCCCAGCGACAGCAAGAGCAGCTTG
>Ga0213833_1001831_pt1 | contig 14466 bp, 7 predicted proteins | sample SWATP21_FD_160575 | JGI IMG/M metagenome (GOLD analysis project Ga0213833, IMG submission 160575) | Coastal seawater microbial communities from Marineland, Florida, United States - SWA TP2 #1 | ecosystem: Environmental > Aquatic > Marine > Coastal | place: USA: Florida | collected 2016-08-14
AGAGTGGAGGAGAGGGGGGGGGGGGGGGGGGGGGTGGGGGGGGGGGGGGGGGGGGGTGCATTAGATTCGTCAGACAGCCCTCATGGGAGGCAGAAACGTTCCCAATGTTGCACCATGTACTCACATCGCACACGCAAGCCGAGCGTGTCGCCGCGTTTCATCATCGCCAGCTGCGTCTTGTGCATCTTGTGCCAGTTTGGAAGAAGACGCAAGGCACGCCTTCAAGGCGGAACTGGATAGCACCACTCGCTTGGCTTCGGGAGACTGCACCAGGGCGACAAGAGAACGAGCAGCACGCTGTCGCACAGCCGATGTCTCACTGGACGCCAGCCTCGTCCACATCGCCACGAATGTGCGGTGGCGCAGCAATCGAAGGCACATGGCTTGGTCGGTGCCAGCCATGTTCAGCAGAGTTTTGGAGGCCAACAAATCCTGAGTGTTGGGACGGACACACGGAGCGAAACAAACACAACACACACGCACGCGCACGCGCGCACACCAATACCCAAGGTCACAGGGACAGCGGGTTTAACATGGGAAGAAATGAAACACTGCAGCACGAGGTGCGATGGGTTGGGGGGGGGAGCGCCCACGAACCAGCCGGTCGTCTCGCTGCAGGGGGGGAGCAGCTTCTACGATAGCCACCACATAGTCAAACAAGCCGCGGTCCACCATGGTCGCAGCATTTCCAAAGCTGCGTCACTCACGAGCAGCCCACGTACACGGACACACACAGACACCCGTGAATGAAGAAACTGCAGAAGCAGGGATGCGCAGCACACCGTACCAGGACAGGTTGAAGGCAATGGCGGCCAAGCGCGCCGTGACAGCCAACGGAGCACCAACCTGTGATACGATACAACAGTCATCGAGGCGACATGGAAAGCACAGTCAAACACCGTACGAGAGTAAGCATGAGCACCCACGACCGCCAGGAGCAGCAAACAGAGAAAAAAGGCGCAAGCATGTGGACGAAGATGAAGGGTGCATTCCACCCGTCACAACCATGACGGCGGTGAACGTACTCGAAGCGTAAGGCAGCGCACCAACGGGAACAAGCCAGCTTCAACGAATGCTGCAGAGGTAGCGCCGCCAGACAGAGCAAGGGAGACCACGTTGACAGCTTGTGCCACACAGGGCAACTTCAGGCAAGTAGCACGCGAAAGAGCAAACCTGCCGACACCACATCAACAAGTGTGCATCGCCACCGACATCAACAAACAACAGCCCGTCATCACAACGGTCCCGATCACACACAGCCGCAAGAGAAACACATGGAGAGGTACAACATAAGCAAACGCAGCACAGAAACCACACAACCAGAGCAAGACCAACAACACGTACACAAGGTGTTCGGCAGTGCTGCCTTCCGCGCAGACATCCTTGCTCCGCGAGCCCATCAACACCTCTTGCAGGCTTGTGAGGGCGGTAGACAACCCCTCAGCGTCTCCATGCCTGAGAAGAGGAGTGTAGAAAGAAGCAAAACGGACAACCATCACACGCACAACCAACAGACAAACACACACAACGCAAGGCGTCAACACAGACAACGTGGTGTGTGTCGTGTGAAACATCGAGCCTTCCGTCTCCACGACTGTCGGCAACGCCGAAGCTTCACATCGAGCACGTACAAGCTTCGCAGCAATTCGCGCAGGGATGGGTGGCATGAATGCACGTTCGGCTCCCCACGACTGGTGATGGGAGCATGGGGCAACAACGCTGACGCGTCTTCCAACACCCTGCCAAACACAGGTCCGCCGGGGCTGGCCGAAAGAGTGCTACGCAGCGCGGTGTGTCCCTTGCCTTCGTCGGAAGACGACGACAGGGCAACACAACGCCCAAGCACGTTCTCCCCGACACTTGCAGCAGTAGAGTTTCCACCGGCACCAACATTGGCACCGGCACCGGCACCAGCACCAGCACCAGCGCCATCACCACCACTGCTGAGCGAGCGAGCCCAGCCCTTGAAGCTTGCCACGAGCGACGAGCGTGATTCAGCGAAGCTCACAAGGTGAGACACAATCGACGCTGCCACATCGCGCACGCATCGCTTGCTGTGTGTCGCGAGGGCGGTCCATACTTGGTGGAATTGAGGCCAGGCCACCACGTCTGCGGACACAACCTCCGCGCTTGCGAGCCTGTCCAACGTGTTTGCTCCGAGCAACAGCTGCGACACACACAATGGCAGGCGTGTGAGAGAGACAAGAAAACGACCGCATGCATCGCCAGGTCAACCGGTCAACACACGCACAGACACACATGCATACATACACATACACATGCATGCGCATGCACGTGCAACAACAACAAGAACAACAAGTACAACAATCAACAATAACAACACCAACATGAAACATGCAGGTCACACAGCTATACGTGTGCACACGTACGATGTCCAGTCCACGGCCGGAGTGTTCCGTATCCACCGAGGCGTCATGCGGCATCACCATGGCACAAACATGGCGCAGCGCGCCCTCTTCAATGAACGCGCGGCGGTTACTCCGCACCTCACAGAAGTTGAAAAAAAGCAACGCAGCCGTGTAGCGTGTCTCCACGTCCAGCCGGCCCTGTGACAGTGCCTCCATCGCCAGCCCGAGACCACCTGCTCTCAGAAACACGACTTCCGTGTCCAGTGTGGATGACGCGACAGTGAGCAGGCGCAGCGCATGGCGCAACAGAGTGAGGTCGCCGTCCAGGAAGCGCTTCACGACGTGTGTGATGTGCTCCGCCCCGTTGCCAAGGCAAGTGCCGGGGATCTCCGAGCGATGCTCCGTGAGATACTGGGTGGCGCCGGTGAGGCCACTCAACACGGTGCCCGTGTCGGGGGAGTGGAACTGGAGGAAGAAGGGACGCAGGGCTTGCGGGCATGTCGCAACATCGGCGGCAGACACGGTGGGACCAGTCGCAGGCGCCGGCTCCAGGGTGAGCACCGACTTGGAGAAGGACTCGTAGCCACCCGCGTCGCTGGCTGCTGGCATGGCTTGCAGGTGGTCGTGGTACTCGCGCAGCTGGGCGTAGAGTGTGGCCATGGTGGGGCGAGCGGAAGGGTGCTGCTGCCAGCATGCACCCATGATGGCACCCAGCACAGGATCCACTGTCGGGGGCAGGAATCTGCACACATACGCAGACGGGGCGCGGGAGCCAGCCAGAGAGAAACGTGAAACGGACAGTGCGGAAAAATTCTTGCCAACAAGAACAGCAACCAGCGACCCATGCACACCACAGGGAAGTTGAAAGCAAAAAGGGCGGTGACGCACTGTTTCAACGTTTCACCATGCAACACGCGGTGGCACACCAACGGCACAGGCACGCCTTCCCAAGGTTCCTTGCCACCCGTGACCTGGATTGGATGACCACAGCAGAAGCAGTAGCAGCCGCCAAAACACGATGCACACGACCATGTCACGCAAAACACGCCACCACCAACCAACACATCCACATCGGTTAACAACCTCACTGGAGTGAGCCTGCTGTCACCACACACCGTACCATCTCGTATCTGTTCGCAGTGCCATGTCCAACAACAGCGCCACCAACCACATCACATGAGATTCCGATGGCTCGTTGATGCAACACCCCGAAACAAAATCACAACGCCACAAACAAACGATGCATGCCAACAAACAAACAAGCCGCAGCCGCATCCACCATGCAGACGTACAGTGTCACACCGTACGCCCACACGTCGGAGCGCGCGCTGTACTCTTTGTGCATGCACTCAGGAGCCATCCACTTCACAGGACCCACGTTCGCGACTGTTTGACCCTGCGCCTCTGGATGCTTGAGCAGCCTGTCACAATTAAAACGAGCACCAGCAGCGCAGGCAAAGACAAAGGAGTTGGCGAGAACATCAACAGACACACAGACACAGACACACACACAGACACACACACACACACACCTGGCATATCCGAAGTCACCCACGCGTGCGTTGAAGTGTGTGTCCAGCAACACATTGCGGGCCGCCAAGTCTCGGTGGATGACACCTTCACCATGCAGGTGTGACATACCAGCCGCGACTTGCATGGCGATAGACGTCAACAGCTTGAGGTCTGTCGTGAGCAGTTGCGATTGAAAAGACCGCAACCATGAACACAACAAGGCCAGCCCGTGAGTGAACAAAAAGTCAACAACGCAAGCGTGGACCCAGGCATCGCAAAGCCAGCCACCAACGGCCACACTCACCTGTGATGGTGCCCTTCTTCAACTGGTCCAGCAAGCTGCCGCGGCCCATGAGATCAGTGACAATGCACAACCGAGTGGGGTTGGACAGCATGCAGACACCCAGCAACGACACCACGTTCTTGTGGTTTCCCACACGTCGCATCGTGGTGAGCTCCTTGATGACATCATCGTGAGCGGCACGCAGATCGGCGGCCGACAGAGTGGACGTGAGCATCTTCACAGCGACATCCGTTCCGCGCCACACACCAGAGTACACTTGGCCGTAGCTACCGCGGGCAAACGGTTTGCCCAGGGCCAGGTCGTCGCGCTTCACGACGGGAACACCCGCCATCGCAGCGGCGCGCCGCACTTCCGTGGTGGCCTCATCATCTCCGCCGCCTGCAAGTGTCACGGGGGCGGGTGCTGAAGCAGGAGCAGGAGCAGGAGCAGGAGCAGGTGCAGGTGCAGGTGCAGGCGGAGCAGGTGCAGGCGGAGCAGGTGGAGCAGGGGCAGACGACGCGAATGCAGTCGACTGGCTGCCAGTGGAGCCAATGCTTGCGGCTGATGGGGACTGCAGGCTGACTGCTGATGCAGACACTGCAACGCTGGTCGATTGTGACGAGGGGTTGTCAAAGGATGCACTGCTGGCACCGGCGAGAGCTGGAACCACCCAGCCGCACACAGCCACACACATACGCGCAAGTCAGCACGATGTATGGCATAGGATGGACTACTGCTACCATCTGCACAAAGCGCGAGTGCAAAACGTGTTCTTGCACCAAGGTGGAAGAACTGGGGGAGACAGCAAGAACTGCCACTGCACACTGCACACTGCACGCACGATTTGATGGCTCCAGGGTGTTCGCGCCACATGTGAAACGGGACAGGCTCACGTGCATCACCGTCCCATCTTCATCTCCAAGGAACTCCTTAAGTTCGTCTTTCTGCGCCATGTGGTGAGTGGGGATGGGTGCGCACGACGCCACCAGAGCACAACGTGAGGAGGTGGACAGAGACCCCCCGCCACACACACACACACACACACACACCAACAACAACGCAAAGCAGTGCGTACCGACAGCTCCAGCAAGCGACGCCCATTGAACCGCCGGAAGGTTTTCGCATGGGCAGAGAACCCGTTGGCGCAAAGCCACGCTTTGACATCTGCTTTGCTGGCTTCCAGTGACAGGTGCGGGCCTGGTGGGGGGGGGCACGGGACGCAGCGTTGTGAACAACGGCGCAGCAAACAGCTGACCACGACGGCGGCGATGTACTGCAGCTGAGGACCGACCTGCGGAAGAGAAAGGCGTGCCACGTGACTTGGCTCGAAACGGCTGCAAGGTGTTGAACAGCAAGGTGCCATCAATCTTGCCCAGCAGCAGCTTGAAGTCCTCTTTCTGTGCAGGAGGAGTACAACACACCATGCCCACAAATACGTCAGTGGGCCGTCGCACACTGCAGTGCACGCTGCGTTGAACGCACTGTCAGGTTCAGCATGCAAAACCCGTCGCATTGTTGGAATAAATCCAGCTCCTCCTCGAACTCGTTGTCCTCCAGCCACGCCGCCACGGCAGCATGGTCGGAAGCCAAATCCAGGGCTGCAAGGCCCGCGACAGGTCAGCGCAACAACCGAGGCGCAGCCTCACACACCCGTGCTCGCCCCTTCCACGTACCCATTGGAGGCAAGGGCAACTGTGAAATGAAACCCCACACCAGCCGGCAGCCCAACGGCACACCACCGCACGTGCCTGCGAGTGCAGTCAACACGGACGGAAGGTGCTGTGCACATGACAGGAGGGGAAAAAAAAGTGCTGCAGGATGAATATTGTGAAGAGTAGCGCAATACCAAAACGACCAAAATTATCGCCGCCAAGACTGGTGACGCCGGCTTCTGCGGCATTCCGTGCCGCACGCAAGATCGCACCGCGCCGTTTTGCGCTGCGGCTCCACACACGCACATTTGCCGGTCCACGCGCCGCTCCCTTTTCCGTGAGTGTTCTTCCCTCTGCCTACCGCGCAGTGGTTGAACGCTAGCGATGGCACAGCCACAGCTGGAGCCCATTGCGATCGTGGGAGTCGGGTGTCGGTTTGCTGGCGGGGCGAACACGCCGAACGCCTTCTGGAACCTGCTGCGGGATGGTGTCGATGCCAACCGCGAGGTGCCTGCGAACCGCTGGAACGCTGATGCCCTCTTTGATGCTGATGCCAAGGTGCGCAAGGGCAAGATGTACACACGCAGAGGCGGCTTCTTGGACGACATCACCAAGTTCGACCCGATGGCCTTCGGCATTTCGCCGCGCGAAGCCCACGCCATGGACCCGCAGCAGCGCCTGCTCCTGGAAGTCACGGTGCGTTGTTGCGCAGAAGGGGGTGCGCAAGTGGAGTGTGTGGCCGTGGTGCCATGCATGCCGTGTGTTTGCCTTGCTTGTGTGCCTTTCCTGCGCAACAGCTGCGCTTTTGGCGCGTGCCTCACGGGTGTGCTCGGCACTGGTGCTGTGTTGCGTGTGCATTGCGGTGCGGTGCGGTATGATGTGACGTGGTGTGTTGTGGTGTGGCATGGAATGGAATGGCTACATGGTGTACTGGGCACGCGCATAACCACAGCATGAAGCGTTTGAAGATGCGGGCATCCCTGCACACAAGTACCAGGGAAGTGAAACGGGTGTCTACGTCGGCCTGATGAACCACGACTATGCATTGATGCAGGATGGCACCTCCATCAACAACTTCTCCAGTCCCGGCACTGCGTCCTGTGAGTCCCCCGTCGTGTGTTGTCCTGTCCTGTGCTGTGCTGTGCTGTGCTGTGCTGCAGGCACGCCCCCCTGCCTGCTCTGCTCTTGTGATCAATCTCACCCCGCGTCCTGCTCTGTGTGCGCTTGTTGCGTGCGTTGACTGGCTTTGTGGCCGCACCAGCCATCGCCTCCAACCGCATCTCGTTTGCGTTCGACCTCAAGGGTCCCTCGTTGACCATTGACACGGCGTGCTCCTCGTCGTTGGTGGGCGCCCACTTCGCGTCCGCGTCCCTGCGCACCGGCGAAACCGACATGGCGGTCGTGGGCGGCGTGAACATCATGGCGTCGCCGGTCCTCAACATTGCCCTCTCCCGCATCGGCATGCTCAGCCCCGACGGCCGGTGCAAGGCGTTTGACGCCTCCGGTGACGGCTACGGCCGTGGCGAGGGCGCGGGCGTCGTCATTCTCAAGCGCCTCAGCGACGCCGTGCGTGACGGTGACCAGGTGTACTGCACGCTGCTCGGCAGCTCCGTCAACTCCGACGGCCGTGGCAGCACCCCCATCACCGCCCCCAACCAAGCCATGCAGGAGCGCATGCTGCGCAAGGCCTACAAAATGGCGGGCGTGAGCCCGTCGGCGGTGCAGTACATGGAGGCCCACGGCACGGGCACGCTGCGGGGTGACCCCATCGAAGCCGGCGCGTTGGGTGCCGTGCTGGGGGAGGGTCGCCCGCAGCACCAGCCGTTGGCGGTGGGGTCCGTGAAGACCAATATCGGGCACGTGGAGGCGGGTGCTGGTGTCGCGGGGCTGATCAAGGTGTGCCTGTGCATGAAGCACGGCAAGGTGGCGCCGTCGCTGCACTTCCGCAACCCCAACCCGTTGATCGACTTTGACAAGCTCCGCATGCGCGTCGTCACGCAGCTCCGAGACTGGCCCGACACCCACGGCCAGCCCAAACTCGCCGGCGTGAACTCGTTTGGCTTTGGCGGCACCAACTCACACGCGGTGCTGCAGCAGCCGCCGCTCGCCGTCGACCGCGCAGCGCCCTGGGCCCCCCGTGAGGAAGGGGAGGGTGTGACGTCGACATCGACATCGACATCGACATCGGCTCCCGCGCCCGTGTTCTCCCTCCCCCTGTCCGCCCACACGGGCGAGGCGTTGACCACGATGGCCCGGCAGTACGCTGCCGCCCTGCGCACCACCCCCGCCCGCGTGGTGGACGTGTGCTACACCGCTGCCGCGCGCCGGTCGCGGCACAAAATGCGGGCCGTGGCCACGGGCTCGACACACGAGGAGCTGGCGGCGGCGTTGGAGGCCTTTGCAGCCGCCTCGTCGTCTTCCACGTCTTCCGCGTCTTCCACGTCTGCGGCCTCTGCCTCTGCCTCTGCCTCTGCCTCTCCCCCGTCCGTTTCGTCGGTGGTGTCGGGCGCCGCATCGGCCACGGAAGCCACCGTGGCGTTTGCGTTTTCTGGCTCCGGCACGGCGTGGCCGCGCATGGGCCAGCAGCTGATGCAGGCGTACCCGTCGTTTGCCGAGAGCATCCGGCGCATGGACGCCATGCTGGCGCGCTCGCCGTTTTCCGGCCTGTCCCTCGCGACGGAGCTGGCGCGGCCCGAGGTGGAGACCCGCATGAAGGACCTGCGTGTGTGCCAAGCCTGCATCTACGCCGTCCAGGTGGCGCTGGTGGAGTTGCTGGGCACCTGGGGCGTGCGGCCCAAGGCGGTGGTGGGCCACAGCATCGGTGAGGTGGCCGCCGCCGTCACCGCCGGGTTGATGACCGTGCAGGACGGCCTGCTGCTGGCGCTGCGCCTGGGCCACTTTGCCCACTCCGTCTCGGGCGGCGGGTACATGGTCACCGCGCCCACCTCCGCGGCCATCGCGCTCGACGCCGTCGGTCCGGACGCCCACGAAGCCGGCGTGGCCGCGGTCAACGACGACGAAAACGTGACGCTGGCGGGCACGACGCGGGCCATGGACGCCGTGTGCGCGCGCCTGGCGGCGCGTGGTGTCACGACCACGCGCGTGGCGCTAGGGGCGCCGTTCCACACCGTGGCGGTGCAGCAGTACCAGGCGCGGTACCTGGCGGAGTTCGCGGACCTGCGCCGTGCCGCCGGCGTGGCCACCGGGCCCGGCGTGGCGGTGCACTTCTACTCCACCGCGCGCCCGGGTGCGTCCACCGCGACCGCCGAGGCCGCGGCGGGCCTGAGCATGGACGCGTCGTACTTTTGGGACAACGCGCGCCGCACGGTGCAGTTTGCGCCGGTGGTGGCGGCGGTGACGGCGGAGCAGGGCGTGAAGGCGTGGGTGGAGATCGGCCCCACCGCCACCCTCTCCGTGTCCCTCACGGCGTTGACACGCAAGAGCAACAGCAGCAGCAGCAGCAAGAGCAAGGCCGGCGCCCACGTCGTGCCGTCCATGCGCGTGTTCAACGACCGCGCCAGCTTTGTCGCCGCCGCCGCGGCGCTGTTCGTGGCGGGGGTGGAGGTGACGTGGCAGGGGGTGTTTGACGCCCAAACCCGCCCCGTGCGCATGGCGGAGCTGCCGATGTACCCGTGGAACCACGCCACAAGCTACTGGATGGAGAGCCGCAACCACTACTGCCACCGCATCGGGGCCGGCCTGCCGCGCCCGTTGTTGGGCATCTTCCACCCCCTCGGCGTGTGCGACGACAGCACCGTGTACGAGGCGGACATCAGCACGGAGACGCTGCCGCTGCTGGAGGACCACGTGTACCAAAAGTCCCTCCTGCTGCCCGCCACCATGTACATGGAGATCTGCCTGGCCCTCGGCCGCCGCCTGTTTGGCCCCGACGCCCCGTTCTCCCTCCACAGCCTCGACCTGCCACAGGCCATGTGGTTTGGCGCGGACGAGACGCGGGAGGTGCGGGTCACCGCCACTCGCCGCCGCCGTGGTGCCGCAGCTGCTGACGCCGCCGCCGCCGCCGCCGCCGGTGCCGGTGATGGGGAGGGCGAGACGAAGGGCTCGGAGGCCAAGGAGCAGCAGCAGCGGCAGCGGCAGCAGCAGCAGCAGCAGGGTGGCGGCGATGAAGAAGAGGACGACGAAGAGTACTTTGTCACCGTCACCTCACGGCGCAAGAAGGCCGGCTCCGACGACGCGCAGGGCGCCGTGACACAGCACAGCTCGTGCGTGTTGCGTCTGGGCCGCGCTGACGCCTACACCGACGTGCAGCCGGTGGAGTTCGCGGAGATCACGGCGTTGCAGGGCCGTGGCGAGGTCATTCCCCACGACCAGTGGTACAAGAACTTCCAGGCCGTGGGCTTCGACTTTGGCCCGCGCTTCCGCAACATCACGCAGGCGTGGAAGGCCATCCCCACGGCGGTGGGCGAGATTGCGGTGGGCCCGCTCATCAAGGAGGGCATGGGCGAGTTCGTGTTCCACCCGGGCATCTTGGACGCGGCAGGGCAGGTGCTGGACGCCACGGTGTCCAAGGAGAGCAGCATCCCCGTGAACATCGGGCGCGTCACGGTGCACCAGCGCTTGGACGTGGCCGCGATGCCCAAGGTGTTGAGCTACGCGCGCATGACGCGCCGCACCGAAGACGAGGCGTCGGGCAAGAAGTTTGTGCTGGGCGACGTGTTCCTGTTCTCCCCCGACGGCCAGCTGCTGCTGACGCTGGCGGACTTTTCGTGCCAGGTCCTGGACCCGACGCAGTCCGTGGCCCACGTGCAGACCGCGGACGACAGCGTGTACCACGTGCAGTACCAACAGGCGTCCCTGCCCGCCGCAGAGGCCACGTCCGTGCCGGGCAACTCGCTGGTCATCGTCCCACGCGGCGTGGCGTCCATCTCCCGCGCCAACCTCAACACCCTGGTGTCCTCCCTGGGCGGCAACGAAACCCCTCAGCGCTGCATGACGGTGGAGCAAGACACCCGGCGCGTGATGACGGCGCAGGAGCTCCAGAAGCTCATCGTCGACAGCTTCACGCCGCAGGCCGCCGCGTCGAACCGCAGGCGGCGGCGGCGCCGTGCCGCAGGTGGCGGCGGTGGCGGCGGCGGCGCCAAGGGCATGCCCCAGCTGAAGCGCATCGTGCTGGTGTTCCACGACCCCCGCGGCTTCGATGATGCGGCGCCAGACGCCCCAGCCCGGGCACGGGTGGCATCGCACTACCTGGCCGCCACCACGCTGCACGTGGCGCAGGCCGTGGGGAACATTTTCTCCCGGTACATGTCCTCGGCGCCGTGGGTCACGTTCGTCACCTGTGGCGCCGTGGCGCCGACGGGTCCGGCGTCGGGCCTGCCGTCGCTGCTGTCTGCCGTGCAAACGTCGGCCCACGGCTACCGCCGCACGCTGGCCCACGAGTTTCCGTCCCTGCGCCTGCGCAACTTCGACATTGGCGCCGGCACGGGCACGGGGACGTCGGCGGACGTGGCGGCGTTGATCGACGAGCTGGGTTCGCGCCCAGACGACGAGGAGGTGGCGGTGCGTGACGGCCTGCGGTACGTGGCCCGCTACGCGAATGTGCCGCGCGACGCCGTGTCGGCGGAGCGTGGCGCCACGTTCAAGTGCCGCAAGGACGGCACGTACGTCATCATCGGCGGCTGCCGTGGACTGGGTTTGAAGCTGGCCGGCCTGTTGAAGCAGCGTGGCGCCGGGTGCCTGGTGCTGGTCAGTCGGTCGGGTGTTGCGCCCGCGGCGGCGGCGGAGGTGGACCAGCTGGCGCAGGGCGGCTGCAAGGTGCTGGTGTCCAAGACGGACGTGACGGACGAGGATGCCGTGCGGCGCATGTTTGACGGCTTGTCGGAGGTGCCGCCTGTGCGGGGCGTCGTGCACTCCGCCATGGTGTTGGACGACGGCTTGGTGCTGTCGCAGACGTCACGCCGCGTGGAGCGTGTGCTGGGCCCGAAGGTCATGGGCGGCCTGTTGCTGCACCGTGCCTGCCGTGGCCTGAACCTGGACTTCTTTTGCCTGTTCTCCTCCACCACCGCGCTGTTCGGCAACCAGGGCCAGTTCTCGTACGGCGGCGCCAACGCGTTCCTGGACGGCCTGGCCCACCTGCGTGCTCGCCAGGGCCTGCCCGCGGTGTCGGTGAACTGGGGCGCGTTCAAGGGCATCGGCTACCTGGCACGCAACACGTCCGTGGAGCGGCAGCTGCAGCAGCGGGGCTGGGAGGGCATCGACAAGGACACGTTCTTTGACTTCTTCGCGCGGTTCAACGCCAGCGGTCTGCCGCAAACCTCCCTGGCGTTGGCGGACCTCGGCAAGTGGTTCCGCCACCAGCCGTGGGCCATGTCCTCGCCCATGTACTCTGCCATGGCCGCCAAGGCCAAGGCAGCCATGGAAAGCGCCGCCGGCGGCGGCAACCAAGCTGGCCAGCAGCAGCTGCTGAAGAAGCTGCAGGGTGCGGGTGACAGTGACGCGCTTCCCGTGATCGTGGCGTGGACACGGGGTGTCATCGCCATGTCGTTGGACGTGGAGGCAGAGGAGGTGGACGTCGACACCTCCTTCCCGCAGCTGGGCGTCGACTCCCTGATGGGCATGGAGGTGCGCAACCTGGTGGCTGAGCAGCTGCAGGTGGACATGCCCCTGGCACTGATGTTTGGCAACACCAGCGTCGCCTCCCTGGCCGAGTTCCTGCTGCAACAGGTGCGGCAAATGGCACCCGTGGATGCAGACACCGACGCTGCCGCCGCCGCCGCCGATGACGCCGCCGCCGCCGCCGCCGCCGCGAGCACCGGTACGGGCACGACAGGCGCCAGCGAAACAACAGCGCCACCCCACCAGCCGTCCACCACCGTGGCCATGTCCAAGGTGGCCCATGTGCCTGACACTGCGCCCGGCCTGGGTGCTGCCGACGCCGCCAAGGCCGCCGCCGCCCACTTGCCCTACGCACCCCATGCGCCGTCCCTGGTGGTGCACCAGGCACCTGTGGTGGTGCAGGCGCCCTCGGTCCCGATGCAGACGTCTTCGGCCAGCAGCACACCAGTGCGTGTCACCACCGCACGCCCCAAGCCCGCGCAAGCGACGCAGCAGCAGCAGCAGACCATGTCTTCCTCCCTGCCTCGTGGTGTCGAGTCCGCGTCTGGCCGCTCCTTCGGTGGCAGCAGCACTGCCGCCACTACCCCCAGCAACTCGCGTGTCGCACCGTCCCTCACCTCACGTGTGCTGCCAGGGTCGCCCATGGTGACACCCAGTGGCCCCAGCAGGACGATCGCCTCCACCGCCGCCTTTTCCGGCTCCTCTGGCACTTCATCATCCCCTGCGTGGGCCACCGGCCACTCTTCCACCCCCACCCCCGCAGCAGCAGCCGCCACACACCCCGCCGCTGCCCGTGTTGTGGCCTCCTCCGCGGGTGCTTCGCCGCTGTCCTGGGCGGTGCAGTCGCCTTCTGCCGCCGTGTCGCCGGTGGTGCGTGGTGCCACGGCCAGGACGTTTGGCGGCGTGCCGGAGCCGGTCGTGCGGCCACCTCCCACCACGGTGCCTGTGGATGTGCTCACCTCGTGGTTGTCGCGTGCCATGGCTGTGAAGAACCGCTCTGCGCCCCTGCCCAAGTTTGCGTACCCCTCCCCTGGGTCCCTGCACCCCGTGCAGGTGTACGTGGTGTTGCCGCCGCGGGCTGGCGCGGGCGCGGGCGCGGGCTCGGGTGCACAGAGCGGCGCGGATACGCCTTCCTGGGTGGAGGGCGTGCCCGCTGGCAACTACTACTACCACCCCGTGGAGCACCGCCTGTATGCCCTGCGACCCCCGACGCAGGCCGGTTCTGCGCCGGCACTGGCGTCTTCGTTTGCAGCCGCTTGCCCGGGACACGCGTCTGGGGCCACGGTGTGCCCCTTCTACGCCGTGTTGGTGGGCAACACCGCTGCCATCGAGCCGCTGTATGGCAAGGCCGCGCGGCCGTTCTTGTTCTTTGAGGCCGGTGCCATCACCCGTGTCTTGAAGGAGGGTGGCGCAGAGGCCTCCATGCCGCTCACCACCAAGCCGGTTGCTACTTTCACACGAGAGGTGGTGTCTGCATTCCATGACGCCCTGGCTCTTGAAGAGGGCACACACCTGGTGCTGCGCAGCGTGTATGCCACGCTGTAGAACCTAGCACAGGGTTGTGCTCGAGCGGGGTGTGAAGTCTGTTTGCTTTCATTTGATGGGGTGTCGGGTGTTTGTGGAGCAGCGTGCCGCGTATGGGACTGTTGCGTTTGTTTGGCTCAGTAAAACCTTTTTGAGACAGGTGTTTCGACAACAACATGTGGGCGAAGGTAAATCGTGCCTACGCGGCCTCAGCACCGACGTTGAAGTGCTTGACCCCATCGAACCCTTAAACACTCTGTGTGAAGTGTTGGAATCTGCACCCGCTCACACGAGAGGCGACACCCAGCAATCAGCGTCCGGATGGAACATCCACGAGCCCGACCGCAACTTGACAGCCCACACAAAGCACGTACGATACACTCAGCATTGTGTTGAAGTCAGCGAAGAACCCACCCTCTCCGAAGAAGTTGTGCGTCCATGCAGCTTCGCGCAGCTCTGGTGGGCACGTGGCGCGTGAGAACGGGAAAAAAAAAAAGCAAAGACAAATGAACACACGTGCACAAAACGCAGCGGATGTCATGGTGGGGGG
>Ga0213833_1001833_pt1 | contig 14444 bp, 4 predicted proteins | sample SWATP21_FD_160575 | JGI IMG/M metagenome (GOLD analysis project Ga0213833, IMG submission 160575) | Coastal seawater microbial communities from Marineland, Florida, United States - SWA TP2 #1 | ecosystem: Environmental > Aquatic > Marine > Coastal | place: USA: Florida | collected 2016-08-14
TGCGACCAATGGGGTCAGCCACTTGCGAGCCAAGATTACCACCACTCCCAGCACCAGCACAAGCACCAGCACCAGCACCAGCACCAGCGCCAACACCAAGACTGGCACCAGCACCGGCACCGCGATCAATTGGGCTGCTGGTGAGGAAAAGTACATCATCCTCAGTGACGGTGTGCGTGAGCACCCAGTCGGTACCCTGCCCCACAACCTCCATGTTGCTTTGGCAAACAGAGCCAGCAATGCTTCGCAGTGGATGGTTCGCCACAATATCGATAGAGATGGTTGTGCCTGGGACGGCGAGCTGGCCAAGCTGAGAAGACAGGTTCGTAGCGACGGTCACACTCGTCAAGGATGTGGGAGGGTGCCGAAGTATCACGCTGCTACCATCAGTTGTTTCGGAAATCAAAGTGTCAAAGCCGGACCCAACCACTCGAAACGCGAACTGGACAGGACCGGCGGCATCGTTGATACCAAAGACACGACGTGCCGACCAACGATGTGCAGTTGCATCTTTGGTTGAGCGAAACGGCGTTGCTTCGACATTGTTGCGGTCTGCCCCGCCTGTTCCAGTCCACACCATCGCGCCTTCCACGTGTTTTGTGGAAGGCACTGTGATGTCCAACACTGCAGCGGTGACAATATTACCATTGGCATCAATTTGCTCTTCAGACACGATGGACACTTCGATGGGCGGCTCTTGGTTTGTTTGTTGCGACAACCTCCTGCAACATTTCCGGTGCACGGTGACGCAGCAAAGCTTCCATCGACTCCAGCCGTGGGCACGATACTCCAGAACGGTAAGCACGACGAAAGCGACACACAAGATGCAGGCGATCACGATCAAAGCGATTTCCCAGGCTTCCAGCCCGGTGTCGGTGTATTTCTGGCATGCTATGTGATACAGGCCCGACTTGAGTTCGCCTCCATCTGACTGGGGCAACGTGAATGTGTTGCCCACCACTGACGCCTGCACCAGATGAAACGACACGACGATGCGACACGCAAAGAGGTGATCCTATGCCCACTCCCCACCCCCCACGCGCTTCTCCTAACACGCACCTGCACAATTGTCGCGGCGGATATAGGCTGCACAGGGGATACACGCCGATGGACAACGTACTCTCCCTCACACGGTGCAACTTGCACTTTCATGGTGAGGCCCTCAAGCCCCGATGGCGCAGCTGCGTCGTCAGACGTGTTAAACGCAAACAAGTCGACGCAGATGTCAACGGAGAACAGCGGACGTGCCACCAGTGTGCAGTCCAGCAACAGCGCCTGGACTGCATGCGTCACATCCACACCAACGACGGAAACTGAAGCACTGACTGCGGTGGTGTTTGTCCCTGTTGATATCAATGTCTCTGCACTTGCGAGATCTCGAATTAGCTGTGCAAAACAAGTGAGCTGAGACCACGACTGCTACAAACTTCACATACTCAGCAGTTTACCTGAAGCGAGAAGCCAGTGGCGTTGGGAACCGCGGCTATATAGGCCATGACCACGTCAGACGTGAGGTGCTTCAACGCGAAGTCTTCTCCTCGCAGCCGCGTGACACGCCAATGTTCACGAATCAGGGTCTCAGCAAGCTGGCTCATCTCCAACTGTGTGGGTGGTGGCGTCAGGGACATGAGCGCGGTTCCAGCCTCCGACGCAATCTGGGTCGCCAGCCCTGTGAAGTTTGAAACAAAGGCCCTGCAGTTTGCACAAGAAAGAAACAAACTACAAGTGAGCACAGAAACCCAAAGGCTACAGCCACCACCATCCAACCTCAATGTTGCTTCCGGTTGGCTTGGGCGGCGAGTCACAAAGCTTGTGAGGGTTGCAAGAACTAAATTGTCGTCAAACCGAAGGTACTTTTCAAACAGCTGTTCACAGCAACAACAACCATATGAGAAATCTTGTGGCGTTGCAGCGCATGCAAGCACAGCAACGACCTACCTGCGTTACGTAATACATCCTCAGGGGCATGTCGGTATGTGCTAACAGTGCTGCCATGTCAGTGCTTGTCGGTGTCCCACTCGGCTCCACCTGTTGCAGCAATGGCAACAGCAATAGCAACGAATACATCAGCTACAAAACCGCTTCGCCAATCACCTCGCCAAGTGGTCATGCATACCTTAGGGAAGTAGGTGGTGTTGTACAACACGGGTGTCAAGCGATCGTGTTTGTAGCACAGGACCAAAGGCGCGCCATAGAGAGTGCGTGACACAGTCATCTCGAGATGCCCTCGTGCAGCAACCGTCCCCCACGTGTACGCGGTGCTTCCATTCTGCGTTCCGCAATCCCCAGCAGGCATGGGCACAAGGAACGCTCGATCACCCGCCGCCACACCAACACCGGTCACGGTAAAGTGAAGCGATGTCACTCCAACAAGTGGTGTGCCTCCCTTGATGGACAAAGACACGTTGCCGTACTCGGCGAAAGGTCGCACCACCACCGTAATACTGCGGATTGTCGTCGCGTTCATGTCATCCATGGCCAACAGGCTGATTTCAGTGGCACCACTTCGCAACGGCCCCACCACAGTGGCCAATGCAGAGGGAGCGGTAACCACAACATCAGGGTCCCCGCTGACAGACCAATGCGTGTACACAACCGACCCACCACGTGGAGCGTCTGGGTCAGTTGCGGTACCTGCCACTGTCACATAACGGCTTGCGTTCGCCGCGATGACGGATGCCGCGGGAGGCAAGAGCTGCACGTTGACGGTCGGGCGATGTTGGTAGAACAATGCGATGACGCCCGGTTCACACACCCAGCTGGAGACAACACCCCGAGTGTAGTCCACGGTCCTGGCGTACGACGTGTGCGCAAAACACCCTTCACTAAGCAGTCTCCAGTCTTGCGAGGCAAGCATGCGACTAGCGTCCTGTGAATGATGTGGAGCGGTATGAGGCGACAGGAGTCGGCGCGAAGAGGAAGGGCGCTGGATTAATAGCCACGCGTCGATGTCGTCCGACAGTGTGACAGAGGAACCATTCAAGCCGGTGAGGTACCGCACTTGAATGCGGAGTGGTTGCAGCAGTTCTCCAACAGGGAACACAATGTCTCGCACGTATGCGGACGCGAGAAGGGGCGTCGTGTGACCCAGTTCAGCGAACATCACTTGTGTGGGTGGCACCACGGCGGAGATGCTTGCCTCCAAGTTGATGAAGGTGGCAGGTGTGGAGAAGACACCGGCTGTAACGTTTGCCATCATCGACACGGCCTTGGTTGGCACGTCGATGTTGTCTGGGTCCACGAACAAGAGTGTTTCCATGTGCGTTGGCAACAGCTCGGTGCGAAGACCCACACGCCAGCCATCACTGAAGTGCACACTGGATTGCACACCAGCTCGATTCACAACCCGCACACAGTGGTAGTACATGGCACCCGGCGTGAGACGAAGGTGCTGGGCAGAATGGAGCAGGATGGGGTCTGTTGGAGATGGCGCCAGTACGGCCACCCATCTGTACTCCTCAGTACATGTTGTCGGGCTCGTACTGATGGCGTAGTGCCACTCTAGTAGCCCAGACTCTGGATCGTACGCATGCACAGCTGCGGATGCCAAGTTGGTAGCCACAGATACGTTGGTTTCAGCTGTCACGTTCTTCCTGGTGGGATCCAGGTCCCACACCTGAGTGATCACAGGTGGCGTGATGTCGACGAGAACGCCTGTGGACATGGCAAAAGACACCAGTCCTGCTCCGTTGCGTACTCGTACTGTGACAAAGTACGTGGTGTTGTGAAGCAACATTCCAGGCTCAGGACGTGCCCACACCGAGGTGTCATTGGCGGACAAACCAACATCGACAGCTGTCCTCCATGGCACCACGTTGTCAACGTATCCATGAGTCCCAGCCGCCCACTCTGCTGTAAAAACACCAGATTCCGCATCGTTTGCACGTGCCCACTCAGCAGACACAGCTGACACATTGCTGGTGTAGTTGACATCATCCGCGCAAGTGATACACGCGGCATACGAAAGTGGAAGGGGTGCGAAACCATCTGGGTACTCCTTGATCCTGCTATTTGTGATAGCATAGGTGCTATTCGGTGGAGTGCCGCCTTTATCGTTCACTTTGCCAATCACAGGTGGCTGCAATTGTCAAACACATAACAAGAAACAACAGCCAGGCATACATGAGGTGTTGGCCAGTTCACGAAGCAGACAACCGCAGTCGGCGTAGAAACTGGCCGCAGATTCGAACAGCCTCAACACATTTACACGCACGAACAGCCACACACACACGAACGCACCGTGAAGTCCACCACAAACCCAGTGCTGGCTGACAGAGTCTGGGCCCCCGACCGCGTGGTCCCATTCACGGCAAGGCGATACTCACGCCCCTGAGCCAAACCGGTGGTGAGGTTGCGCACCATCATATCGAACGGTGTCCCGCCTTCATCTGACGTCACGACTGGTGCACATGTAACTGAAACGCTGTCCGTTTCTTCTTCCCCAGTTTCTGGAGGGGCAAACTCGGTCACGCAGTTGACACAGCGCCGAGTTCTGCCACCCAGTGACGTCGACCCTGACGGACATCGCACGCACGTTACATCAACGTCATCGGCGGTAGCCCGTTGGAGTACAAAACCAGGATTGCAGTAAGATAGGACGTGAAGATGGCTGAAGCTCGAGTTTCCTGGCTGGCGTACTGACTGTACCACTAAATTGTGGGAGATCACAGATGCTGACAAGGTGGAGTTCTCGGTACTGTTGCTTACGCTCGGACCATGGGACATCACCACCAAGCGATGGTTGGTTGGACTTGATACATCCAGTTTGGTGAATACAACGACAGGGTCGGTGATAACGCCACCATCACTCGCATCTTGCTCGTGTTCAACCTTGAACACGTGCGCTTGAGACGTGAGCCGATCTCCCACCACGATAGTTGTGATGTTCTCGCTCACCGTGCTGGTGCCAATTGCCTGCCCGATGCCAGTACCAATGACTGTCATGAGCAAGGGTGCCCTGTAGGTGACGCGAATCGCATCAAATGTCACCTTCGCCGAGAATGTGGCCGGGTTGAAGTGATAGACGAACACAACCGCATTCTCTGTGGCCGATGATCGCGGAAAGCCGACGGCTAGCACATGACTGCCCAGTGCAATCGATGAGCCAAACAAGTGGGCCTCATCTGATGCCAATACAAGGCTCGGAGTAGGCAACAGCGCACGCTGCCAAATACCAGCGTCTTCGTTTTGACACGCCAAGACCACCCCTGTCAACGGACCCCATGATGCTAAGCATCCGCCGTGCATCGCTAACGCTGTGCCAAACTGTGGGTCATTGACGGCGCCAAGCTGCGTTCGAGGTTGAATGAACGCCCCCACCGAACTGAGTTGCCGACCGTCATCGATGCGTACAACAGCCACAAAGCCCTCGCCAGTGATCAAGAACCGCCCTGACATCGCAACAAGCGTCACGATTCCACCGCTTAACTCACTGTACTGCACACTCACGGCAACTCGTGTTGCCATGGTGCCTTTCAAAAACTGTGCGTTGACGGAGAGCCCCACAGCTCCGTCCATGTTCAGAAGGAGTTTATCGACCACTGAGTGTGCCGCTCTGTCGACGTGGACCACCTTCACCACGTCGTCACCGGCAAACACAACTGCTTGTGCATTGGCTGCAGCACGGACACACAACAGTCGTTCGTTGGTTGGGGTGGCAGCATTCACGGTGCTCTCTGCACGCAGATCGGCCAAGTTGCTTGAGTACCGGAAGGGCACCTCATCTTTCCGGGTGGTGACGGACACTACAACGCCATTGGAGAGCCCACCAATGGCCAACAGAGGTCCCTCTGCAATGGCCAGTGACTGACCAAAGTCACTACAGACGCCCACGTCACCAATGATGGCGGCCGCTTCCGCTGGTGGCAGGAGCCCATGTGCAGCACTGCTCACTTCCGCCATCACGATGTCGGCTTCCAGGTGCTGGTCAAGGGCCGGGAGCGGCGCCGAACAGCACACTGGGTCAGCAAAGCGGAATAGCCCCGTCGTGGTGCGGTTCACAGCAGACGTGCCAGTGAACGTGGTGCTGTTGGCCCAAGTTGAGGAGTTCGAATATGTGGTGATGTTGACGAACGTGGACGTGTTCGTGGCGGCTTCAAAGGCTTGGGTCACCAAATCCACAGTCACCGTGAATTGGTTCAATGGTGCCTCATTGGGCGTGCGCTGGCGTGATACCTTTCGCACCAAGTCTGCGTGCACTTGCTCCCAAGTTGTTGCATTGGACGCAGCAGCGCCGGCATCGTAGTCTGCCTGAGTCACGTTTCCGTACGGATGGAACACGTCGGTCATGTTGAACGTCGCGTTCAACGGCCCAAAGTCCGCGGCGAGTTCCACTTGGTGCGTGCACAGCGCTGCAACACCAGTGGCATCCAACATCGGGTCCACCACAGACCGCCACGCCAAGTACATGGACTGGTTGCCGGGCAGGTACAGCGTGCCATCTGCAACTCCCTGTGTGTCTGTGGGGGGCGTCCATTCTTGTGACGCGTACTCAGCGACCGCCGCTTCGCCCACTCGAGACACGTTCACTGGGCCAACACATGGTGGCAAGGCGTCCAACGTCACTCCATCGCTCAGCGTGTCTGCAAAGACACCGTCCGTGGCAATGGCGCGTAGAACGGCGTAGTACTCGTGCCCTTCTTGCAGGCGCAAGCCAGACAAAGTGATGTTGCGCACGTGGGAAAGCAGACGCCACGGCACTGGAAATACGGGGGAGTCCACATGACGGTACGACGCAGCACGTTTCATCACTTGCAGTTCAAAGTGGTCTACGTCGGGGCTGCTGCCAGGCGCCACATCGTTCTCGAGCACCCACGCCAATGACAGCCAGGTGGGGGCAGATTGGAAGTCAATGTCGACCTCTGTGTTCTTTGCCACAGGTGTCCCTTCCTCAAGCCGGCTACCCACCGGCAACACGGCGTCATTGGCTAGGAACTCCAACGCGTCTTGTTGGAACGTGGCGTTGTAGGGACCAATGGAACCGTACTTCCGTAGATCCATGCCATACCGCAACATGGCACCGAACATGTCTTCATACAGCGTCGGAGAGTCAGGATTATAGCTCAACATGCTTGACAACGGTGAGGCTGGTACCGCCGAAGCTTCTGCGGAGGAGGTGGAGTTGGCATCGAAAACAAGATGTGTACTCACCTCGTACACATACAGCACGGCCGGCGGAGCTGCGTGGAACGAGAACACCTCTGATGATTCCACATTTCGAGTTCCAGCGGCTGTCACACCCACAACGATGGCGTAGTAGGCTTGATTATGGATCATCCATAAGGAATTCAGCGTGATGCGGGTCGCAAGCCTGGCTGTTCGGAAAGGCTGTGGCAAAACCAAGAAGCGGAACAGATCATCTGGAAGGTCACTGGGATCATACACTGGGCTGCGGTCAATGGCCACGAAGTACTCCACCAGCGGAGCGCGGTTCACTGTGAACGGTGCCCACTCGACTGTGACACTTCCCAAGTCCGGTCCACCACCAGCTTGCACCACTGGTACTGTCACTTCACCGGGAGTTGGCCGTTCAAAGTCAACATTGGCGGTGCTCGACATTGCAGTCCGGACCAATCCAGTGAAGGAGACTGCGCTTACGCTGCAGGCGAGCACCGGGCCGGCTCCCTGCTCGGTGATAGCCAGCACGGTGGCTTGCGGGAATGCAAAAGTGGTGTCATCTTCCACAATGACACATGCACCAATGGGACCTTGTGCGTTGGATGTCGAGTTAGACGAGGCGGTAGCACCTATGGTGTACGTGCCGTTGGATACGACAGGTGACGCAACTTGGACAACCATGGACGTGTCGGATTCATCCACGCCACCAAACGTTGGCGACAGCAACAACAAACACACGTGGAAGTGGTGCACACCCGCTGAGTCGTCCCTAAACGCGGACCAGGTTGCTCGAACTTGGTCAGAGAACCCCAGCCACGACTGGCTATGCTCAGCATATGGACCGAAGCTCACCACACCGGCATGCGGCTCCGGAGCAAAAATGACGCGGTTGGTCACCAGTGTTGCCGACTTTCCAGCCGGAGTGACAGCGGTGACCACGGCAACGTACGAGACACCAGGCACAAATGTTTGTGACTTAGTGACGGTGGCTGAAACGTTCCACCTGACCGGATGTAACGGTATCGCGGCGGTGTAGTTCACACCGATGACTGTCACCAGGACGGTCGTGGCACTGGACACCTCAATTGGCTGAACAATGAGCGCCCATGAGTCCAGACGACGCACCTCCCAAGTTACCTGTACAGGCTCCTCATACACAGCATCCCACATGATGCCGATGCCGGTCAGCTCAGGTGCATACACCGTGCCCGAGCCGGTGGTATCCACAACGGAAAGCGGGTCACTTGACATCAGACCCACACAGCGAAGACCCTCCACAACAGGAATGGGTCCTGCGTTCACAATGGCGGGCTCTGATGTGACGACAGTGGCGCCACCAGCGTTGTTGAATGCCCTCACGGATACGAAAATAATGTCCTTGTCGCGGAGTGGAACCACACTGCTCGCAGCACGAGTCCGCTTGTTGGCATACGTCCACGGCAACAAGTCGTTTAGAGCGCTTGGTGATGAACCCACCGCCCATTCATAGTGCTGAGCAAGTGGAATTTGGCAAAGTCAAAGGTCAGTCCAATCACGCGCATGAATCGAAACGTTCAACACCACGCGCAAACCCCACCCACAACTTTCACAAACCGCACTCGCACCAGCAGGAAACGTACATCAATGTCAGACTCATCATCAGTGAACCGTGTCCAAGAAGCCTGAACCCCCGCATCTCCCATTTGGTACACCGCATTGGAGCGGTCAAAACCAACAAAGACCCCACCCGGAATAGGAGGCGTCGGATCCACATACACGCCTTCGGACACGGCTACAGACTCCAGCCCGGCACCGTTGGTCACATACAGCGTGGCAATGATAGTTCCAAACGGTGGAACAGTGCAACCATGATCCAAGCCACTTGCTGTGCCTCGATACTCCGCCGAAAGTGGGGTTACACCGGTGATAGTGGTGCGTGGCAACACGTTGTCGCTCTGGTCGCCCGTTCCCAACGACCACGAGTACTGAGCCACACCGCTTTCCAAGTCAAGAGGCGCCTGCCACCATACTTGGACATGCGTACAGTTGGATTGAAACAAAGAACGCTCAACGGGACTGCCGTGGTACACACCCCCAACGACCGGTGGTGTATCGTCGCCGGCAATGACGTTCGACGACACCGCCATGGTGACCAACCCCGCGGCTGTGGTGGCACGCAACACTCCCACATACCCCACACCAGGTGCAAGGGTCACCAATCCGGCACCACGTGTGCGATTGCGCACGGGCAAGAACGGCAGTAGGCAGGAAGTTGGGTTCACAGCGCGCAGGGGCGCCAGTAGCACTTCGAACTGTGGACACACTGTCCACTCGTAGGACATGAACGCTGGAGACACACCGAGGAAGTGGTCCCATGCCATTCCCACGCGCCGACTGTCTGACGTCACTGCAACAGGTTGTACCTGGTGTGCCAAAAATGGTATGGGCCACATCACCACACCATGGGGTTTGCTCATGTTCCACGTCATATTCACGGACACCGACGACGGAACGACAGCAGCGTGCGGCAACACCACCACACCGTCACTCGAGTTGGTGACGGTGGCGCCAGTTCTGGACACGGCCGTCACATGCACCACCACATGGGACTCTGCTTGAAGTTGCAGGTGTCCTCTCGACACGCGACGCACATCGCCCACCCACTCGTTCTCAACAATAGCCACACCGTCTACCAACGCGGACCACAGGTAGCCCAACATCCCAGATTCGTGGTCCACAAACCGGTCAAAGGTGGCATGCACAGCATCCGTAGCGGGGGAGAAGTCCACGTCAACATACGTGTCGTCACCATCCAACACCACCCCAGCCAGTGGCGGCGTGGGATCTACGATGACATCCACACGCTCTGACCATGCGACCAGGCCGGCTGCGTTGGTACCCGCCACTGCCACCACCTGCAAGTGGGGGCTGGTTTCGACGTACGTGGCAGCAAACGCACGTGTGTCGGCTGTCATGTTGGTACAGGAGCGGTTCCCCACAGGTGCGGCCGGTTGCTCGCACGGACAACCTGCAGGACCTGGGATGAGCACCGCGTCAGCTGTGGCATTGGGGTAGAACAATGTGTCGCAGCACCCCAAACCAGCTGGTAGGCGCTCCACCCAGTGGCACACGGTGTACTGGACAAGTGGAGACTCTGCGTCAGCAAAAGGCTCCCATGTCACATTCACCACGGCATCCCGACGCGCTGGAAGCACCGCACGTGGCACACTTCCGCTGCTCTCGCTGCTTCCAGCACTATCACCACCACTGCCGCTGCGGTAGCTGCGGTGATCACCTGCAGCGAGCGCAGACGCCATACCGGCTGCATCCATTCCAAGTGCTGCGGCGGCACCTGGGGTGAGTCCGGCACCAGACACCGACACTGCTCCCGGAATCGGTGGCGAGGGATCGAACACAAAGGGCTGTGACAGCACGGTTGCCGATGGAACGCCGCCCAAGCCACGCGCTTTGGCACGAACCACCAGCCGCTCGCCTCGAGGGGCGTACAACAACGACACCGTCACATTGTCCAGCGTCGCACCTTGAATGGCCGCTGTCGTGTTGACCACAACAACACCCGATGTCAGTGTATCCACCGCCTTGAGGTTGGGTGCTGACTCAGCCAACACGCCGTCTCCAGCGGCACTTTGAGGTCGAACGCCTTGTCCCGCCCGAAACCGCACCACCTCCCACTCTACCGTCGAAACCGAGGCTGTGATGTCCGCAAACGCTTCACTCACCACCAATCGCGGATGTGGTGTGGAAACGTGGTCACGGAAGCCGAAAGTCGCACCGTGCTGGGTCATGGGGGTGAGGCGCAGCGGCTCACCTGTCGCAGCCGGCGCACGAGTGTCAAAGAAGAACAACGGGCTGACACTGGATGTCCATCCTCCAGCGCGGTTCACAACAGTGAGGTGCACCTGATACGCCGCGAAAGGCAGAAGCGGTAGCTCTGATACCGCATCACGTGTGGCGTCGGCGGCGCGGATGCGTGGATGCACCACCACAACCACACCAGCGTCGTCGAGAGAAGCGGTGCAGTTGCTGGCACAGTCCTGCACGGAAACAGAGTGTTCCACACACTGTGCCACGCACACTGATACGTTGCGGTGAAGCGCATCATGTTGGGCAGCCGACGTGGCTTGAACAGCCCACCACACATACGCAGCAATGCCAGACTCGGGGTCGAGGTACGTGCCCCAGTTGGTCACAATGCTGTGCGTGGACGCACCCAGCGCATCGGTGTCTGCTGTAGTGGCAAGGACGGGAGCGGCAGCTGCAGTGGCATCAGCGAGCTGCGGCGGTGTCGCATCCTTCACGACGCGCGCTGAATACCCGATCCGTTGCATACCCACGGCGTTGGTAGCGCGGAGAGTGAAGTACACCTCCGCGGTGTCATTCCCCTGCAACACGCTGCTCGACAGCCAGACAAGCCCATCTGCAACAGACAATGGCGACCAGGCAGCGTATACGTCCGATCCCGGGGCACTGCCAGCACACCACTCCAGCGTCTCCACCGTACTTTCCGCGTCTTGGGTGTTCCATCGCACTCCAAGCGCCTCCGGGGAGCGTACGTACGACACATGGACGACACGTCGTGTACCATTGACACGTTCCACAACAGGATGGGGTCGCAGGTCACGCGTGTACTCGCCAGCGGTGTTGTGCACACTAGTGCTGAGCGAAGGGGCAGTTGCAGAAGTCGCAGATACCACCGGGATGAGTGACACTTGGGGCGCGGAAGCATCGACCGTGATCGGCCCCGACTCCGATGCGATACCCCACGAGCCCGCCCGGTTGCGTGCAAACATCGTGACGTGAATCGTGTCGCCATGGGTGGCATTTTTCAACAGAGCTGACGCAGGTACACACCCCAGACCATCTTCAGCACCAAGAGCTTGAGATGCGGCCGCCGGAGTGCACAGAGACACGGTGAGGGACCTGGACAAACCTGGTTGGAAGAATGGTGCCACGAAGTCGGTGGCACCGGGGGTGAGGCCTGCCATGACCACCACCTGATCCACTGATGATTCGTCGTCAACAGCGTGCCACTGCAAAGGCACGGGTGCACGTGACACAAGACTGTTGTTCCCCACCGACATCGTTGGCAGCACCGCTGTCACGGCGCGAGTAGCGACGCTACTGTTGGCAGCGGCCACAGTCACAGCACTGGACCACACGGGTGGGGTGACATCCACCAGGAAGCCACTTGTGAGGTTGGACACCCAGTTTCCGGCGGTGTCGCTTGCGTTCACCAACGAGCGGTAAAACTGTCCGTGCTGAAGATCCACGGCGCCCACCGCCACGCTGGCCCCCGACCCTGCCGGAAACAGAGATGCCGGTGCCAGTCCTGTGGTACCTAAAGCTACCTCATCCAGCACTGGACACGACGCGTTGAGGCACAGGCCCCACGTGAAGCTGACGGTCTCTGCCGGGTTGGTGAAGCCGACCCACGAGGTCCACAAGCTGGTTGGGTCATTGACAAACCGCGACGAGGCACGGTACTGTTCAGGAAGGTTGTTGGCTGGCCACACGTCAGTGACTTGCCCCAAGCGTGAAGCAACTCCCTCAGTCCCATCCACAGCGACGCCATGCGCAAGAACCGGAATTTCGATGCGAATGTCCACTTCCACGATGACATCGTTCCGTGCACCGTTCACAGCTCGGACAATCACCTTCACAGGTTCTCGGGAGTCCACAACATCCACAACAAACGTGTAGTTTACAGCAGATGCGTTGTTCCCGTCGACAGCGAGTCGGTTGGCCAGCACCTGGTCCTTGTTCGTCACCGTCACGTTGGTAAACTGGATGCCAGACTCAGGGTCCTCCACACCGGCCACGGTGGCAATGATGGTGATACCATCCACAGCATAGTTGCTTGCAATGATCTCTGCCGCCGTCAATGTCCCATACAACGCCGTGGCAGCTACATGCTCAATGGTTGGTGGTGTTGTGTCAATTACCACCTGCCCAGTCACAGCAACAACGTCACCGCCCGCACGGTTCAACACCGTCACAGACGTGTAGCACACGTCGCCATGCTCCAACCACGACATCTCTGCAGCCGGCGCTGTCAAAGTGGACCTGGCACGGGCAGGCAAGCTGCTGCAGGGAGCGGAGTGGTCGCTGCGGGTGCCATTCCACACCTCCGCGGGTGTGCCGCCTCGTGAGCACAGAGTCGAGAACAGGCACTGCAACGGCGCGGACTCGGGTTCAACAAAGTCCTGTATCACCACGGACAGCGCCTGGGTGGAGGTTTGGAATGCAACACCCACAAACTCAGACGCGCCATCAAACGGCGTAAAGTCTGCCGCCATGACGCGACCCGGAACCGGGGGAGTGGCGTCGTAGAAAATGCCACTGCTGTCGAGGTGCGTCGTCAGACCGGCACCGTTGGCGGCCTCCACTGCCACATGCACCACGCTGCCATGAGGCAGCACAAACTCGTCCGAGATCGCTACTGGGGCGTCTCCGACAAGTGATGAGTCGAACAGCACGGGACCAGGCACAGGAACACCACCCACGGTGACGGTGGCGGTCGTGATGTTGGCGGACCACTCGTTCTGCGCAAGCAAGGACTCGGGGTCGACACATACCCAGTTGGCAGCCACCCTCGTCATGACGTTGATGAAGTCTCTATCGCGCGTGGGATCGGTCCAGTCGTGCACAGCGGTACAGTTGGGAGGGGTGTCATCAGGCAGGAACACGAGCGACGTGTTGACAACGAGAGTAGAGGCACCATTAACTGTCTCCACCTCCACCACGTAGGCTGCTCCCCGATCCATGTCTGCGGCCACATGGAGCACACCAGAAAACGACGAGTTGGCGCCAAGCGACACCACCGTCCATGGCGTCGTCAAAGAGCTTGTGCGGTTCAAGAATGCGTCAACATAGTGTGACACCTCCACGATGCGAGCGCGCAGCGACACAATCCCAGATTCCGGATCAGAAGCCCGCACACCAACGGTCAAGGCGTCCACATGTGGCCAGTACAGTGCTCCATGGGGACTTCGCCGTCCTCCACCAGCCAGCAAACCCAGCAACGGTGGTGTGTAGTCCATCGTGATCGGCGCCGCAATGCGCGGGTGAATGGCGGTAGAGCCTGCCCCATTGGTGGCTTCCAACGTCACGTGGTACGTGTGGGCGTGAATCAACAACGACGGCACCACTGCACCGTCAAGAGACTCGCGGGCGACTCCATTCGCGTCGATGGTACCCAATTGCCACGCGACCACGTCGGCGCCACCTGGTGAGGATCCGACGGCCCAACGAGTGCGTGCGCGAATCATGCTTGACTCCGGGTCTGAACAGAAGCAACACCGTAAACAAACATGACAAGGGGGGGGGGG
>Ga0213833_1001835_pt1 | contig 14433 bp, 22 predicted proteins | sample SWATP21_FD_160575 | JGI IMG/M metagenome (GOLD analysis project Ga0213833, IMG submission 160575) | Coastal seawater microbial communities from Marineland, Florida, United States - SWA TP2 #1 | ecosystem: Environmental > Aquatic > Marine > Coastal | place: USA: Florida | collected 2016-08-14
ACACGCACACACACACACACACACACACACACACACACACGCACACGCACACACACACACACACAACCACCACCACCCACATGTGTGAGACATGGAGGAGACACTCTGGCATTCCAAAGTCACACCTTGAACAAGGTCTGTGGACACAGGTACACAGCGCCGGTGGTACACTGGGGGGGAAGACGGGGTGGTGCCAACGCGACGGGTCCAAGCTCTGGCGTGGACTCCACAAGCAAGCGCAGCCCTGAGTGCGCTCGGAAGCGGGTCACAAGGAACTCGACAGCCGACACCGTCGTAGTGGGCGTCTTCGTGGTGAACGTGCCTCTTTTCCAACGTTGGAAGCCGGTGAACGCCGGTAGTGGGGCCAAGAATGCGCTGTGATGGGTGCTGAGGCGCACCATCTGCTCGCTGTAGTGTTCAAACCCCAGATCACCTTCTGCGCCGTCGATGGACATGAAGTAGTCAACTGTGTTGGCGAGGCCAGAAGTTATCTGCGTCACGAAGAAGGCCGAGGCGTGTGAGCAGGAGGGAGGGTACACCACAAGCGACGTTGGGAAGAGGAAGAAAAAAAAAACATACACGCCGCACCGAGTTTCCGTGAGTAACTATCTGAAGGGGCGCAAAACGGCCGAAAGCAGTCAAGTACGTCTGGAGGTGCATCCCCAACTCCGGAAACACCAGCACATCCAGGTCACAAGCATCTACAAGTGCTTGCGTCCTACAAACGAGCGTGGGGTGAGACAAAACAGACGAAACAACGCAACTGTCAGCACAGAGAGGGCCAACTCACTCTGCCATGGTGTCAAGACCCTGTGACTCCGGCAGCACGACAACCTCATCTGCAGCCCCGTCGATGGTGCGCTGCACCCAATCAGAATGACCAAGGAACCTCAGCACTGTCACGTGGAACAGGGATCTCGGAAGTCCAGTGACAAGCCTGGTGATCATCTTCCCCACGCTGTGGTGGTACAAGAAATCAGACAAAAAACCGATTCGAATGCGCCGACGTAACGACGGGACACCCCCGAGGTTTCCACGCTGCACAGGCGAGGAGTACATGCCAGGCTGCTTGAGGCGTGGGGACACGAAGGAAAGTTGGGGCCACGCAACTTTGTACAACGCCGTGATGTTCGCACGCAGTTGCTTGTCGTTGAGGCCCTGAACAAGCGCAATGTCAGCAGTCGATGCGGTGCTTCTCGCTAGCAATGCCGTGCACGCCAAAGGCAACCGCGAGCTACGCATCACCCACCCTCCTCCCACCTGGTATGTAAGCCAATACGCCAAATCTCCACCGAGATCCAACGGCCCGACCTCACCACTGAGCATGAGGGATTGGGTTTGTATCGCGTGTCGCGTCTGGCCAACGGCTTGGCGCATCGCATCTCGCCACGACGGGTACTCGTCCTTGTGGGAGACAACCACGGGTAGCAGAGAAAGCGCATATCGAATGCGTAGTGCAGGGATACGCACACTGCCCGCAAGAAGGACCTCGGAGCCAGCACGCACGTCCCCAATGCTTGCGAGACCGTATGACAGGGTGCATCGAATTCTAGCCTCGTCCTGTCGAGAGAGCTGGATGTGTGGCGACGCCAGGACGGCACGCAGTTGGGCAATTCCCTGACCACATTCACACACAAGGGTGGGTGACTACAACAAGCATACGTATTAACTTCCCACCTGACAACGGACCTCGTCAACTCGATTCAGTTCAAACAGGGAGGATCCTAGCATCAGCTGTGCCACACCGACGGACTCGTCCAGCTGAACGGCGGACCGGAAGGCATCAACGGCAGCGGAGATATGCCCCAAGTGGTACAGTGACAAACCAACGTTGCTCCAGCTGTATGCTGCAGAGGGGTCAAGCTGCACCACCTGAGCCGACCAGCAGAAGCAGACGTGACTGACGGGACGACACAAACACGTGACACACTGCCACGAACCTTGGAGAAAGAGGCATGAGCGGCGTGGAGCTCCCCTTTGGAGTATTGTGCAGCACCAAGGCATTGCCATGCATCTGGACACTCAGGCACGGATTGAATCAAATCAGTAGCCGCGCCCACTGCCGTGTCAAACGCCCCATGCTTAACTGACTGCAGGCAGGCAGCAGCGTTGCATGAAGGTTGCGCGGCCACATGTTGGCTGTAGCAGGTGCTGAACACAACGAGCGCAAACATAGCAACCACAACGCCACGTATCGCCTCCATGCTATGCCCTGCACGAAGGCACCTGCTGCTGCGTACAGCTGCGGCAGAGGCTTGCACAGGCACCAGCAGGATGGCCTGCACGACATAAAACACGTATTGTATGTAAGATACCATTGTCTCGGCATCATGCATGCACGAGCACCCACCAGTAGACGACATCACGTGAGAGTAGATTCTTGCACACCACGGGACCCTCCCTCATGCCGAAAAAGCACTTTTGTGAATTTCCACCAGCCTGCATCACCACTGAGGCCTCCTTTCCTTCGGTGAACGTGGTGCGACTGCACAGGATACGATGCAGGCAATGCAGGTATGCGCCGCCACCAAGCGGGCTAGCATTGCTGCGACTGTAGCTGCGAGTCCTGCGACGGTTACAGTGGCTGCAGACGCCCTGAAGGCGAAGCGCAGGCGGGCTGGGCAGCGGAAGAAGAAGGTACCCCCCCCGATGGCTCATGTGATGGTTCACACTGTCACTGCTGGTTCACCGGGTTGGTGCTGCTGCTTTTGCTATTGCTGTTTGTGCTGGGCTGCGACAGCGGCGAAGACCAACGCAAGCCATGATCGAGACGGCTCGCGAGCTTCAGCGGTTGTTTCCAACAACCAGGGCTGGGCGCGCATCTGGTCGAGCAGACAACATCAACACGAAGGTGAAGGAGTTGAGGGCAGCGAAAGAAGATGTGGACTCGATGCGCGGGCGGTACTTGACTGCGGAACAACGACAAATGGTCGTTCGTGTGCACATTCACGTCTTGGAGCAGCGGCTCGAGCGGCGAAAGCGCAAAAAGGCTTCGCACGGCACCAACAACGGGGACGCGCTGGACGTGACGGCCGCCTATACAGGTGTGTCTCGAACCGCCGTCGCGGCAGCGTGGAAAGACTACCAATCCGGCAAGGTGATATCAGGATTCCAAGCAGCCACGGCTAAGGCCGCGGCTGCATCGGCGGCAAGTGCGACACGGATCAAGGAGTCACGAGAGTTGGTGGGCAGGGTGCGGGCCTTCGTGCGCAACTTCCATGCCGAACATCGCCAGTGCACCTCAGTGGAAGTCACGTTGCACATGATCGAGCATGGAGACTTGTTCGTGAACAACCCGGACGGGACTCGAAAGGATGCCACCGCATACTCTGACAAAGAAATGGCTGCAGCACGCCGTTGTGTCCAACGGTGGCTTGTTGACCATGGATGGCAGCGTGGCAAGGCCAACGCCAAGACAAAGATGAAAGAGACGCCGGAGCTGCGTGCCCACCGCGCAGAATACTTGAAGGTTGTCCAGGACAACCGCAATGGCAAGAAGCTGCGTGAGGTGTTCACCGACGAGTCCTACATGAACCGGCACTACCACACAGATAGCCTGACATTGTACGATCCGAGTGACAAGAAGGACAAGGGGACGCGCAAGCACATGTTCAAAGGTCAACGACATCTGTTTGTAGGGGCGATTGCGGGCCCCAACCTTCACATGTCCGAGGATGAACGGAAGCAAACTCTTGACGACATGGGCGGTTGGATCAGTGACGTGTACGCGAGTTTCGAAGCGCCGTTGGGGCGAGGCAAGAAGGACTACCACACTTGCTTTTCAGCTGCATGGTACGAGACCTGGTTCACCAAGCTGTGCACCGTGTGCCACAAGCTGTTCGGTCCGTGCCTCATCATTCTCGACAACGTGTCCTTCCACAAGCGGACCAATTTCAACAACCTGAAGAAGCTGCGGAAGGCTGATTTGATCAAGGCCCTTCGTGCCGGCTCAAGCGCAAATGGTCATGACCCGACTTTTTGGGATCGGTTTCCCACAAAGACTGCGCTGGTGCACTATCTGCAGCAGGTCGCCGGCTGCGGGCTGATGGAGCCCAACATCATTGGCATCGCGCGCAAGTTTGGCCACAAGGTCGCCTTCACGCCGCCTTATCACAGCGACTTGCAGCCAATCGAGATGGTTTGGGCGAATGCCAAGCAGCAGGTTGCCAGAGGCTACCACAACGGGACTACCATGGAGGAGACGATGGAGCGCTTGGTCAAGGCGTTCAGCGAGATTACCCCGCGCATCGTGTACGGCTGCTACAAAAAGTCGCTTGTGAGTGAGGACAAGGCACGCAAGATTGCAGAGGAAGACGAAACAGTGGAGGAAGAGGAGGAGGAAGATGAGGAGGAGGCCAGCGTTTCAATCTAGTTCGCCTCTAGCAGTGTTTTCAATCTAGTTCGCCTCTAGCAGTGTAGGAGGAAGGTCAGTCTTGCAATCTCGTTCGTCAGGTCAGAGGCTCAAAAAAAAAAGGGCCATTTTGGCTCATCTTTCGCGTGTTGTCGACATAAAGAATCTTCTCTCGCGTGATGTCGTCTACTGCACGAAGTTTCCCGCTGTCGCACAGCACGTCACCCACGCCGCAATTTGTTGTCGTGCAGGGGCGGGACACTGTATGCTTGGTGTGAGTGTCACTATGGCATCCAAGAAGCAGGGTGCTGCTAGACCGTGGAAGCGACGGAGCCGGCAGGCATCAGTCGATACCGGAAACACACCCACAAGTGTGGGTCCAGGATTGAGCACGTCATCATCGTCTCGCTCTGTCTCTGCAAACCTCAGCGCTGCAGATTCCAGTGCTTTCCTGGATGAAGTACTTCATCGAGTGGATTTAGAAGAGCTGGAGAGGCGCGGCGCGAGTGCTGCAGAGTACATTGGCACACTTCAAGCCGTGTGCAAGTCCATCGTTCAGCAATGCTGCATGTACATTGCAGGCGTTCCACACCGATTCATTGAGGTTGAAGCCTATTTTCGCGGGTACGGTCGAACGCTGTGCGAAGAATTTTGGCAGCAGTGTTGTTGGTGATCGCTTACACTGCGTGTTCGTGATCAGTGCCAAGCACCAGGACCCGTTTGCTCACGGCGACGAGCGGCAGCTGTCACAACGCCGCTGGTACTTCCATCGAGTTGGGAAAGGCTACAAAGGTGGCACATACAAGGTGAGATAGACAAGGGTGTTCTTGTTTGGAGGTGCCAGCATGTGGTTTGATGAGGTGCATGTTGCGTTGCAGGGGGTTGATGTGACGTTTGGTCCAGCTTCCTGCTACGGCGGGGTCCTGATTCGTTCAATCTGTCCACTTGACGACCCATCAGCACTCGTGGAGGGAAGTTGCAAGGTTGTGGACCGTATCCTGAAGCTAACAAAGAAGGGGTCTATTGTGGCGTTGGTTGATGGGTTTCCTGACGAGGTGCCGTCGATAGAGGACAGCGGCAGCTCCTGTCTGTTCGTGGCACCCTTGCCGAAGGAAGCCATGGACACTGCCGCACCTTTGCTTCTATCCTCCCGCGTTGGATTGTCGCTGAAGCGTGGTGCTCCAGACACGCATGGCCCGTGCGTTGCCAGTTGGTGCTCCTCGGGGGTCTCGACCCTTCCACTCACCGCGTGCTTTGTAGGTACTTAACTCTTCCCTATCGCGTGACCACGTGCGGTACGTTGAAGAAAGGACGTGTGTACCTTGTCACGAGTCTGTGCAGCCAAGGGCACACCGTCGCCCAAATATGTGAGAAAACAGGCATGAGTGTCGCAACCGTGACACGGTACGTTTCCGCTCACTTCTGAGCTTGTTTGCAATGGTGACACTGCTCATGTTGTGCAGGTATTGCCAGACTTTCAATGACAGTCGCAAGAAGTGTGGAAGCGCAAAATCGTTTTGTGGCCGCTCACTTTCCGTGGCGGACTTGCTGCGTGCGTTAGGATGCTGCTCCCGGCTTCAGTTGCGCGTATCGGAGGAAGCAAAATGTGAAGAAGGTTCACCGGTGTGCGAGGATGCGAAAGGCGAGAAAGTGGCAGGATCAGTAGAAGTGGACTCGGACGGTGGATGTGGCCCCACGTCAACATTTGCGGCTGCATGGCGCAAGCGTGCTCGAGCCACATCTACCGTTCGCACCAACAGAGTGAAGAGAGCGCGCACCTAAGTATGTCGCAGAGACAATGTGGTAGCTGTAGTCTTTGCAGTTTGGGAGCGGTGTAGAGAGCTGATGTGCACTCCACATCTCCTGACATGCAGTAGCTTCAATTTTGTGTTTGGTACCCCAACCCGGGTGGCTAACGGACTGCGCTATTGCTGATGTGCTGTGGCTGCTCACGACAACTCCCAAGCCTCCGTCAAGTGTCTTTCAAGTTTTGTGTCGTCTTGGACAACTCAAGTGGGCATCGCTTCAAACAATCGCTTCACCGACTAGGGAATGCACGAGCGAGTCTTTGGCGGAAGGAGCACTGTACACTTTGACAGCTTCAGTCCCGTCGACATTCCCTCGCACACATACGCACCCCAACATCACGCGCTGCTCCCCCGAATTGAGGACGCTGATCACATGGCCGTTGGAATCACGGATGGTCTGGGCCTTGAAGGTCTTGTCACGGCCATGGGCCATGGCGCAGACAATTGCCACTGTGGTCCAATGCCACAGAATCCGTTCTCGTGAAGACGAAAGGCGGTACGTCTCCCATGGTGATGAGGTGCTGCAACCCGCGTTCACGTAACAGACGAAGCCGAGATGCAACCGTTCCCTACGAGTCCAACGACACAAGGCAAGCGCGTTGCCTTGCTGATTCAAGTCACTGCTGCCGCAGTATCCAGAGCTGCCATCCTGATCATCAAGGCATCCCATGGATGCGGCACTCAACATACCTCGCATTCCACAGCGGTCCATAACAGCCTCTGCGCCACATGGGGATCCTTTCCACCCAACGTGTTGGAAGCATCTGTCACGTTGAGCATCCTGGTGAAGCACCAGGAGTATTCGTTTGCCCCACGAAGCTCCTGTCCATCCAATAGACGACTTTGCGCCAATGCTGGTGCCCCCGGGTGGATTGTCGCTCAATCCGGCAGCTCCAGTGTTCTGGAGCAGTGTTGGTTGCTACTGAGGGCATCTACCCTTCCACTCATCGCTTGAAAAAAGTTTGTAAAACCATCGAGGAAACAACGCGCGTCACATGCTCGCCTTGTTGGTCCAATAGCAACCAAAAGAAGTTGCGTGGCTTCAACTGCACGAAGCTGAGAAATGAAGGGTGGAGAAGATTGAACCTTAATTAAACGCTGCTAAAGCGGTCACGATGTATTGCGACAACACTGGTCCCACGTCACCCGTATGCTCGCACGACGCCCAACGATCGCCAGCATGGGCAAGAGCACGCGCAAGTGCGGTACATGTTGGGCAGTCGTGTAGGGTGGTGCTATGGAGAGGGCTATGCCTTGGGCTTTATCACTTGAGAGTGGTGGATGCAGTTGAACAGAGCTGCCCAGTGTGCTCCGGTGTGCGTGGTCCATGCGTTCATTGTCCCCCATGCGTTGTGTGGATATGCGGATTTGGTGCTCGGCTTTGCCAATGAGGTGGTGTTGGGGCTTGCTTCCGCTTCTACGCTCTGTCCAGATCCATATGGACATCCATACCCTCATGAATTGGCGCTACGACCTACCACCCACGCTTTTTCCTCAAAAACTTTTGAACCTTTGTTTGCATGTTTCCTTTCTGGAGAAGCTTGGGCAGCATGAGGGGGTATCGCTTCTTCACCATGCTTTGCACATTGGCAAGGAGCGCCCAGCCAAGCACCTGCAATCTGCAACTGTAGTCCAGGGCTTCCTCTGCTGTATCCAGTGTAAGACTTGCAGAAGTGCAGCTCATCGCTGACGTTCACAGAAACGATCTTTTCACATGACAAACCAACAATCACACACCTGGGCGTGAGTGGGAACGTACATGTGTCGATGAACGCGACCCCTTCTTTCATCTCCATCGTCCCACAAAGCAGCTCTGCTGTATGCCCGTGGATGTGGATGGCAATCATGTTGGAGTTCAGGTACGGGTCACGGAGAAACCAGTCATCGCACAGGCCCTTGATGCCCTGCATGGCGGCGAAGTAGTAACTACAAAACCAGGCGTACATCATGCGGTCGAGCTGCTTTCTGAGAACAAACAGTCGTACACCAGTCATCCACCACGAGCTGAGGCACCCTGCCCGCGATGGCATACTCAGTGTGTTTCAAAGTTGATCGGTTGGCTGTGGGGTTGACTTCCACGAAAAGCAATGGCAAGGTTGTCCCCAGTGTCACAACGCTTTGCGGCTTCCACCGTGTCGCGTTGCGGAAACAGCTCTTTGGGCCGCTGTGTGGTTCAACACGAATGGCACACAAGACGCACGTTTTTCGTGGCTCGCACAGCAAGAGTCTAAGAAGACGTACCTGATCAGTCGCAGAAGCGAACAGCCTTGCAGCAAACCTCGCAGGAACGGCTGGACAAGGCAAGGGACGCAATCGCGTTGGAGGCAGCCACGTGCGATATATGTTTCCAAGCCGGTGGCAATGTGTTCAGACAGCGGCTTTGGAAAGTCATCGGTGACTTGCTGTACGTCAAGAGTCTCTGTAGCCCCGTCTGCAGCCACCTCCATGAAACAGTGAGTGACATGGTCGAATGTGGGGTTGTGAGTGTTGGGGTTCGATGCGATGACAACAACAGGTGGACACTGCTTGCCTGCATGGCTATCGCAGCGGTCCTCTGTGTCCTTTTCCTCGACTTTCAAGTGGTCTGGGATGCAGCATGAAGAGTAAGCGCCCGGAGTGGGAGGTGTGAAGGGGCAAGTGAAAGTTGACTTCGCAAGTGCACATCCAACGTGCTTGATAGGCGTGGGTTCCTCACAAACACACCCTGCCCAATGCACAAACTGAGCTGAACTCACCTTGGTGTTCTCTTGTCTTTCCTTGTACATGTTCGAAGGGGCGGGTGTTAGTGGTGCCAGACATGCTTCGTGGACCACGAATCGTGGTGTGTGCGTGCGCAGTGCGTGTCTCAGAACAACCCACTATCGCACAAGTTGACGCGACACAAAGGAACCTACTTTCGAACATGCGTCCGCAAATTGCTTGGTTTGGTGCGCATGTCAAGGAGGTGTTGAATTCATGTGATTTGGGGCTTGCTTCTGCTACTACTCTCTGCCTATTTCAAGGTGTCGCACCATAGAGCCTTCTGTTCTCCTCAAATGCTTCTGAACCTTTTCTCGCATGTTTGTTGTCTGGATTAGCTTGGGCAACGCAAGGGGGTATCGCTTCTTGACCATGTGTTGCACCAACCGAAGGACCTTCGTACCTATGATGCGAATGAGGCCACAACACTGCAGGGCCTTGTCTCTTGTATTCAGTGGAAAACTCGCAACAATCTGGAAGTTCATCGCTGAGGTTCACACACAACGGGTGTCGGGCGGCATCGATCGTCACTACGTGGCAAAATATCACGCGTGCGCGTGAGCGGGAACGTACGCGTGTCCATGAACGTAGCCCCTTCTTTCATCTCCATGTACCCACAAAAAATCTCAGCAGTGTCGCCCCACAAGTGGATGGCCGGCATTTGGAAGTTCAGGTACAAGTCTTGGAGAAACCAGTCATCTGGCATGCCTCCAAGTTTCCCTTGTGCGATGCACTCTACGGCAGTGAAGTAGTAGGTGCAAAACCAGGAGTACATCGTGCGGGCTAGCTCTGCTCTGAGAACCAACAGTCACACATCAGATCCCATCACGAGCTGAGGGACGCTGCTCGCGCTCGCATACTCAGTGACTTTCGAGGTTGCTCGGTTGTCTGTGGGGTTCACTTCAACGAAAAGTAATGGCAAGGTAGTACCCAATGTCACAACGTTTCGCGGCTTCCACCGGGTCGCATTGCGGAAACAGCTCTTTCGGCCGCTGTGGCTCAACACGCGAACGGCACGTAAGATGCGCGTGTATCTCCGCTCACTCACCTGCAGAAGTCGAACCATGTGAGTTACACGTACCTGAACAACTGCAGAAGCGGACAGCTTTCCATTAACTCGTGCAGGAACGGCTCGACAAGGCAAGGAACGTAGTCGCGTTGGAGGCAGCCACGTGCGATGAATGACAACATGCCTTCGTACCGGGCATTGGCGGCCTTTTCATGCCGCGGCTTGGGGCAGCCGTCGGTGGCGACTGTTGTTGCATCAAGACCCCTTGTAGTCACGTCTGCAGCCATCTCCACTGATGCTGTGAGTTGTGTGTTTGGGTGGGAGTTGTGAGTGTTGGGGTTCGATGACAACAACAGGTGGACACTACTTGCCTGCATGGCTATCGCAGCAGCCTTCAGTGCAATTTTCCTCGACTTTCGAGTGGTCTGTGATACACCATGAAGAGCAAGCGCCGCCACAGTGGGAAACGTGCGCAATGAAAGTGAACATTCAACCGGCTTGCAAGCACACCCCCAATGTGCACACCGCGCTGAACTCACCTTGGCTTTCTCTTGTCCAGCTTGGTGCACTTTCGCACGGATGACTGTCAGTGCTGGTGCCAGACATGACTCCTCATCGGTGTTGTGAAAGCGAGTGTGCTGCACAGGGCATCAAGTTGATGACAGTGCCATCAAGTTGATGTGTTGTGACAATGACGCAAGTCTCACATGTGTCAAGTTGGCGCGACGCAATTGTCACGTTGTGCCACTCCGGCGTGGTTCTGTATCGTTGGTGTGATCGATCCGACCAGAATGGCGTCTTCCTCAGCTGATGTGGTGGACAGGTTGGCTCAACTGCAGGTAGTACAATACACTTTGTGTGTGTGTGTGTGGTGATGGGGGTTGTGACTCAGCAGTGGCGTTGTGTGCCTGTCTTCAGAGCCTCATCAAGCGTGACCCCGATGCGTATGCGGAAGAGTTCGGCCTTCAGGTGCGCGACAAGCGATGTGCATTTCACACCACTCATGCCCACTGCGGCGAGGGAGGAGTTTTGTTACTCATCGTTGGTACTATCTGCAGCTGCGAAACTTTGAAGCAGAACTGGAGATCTTCCGGATGCAGCCCAGTGCAGACGCCAAGCGCTTCCGCGAGCTGCTCGTGTTTCTGTCCCACGTTGCGCAGTGCTACCCGAAGCGCATGGCTGACTTCCCCCAACAGCTCATGGACTTGATTCGTCAGCATTATTCTGTTCTGCGAGCGGACCTGCGCCGCACTTTGGTACAGGTACGATGCTTGCGTCGTCGTGCCAGTGGCTGCGTGTGTGTCACGCGGCTCGGTTCGTGTTGTCGCCAGAGCATCACGTTGATGCGGAATCGCGGAATGGTGGAGGCGGTCCCCATGTTGAAGTTGTTCTTTGAGGTATGGATCGCGTCCGTGCGCGTTGTCCCGACCTTCCACCCACCCATGTAATGTCTTCCAGTTGTTTCGATGCCAAGACAAGTCACTCCGTGAGCTGCTGTTCGGCTTCATCGTGTCTGACATCAAGAACCAAAACGTGCGCCGGCGCAACGTCAAAATGAACAAGACCATTCAAAACTTCATGTATGCTATGCTCAAGGACGAGAACGACACAGCAGCCCGGAAGAGCTTGGACGTCATGGTGGCGCTCTATCGCAAGCGCGTGCGTTGCATCAGCTGCGGGTGGTGTGAAACCCGCCGCGGCTTGACATGAAGATGTGAGCGTGTGCCGACAGATTTGGACGGATGCACGAACCGTGAACGTTTTGGCCACTGCCTGTCTGTCAAATGTACGTCTACATGCCGCTGTAGGGCGTTGTCATCGTGCGACGCTCATCGCGCTGTGGGGGGTTGCGTGTGGTGCACAGAAACCAAAAATCCTGGTGCCTGCCTTGCGGTTTTTCCTGGGTGTGGTGATGGAAGACGAGGAAGAAAGTGATGATGAGGAAGAGCGTTTGAAGCAAAAAGCGCCGTCACGTCATTCGAGGCACACCAAGAAACGCCTCCGCAAAGCGGAGGTTGTCATGGGCAAGATCAAGAAGGTGAAGAACAAAGAAGCCAAGGTTCACGACATGTTTCCGGCCATCCAGTTGCTTCACGATCCCCAAGGCTTAGCAGAGAAATTGCTCCGCCAGCTTAAGGCCGTACGCACCCGTTGGTGGCGAGGGCAGGCGTTGAACGCGACAGTCTGACGCTGTTTCCTCTCATTTTCTGACATTCTGGCACAGGCAAAGCAGCGGTTTGAGGTGCGGCTGATCATGATGAACGTTATCGTACGTTGAATGGAAGTCCAGGGATGTGCATGTTTGACACTTACCGCGCTTTTTTGTGACGTTACAGTCTCGCATCATTGGTCAGCACAAACTTCTTGTGCTCGACTTCTACAGCTTCGTGCAGCGCTACATGACAGCGTACCAACAAAATGTGACACAAATCATGGCATACCTCGCTCAGGTTAGCTGGTTCCTTCTGCGTTGTTTGTCAAAATTCTCGTCTCCTGACCCACGCCCTTCATGCGCATGCACTCTTCCGCCACGCTCTGCTGTCTCATTGGTTGCCAGGCGTGCCATGAACTCGTGCCACCGAATGAACTCGTCCCCGTCGTACGCGCCATTGCCAACAACTTTGTGGTGGACCGTGTACCACCCGAAGCCATCCAAGTCGGATTGAACGGGCTACGGGAAGTGCTCACGCGCACGCCTTTGGTCCTGGAGGAAGATGGCATGGGCAATCTGATTCAAGACCTCGTGCTGTATCGAAAGTACCGCAACAAAGGCGTGTCGGTAGCAGCACGGTCCCTGTTGAACGCCGTCCGTGAGCTGCACCCGAGTCTACTTCGTCGCCGTGACCGTGGCAAGGAACACGGTTCGTGGCTTTCTTGTGTGCTGTGTGCAAGAGCTGTACTGTTTGTTGTTGTTGGAACGTGTCCCATGTTGCGGGCGGAGTTGCCCGGGGCATGGATTGCTCATGATGTTCACATGTGCCACAGATCCATCTGCGCGACCCAACAACTACGGCAATCTGCGCTCTGCCACAGCGGTGGACGGACTGGAGCTACTGATCCAAGACGAGGCTGCTCGTATGGCAGCCGGCGAGGACGAGGAGGATGACGATGCGTGGGACATGCACAAACACGGCAACGACAGTGGGTCGGACTCGGATGATTGGATTGACCTGGAAGAAGAGCTTGGCCCCGAGGTGAGCGATGATGATGAAGGTGGTGAGGACGATAGCGACAACGATAGCGGGGCCGGTGCGGGTGCGGGTGCGGGCGCAAGCGCTGTCGATGACGCGACGTTGGCCGCCGCTCGAAAGAAGGTGATGGCTCGTGTCCTCACGCCGCGTGACTTTGCGCGCATCGCGGAGCTTCGGGCTGGCGCGGGTGGAACCAAGCGCCCGCGTCCCGATGACTCCGAGTCGGGGGCGGTAACGGTGCGTATCGTCGCTTGGATGACAACGTGCCGTGTGTGGGGGTGGGGGACTGTTGCTTGTTGGTTGTTGTTTTTGTTTTTGTTTTTGTTTGTGGGGCTGGCGTGGAGTTCACATAGGTCTGGAACACGGTGTGTGTTTTGTTTGCTTGTTTGTGTTTGTGATGATTCGTTGGGTGGGGTTGTAGATGGATGCCGCTGTGGTGGAGGTTGATGTGGAGGACCTGGAAGGTTCCGCGGCGCGCAAGCGCCGACGAGCTCTGGAGCGGTTGGAGGAAGCCAAGGTGGAGCAGCTTCAGTGGCAGCTCAAGCAACGCCGTGGTGGTACCACGAACTCCGAGAAGAAGCGCAAGAAGAACTTCTTGATGTTGCGCAAGAGCACAACTGTCCAAGCCAAGGTGAAGCGGTCGTTGAAGGATCAAGCTGCTTCCATTCGCAAGCACAGGAATGCCAAGGAGAAGATGGGCAAGCGGTTGAAACGGCGTAGGCGGTGATACCAGCAGCGGCTTTCCACGTTGTTGCGTTCAAAGACTACTGCCATGCTTCACCTTTACATGTAACGAGCCATGCTACACGAAGAGAAGTTTGTCCACAGCCGGTGGTACGCTGCCGCTGCACACGACAAGAAACACAAGACTCGCTGTGGGAAGGTGGTCGCTACACTGCGGCCGCTTTCGCTTCGGAAGGATCTGAAGCGTCCTGCAGCATGGGGCGAGCGCCGTCAGTTTTCTTGGAAGCGCCCACGTCCCTAAACACCGGGGCGGGGTACATGCTCCAGAAACAGCACACGGTGATGGTGAAGCCAAGGATGGATCCACATACGACGTCGGCAACTGTGGGGTGACAACGTGCACGCAGACCGAAAAGCAGTTCAGCAGGGCGACGGCGCCGCAACAACGCCTCCACGCGACGCGCGAAGGGGAAACCGTACAGTGGTGATAGTTGTCACGTGTTCGACTCGTGGCAATGAGCGAGGCGCAAAACAGAGGGAACGCAGCACATCCAATGCCAAGCCACTGCCGCATGGGAGCCAATGAGTGTGGCACGCATCCCAACACACACACACACACACACACACACACACACGTGCACGCGCGCGAGT
>Ga0213833_1001836_pt1 | contig 14432 bp, 20 predicted proteins | sample SWATP21_FD_160575 | JGI IMG/M metagenome (GOLD analysis project Ga0213833, IMG submission 160575) | Coastal seawater microbial communities from Marineland, Florida, United States - SWA TP2 #1 | ecosystem: Environmental > Aquatic > Marine > Coastal | place: USA: Florida | collected 2016-08-14
TGAGACATGCGGGCACACACACACACACACACACACACACACACACACACACTACATACATACACACGCATATGGAAAGCACGCGTTTACCTGCAACGAGGACACGAGGGCTGGATCTACACACTCGGCGACCGCATCAACATCACTATCACTACGCAGCCCTTTTTCGTCTGCAGCTCCTTTGGCTGCGTCTGCTGGAGCAATCGTCTCACCCGCATCGTCGCTTGTACCATCGGTGCTGGCGGTAGGCTTTCCTTCTGCTGACGCAGCTCCGAACAACTCGATCGCCCCCACCACGGTTGAAACATTCAGCATGTGGCGGATGGCCTGCAGAACTGACTTGCGGACGTCTGCGATATCCAGACCTTCAACGTCTCGTGATGCCTGCCACTCACCAGCGATGTGCCTGGCAGCAAACAGTGCACGCATGCAAGTCATGAAGAATGCACTGCCTATGACCCAATGTCAACACCACACGCAGTGAGCAGCATTGATCAATGACGCACTGTTGGGCAAGCGCGATGACGAGGGGGTGATCAAAGGGAAACAGTGACCATTCGTCGATCTCGTCAGCTTGCGGTGTTGCTTTTCCGGCCAAAACGTCTTGTTGTCTGCGAAACTGCACGCAGTGCCCGTACGCTTGGCGACCACGGCTGAAGGAGATCAGCACACGCGACAACGCCAGCGTGGACTCGCCGCAAAGGTCTTGGAGAAACCGTTCAGAAGCTGCGTCGCCCACGCCGTATGGTAGACTGCCAGCAAATGACAGATTGCGAATGGCCATCACCATTTCGTCCAGTTTGGTCAGCTGCTTCGTTTGGAGCAGCAACAGGAGTAGCTGGTTGAGAGCTACAACGGCGAACGGGTGCCCACGACTACTTTTCACACTTCCCTCCACCTGCGCAACCATGTGTCCTGGTCGCAGCAGTCGACTGGCCCGCAACGATGCAGCGTCTGACATGATGAACGTCTCTCCGCCACCGTACTCGGTGCGCTGTTGCGTACCCAAAGCACAGGCCGTGTCAGAACAGCGCGCGCGGCATCACAGCTTGCAGGAACGCACGAGTGAATCAAGACAAGCACGAAGGGCTTCCTCACACCCCTGAACGTCATCGCTGGCCATGCACACACGCGCATGCAAAAACCTGTTGCGGTCGCGTTCCCACGGAGGTGCGACAATCACCGTCACCACCAATGCTAGTGACGCACACAGAGCCACAGCGTGGAGCAAAACGTAAACGTACGATGCAGCAATGCGCAGGTCCCCGCCTTTCATGCTGTTCTGCAGCAACGCCAGCGACGTTTCGACACGGCTCAAAGCGTGCTGCACGTGCAGCACACACTCTGGACCGGCTGCTTCCACAACCGCGCGTGTCATGAACAAACCCAGGAACCCAGGCCGCATTCCCATGGATGAGCGAGCAGAGCCAGCGACCAGAGACGCCCGTTGCTCAACCACACTCATGAGGGTTCCAGCTGCATCAAGGCTGGCCCCTACGGCCTCAGCGCATTCTGCACCAAACACGGACTCCACCGCATCGGCGTATGCCTGAGCCCGGGCAACAGACGCTGACATGCCACCGGATTGTGCACCGCTACCAGCACCAGCACCAGCTCCAGCTCCCGCACCAGCACCGGCACCGGCACCGGCACCGGCACCAGCACCGGCACTGGAACTGGCACTGGCATCGGGGCTGGTGGCAACAGACACTCCGTCGGAATACTCCTTGAGATAGAGCAGGACGTCGCGTGAACTTCCGACCACACGTTTGTCAACAGCACGGAACTGTTCCAAGTCCTGTGCCGTCAACGGCTGCGGGTGCCGGAACTCTGAGGCGTTATCAAGAAACTTGTTGTTGGTGCGCACGGAGAACCATACGCCAGTCGTGCGCTGCATGGACTGGAACAGGGATGTCTGTGGGAAGGAAACGACGACTTTGTGTCAGCACGAAGTGGAAGCGGCGCCACTTCTGTGTGTGTTCACCACACGTACCTTGACACAGAACGGTCGCAGGTCAACAGCAGCCAACACGTCATCCTTCCGTGCCGCAACGATTGTTTTGGAGAACTGGTGGTACTTGAGCCGCAACGCATGCAACCGTTTCGTTTGTTCACGCGTGCGGACTTGCACGTTTTCCAATCGCCCGATTTCGGAGCACAGCAACTCCAACTTACGGAGGCTGAACACGTCGCCAAACTTGTCGTTCAGGCTCAGCTGAGCCACAACTCGGTGCCAGAAGGTGGACCCACGCGATGAACCGAATACGGTGTTGAAGAATGCAACTGTGGCTTGAATCGAGCTGCGGGCGCCACACAAGCATGAAGGAACACACAGCCAAAACAACCACAAGACACATCGCACAAACGGACACGCGAACAACCAACATGATTGGGTGGAATGTGCCGTGTGCCACATGGAGCAAGCAACAAGGACGAACCTCGTGGTTGCACCGACGGAGTGGGGCACGTTAACCCGCAGCATGTTGCGCAAGGCAACTTTGGAACAGCGCGCAATCATGTCTGTGAGCAACAAGGCCCGCAAGCGTTTGTCGCGAATGCTGGCGCGCACCAGCCGAAGGTTCCTCATGTTCACCCCTCTTTCGTGGCACAGATCGCGCAGCTGCACGGCATGTGTCACAACCACAACGCGGCGTTGAAGGTCTTGGCCGAAAGCCGGGATGATCTGCCCAGCCAACGACAGCGGAGCAAAACAAAATATCAAGATGTAGTGAGGCACCCCACCACCAACGACAGCAACATGCCCTTCGGCACTGCGGACCTCCTCAGTCAGCATTTTTTGCGCAGTCCGCACTTCGCGGTTGTGTGTATGCGCGTCGTGTCGACCAAACCCAGTGAACGCATCCGAGCTCTGCTCACACACACATTCACAAGCATACAATGCGCACGAGGAGTCATGCCAAGCGGTGCCAAAGCCCGAAGGTGATGGTGCCAGATGCATCAGACACCCACCCACACCCATTGTGCCACGCTCCCGGCGCAGCCGCGTACCAATGGGTATCGAGACCGTTTCACAAGCTCGGGACGCAAGAGACAATACAAATGCTGCCCCTTTTGAACATGCAGATACACAACCGGGCCTCGCACAGGGCGTCCAAGCATGCTGGACGCGCGCGCGTTGCTTCTCAGATACAGCTGCGTGGGCGACACATCACCGGAAGCCGTGCGCAGCGCAGGATTCAGCACCGCCAGGTGGCCCACACCACAGGGGTGCAGCGTCCACGACAGTTGCAAGCGTGAGGGGCCATCCACATCCACATCGGGGAGCCGTGGGGGTGCCTCACCACCACTTTTGAACGCTTCCTCCTCCATGACCTCCTGCTCCAGGTGCAAGATGGAGGCGAACGCGCCATGCAGCGCCGTCTCGAACCGCGCCCTGTCTCGAGGCAGGGGTGGGAACACGCACAGGGCCATTGATGTTGACGCAGGGACCGCCGCGGCAACGACGTGGCGAGGCGGAACGCCGGGTGGAAACACCCGCGCGGTGTCAAGAACGTAGAACCGGCCGTCCAAGCCCTGGTGCACCTCGATGTCACACGGCCCCGCCAGGGGAACACGCGACGTGGTGCCCACCATGTGCGTCTTCAGGTTGATGGCACGCGCCGCCGCGTCCATCAACGGCACCACGTCCTCCGCCCGCAACACCGTGCGCCCTGCGTCGGCGGAACCGTATCGCAGCGTGTCGCCTGTGATGGGAAGCAAGGAACACGCCACAATGCGGCAACCGTGGAAGTCGACGAGCGCCATCAACGGCGTGTTCAGCGACCTCACGCCACTCAGGAGGAAGGCACGGCTGCCTTTGAGCTCGTGACCAGCCGCCTTCAGCGCCGCGTCTTCTGAGCCGTACAACCCTTGATCGTCCGTCACAAACTTGAAGAACACGTTGTGGGAGACAAACTTCTGACCGCCCGCCACGCCACCCACATCCACCGAGGGGATTGTCTTGGAGGCTTGTGGCAGCGCTCGTTCTCGAACGATGACCTTCGCACACTCCACGGATGTCTGTACGAAGTCCCGTACCTATGATTGCACCGCACCCCCACAAAGGAAGGGAGAGAAGCGTTACGTTACACTGCTACCCGACGCTGACGGACACGCCACAAACCTACCAGAGCGTGAAGAGCACGTGCGTACGCAAGCTTCTGAGAGGGCGTGTCCCGTTCCATGTCTGCACACGCCATGAACTCCGCGTGCCAGTCCCGGGCATCAAGCGTTGACAATGCCAAGTGGCCATACAGCGCGCTGTGGTCGCCACTTGCACCCTCCGCTGCGGCACCGCTAGCAACAAAAGGAGACGGTTTGGGAAGTGACGTGGACGCGTTTCCAAGATGGCCGTGCACCAGCCCGTCTGGAGAGTCATACGCCGCTAAATCCTGCGCAAGGCCAACGGCAGGCACATCGAAGTCTACTGGAGCGTCGTACGCATCCTGTGGTTGATCCCGGCTTGCGCTGTGGCTCGTTCCAACACGGCCAGGCAGGGTCAACTCCCCTGGGGCGTCGTACGTGCAGTGAGCAGCGTCCTGGGTAGTGGCAATCATCAATTCTGCTGGGTCATCGTACGCGCCCTGTTGGCCGTGTGCATCCGCATCCACGACGAGACGACGGATGGCAGCGGCAGGCGCTGCCAGAGCGGCGGGCGCTGCCAGAGCGGCAGGCGCTGCCAACGATTCCCCAGGCGCGTCATACGCCGCTTGGGCAGGGTCTGCAGCGGCTCCAGCGGCTGTAGAAGTAGAAGTGATCAACGTTTCTGGTGCATCATACGCGGTTCCCGTGTGGTCCGTTGGGGGTACCGTCGGTGAGGTTGTTGCCTTGACATCCGACCCTGCTTGCTCCGTGGTGGCGGCATGGCTGCGCAGCAAAGCGGGGTCGTCATAGGACCCGTATGGAGACGCCGAAAGTGCTGACGGCGCAAAGGTCCACGGCAGGGCCACATCCTCTGGGCTAACGACGTCACAAGCATACGACCACAAGCGCTCAAGCGGCACGTCAGCCATCACGCCGACTTGACGACGCTCACGAGTTTGCGGTGCCCACACAGCAACAGCCGCACCAGTCGAATGACGAGATGTTGTGCTAGTATTGTTATCACTTGTTTTCGCGCCACGCTGAGTGTGCACGCACCTCTCACGCCCCACCACGCCACCGGCATTTCGCGCCCCGGCTCGGTTGATACCCGGACACTGCGCCTTGTATGATTTGTATCTGTTAAACAAGCGTGATTCGACTTGTCTGGGCCGTTGGGTGCTCCACAGTACGTGCCGCGCGTGCCTGCGCGACCTTGCAGTGAGCATGGCCGCCACCAGATCCTCGCGGCAACGTGCACCCGACACCACCACCGCCAGCGCCACCATTTTTAGCTCCTCCGATGCCGGACTGCAACGTGCGGCCACGCTGCGAGGACGCCTTCCGCGCGCTGCGGCGTTTGGAGGTCGCGGACGGCCAGGGGGACGGCGCTTGGGCATCGGGGTGGTTGGCAGCCACCGCTCTCGTGTCGCCGCTCTCCCACCGTTTCAGCCTGCGTCTGCTGTGCCAGAGCAAGAGGCACCCCGGGGGCACCCGGGTGTCCCCTCTCATCAGGCGGCGCCCAACAGCACCATTGTGTCACCACGACGAGTCGCTCGCCATGTCCCTCCCTCGCCTGCGACGCCAAGCACGCCATCGCACCCTTCGACCATGGGGTTGGCAGGTCGCCACCCTCTCATCGCGGCAGCACTGGCGGCTCCGGCGTCGACGCCTGCCCGAGTCCAGGGGCACCAACGCGACCAACGCATGGTGTCTCGGGTGCGTCAGTCGCTTCTGACCCCGCCACGAACGGCACGCCGTCGGGGCACAACTGTGTCACATGCTGCCTCCGCTGCCGCTGCTGCTGCTGCTGCTGCTGCTGCTGATAGGCCGTCGTCAAGTTCCAGTGCAAGTGCGAACGCACAACGGGAGCCGAATGTGTGTGGTACCACACCAGTAACATTGTGGCACCGGTGTCATGGACCGCAGCAGAGGTTCTCGCGTGACGGTGATCCTCCAGAGCGAAGTGTACCCCCTTTGTTCTTGCTTTGTGTAAACGCTGTGTGCACACGCAGTGGTGCGTCTCAACTGCGCAAACAACTTCAGTCCACTGATGCCGCACAAACCAGACTGATTGGTAAAACAGTCCCGGCCATCCTGCAGGCGTATCGTGGTTGTAATACGCTGAGGTACGTCATCCGTGATGTGTTGGGGTTTGCTGTTGTAGTGTGGTGTCGCTTTGGAGCTGAAGGCGGGTGTCCATTGGCTCCATTCCACTAACGACGCGGCATGGGTTCTTGTTCTCAGCCCTGTTGATGCATGGCTCCCGTTTCTGTCTCCGTCTACCACGGCTCTTTCCCTTGCTCGAACCAACGCAACGCTCCTTCCTGTACGGTTTGCTTGGTGATGGGTGGAGCGTACCTGCGCTCACCCGGGTCGGTTCCCCTTTGTTGGTGTTCCCCTGTCCGTCCAGGCTGTGCTTTTTCCGCTCGGCCATCGGCTCCAGAATCTGGTTGCGTTGGATGTCAGTGGAACCGGTGTGGGCAACACTGCACTACAACAGTACGTTTGCCGCCTGTCGCTTGCCGCTCGTGTTTGTGTAACCTGTGTAACTTGTGTATGTCTCGTTATTGACGTGCCCCGCCCCACTACTGTGTACGAGCAGCATTGCGACCTTGTTCCCCAAGCTACGTCTGTTGAGACTGCACAAGTGTCGATTTGTCACGGACACGGGCGCTGCGAGCGTGGTTGGGCTGAAGAAGCTCGAGTATCTTGATTTGAGATGCCCCCTGGTGAACATGACGTCTGTGCGAGCCCTTGCGCCCATGACACAGCTGAAAGGCGTTGCTGTGACGTGCGTCAATCCCCCAAGATGCGTCTTTTGTTGAGTCTGTGCTCTTCGTTTACTCCTTGCATGTTGTGTGTCTGTCTGTGTGTCTGTCTGTGTGTCTGTCTGTGTCTATGTGTGTGTGTGTGGCCGCGCTCCCTCCCTACAGAGACCGTTTGTATGGCGCTTTGGCTGCCACAGCACGCCGAAGAGCGCATCCTAAGGTTGTGAGTGACGCTGAGGAGCTCGACTCGATGAATGCAAGACAGATCCGCGTCCGTTCTGTCGCCGGGTGTTTTTGGTTTTTTTTTGGCTGTTGGTCAGCCTGGTCAGCCTTCCGTTGTGACGAAGGTGGGCCTCACGTACTCCCTCTTGCAGGCGCAAATGATTCTGCACAAACGTAAACAAGTCAACCGCAAGGCCGAAGCAGTTGCGGCGTTGAAAGCGCTCTTGGCAAAACAAGATCTTGAACTCGCTGTACTTGCGAAGGTATGGATGCACAACATGTCCGCGAACCAGCTCCCTCGCACTGTATGAGCGTTTCCTCACTGTGTCTTTGTTGTTGTGGTCCGCCAGGTCATCCATGATCCCGTGGTGCTTCGAGAGACGTTTGAGCGGCAGTGGCAAACATGCGCCGCGTTGTGTTCACCTCGCACCGTTGAAACGACGAGTCCAACGCCCTTGGTCGTTCCCAGCGCTCCGACCGTGGCGACAACGTCTGCCCCAACCAGGAGCGTGGCGGTACCCAGACGTTCAGCGCTGGCAGAGGAAACAACACGACCCGAAAGCGTCAGCAGCATGACACCTGCTGCGATCCAATCTGCGCAGCAGCAGCAGCAGCAGCAGCCTGTTTGTGAACCGTCACGCGAGCCTGCGTCCAGTGACCCTGCCCCTGCTGATAGCTGTGTCGAGAGTGATGATACCGTCATGGCTCCACAAACTCCCCGCCTTGACTCCACGAACGACACCCAACATGATACGGCCTCACACGACGTTCGTTCTCCGGAGTCTGTTGAAGTTGCATTGCCCCCGACACTCGCGTCTTCACCCAAGGACCTCGACCTCGACCTCGACCCAACAAGCTCCGCCGCCGTCAGTGTGCCTGCTGTGGAGGATGATACCGCGTCGGCGGTGTGTGACAGTTTCCCTGGGGTTGTGACCGCGCACAGCCATGCCACTCCCATCGACACCGTTGCTGCACCCTGCCCCACCCCCATCGACACCGTTGCTGCGCCCTGTCCCACCCCGCAAGCGCGGTCTCCACTGCGCACATGTGCACCGCCCCCCCAGGCGCCCGACACGTTGATAGTTCGCACCCCGACCCCACCACCCGCATCCAGTGAAGGTGGGCTGTCGTCCCGGTGCCTGGTGCCTGGTGGCAGCGGTGGTGGCGCGGGTCGGGTTGGCACCAGCAAGAAGCGAGGGGCACCCTTGCTGTCGCCATCCCCTCGCCATGTTTCCTCCTCTCTGACCGGGGCTTCCGCGTCGGAGTTACCCTCTACGTCCATTCCTGACCCGCCTCCTCCCTCCGATTCCTCCCCGGGGCTCGTTGCCCCTGCTGCTGCTGCCGTCGCGGCCGTTGCCACCACACCTGGTTCGCGTGGGCAAGGTGTCGGCGTCCAGGACGGTGCTGGACCTGATGGGACACACCGTGATGATGATGTTCGTGACCGCAATACGAGACCCCATAAGCGGCGGCGTGTCCGCGACGACAGCCCGACGAATGCTCGTGGGTTGCCATCACATGGGCTGCAGCACCACCACACGTCCAATATGGCGGCGTCTCCGCGGAACCCTCGCCTTCGGCCACAGGTCCCGCGTCAACTCATGCGTCACAGCCAGTCACGCACCGCGGGGCGCCCTTCTTCACAGTCGCCACTGCGTGTGTCTTCGACGCGGCGTCCCCTACGCATGACCCACCCACGGCGTCCTTCGTTGGACAATGTAGCGCTCCCACTGGGCCCGCATGCACGCGGCCACGCTCGTGGTTCCACCCCACGCTGGGGTATGTCACCGTCACGAAGCGTACCGAGGCGGCTGCGTCACCCCGCAGCTTCATCTCAACGCACCTCCCCCATGTCCCTGCTGTCCGGGCCTCATGTTGCGCCTGGCTCACGATTCCGCGGCGTTGGTGTTGGCGGTGGCGTTGGTGGTGGCGTTGGCGGTGGTGGTCGTGTGTCATCGATGCTGTCACCGAGTGCCCCGGGAATGAGTGGTGCGCGCGGGCTGAATGAAGGCGCACCTGCCGGGGGTTCTTCATCCTCGCGCCAACCCGCACGCGCGTGGCGCAAGAGCCTTCGCCACCACCCTGTTCACCACATGAAACCAAGTGCTCCTATGAAAGAGATGCGCCGGCTGCAACAACAACTAAAGCGACTGGGCAATGTGTACGTGACGTTGGGTGTGTTTACGACCACTGTTTGGTGCTGCTGTTTGTGTGACCTGGCGTGTGATGAATGCTGTGCATGCACAGTTGCGGCGGTGACTTCAAGAAACTTTTGGAGAAACGGAAAGACTTGCTTGCCCATGCCCTTCCGCGCCTGAGACCATTCACAGACAAGCGCGGGCGCAGCACTGTGGGCATGTTTGGGAACTGGCACCATGCTGATGGAAGTGAGCCGGGCTTTCCTCAGGGCGTGACACGCAAGTCCCCATTGTCGGGAGAGGTCGTACCCCCTGCGTATGTCCTGGCGTTTGCGGAGCTGCATGCTGCGTACGACCGGATCACTGCGCAGCTATCCCAACTAGCCACAGGGGCGTCATAGGCAGTGCTGTCGTAGGATTGTGTGAAGTTGATGTGACGAAAATAGTGCAACCGAAGGATCAAAGTGGTCACCGAGAAGTGCGCCTGTCAACGACCACTCCGCGCATCCGTCTGCATCAGCAAGTTTTGGTTTGAGCACGCCTACGCCCTTATCACACCAGGTACGGGGACAGTACCACGTCGTCATTGGTTGCGTTCACTGATCCCGGCGTGATCACAACAGATCACCATGCGTCGCCAAGCGGGATACTCCAATGCGCATGGCGCACACGCTGAGCGCAAAACTGCAGAGGTACAGCGGGCACGGCCGACTCCCAATTGTCTACTGCATTTCACGTACCTGTTGCCTTGGTTTATGTGTGTACTGGGTACTATGACAGCGTATGGAGCGTGACAAGAAGCTGAAGCCTGTGGGCACGTTGAGACCTCCTCGGTGCGATCAAGCGCAATTGTGCCCGCGTGCCGTCCTCCAATTCGCTCTGACGACGTGTCACGTTTTCACAGTGGTGGCAAGTTGGCACCTATTTCCAAGGCCACAAAAGCCGTCACGAGGGAGCAGCGAGAGTTTGCCCGGTAGGTACTTGCCGTCACGGCTGCTGGTGCCGTTTGATTGGTTGAGGTGGTTGAACTTACCGGCGCCGGGCGTTCAACAGCATGAAGTTCGACATGCATGATGTGGATGGGAGTGGTATGTTTTTACACGCGCTGAATGACCCCCCAGTGTAACATTAACCAGCGTGTGTGCGTGGTCCAGGCAACATTGACAAGGCTGAGTTGAAGTCAGTGTACGTGCACTTTGTGCTCCGCCACCAGCACCATTACATGTAGTGGAGCTTACCCCCTATTTCCGTCGTGTTGTGTTCCAGTCTGTCCCAGTTGTTTAATGCCAGCGACAGCGGTACATACGCCTTCAGTGAGGTTTGCAACCAAACCTACACTAACGAATGGCTGGTTGTTGTTTGGCTCAGTTGTGGAGATGCATACCAACAAGGTGTTTCGAGAAGCAGATCGCGATTTCAGTGGAACGTTGAGGTGCGTCACGTCTCACTTGCCTTCCTCGCATCTGCAGCTACTCACAAAGATGGTGCAGTTTCGAGGAGTTTCTGGGCATCTACTCCCAGATCATGTTCGAGAAGTCCAAACAAGGGTTTTCTTTCGCTGAGTGGCGGGCTTCGAAAAAATGAGGTACCGATGCATGGTGGTGCTTAGCATGGACCACGCAACCAAAACAAACACAACTCTCATACGTCACCCAGCACAGAAGCAGCTGGCTTGCACACTCCATACCTCGCCAGGTATGCACCCCATCCAACTCGGAAAACAGACGGAGCGCTGGCAGCACTGCGCTGTCCCTTGCGCACTGCGTCGATGGCGCCCAATGCAGTGCGTGGCGCAAAAACAGCGCAGCCTAGAGCACACAACAGAGGCGACAGTCCGAATTTCTCGACTCACACTTCGCCCACACTTCATGTATCCAGGCACTTGGCTGGCAAATGAAGTGGGAACATGTGCGCCTTCTGCAACGCTGCCACAGCAGCATGACAACACTACAAAAACCAAGCACCCACAACGGTCCGAAAGAGCAGCAAGAAGGGGAGGTGTTGGGTAGGCGGCGTTGGGAGCGCCTCAGAGTGTCATGCTGTTGCCAAGAACGAATTCGGGCGCGCACAGAGGCAAGACGGACGTAACCATGGTCAACAAAGTTTGCGATGTGGGTGCCTGAACATTGACAAATCCAACGCATAGGCAGCATCCATACGACTGCTGGCGCCTGTCTGTGCCGATAGCGTGCTGGAGTGTTGTCCCCCAAGTCACGCAATACGGCGCTTCCATTCGCTTCCATCATTTCACACTGTTGATGGTATGTCAGCAGCATGTGTGGAGGCGTTGTGACTGGGTGTTTGGAGATCTTGCGTTGTGGCACCGTTTAGAATGAGCGTTTCCGCTTGGCCAATGTGTACGTGGCGGTGAGTGTCGGCTTTGGGAGTCCCGTAGTCCCACACAGCGGAACACGGCTGTGGGGGGTGCGCCACTTGCAGAACCTTGGCTGGACGCTCAGAAGTTTTGACACGTGCGCAATTCACGTCGAGCTGTTACTCTCGATCACAAGTTGATTCACAGCGCCTCGCCGGTGTGGGTGTGGCGCACGTGGCTACGCTGTCCAACTTGTCTATCATCCACAGGAACGGATTCCATTCCATGGGTATCAGTCAAGCATCTACACTGTGAAGCAAAGTAATGTGTCGCTCCGACGCAGGTGGTTTGATGCTGTGTGCACAGAGGAACAGGACCTCCACCTGCTAAACAGAGTTGCTTGTCGCTTCGAAAGATGCCATCGTTGGGGACAATTGGGGTTGCCAAAGGGCAAGTGGGGGGACAGGTCTGTGATGGTGCTGGTGAGTGAACGCGGCAAGAACGAAACCTGTGTTTTGGCACGTGTGTGTGCCAACCCAGTTCCCATATGCAGGCGTGCGTTGGCGCGTGCGGATGACCAAGGCCACCAGACGCCACTTGTTGTGGTGGCACAATACTGCATGTGCCAAAGTGAAGTCAGCCAGTCGGAGCAGTAGCATGCTACATGTCATGACAGCACCTCATCATAGTCGCAGATGGTGCTGACGACAACTGAGCCAGCCCAAGGGCTTCAGAATTCGGCCACTTGCATGCTGTTCAAGACCTGTGCTCACTTCCAACGATCGCGGTGGATGGCAAACTCGAGCTGGGGGAACTGACGCAGGTCTTGTCGCCTCAGCACCGAGCGTAAAATTGCCGTCTCGGACCCCAATGTGGCCCCCATGATGCTAGCCGTGTGGAACCGGTGGCGAACCCGAGCACCGAACGCCACGAGCGATTCACCAGGGTCCCGGCGCACGTCACGTAACCACCCGTCCAAGTCCTCTGTCGCGGTGGGCAGCCCCGCGTATTGCAGAAGCACGCGGCGTACCAGGCCCCACGTTGCCTTGCCCATGGGGGTGACGGCCAAGATGCGCTCGTTGACGTGGAAACGGTGCGAGTGGCCAAGGACACGCGTGACCTGGAGCACCGCCTCTGAGACGTGGACCCTGCCGTAGTAGATGGCGTTGTCCACGCTGTTCACAATGTTCGCGGCGACTTTTATGGTGAACGGGTCGCCCTCACGAACGCGAAGGGCATTCCACTCGTCTTTGGACCAAGGGCGCTGATGTAGCTCAGACGGAAGATGGAGACGTCATGCACGAACAAGGCAGGATTGAAAGGAGGCAGGGAAGGGGCAGCCAACGCAGCAGGAGAGGGGACGGCGGCCACGCGGCCACCCCGGGCGGTCGCGACCGGAGGCTCAGCGTACATGCGAACCGGGTGTGCGGGTGTATGGCGTTGACACGCGGGCCCCGGCGGTGGAGGAGACACCGCTGCAACCACAGGTCGGTCGGCGCTGGAAAAGAAGTCCGAGGAGGCAGGTGGGACCAAGCCAGGGCCCGTGGCGTGCGTCGCAGCGCGGTGGGCTGGAGCGACCTGGCGATCACCGACACGCAATTGTGATGGTGCAGCGATCGGGCCAGGCACATCATCAGTCCGGGCCATCGGCGCAGGGTCCACCGGGTTGACGGGCATCGAAACCGGCGCACTGTCTTGTTCCGGTGGTGGGTTCGAAGCGGGTCCGTCACGGACGGCGGCGTGGACAGCCGGCTGACGCTCTGCCACGACGCGCTCCAAAGACGCCTGCATGGCCACGACGGCGGACTGGAGGGACGCTATAGCCGCCGCTTGCGAGGTCTGCATGGCTGCTTGCGAGGCTTGCATGGCCGCTTGCGAGTTCTGAATGGCCAGCAGGGTTGCCGACTGCGCTTGCATGACCGCCGCCTGCGAGGTCTGCATGGCCACCAAGATCTGTTGAAGTGGCTGCCATGCAGAGTCCGGGGGCGGGTTCATTTGCATGAACGTGGGTCCAATGGTCAATGTCGAAGACGGGGTCGTGACCGGGCTGGGCAACGGATCTGCCGCCGAAACCGAACGAGGGGTGGGCCGGGGGGTGGGCCGACGCAACGGTTACCACCTGGTCAACAAACGCGCCGGGAGTCGACGACGAGCTGTAACTCCTCTCCCAATCCCCTGATGCCTGCGGAGCGGGAGGTGCGGACATCGGGCGTCGGTGCAAGTTAATCGGACTGGTGGTGGTCGCGCGAGTCTGGTGAATACCCGAATCGTAAGTTTGGTGCTGCAACGAACGCGCCACACCCAGCGTTGCATAACTCACGCGGAGGGTCGCCGTCGCGTCCTTGCCATGAGCACGGTTGGGAGTCCTTCTGGGACTCGGAACCGTCATGGGTTGTTCTGCAAACCCGCGAGGGACCACACCTGCACCAGCACCACGCCCGGCCCCACCAGGTCGCTCCCAGCGGGTACCAGACTCCAAAGCATCCGGCACGCTGTAGGATTGTCCAGGCCACACAGAGGTGGTAGGCACAACCACAGTCGCTGAACCACCCGGTTGTACGCTTGGCGCCGCAACAGCCTGCAAGATTTGAACCCGGCCACACCCCACGTTGTCAGTGTGCGCTGGGGGATCAAGCCAGCGCGACAATGATGGGCCGCCCGCCTGTCGATTGCCTTGTCCGTGCGAAGTCTTCCTTTTGCCCGTGTTCTTCGGGGCTGGGGCTGCGGCCGGGCCTCGGCCAGGCTTGCGCTTGGGCGCCAGCTTCTTGGAAGTCGCCATGGTCGGCATCGGCACTCACGGTCTGTACGATCGCTCTGCGTCCCACGCAGCCACCGAGACCAGTCCAGTCGCCTTGCGTCTCACGCAATCACTGGGTTGAGCACGACAGGGGAGGAATTGGGGGGCGG